>Ga0102938_10003967_pt1 | contig 10957 bp, 11 predicted proteins | sample SalPonR2_B_D2_MG_FD_84516 | JGI IMG/M metagenome (GOLD analysis project Ga0102938, IMG submission 84516) | Salt pond soil microbial communities from South San Francisco under conditions of wetland restoration - Salt Pond MetaG R2_B_D2_MG | ecosystem: Environmental > Aquatic > Marine >... | reverse complement strand
GACGACCCCGCCCCCGAGAAAGCGTCAGCTGACCGCACCAGCTCAGCCCGAAAGACCGCATCGCCGTGCTCGTCGGGTGCTCTTGGTTGCGTCGTGCGCGTCGACCCTGGCACTGGCCACCCTTGCCGGATGCGGCAACGGCAGCGGCCAGCCGAGCTCAGGCGGCGCCGACGCCGGATCGGGTACCGCCTCGGGAGCCGAGCTCTATGCGGCGAACTGTGCGTCGTGTCATGGCGTCGACCTGCGCGGCACCGATCAGGGGCCGTCGCAACTGTCGATCGTGTACGAACCCGACCATCACGGCGACGACGCCTACCGATCCGCCATCACCCGGGGCGCACGAGCGCACCACTGGAACTTCGGCGACATGCCGGCCGTCCCCGGGCTCGACGACGACGAGATCGACGCCGTCATCGCCTTCATCCGAGCCGAACAGCAGCGGCAAGGCTTCGAGCCCTACGAACGCCCCTGAGCCACCTCACCGCCGGGTCGGAGGTCACCTGACCATCAGGAGACCCGGACCGCCACCTCGGCGTGCTCCGATGCCGGCGTTGCGCTGACTCTGGCGTTCGCAGGCCGCCGATGTCGGCAGGTACGGATTCACCGCGGCGCCGCCGGGACGGATCTCGAAATGCAGGTGCGGGCCCCCGGCGTTTCCGGTGCTCCCCACGTAGCCGAGCACGTCACCCTGATCGACCTCACGGCTCTCTCCTTCCCACGCGTCGAGATGGGCGTAGAAGAACTTGTCGCCACTCGGTGTCGTCAGCCAGACCGACTTGCCGCCGGCGCTGGTGTTCTTGAACTCGGCGGAACCGGTCAGGGCTGCCACGATCGGGGTGCCACGCTCGGCGGCGATGTCGACACCTTCGTGACGGCGTCCGCCGGATCGGGGGTCGCCCCAGCTGTCGGAGAAGTCCGCATGCCGGGTGACCGGGCACGCCATTGCGTCGAACGCCGTCGGCGCAGCGGCGGACACGCTGACGCTGGCGGGGTCGTGTGCGCTCACCGGCTGCGCGGAGATCAGTGCGGTCAGGGCGAGCGTGGAGCCCGCAAGAGCACAGCGCTGGAGGTGTCGAGGCAGACTCATGGTGGCGGAATGTTACGGTTTCGTGTCGAAATACCAACATGACGTCACGATTCCGTCATCTCCGGCCGTCCCTCGGCGGTGCGCACCTGCGGTTTGGGGTCGGCCCGTTGCGGGTAGTTCACCGATGTCCTACAAGTTGTAGTATTTCAGGAGGACCACTCCACCCGGTCGCAGCGAGCACCGTCACGGCCAGGCCGAGCACCACCAGCTCATGGCATCGGATCACCAGCACCATCAGTCCCACGACGCTCACGGCGAGGGCGACGCGCCTGCCACGAACGGACACGGAGACCACGGCGACGGAGACCACGGTGACCACGCTGACCACGCTGACGGAGACCACGCTCACGGAGACCACGGCGGACACGGTGACGGAGACCACGGCGGACACGAGGGCCATGCCGAGATGTTCCGTCGGTTGTTCTGGATCAATCTGGTGCTGGCGATCCCGGTGCTGGTGTTCTCCGATCAGATCCAGGAATGGTTCGGCTACGAGCTGGCGTTTCCGGGGTCGCAGTGGATCGCTCCGGTCATCGGCACGATCATCTTCGTCCACGGCGGACGACCGTTCCTGAGCGGCGGCCTCGACGAAGCCCGGCAGCGCCAACCGGGCATGATGCTGCTGATCGCTCTGGCGATCACCGTCGCCTTCGCCGCGTCGTTGTTGTCGCTGACCGATCTGCTCGATCTCGAGTTCTGGTGGGAGCTCGCCAGCCTGATCGTGATCATGCTGCTCGGCCACTGGCAGGAGATGCGCGCCATCGGCCAGGCCCGTGGCGCCCTGGCCGCACTCGCGGAGTTGCTTCCCGACGAGGCCGAACGCCTCGGCGCCGACGGCGAGGTCGAGACCGTACGGATCGGCGACCTGGCCGTCGGTGATCGGTTGCTCGTGCGCTCCGGGGCTCGAATCCCGGCCGATGGCCGCATCGTGGACGGGTCGGTCGAGGTCGACGAATCGATGCTGACCGGTGAATCCAATCCCGTGGCGAAGACCGACGGCGACGACGTGGTGGCCGGATCGATCGCCACCGACAACACGATCCGCATCGACGTCACCGCTGTCGGCGACGACACCGCACTGGGTGGCATCCAGCGTCTCGTGTCCGAAGCTCAGGGGTCGCGATCACGCGCCCAGGCCATCGCCGATCGCGCCGCGGCCCTGCTGTTCTACGTGGCGCTCGCGTCGGCGGCGATCACGGCGACGGTCTGGCTCGCGCTCGGTCGACCGGACGACGCGCTCACCCGAACGATCACGGTGTTGATCATCGCGTGCCCTCATGCACTCGGCCTCGCGATCCCCCTCGTGATCTCGTTGTCGACCGCCCTCGCCGCCCGCAACGGCATCCTGGTCAAGGATCGTCTCGCCCTCGAACACATGCGTGACGTCGACACCGTGCTGTTCGACAAGACCGGCACCCTCACCGCCGGCGCACACGTCGTCACCGACCTGTACGCGCTCGACGGCGACACGCGCCACATGCTGTCGATCGCTGCCGCCGTCGAGGCCGACAGCGAACATCCGCTTGCCCGAGCCATCGTCCATCGCGCCGAGGCCGATGACGTCGAGTCTGCGGCTGCGTCCGACTTCCGATCGATGACCGGGCGCGGAGTGCAGGGCACCGTGAACGGCTCGACCATCGCCGTCGGCGGGCCCAGCCTGCTGCGAGCGCTCGACCTCACACCGCCCCCGGAGCTCTCCCGGCGCACCGATCAGTGGGAAGCCCGCGGTGCCGCGATCCTCCACGTCGTGGACGATGGCGACATCGTCGGCGCAGTCGCGCTCGAGGACGAGATCCGACCAGAGAGCCAGGTCACCGTCGACGCACTGCACGATCGAGGAATCCGCGTCGTGATGATGACCGGTGACTCCGATGCCGTCGCCCATCACGTCGCCGACCGACTCGGCATCGACGAGGTCTTCGCCGAAGTCCTCCCCGAGGACAAGGATCGCGCCGTCGTCGAACTCCAGGAGCGAGGACGCATCGTGGCCATGGTCGGAGACGGCGTCAACGACGCCCCCGCCCTGGCCCGAGCCGATGTCGGCCTCGCCATCGGCGCCGGCACCGACGTCGCGATCGAGTCGGCCGGCGTCGTGCTCGCCTCGTCCGATCCACGCAACGTGATCGGCGTGATCGTCCTGTCGAACGCCACGTACCGGAAGATGCTGCAGAATCTCGCGTGGGCGGCGGGTTACAACGTCATCGCCATTCCGCTCGCCGCCGGCGTGCTCGCCCCGGTCGGATTCGTACTCCCACCAGCGGTCGGGGCGGTCCTCATGAGCCTGTCCACCATCGTCGTGGCACTCAATGCGCAGCTCCTGCGCCGTGTCGACCTCTCACCGGAGGCCCTCTCGGCGTCGCCACGCGACCGCCAACCCGAAACGCTGCCGGGTGACGCCACTGCTCCCGACACTCCGGACGAACAGTCGGGAACCGGTGCGCGGGAACGGCACCACGAGAAAGGGCCCGTGCGATGACTGCAGCATCGATCCTCGCCGACACACACCGGTGGAACCACATGGACGGTTGGGGCGGCGGCTGGATGTGGCTGTGGGGAACGCTCGTGATGGTCGGGCTCGTGGCTGCGGTCGTCTGGATCGCCCGCAGCGCCGGCGCAACACGCCGGACTCCCCCGACGACACCGACGTCCGGGCAGAGCCGCGCCCGCGACATCCTCGCCGAACGCTACGCACACGGCGAACTGACCACCGAGGAGTACCGCGAACGCCTCGGCGAACTCGACCGGGACGACCGCCGATGACTCCGGCACCCGATGGCCGCACACTCTCGGACGTCCGGCGCCGATCGCGCCGGCCTCATCTCTGACGAGGAAACGTACGTCCGCGGCGTCACCCGCTGCCCAGGTCGAACATCGTCACCTTGGCGGGTCGACCGCCCAGGTTTGCGTAGAAGGCGAGGGCGTGCGCGTCGTCGTCGGCGGCGAGCACGAACACCGCATCGATCCCGCGATCGGCCGCACCGGTGACGACCGCGTCGACGAGTCGACGGCCGATGCCACGCCGTTGGTCGGCGACTCGGACCGCGAGGTCATGGACGAAGAGCTCCGTTCGTCGGCGACGAGACCTGCCACGTAGCCGTCGGACAACACATCGGGGTCCTCGCCGAGCACGTCGTGCATCATCTCGAACGCGGCCCGGGTCCGCGGGACGTCGGAGACGCCGAGCCGTTCGGTCACACGTCGCTCCCACTCTCGGCGGGGTCGGGAACGGAGGGGGTGATGTACCAGTAGTCACGCATCAGCTCGTGCGACCAGGCGGGTTGGCGGACCGTGGCCCTCGGCGCGAACTCGACCATGTAGGGCTTCATGTCGAGGACCGGCGTGCGGTCGATGGCGTCGAGCCCACGAACGGTCACGACCCGCTGGTCGACGCTGACGATCTCGCAGGTCGTGACGCCGATTCGGTTCGGCCGACCCTTCGCTCGCTGGGCGAAGATGCCGACCCGGGGCCAGTCGGATCTCTCGCGCGGGTGGCGGGCGCCGACGGTGATCGTCGCCTCGTCGACCTGGTCGAACACGTACACGACGTCGAGGTGGGAGAACTCGTCGAGTCCGTCGAGCGAGTCCTTCGGGAAGCGGTCGTCGAGGACGATCTCGCTGATCGTGCCGCCCCAGTCATCGTCGATCGCTTCGGCGCGCCCGCCGCGCACGACCCCGATCGGAACCATCTCGAGGGGTCGAGTCTGTTGCGTCGTCATCGGGGTACTCCATCTCGTCGAGGGGGACGACGGTTGATCGTCCGGTCTGATTCACGACCACGAAGGTGTTCCAGTCTGCTGCATCGGCGCGGGTGACACCGGTTCGTGCAAACCTCTGCTGCCTCCCGGGTCATCCCGATTCCGACGTCGAGAGTTCCGCGCCCGCCCGCACGGATCCGGCACCCGCGCCACGGAGCTCCCTTCGACCCAGAGAGCGTCGGCGGCTCCTCATCAGGATCACCCATCATCGAGGTGAGCGTCAGACCGACGGGTTGCGGGTAGGGCTGCCGAATGGAATCGCTGACACCGTTCATCTACCGGCGCCGGACGATGCGACCTCTCGGGAGCAGCTGAACATGGGCCGGAACTTCTTCTTCAAGATCGCCATCTTCGTACTGATCCTCGTTGCGATCAACGTTGTCGCAGCGCTCGCGGGCTGGGAATTCCGGGTCTCGATCATCGGCAGCGTGATCCTGACGCTGATCATCAGCGTGGTCCTGAATCTGTTCACGCGACGCAATCGGTGATCGCAACCGGAACGCCCAGACTTCGTGGCGACCGGATGGTGTTCGAAATGCCGGTCAGCGAACCGTCCGTCGCGAGCAGCGCGGGGTGCAGCGTTCATTCGTCCATGGCGGACCGCAGAATCTCCCGTCCCCGGCGCAGATGACCGGCACATCGCCCCCCCTGTCCATGACGGGAATGCAGGGCGCCGAACGACCAAGGTCGCTTCACCGCTGTCGGCGTCGAGGCTCGGCCTGCGAAGCACCTGACGACGCGAGGTGCGCGTCGTACACTTCGCAGATGGGAGGACCGCAGCGTGTGGCTCTCGGCGCAGCCTTGGTTCTGGTCGCGGCGTGCGGCTCGAACGATCAGGGAGCCGAGCCGGCAACGACATCGCCCCCGTTCACGGAGACCATGCCGGACATGACCACGACCACGACGGAGGTGCCGACGCCGTCGACGTCGACATCCCGTTCTGATGAGGTTCGCATCACCGAGCAGTGTGCGAAGCCAGCAGTCACGATCGTGTCCGAGGCGCTGCGCAGCATGCAGGCGCAGGCCCTCGACGATGCCTGCATGCGTCCAGAGGTCATCGTGCAGCTCGCCACCCTCGATGGTGCCGGCTTCCAGTTCGAGGTCGAGCCGGCGGCCACCGATTGGGAGAGCGCACATCTGGACACCCGCGGCTGGATCGTCGGGGTCGCTCTCGACGTGTTCGGTGGCGATGGCAGTGTCGAGCGGATCATCCAGCAGTGGAGGCTCGAAGTCGTCGACGAACAGCACGCCGTCGTCGAGCAGATCGACACGCTCGACACCGACGCCGTCGTTGCTGCCGGACACGCCGCGGTCGTCGGGTACCTCGCCCACCTGGCCGCCGGCCGCTACCGCGAGGCTGCCGAGTTGCTCGGCGCTGGAGGCCAGGACTGGTCGGATCGCGCCGACCTCAGTGCGCTGTCGGACGCACCCGACACCCGAGACGAACTCGCCGACGCTCTCGAGGCGTGGTGCGACTCGGGAGCCCGATGTGCCGAGCCCGAGGCGACAGGGGCTCGCGCCGATATCCGCGGCGGGTCCGCTGAAGTGACCGCCACGTGGGATGCGGACAACGGTCGGGCGACGGCGACGTTCATCAGCGGCGACTACGAAGGCCAGCCCACTGTCGTCGGACTTCCACCGTTGACCGGCGAGGCCTCGCTGGCAACCGTCGCCGAGATCACTCGGGCGAGCACCGTGGTCGCTGCGCTTGCCGACGGGCGAGTGGTGACCTGGGTCGACGGTCGCACGTCCGAGGTCCCTGCCGCGGCCGATACTCGGACGTGGTCGGACGGTCGGTTCGTCTATTGGACCATCTACCCAGATGAAGCCCAGAGTGTCACCACCACAACCGCTGCCGCCCTCGATGGCTCGATCGTGTGCGAAACCGCAGGAAGCATGCGCAGCCTTCGACAGCGCCCCGACGGTTCGTTCGTGGCGACCGTCGAACGCGACGACGAGGCGACACCGACACCGACCGAGTACCCGATTCCGAGCTACGCCGTCGACTGCTCGACCGGTGCCTCGACGGCCATCGATCCGGTGTCGTTCCACTTCGAAGGTGGAGCCAGGACGGTCGAGTCCGTGGCTGGGCGCACCTTCACCCGTCATTTCGATGCCGAGGGCAACGGTGACATCGTGAACACCGACGGCATCTCCATCAACGGCGACGACGACGCAGGGTTCCACACATTCTCCCCCGACGGCACACGCGTCGTGTACGGCGACTACGGGGGCGGCGTGAGCCCGCACGTCACCAGGAACATCGCCGTGCGCAACACCGTCGACGGTTCACTGCTCTGGCGCACGGAACTGCCCCGCTCGTTCGCTGCCCTCGAGATCACCGACCGAACAGTGGTCGCCGCGCTGCCGTCGCGCGACGCCGAGTACGAGCCCTGGATGAACACAGAACTTCTCGCGGTGTTCGACGCATCCGACGGGACGCCGCTCGCACCGTTGCCGACATCGATCGACATCCTCCACCTCGAATAGCCCGGCCAACACCGAACACTCCAGCACCGATCACCACGAACCTGAGTGCAGCCGAGCGACCGACTTCGGCTCGAGCAGACACTGCATGGTCCCAATCGAGGATGACTGATCGCGGCCGAGATGCTCGGCTCTCGCGGACCTCGGCATACCTCTGCGCAAGAGGATGCGCAAGAGGACAGGAGATCCCGACCGTGCGGCTCGGTCGGCGAGTCCTCGTGCCGGTCGCTCGATTCATGGCGCTCCTCGAGGACGACCCGCCAATGGTCGAGAACGACGACCCACGGAAGGGTGAGTCGTGAGCCTGCGAGACCCAGGCGTCGTCCCGGAGTCTCGGCCACGCAACGTTGTGACCACAACCTGTTTCGAGGGGGGGAAACCCCAGCTAGATGTGCCCGGGGCGGGATTCGAACCCGCACTCCACGTGAATGGAAGGGGGGTTTAAGACTGCCGGAGACCGTCCGCCTGGTGCGCTCTGATCTGGTTTGTGCGGTTTCGTGCGGTCGTCGCGTCCGGGTGGTCCGGCCTCTGCGCTGCAGTCCGCCCGGTCCGGGAAATCCCGTGACCTCTTCGTGACCACCGAGCATCCCGGGCCGGCACCGCGATCACTCCCCCGCCATTGCGCTCAGCCGCCACAGCGCAGTCGGTCGCGACCGGGCCTTGGCGGCGTCTCGCTCCACAACAGCGAGCTGCTGGATCGTCCGGCAGCCCGACCGTGGTGTCGATCGGTCATGCCGCCCACCGTCGACGAGTTCCAGCAGGAACCACTGAACGCATCGGATCACTCAACCCGTGAAGCGCCAGGCGCCGGCACCAACGTCCAGCCGCCTCGCCGCGACACTCGCGGCCTCAGCACCGCCTCCCCCGACTCGGTCCGGCACCACGGTTGCATTCTGCAAGTCTCGGGTTTGTATGGTGCAACTGTGGAGTTCGACTTCGATGACAAGGCGTCCCGTGAAGCAGTGATCGTCGGCCTGGCATGGCGCGATCTCCGGCGTGCCCGGTGGATGGGGGCCTTCGGTAGCATGGTACTCGACGGTGGTGCCACCTTGGAGGCGAGCGAGGTCGATGCGCTCGATCAGGTGATGTGGACCGAGTCGGGTCGGATGCACGAGATCGCCGAGGGGTTGCAGATCGATGCGTCGACGGCAACGCGAGCGGTCGACCGGCTCGTGCGGCGAGGTCTCGTCGAACGCGCTCGCGACCCGAACAACGGTCGGTTCGTGCAGGTGGCGATGACCGACGAGGGTCGGCGCGTGCACGGCGAACTCCTCGAGCGGCGACTCGAGTTCGTGTCGAAGGTCCTCGACCAGTTCGACGAGAACGATCGCGAGGTGCTGGTTCGGCTCCTGCCGGACCTCGCCGATGCGGTCACCGCGACCTTGCGCGACGACTCGATGGGTCCGGTCGACGTCGCAGGCCAAGCACACGACAATTCACCGAGCACGGAGGTCACCTCATGAGCCAGGTTCGAGAACACCCCACCGCGGCACCCGATCGCGCAGCGGCGTTCGGGGTGACGCCGTTGAGCGGCACGCTCGGCGCCGAAGTCCGCGATGTTCGTCTCGATGAGCTCGATGACGCCGGATTCGCTGCCCTCTCGGCACTGCTGTGGGAGCACCAGGTACTCGTCCTCCGCGACCAGCACCTGACGCCGGGCGCTCACAAGGCATTCGGGCAGCGTTTCGGGGAGCTGCACTCGCATCCGGCCGCGCCGGGCGTCGACGGCCACCCCGAGATCCTGCTGCTCGTCAACCGCGGCAAGCCCGCGAACATCACCGAGGTCTGGCACTCCGACGTGAGTTGCGAGCCCGAGCCGCCATCGATCTCGATTCTCCAGGCGAAGCAGTTGCCCGCAGCGGGCGGCGACACCATGTGGGCCGATCAGTACGAGGCGTACGATCGGCTCTCCGACGGCATGAAAGCGATGCTCGAACCGCTCGACGCGGTCCACGCAGCATTCGGTCTCGAGAGCGTGCATCCGGTCGTTCGGTCGCATCCGATGACCGGACGCAAGGCGCTGTACGTGAACGGAGGGTTCACGCAGCGATTCGACCACATGACGGTCGCCGAGAGCCGTCCGCTCCTCGACCACCTGGTTCAACATGCGTCGCAGCCCGATCTCACCGTGCGGCATCGATGGAACGAGGGCGACGTGGTGATGTGGGACAACCGTTGCGTCATGCACTACGCGATTCACGACTATGGCGACGATCCCCGCGAGATGCACCGGGTGACCGTCCGCGGCGAACGGCCGACACGATGACCACGATCGACGAACAACCGCCCCGGGTGATCGACCCGTCGCTCGACCCTGACGCTGCGATCGGTGAGCTGTTCTTCTCCGACGCCGGCGTCGACGACCCCGCTCCGCTCTATCACCATCTACGCGACGTCACGCCGGTGCATCACAGTGCGAGCGGCACCGTGTTCCTGACCCGGTTCGACGATTGTCAGCGGGTGCTGCGCGACAACCACTTCGGCAAAGCCGGCCGCCGCCGCGGCCAACTGCTGCCCGACGGCGACCCCGAAGCGACGCGACTCCGGGCCGAGATGATGCGCGAGGCCGAAGCACGTGATCAGCCGCAGTCGATGCTGTTCCTCAACCCGCCCGATCACACCCGCCAACGCAGCTTGGTGCAGCGCGCGTTCACCCCGAAGCGGGTGGCGGAACTGCGCGGCAGCATCGCGGGGTTGGCCGACGAGGCAGCCGACCGAGTGGTCGACGCCGGTCGCGGCGACCTGCTCGACCTGCTCGCGTTTCCACTGCCGGTTGCCGTGATCGGCACGATGGTCGGGGTTCCCGAGGCCGACTGGCCGATGTTCCGTGAGTTGATCACGACATCGGCGGCGGGGATCGAACCCGGCGCGACCGCCGACGAGCTGCGCGCCGCAGAACGTTCCAACGCCGAGGTGGGGGCGTACTTCCTCGACCTCGTCGCCGAGCGCCGAGCCCGACCGCAGGACGACCTGCTCAGCGATCTGATCGCGGTGGAGGAAGCCGGCGACCAGTTGTCCGAGGGCGAGGTGATCGCCGTGTCGATACTGCTCTTCGCCGCCGGGTTCGAGACCACCACCAACCTGATCGGCAACGGAGTCGGGGCGTTGCTGCGCAACCCCGACCAGATGCGGCGACTCTGGGCCGACCCGTCGATGCTGGCCAGCGCCGTCGAAGAGATGCTGCGGTGGGACTCGCCGGTGCAACTCGACGTGCGCTCGGTGCTGGAGTCGACCGAGTTCGACGGCGCGCGGGTCGAGGAAGGCCAGCAGTTCGTCACCCTGCTCGGCGCCGCGAACCGCGACCCGGCCCGATTCACCGACCCCGACCGGTTCGACATCGGCCGCAACGAGGGCCAACCACTCAGCTTCGCGGCCGGCATCCACCACTGTCTCGGCGCGAATCTGGCCCGCGCCGAAGCCCAAGAGGTGTTCCGTGCACTGATCGAACGATGCACTGACATCGAACTCGAGGGCCCGCTGCGACGGCGCTCGCGTATGACGCTGCGCGGCTACCAGGCGGTACCGATCTCGGTCACGCCACGATGAACGACGCGGCGACCGCACCCGAGCCGACCGGCACGTTCGCGTCACTGCACATCGCGTCGTATCGACGGTTGTGGTTCGCCGG
>Ga0102938_10003966_pt1 | contig 10958 bp, 9 predicted proteins | sample SalPonR2_B_D2_MG_FD_84516 | JGI IMG/M metagenome (GOLD analysis project Ga0102938, IMG submission 84516) | Salt pond soil microbial communities from South San Francisco under conditions of wetland restoration - Salt Pond MetaG R2_B_D2_MG | ecosystem: Environmental > Aquatic > Marine > Intertidal... | reverse complement strand
GGTCCGGAAATAGCCGTGGCTTCTACCAAGGCCTTTACTTCCCAGCTCTCCATTTTAGCTTTATTAACTTTATTTTTGGGGCGCCAACGAAATATGTCTTTGGTTATGGGGCAGAGAATAGCGAGAGAATTAAAAGAGTTGCCCGACAAAACAAAAGAAGTTTTAAAGTTGGATAAAAAAATCAAAAAAATAGCCGAAAAATATTATCATTTTAATCATTTTGCTTTTTTGGGAAGAAAATACAATTATCCGGTAGCCCTGGAAGGGGCTTTAAAATTGAAGGAAATTTCCTATATTCATGCCGAGGGCTTTGCCTCCGGAGAAATTAAGCACGGGCCTCTGGCTTTAATTGATCAGAATTTCCCTTCTTTTTTTATTATTCCCCGGGACAGTGTTTACGAGAAGAATTTAAATAATTTGGCCGAGATAAAAAGCAGGCAAGGAAAAGTTATAGCTATAGCCACGCAAGGAGATGAGAGAGTGGAGAAGCTGGCGGATGAAGTTATTCATATCCCCAAAACTTTGGAAATGTTAACTCCTATTTTGGCGGTTATTCCTTTACAGTTGTTTGCTTATTATATGGCGGTTTTAAACGGAACCGATGTGGACAAACCCAGAAATTTAGCCAAATCGGTAACCGTGGAATAACTTTTAAGAATTTGTATGTCTAAAAAAATAGTTACAATCGGCGGAGGTAGCGGTCAGTATGTTTTGCTTTCCGGGCTTAGGGATCTGGTTGATTTTGAAGTGACCGCGGTTGTTTCCATGGTAGACAGCGGCGGTAGTACGGGGCGTTTGAGGGATGAGCTGGGCATATTGCCCCCGGGAGATATCTTAAAATGTATTTTGGCTTTGTCTCCGCACAGAGACTCTGTTCGCCATCTTTTACAGAAAAGATTCAGATCCAATCCTAAGTTAGCCGAGCACAGTGTGGGAAATATGCTTTTGGCTATGCTTTCCCAATATTGCAATAATTTTGCCCAGGGAGTAAAAGCCCTGGGAGAGGTTTTGGAAACCAAGGGAGAGGTTTTGCCCGTAACCACTGACAAAGCTACTTTAGTGGCGGAATTAACTGACGGTTCTTGGTTGTTCGGGGAATCGGCCATTGATGTTCCCCGAGGAGACCAGAGAGAGAAAATAAAAAAAACCTTTTTGGTTCCTCATCACCAGCAGTCGATTAAAGTTTATCCCCGAGCTTTGGAGGTTATCAAAAAAGCGGATTATATAATTTTAGGGCCGGGAGATCTTTATACCAGCATTACGCCCAATCTTTTAGTAAAGGGAATAAAAGAAGAATTAAATCAAACCAAGGCCCAGTTGGTTTATATGGGAAATATTATGACCAAATTCGGGGAAACGGAAAATTTTACTGCTTGGGATTTTGTAGAAAAAATTGAAGAATTTTCTTCTCGCCGTTTAGATAAACTAATTTTTAATAAAACTCGTCCCCCCGGAGAATTATTGGAAAAATATAAAAAGCAGAAATCTTTTTTTGTGGAGCCGCCTTCAAAAGATAGCAACGGAAGAGAGATTTTTTTAAGCGATCTTTTAAATGTTTCCGGAGGGGTTATCAGACATGATCCCCAAAAGATTTTTAATTTTTGGCAAGTTAATTTTTCTTAATTTTCAAATTTATGATTATATTTTTTGATTTTGATGATGTTCTGTTCAATAGAAATAAATTCATTTCGGCTTTAGCCGGGGAGCTCGGCTTAAGTTTGGATGAATTTTTAAGAGATTATAATAATTATTTTAAGAAAAAAAAGAAGAATTATTCCTTGAGAGAGCATTTAAAGATCTTAGGAAAGTTTTATCAGAGAGAAAAATGGGATTTGTTCTTTAAAGATTTGTCCAAGTTTGTTTATCCGGGGACCCGAGAGGCGCTTTCCGCGCTTCAAAGAGGAAAAACAGGAAAGATGATTTTACTTTCTCGGGGGGACAAGGATTTTCAAGAAAAAAAAATACAAGGGTCCGGTTTGCGCGGTTTTTTTGAAGAAGTAATAATTGCTTCGGATAAAATTAGTTTTTTAAGTTCCCGGAATTTCAAGGAAGAAGTAATTTTTATAAATGACAAGCAAGAAGAGAACAAAAAAATAAAAAAATATTTTCCCGAGTTCAAGATAGCGGAATCTTTGGATGACTTTAAAAAATTAATTAAAAAAATATGAAAGCAGTAATATTGGCGGCCGGGCGCGGAGTGCGTTTAAGGCCTTTAACTTATCATGTTCCCAAACCCTTAATAAGAGTGGACGGGAAAGCTTTAATGGAGTATAATATGGAGAAACTGCCTTCGGAGATAACCGAAGTTATTTTGGTGGTTAATTATTTGAAAGAGCAGATAATGAATTATTTCGGTGAAGAATTTTTAGGGAAAAAGATCAGGTATGTAGTTCAAAAAGAAATGCTGGGCACCGGCCATGCGGTCAAGATTTGCCGAGAACACTTAGAAGATAAATTTTTGGTTTTAATGGGAGATGATATTTATGACAGTGAAGATATAAAAAAATGTTTGAAACGGGATAATTGTATTTTGGCCAAAAATATCAGGGGTAAATTTGAAGGAGGAAGGATAAAAGTAAATCGGGAAGGTTTTTTGCAAGATATAATTGAAGGGGTGCATAAGCGCAAGTCCAGTTTGGCCAATACCGGCCTTTGCGTGGTTGATAAAAAATTTTTTGATTATGACCCCGTTTCTTTGCCGGGCAAGAAAGAATACGGCCTGCCCCAAACTTTGGTCCGTCTGGCCCAGGATTATCCGGTTGAAATTGAAAAAGCCAATTTTTGGCATCAAATCAATGATCCCGGAGTCCTGCACAATTTTAAAAAACTGTTATCTAAATAATTTTTGTTAAATTATGAGTGCTTCCGTAATTTTAAGCATTTTGGCTCTTTATACTTCAGGGTTTTTGTTTATTTGGGCCGGAATTGCCGGTTTAAAAAAATTCAGCGAAAACGAGGGGCAAAAGTTTTTTTTATTTGCTTTAATTATAACCGGGATTACTTTAGGGCCTTTCATGGGTACCAGAAATATTTTGGGTATTTTGGGATATGAAAAAATCGATTTGATTTTTTCTATTATTGATTATTTTTGGGTGGCTTTGCTTTTGGTTTGTTTTTTATTTTATTTTGCTTATAAAAATTTAAGTTCTAAATATTATCGGTTTGCCAAGAGATTTTTAACGGTTTTTTTGTTTTTGGTTTTATTGATGCTTCTTTTCGGGGTCTGGGACACTTCTTATACCGGTCCTTTCGTGACCGGCCCTCATATTTCCAAATGGGGAACCGAATACGAGCTTACCGCTTATGTGGAAATAATTTTCGGCTCGATCTGGGCTTTGTTAGTGGGCGTAACTATTTATTCTTTGGTTAGATGTATTTTTCAAAGCTGGGAAAATAAAAAAATTGATCTGGATCTATATATTAATTTAACATTTTTTTTGTTTTTATTTTTTTTCTTGCCCGAATCTCTGGGTCGAATGAATACCTGGAAGTTGGTTTTTTCCCGAATAACCTCCAATATTATAGCCGTAGCTTTTTTTCTTATTTATACCAAGGAATATTGGAAATAGTTTTTTGTTATTTTGAATTTGAAAATACACCCGAACCTGCTTGTTGTATTTCATTATTTAAGCGGGATTTAAAAATTTAATTAATCATAGAATGACCGCCTCCGTAATTTTAAGCATTTTATCTCTTTATTCAGCCGGTTTTTTGTTTATTTGGGCCGGAGTTTGCGGCTGGAAAAGGTTCGGGCGAGATAAAGGGCAAAGATTTTTTCTTGCCGGCTTGATTTTGGTGGGGGCCACTCTCGGTCCAATGATGGGCACTCGGACTATTTTCGGGATTTCCGGCTATCATACCGTGGACTTTTATCTCTCTATAGCCGGTCAATTTTTGGTTAGTTTAAGTATGGTTTGTTTCGCCTTATATTTTGCCAACAAAAATTTAAATTCTAAACATTATCAGGCAGCCAAAAAGATTTTGTTTGTTGCCGGGGGCATTTTTATTCTAATGTTTTTTTACGGGCTTTGGGATAATGCCCTGGTTGGCCCCCATGTTTCCAAGTGGGGGACGGAGTATGAGCCGGTGGGCTATGCCCGGGTAGTTATTGTTTCTATTTGGTTGTTGATATTAGCGGTAAGTTTTTATTCTCTTGTCCATTTTGTTTTAAAAGCATTTAAAAATAAAACAATGGCCGGTATAGACCTATATATCAATTTAATATTTTTTTTGTTTTTGTTGTTTTTTATTCCGGAAGAATTGGGCCGGATGAATACCTGGAAATTGGTTTTTTCCCGAGTAAGCTCCAATGCCATTGCCGTGAGTTTTTATTTAGTTTATACCCATAATTATTTAAAAGAAGATAAACTTTTAAATAATTCCGAATAATGTTAAAATAAAATAAATTTATTAATATTGTTGAGAATTATGAGTTCCTCGGTTATTTTGAGCATCTTAGCCCTTTATACCGCCGGTTTCATTTTTATTTTTACCGGTTTTATAATTTTGAAAAAATTCAAGAAAGATAAGTCGGAAAGATATTTCGCCTATGCCTTGATCTTTATGGGTCTTATTTTAGGCCCTTTAATGGGTACTCGGACTATTTTCGGAATTTTGGGTTATCATAGAATTGATCTGGCTATTGCGGCTTTCGATCAATTAATATTGGTTTTAAGTTTAACTTGTTTCGGTTTTTATTTTTCTTTTAAGCTTTTTTCCGGAAAAGCCAAAAAAATATCCCTCGCCTTTTTTGTTTTATTGGGTTTTTTTGTTTTGGCGGGACTGGTTTGGGCTTTCGGGGTTGAAGCTTACACCGGTCCCCATATTTCTAAATGGGGAACAGAATATGAGCCTATAGGGAAGGCTAAAATTGTTTTTATTATTGCTTGGTTGTCCATCGTTTTGTTTAATTTGGGATTTTTGTCGCGACGTTTAATAGATTGGTATAAAACCCGAAAATTAAAGTATGATTTTTATATTGGTTTGACTTTATTCGTGTTTTTTCTTTTTTTTATTTTTGAAGAATTGGGTCAAATGAATACTTGGAGATTGGTTTTTTCCCGGGTAACTTCCAATGCTATCGCCGTGGTTTTTTATTTACTTTATACTAAAGAATCATTTAAAGAATAATTTTTATGAAGAGAAAAATTTTTTATAAAATATTCCTCTTTTTTGCGGCAGTGGGCGTCATTCCTCTTATGGTCGCTTTGGTTTTGGAATACAAAAATATTCAAGATTTATCTTATAATATATCTTCTTTGTCCGGAGTTAATGAGGAAGTGATTCGGGAGATCAACTTAATCATTGCCGACACCAAAATTTTAATACTTTTGATTTCCTTTTTCGCCCTTATTTTGATTGTTTTGGAAACCACTGTTTTAAGCCGTAAGATAACTTCCCCTCTTTATAAGTTAATTGAAGTCGCCCAAAAGATCAGGGAGGGAAAATTTAATGTAAAAGTCAATATAGAAAGCGGGGATGAATTTGAAGAATTGGGTGATACTTTTAATAAAATGACTCAAGATCTAAAAGAATCCAATCAAGCCCTAACCAAGGCCTTAAAAAATTCCAAGAGATCTCAAAAAATAGCCGAAGAAGAGAGAAGTAAGACAAAAATGACTTTGGATAGCTTAACTGATGGACTGATTGTTTTGGACGAAAAGGAAAATATTGATTCTATTAACCCCAGAGGAGAAGAAATTTTGGGAGTACAAGAATCCCAGATAAAAGGAAAAAAAATAGAGGAATTATTGGAGTTTCCCAAAATGGAAAAACTTTATAAAATTTTGGATTATAAAACCGCCAAGGATATGCTTAAGCGGGAGTTACATTTGGAAGATCCGGTTTCTCGAATTTTTGAAGTAAATGTTATTTCTGTAACCGGTTCTCAGAAAAACAATAAGAAAAACACCGTTAATAAAATAATTGTGATTCACGATATCACTCGCGAAAAAAGAATTGAAAGGTTAAAAAATGAATTTATTTCCATTGCCGCCCACCAACTTCGCACCCCTTTATCGGCTATTAAGTGGAGCATTGAGTTTTTAGAAGAAGAGCTTCGGGAGGAGTTAGGAGATGCGTATGAGGGAGAAATAGAGGATTATTTGGAAAAAACCATGAAATCAAATGAGAGAATGATCAATTTAGTTAATGATCTTTTGAATGTTTCCCGAATCGAAGAAGGAAGGTTTATTTATAATTTAGAGTTGATCTCTCCCTTTGCTTTGGTCGAGGAAATAGTGGAGCAATCTCAAATTAAAGCCAGAAAGAAAGATATTAAAATTGAACTTAATAAATCTTCTTCTAAGTTGCCCCAAATAAGAATAGACAAAGAAAAGGTGGGTTTGGCCATACAAAATTTGATTGACAATGCTATTAAATATTCCCACAAAAACAGTGAGGTCAAAATTAACTTAAAAAAAATTCAAAAGAAAAAAAAGGAGTATGTAAAAATAGAAATAGAAGACGAGGGGATCGGAATAAGCAAAAAGGATCAGGAAAAAATATTCACCAAGTTTTCTCGGGGAAACAATGCTGTAAAATCTGAAACTGAAGGATCCGGACTGGGTCTGTTTATTGTGAAAAATATCATAGAGTCCCATCAGGGCAATGTGGATTTTGAAAGTACTTTGAATAAAGGATCGGTTTTTTACGTTTTTATTCCCGCGGCCAAAAAAAATAAATAACAAAGGTTTTTATGCTTCAAATTTTAGATCTACATATTCATTCCAGGTATTCCCGGGCTTGTTCTCAAAAAATAAATTTATTTAATATTGATAATTTTTGCCGAATTAAGGGGGTGGATATAATAGCTACCGGGGATTTTACTCACCCTCAATGGTTTTCTGATATAAAAAACGAGTTAGAGGAAATAGGGTCTTCGGGATTGTATAAGCACAAAAAAGCGGAGGATAAAAAAATAAAATTTCTTCTCTCGACAGAATTGGCTTTAATTTATAAAGACGGGGATAAGGTTAGGCGTATTCATATTATGGTTCATGCGCCTAATTTGGAGGCCGCTCGGGAATTATTTAAATTTTTGGACAAAAGATATAATGTCCGCGCTGATGGCCGGCCTATTTTGGGAATGAAAGCGCCGGAGCTGGTAGAACTTTGTCTTAAAATTCATCCCCGGTTCTTGATTTATCCCGCCCATATTTGGACTCCCTGGTTCGCGGTTTTTGGCTCTAAATCCGGATTTGACTCCATGGAGGAGTGTTTTAGGGATCAAACCGAGCATATTTATGCTTATGAGACCGGTTTATCCAGTGATCCGGAAATGAATTGGCGTTTATCCGCTTTGGATAAATTAACCACATTGTCCAATTCTGATGCTCATAGTTTACCCAATATAGGCAGGGAAGCCAATGTGATGGATTTGAGCCCAATTACTTATGGAGAGATTTATGAGGTTATCAAAAACAAGGATTTAAAAAAATTTAAAGAAACCATTGAATTTTATCCCGAGGAAGGTATGTATCATTATGACGGGCATCGGGCCTGCGGAGTTAGTTTTAAACCTTCTTTAACCAAAAAGAATAAAGGTATCTGCCCGGTATGTAAAAGACCCTTGACCATCGGGGTTTTGAATCGTGTGGAGGAATTGGCGGATAGACCGGAAGGATTTGTTCCGCCCGAATATGTCCCTTTTGTTAAATTGGTAGAATTAGATAAAATTATTGCTGAGGCCTTGAATATAAAATCTCGGAATTCCAAACAAGTAACTTCTCTTTATTATCAATTGATTAATAATTTAGGAAGCGAATTTTTTATTCTTAGGCAAGCCTCGGCAGGAGAAATAAAAAAAATAGCCGGTGCAGATATAGCCCGAGGTATAGAAAGAGTAAGAAAACAAGATTTGCTTATAAAACCCGGCTTTGACGGACAATACGGAAAGATAGAAATTTTTAAACCCCGAGAGAAAGAGACCAAACAAAAACCCCTTTTTTAAAAAATAAAAAAATCATTAAAATAAAATTTAATGGTTTTTTTATTTGTCAAATTGGTTTGATTGTGTTATATTTAAACCGTTTTTATGAACCTGCCTTAAATAGTGAAATGCGCCATCAGATCGATCAGTAAAATTCCAAACTAAGATAAAATTTTTGCTCCGCGCCCTAATTATTGCGGTTTAAAGATCCCATCGCCAACCCGAGTTCGCAAAAATTTTATCTTGGTTTGGAAGAGTTATTCCGGTGCATTTCAAATTTAAAATAGCAGAAGTTAGATTAGAATTGTTTTTATGTCTCATTTTAAAATAGATTTTGTTAAAGCTTATCAAAAATTAGAAGAGGCCTGGGAAGAATTTCCTCCGGTTAAAAAACGACGAAGAAGACGAAAAATTAAAAAATTTTTTAAAATTTTTGCTTTTTTGCTTTTTTTATTTTTGTTTTTGTTGGTTATTTTTAGTTTTTGGTTTTTTCTAAATTTAAAATCGGTTTATTCTACGGCTCAAGAGGGCAAGGAACTTGTTTATAGATCGGCGGACAGCATTAAAGCCAGAGAGTTTAATCAGGCCGAGGAATGGTCCGGAAGAGCGCAGGAAAAATTTAAAAAAGTTAAAGCGAGAATTGATTCTTGGGAAGACAATTTTTTCTTGAGTTATTTTCCGATAACAAGAAAAGAAATAGAAAATTTGAGTCATTTATCAGAGACGGCTTTTATTTTAAGTAAAACTTTGAATAAGGGCGCTAAACTCGGCGTAGAACTGGAAGAATATTTAACCCCGAAAAGGAATTTAAAGTTTTCTGAGCTTAACAAAGAGGAAAAACGGAAAATTTTAAAAATAATTTATGAATCTCGTCCGGAATTCAATGGTCTAAAAGCCAATTTAAATTTAGCTCTTTGGGAGTTAAAAAAAGTAGAATTTCATCCTTTTTTGGTTTTTTTGCAGTCCTGGGTGGAAGAAGGAGAGAAAAAATTAGAAGAAGTGAACCGTTTAGCAGGAGACTTTACTCGAGCTTTTTGTTTGCTCCCGGAGTTGGCCGGTTATCCCGATCAGTCTGATTTTCTGATAATGTTTCAAAATAGCAATGAATTGAGGCCCACCGGCGGGTTTCTGGGTACTTATGGAATTCTACAAGTTAAAAATGGCGAAATTAAACGTTTTGATACCCATGATATTTATCATATGGATATGCCGGTTAAGGATAAAATCAGTGTTACCCCTCCCAAGCCCATCGCCCGGCATCTGAATAGCAATTGGTATTTACGGGACGCTAACTGGTCTCCGGATTGGCCCACCTCGGCCCAAAAGATAAATTGGTTTTATCATAAGGAAAACAGTCTTCTTCCCCCCAAGGATCAAATTAATGATTTTAGCGGAGAATTTGAAGGAGTGGTGGGGGTTATTCCTCAATTAGTTATTGATATTTTAGGAATTACCGGCCCGGTTTATGTGGAGGGTCAGGAGTATAATCAGGAAAATTTTTTGGATTTGTTGCAATATGAAGTGGAGAAGGGATATAAGAATGACAGAAGTTCTTGGGAAAGAAAAGAGGTAATAGGAAAAGTTTTAAGCGAATTAAAAATTAAGTTTTTTGATTTGCCTTTTTCTGTTTGGCCCCGTCTAAAAAGAGTGTTTAGCGGCAATGTCAGCGCCGGTAATTTTTTAATTAATTTAAACGAAGAATATTATCAGAATTTGGCCAAGGAGTTGGATTGGACCGGAGAAATAAAAAAAACAAAAGGAGATTATTTGATGTCGGTTGATTCCAATATGGGAGCATTAAAAACCGATTCTGTTATAGACAGAAGAATTAATTATGAATTAGAGAAAGGACCGAATGGTTTATTTGCTAATCTAAAGATACAATATTCTCATAACGGAGAAATTAATTGGAAAATTTCTGATTATAAGAGTTATACCCGCGTTTTTGTTCCTCGTGGGAGCGAGTTTATTTCTTTGGAAGGTGAGAATGTTTCTTTTCCGGCCGGCAAAAAAGTAAAAATTAAACAAGACCTGGGAAAGACTTCTTTGGGAGTATTTTTTTCTTTAAAAGCCGGAGAGATAGGAGCTCTTAATTATAAATATAAATTGCCCGCTTACCTGAACAAAAAATTAGAACAAGGAGAGTATAGTTTATATTTACAAAAACAGCCGGGCAGCAAGATAAGCTTTTTAAAAGTTGACATAGAGACAGAAGATGAGATAAAATCATATAATCCGGTTGGTTTCCATGCTCAGGAAAAGCCGGAAGGAAGAGGCGTTTCTTGGGAAACCAATTTTTTTGAGGATAAATTTTTTGAAATTTCTGTGGAATAATTATTATGTTTATTAAAAGAATAGGAATTGATTTGGGAACTACTTATACTTTGGTGCATTTGCCCCGAAGAGGTATTGTAATTAATGAACCCAGCGTAGTGGCGGTGTCAGTGGAAGATAAAAAAGTTTTAGCGGTCGGCAATGAGGCCAAAGATATGTTGGGAAGGACGCCCGATTCCATTATTGCGGTTAAGCCCTTGAAAGACGGGGTAATAGCTGATTATCAGATAACCGAAGCCATGCTTCGTTATTTTATTAATAAAACTTTGGGAAGTTTTCGAATTTTTCGTCCCGAAGTTATGGTGGCGGTTCCGGCCGGTATATCTTCCACGGAAAGAAGAGCGGTTATTGAAGCCACTATTGCCGCCGGAGCCAAGGCCGCTTATATTATCAAGGAGCCGATTGCGGCCGCGATTGGCTCGGATATTCCCATTGGTTCCGCCTCCGGGCATATGATAGTGGACATCGGAGGAGGGACTGCGGAGGTTGCGGTTATTTCCCTGGGAGGGATTGTCGCCTCTACTTCTGTCAGAGTGGGGGGAAATAAATTTGATGCCGCCATTTTAGAACACATTAGAAAAAAATATAATTTGGCCGTGGGAGAGAAAACGGCCGAAGATATGAAAATAAATATCGGCTCCGCCCTTTTTCTGGAAGATAAGTTAACTATGAAAGTAAAGGGGAGAGATATTGT
>Ga0102938_10003965_pt1 | contig 10959 bp, 8 predicted proteins | sample SalPonR2_B_D2_MG_FD_84516 | JGI IMG/M metagenome (GOLD analysis project Ga0102938, IMG submission 84516) | Salt pond soil microbial communities from South San Francisco under conditions of wetland restoration - Salt Pond MetaG R2_B_D2_MG | ecosystem: Environmental > Aquatic > Marine > Intertidal... | reverse complement strand
TAAAGCTCGATCTTGAAGCCGTCGGGCAGGCTGATCCTGTCGAGCGTGGCCTTGATCCCCTCGGCATAGTCGCCGCCCTGCTCGACAAAGGTGAATTCGGTGACGCCGGTGGTCTGGAAATTCGACAGCTTGTCGAGATTGTCCGGGACATTCGCCGCCTGCCCGTGCGCCAGACCGGCGGTAAGGGCGAGCGTTGCGATGGATGACAGCAGATGTTTCATGTGGTTCCTCCCTGATACGTCTGTTTGCCCGGCCGCCGGATCACCGGCAGGCCGATCTTCAGCACGTGATCTCACGACGCTGAAGTGGCGCGCGCTCTCCCCTTCGCACACCGGTCGCGAATACCGCTTGCATTGCATTCACAAGGCGAGAGCCTATCGCAGATTCCTCAAAGAGCAAGGGATTGCTGCGGCGATCGGACACAGACACAAGGAGGGGGTCGGGCGTGGCCCGATCGGAGCCGTAACCCGCTAGCCACTGCCGATCAGAACGCCCGCCGCAAAGACCAGTGCCCCGCCCAGCACCACCTGGAACGCCGCGCGGAAGAACGGGGTTTCCATGTATCGGTTCTGAATCCAGGCGATGGCCCACAATTCGACGAAGACGACGGCGATGGCGATCACCGTCGCGGTCCGGAAATCGGGGATCAGGTAGGGCAGGGCGTGGCCCAGCCCGCCCACCGTCGTCATCACGCCCGAGGCGAGGCCGCGCTTCAGCGGGCTGCCGCGCCCCGAAAGCTCGCCATCGTCGCTGGCCGCCTCGGTAAAGCCCATCGAGATGCCCGCGCCCACGCTGGCGGCAAGGCCGACGAGAAAGGTCGTCCAGGTGTCCTGCGTGGCAAAGGCGGTGGCGAAGATCGGCGCGAGTGTCGAGACCGAGCCGTCCATCAGCCCGGCAAGCCCCGGCTGCACCCATGTCAGCACGAATTGCCGTTTGGCGGTGCGGTCTTCGGTGTCGCGGGCGCCGGCGTCGAGATGTTCGGCCTCGAGCGCGTCGGCGCGGACCTGGTGCGCGGCTTCGGCGGCGGCGAGATCGCCCAGCAACTTGCGGGTGGCCGCGTCGCCGCTTCGTTGCGCGGCCTTGAGATAGAACGCCTCGGCCTCGTGCTCCATCGCCGCCGCCTCGTCGCGGATGCGCCCGATCCCGAGGTTTTCCACGAGCCAGACCGGGCGGCGGGCATAATAGCCCGCCACATGCTCGCGCCGGATGAGCGGGATCACCTCTCCGAAGCGGGCGCGGTGGAGGTCGATCAGGCGCTTCCGGTGGCTGTCTTCCTCGCGGGCCATGCCGTCGAAGATGGCGGCGGTATCGGGATAATCCGTGCGCAGGGTTTCGGCATAGGAGCGGTAGATGCGCGCGTCGTCCTCTTCCGAGGAGATGGCGAGCGCGAGGATTTCCTGCTCGGAAAGGTCCTTGAAGCGGCGGCGGGAGGTGAGGTGCGGGAACATGGCGGTCTCGGGGCGACAATTAGAATGATTCCAACCTACGCCTGTGGTGGCAGGGTGCAAGGGGGGAGGACAGCATAAAAGTGAACCATGCGGTTCGGAAAAGGCTTGTAATCTGAACCATGTCGTTTAGATAAAGTGAACCGAATGGTTCAGAAAATGGAGGCCAGCATGAAACCCGCCCTGACCGCGCTCGCCCTTGCCCTCGCGCTTGCCGCCGCCCCTGCCGGGGCGTTCAGTGTCGATGCGAGCGGCCTGTTTCCGACGCTCGGCTATCCCGACCCTGCCCCGCAGCCGGTGACGCAGGGCACTGCCGGGATCGGCCGCTGACAGGTGCCCGGGCCGCCCGCGGTGTCCGGGCGGCCCGCCCCGGGGCTTTAGACGCAGATGTGCTTGCGGATGCCCGCCCGGCCCGCATAGACTGTTCCGACCTGCCGGGAGGAAGCGCATGTCGGCACCCGCCGCCGAGATCAAGAAAGGCCGCAAGTTCGATCAGGTGCTCGACGGCGCGCGCGCGGTTTTCATGCGCGACGGGTTCGAGGGGGCCAGCGTGGACGAGATCGCGCGCGCGGCGCAGGTCTCCAAGGCGACGCTCTACAGCTATTTCCCCGACAAGCGGCTGCTGTTTTCCGAGGTGGCGCGGATCGAGTGCAACCGCCAGGCCGAGGAGGCGATCGAGGTGATCGGCTCGGGCGCGCCGATCGAGCAGGTGCTGCACGAGGCAGCAAACCGGATCGTGCGGTTTTTCCTGTCGGATTTCGGGCAGCAGGTGTTTCGTATCTGCGTGGCCGAATCCCACCGCTTCCCCGATCTCGGGCGTCGGTTCTATGCCTCTGGTCCGGCGCTGGTGCGCGAGCGGATGAGCAAGGTTCTGGCCCCTTATGTCGAGGGCGGGGTCCTGAAGATCGACGACATGGACCTTGCCGCCAACCAGTTCGGCGAGTTGTGCAAGGGCGATTTGTTCGTCCGGTCGCTCTGCGGCATGTGCGACAACCCGACCGAGGCGGATATCGAGCGGGTGGTGAACGGTGCGGTCGAGATGTTCCTCGCGCGTTACCGCGCCTGAGCGTCGGGGCTGCGCCCGGTCATCTCTCCGGCGATCTTTTCGGCGATCATGATGGTGGGGGCGTTGGTGTTGCCGCCGATGAGGCGCGGCATGATCGCGGCATCGACCACGCGCAGCCCCGCAACGCCCTGCACGCGGCCCTGAATGTCTACCACCGCCGTGTCGCCGCGCCCCATCGCGCAGGTGCCCACGGGGTGATAGATCGTGTCGGCGCGGGCGCGGATATCGCGTTCGAGCGCCGCGTCGCTCCAGTCGTGATCGTGGAGGCGGGCCTTGCGCCACGGGGCGAGCGGCGGGGCCGAGAGGATCGCGTGCATGCGGCGCGCGCCGGTCATCATCAGCGACAGGTCGCGCGGGTCGTTCAGGAAGCCCGGGTCGATCAGCGGCGCGTCGCCGGGGCGGGGCGAGGCGAGCGTCACCCGCCCCCGGCTGTGCGGCCGCAGCACGCAGACATGGCAGGAATAGCCGGGCCGGAAATGCAGCGTGCGCATGTGGTTCTCGACGATGCCGATCACGAAATGCAGTTGCAGGTCGGGGCGGTCGGCCTCGGGGGTCGAGCGCAGGAAGGCCCCGGCCTCGGCATAGGGGGTGGTGAAATGGCCCGCACCCGTCCGCCGCCAGCGCAGCCCGGCGCGGGCCAGCTGCCACAGCCCCTTCGGCCCGAGGCTCACCACGTCGTCGCGTGTCGAGGTCTCGGCGAGGATGTGGTCGGGATGGTCCTGCAGGTTCTCGCCCACGCCGGGCAGGTCGTGCACCACGCCGATGCCGTGCCGGGCGAGTTCGTCGCCCGGGCCGATGCCCGACAGCTTGAGCAAGTGCGGCGAGCCGAAGGCGCCGGCCGACAGGATCACCTCGCGCCTCGCCTTCATCTCCTGCACCCGGCCCTTGTGGCGATAGCGCAGGCCGGTGGCGCGGCCCTCGTCAAACAGGATGCGTTCCGCCTGCGCGCGGGGGATCACGCTCAGGTTGGGGCGCGCCATCGCCGGGAAGAGATAGGCGGCGGCAGCAGAGCAGCGCGCGCCGCGCTGCGGGCCGTCGGAGAATTGCGTGACCTGGTAGAGCCCCGCCCCCTCCTGCCTTGGCCCGTTGAAATCGGGGTTGCGGCGGATTTGCGAGGCTTCGCAGGCGTCGATGAAGGCGTGCGAAATGGCGCGCGGCGCGTCCTGATCGCGCACCCTGAGCGGGCCGTCCTGCCCGTGCAATTCGCCGTGCAGCGTGGCGTTGCCCTCGGCGTGGCGGAACCACGGCAGCACGCTATTCCAGTCCCAGCCGTCGCAGCCGAGATCGGCCCATTCGTCGTAATCGCGGGGATGCCCGCGGGTGTAGAGCATGGCGTTGATCGCGCTCGACCCGCCGAGGGCGCGCCCGCGCGGCTGGAACCCGCGCCGCCCGTTCAGCCCCGGCTGCGGCACGGTGTGAAAGGCCCAGTTGTTGATGCGCGGGCGGCCCGAAACCATCGCCGCGACAAGCGCGGGGGCACGCACGAAGATGTCGCGCCCGCCTCCGCCCGCCTCGATCAGGCAGACGGATGTGCCCGGGTCCTCGCTCAGGCGCGCGGCCATCACGCAGCCTGCCGAGCCGCCGCCGACGATGATGTAATCGTGTTCCATGCCGTCACGCTAGGCCCGCCCGTATCGGCGGGCCAAGAGGGACGTGGCGTCAGCCCGGGCTCATGCCCCGCAGCCGCTCGGACCGGCGGCGCAGCAACTCTACCGTGGTCAGGAGGCAGATGGAGATGGTGACGAGGATCGTCGCCGCCGCGAGGATCGTCGGGCTGATCTGCTCGCGCAGGCCGGTGAACATCTGCCACGGCAGCGTCTGCTGCTGTGCCGAGCCGACGAAGAGCACAACGACCACCTCGTCGAAGGAGGTGATGAAGGCGAAGAGTCCGCCCGAGATCACGCCCGGCAGGATCAGCGGCATCTGCACCCGGAAGAAGGTCGTCACCGGGTCCGCGCCCATGTTGGCGGCAGCGCGGGTGAGCGACTTGTCGAAGCCCACGAGCGTGGCCGTCACCGTGATGATGACAAAGGGCACCCCCAGCGCGGCATGGGCGAGGATCACCTTGACATAGCCCACGAACGCCTGGTTCAGCCCGAGATTGGCCTCGAGCCAGTTGCCCAGCGGTGCGTAGAAGAAGAACATGCCGGTGGCCGAGATGATCAGCGGCACGATCATCGGCGAGATCAGGATCGCCATGATCGCCTGCCGCCCGGGCACGTGGCTCTGGCTGAGGCCGATGGCGGCCAGCGTGCCGAGGCTGACCGAGATGAACGTGGCGAAGGGCGCGATGATCAGCGAGTTCTTGAGCGGGGTCATCCATTCCGCGCTCGAGACGCCCCACATCTTGCCGACCACGATACCGAGCAGCGCGCCGATGATGCCGTAGACGGCAATGCGGGAAAGGCCGCGCTCCGCGTTGGGCAAGAGCTGGATCAGCCCGCCGAACACCGCACCGATGACCGTGCCGTAGATCAGCCCCTGAAGGGGATGGCCGCCGCCGCTGAAGAAATCGCGGTAGTGCTTGAGGCTGTAGCCCTCGGGCTGGAAGTTGAGCATCTCGGGCGTGAAGGTGAAGAAGTTCTCTGCGTTGAAGCTCAGCCACATCACCGGCAACAGCGGCGCGATCAGGAAGAAGAACACCAGCCCGCAGATGAACAGGAACGTGTTGTGCCACAGCGTCTGCCCGGCGGTGTAGTAGATCGGCACGGTGCTGCGGTAACGGCCGCTGTCCAGCCAGTAGGCGGCCCAGCTGAGGACCGCGCCGATCAGCAGCCCCGCGACCAGCGCCCCGGGCCCCACGAGGACGAGGCCGATCAGCCCGAAGGCGGCGATCAGCCCGAGGCGGACGTTGCGCCGGCTGTCGGGCATGGCATGCGCGAGAAAAGCGATCCCCGCGCCGATCACGGCCCCGGCGAGGAAGCCCGCAAGCGGCTGCGCGAAGACATTGCCCACCACGAAGCCGAAGCAGCCGGCAAAGACCGCCATCAGCGGCAGGGTGAAGGTGTTGAACGGCGGGCGCGGGATATCGACGGTCAGGTTGGACATGCCTCAGCCTCCAAGTTTCACGTTGTCGATGCCCACGATCCGGTCGTAGAGCCAGTAGAGCGCCAGAACCACGATCAGCAGGATGCTGCCCAGTGCCGCGGCAAGCCCCCAGTTGAGCGACGAGGAGATGTGATAGGCGATCCGGTTCGAGATGAAGACACCGCTGGTGCCGCCGACGATCTCCGGCGTGATGTAATAGCCGATGGCGAGGATGAAGACGAGGATCGAGCCGGCGCCGATGCCGGGCACGGATTGCGGGAAATAGACGCGCCAGAACGCTGTCCAGTTGGTGGCGCCCAGCGACTTGGCCGCGCGCAGGTAACTGGGCGGGATGGTCTTCATCACCGAGTAGAGCGGCAGGATCATGAATGGCAGCAGGATATGCGTCATCGCGATGATGGTGCCGGTGGCGTTGTTCATGAGGACCAGACGGTTCGCGTCATCGACGAACCCCAGCCAGACGAGGATCTCGTTGATCACCCCCTGTTGCTGCAACAGCACCTTCCATGCCGAGGTGCGGACCAGAAGCGATGTCCAGAACGGCAGCAGGACGAGGATCATCAGCACGTTGGCGGTGCGCAGCGGCAGGTTGGCCAGCAGCCATGCCACCGGATAGCCCAGCAGGATGCACGAACCGGTGATGATCAGCGACATGATCAGCGTGCGCTGGAACAGCGTGAGGTAGATCTGTTGCGTCTCGGGGCGGGACTCGATCCCGTCAACCGTCTTGGTCATGTCCACCGAGTTGAGGAAATACCCGGCGGTGATCGGCGGGCTGTAGAGCGCGATGGTGCGCCACGCATCGACGCTGTCCCAGTCCTCGTCGGAGGCGACGAACATCTCGCGGAAGCCCTGCTGTGGAAGCTGGTCGCGGTTCTCGGCCGCGGCACGCAGCGTGGTGGACCACGGGCCGGAATAGTCCTCGATCGCGGCCACCGTTCCGGGGTTGCGCAGGTCCTGCCCGAGACCGGCATAGACGGCCTCCCACGGCTCTTCCCCGGACACCACGTCCTGATCCTCGATCGCGGTCCAGATCGCGAAATCGGTATAGGCCATGGTGGTCCAGGGCAGGATATCCGCCATCTGCGCCGAGGGGACGAAGCCCACGTCTCCGTCCATCTCCTCCTTGTTCATGGCGGCAAGAAGCTCGCGCCGCTCTTCCAGAAGCGCCTCGCCGCCCTCGCCGGAGAGAAGCTCGTACCAGAAGGCGGCCTCCTCGAAAGCCGGGTCGATCTCTTCGAACACGTCCTGGAATTCCTCGCCCATGTCGTCGAGATCGCGGCCGGTGCCGCGGAACATCGAGGACAGGCCCGGCTGTTCGTAGTTCAGCCGGTTGCCCACCTGGGTATGGCGCTTGGCCTCGGACGCCTTGAAAAGATCGAAATACAGGCGGACGAAGACCTCTTCGCCCGGCGGTTCGGTGCCCTGTTCGTCCCAGGACTGGATGGCCTGGACCGTTCCGGGCATCGTGTTCTGCACGATCTGGTTCTCGACCGAGCGGAAGAGCATCGACAGGATCGGCACGATGAAGGTGATGACCACGAAGAGCAGAAGCGGCGCGATCAGCGCCAGCGCGCGCATCTTCTCGCGGCGCAGCGTGCGCCGGAGCGTCTGTTTCAGGGGCCGGCCATCGGCCGCAAGGACAGGGCCGCTCCCGGCCTTTGCCGCCTCTGCACTGTCTTCGCCCGAGGCCGGCGTGCTCGTGCCCGCCGCGGCGTCTGTCACGTTGCTCATGTCGTCCCCGTCGGTCTTTTCTGGTTCTTTGATGGATCAGGAAAGGATCAAAAGAATAAAGCGGGAAGGGCCGTCATGGCCCCTCCCCGGGCGTGCGCCCTTACTGGGCCAGCCAGGCCTGGAACTTGGCGTCGATATCGTCGCGGTAGTCCGCCCAGAACTCGTAGTTGTAGAGGAACGTGTTCGCGGCGTTATCCGGATCGGTCGGCATGTGCGGTGCCATCTCGATGCCGAGCTCGGCATGCTCGCCCACCAGCGGAGCCGAGGACTCGCGCGCCGGGCCATAGCTGATGTACTTGGCCTGGTCCGCCAGACGCTGCGTGTCGGTGGCAAAGCGCAGGAAGTCCATCACGCGGGCGAGGCGATCCTCCGGCAGGCCGGTCGGCACGATCCAGCCGTCGAGGTCGAACACCTGGGCGTCCCACATCATGGCGATCGGCTGGTCCTGCTCCTCGATGGCCGAGAACAGGCGGCCGTTATAGGTCGAACCCATGAACACCTCGCCATCGGCGAGAAGCTGCGGCGTGTCGGCACCCGCCGACCACCAGATCACGTCGTCCTTGATCTCGTCCAGCTTGTCGAGCGCGCGCTGCTGGCCTTCGTCGGTGGCCAGAACGTCATAGACCTCGTCCTTGGCGACGCCATCGCAGAGCAGGGCCCATTCCATGTTGTTGATCGGGCGCTTCTCGAGGCTGCGCTTGCCGGGATAGGTCTCGGTGTCCCAGACGTCGCAGATGTCGTTCGGAGCCTCGGCCCCCTCGGGCACCATGTCGGTGCGATAGCCGAAGGTGGTGGAATAGACGATCTGCGGAATGAAGCAGTCGCTGACGATCAGGTCGCCGAAATCGTCGCTGGCGTCGGTGCCGTCGGGGGCCGGCTCGAGCGCCTCGTCGTGGTCGATCTCCATCGCGAGGCCCTCGTCGCACAGGCGCATCGCGTCGGATGCCACGACATCCACGAGGTCCCAGGTGATGTTGCCGGCCTCGTTCATGGCGCGCAGCTTGGCCACCGCCTCGTTGGAGCTTTCGTCCCAGACGATCGACACCTCGGGGTGCATCTCCATGTAGGGTTCGGAATAGGCGTTCTGCTGGCTTGCCTGATAGGCACCGCCCCAGGAGACGAGCGTCATGTCGTTGGCCATCTCCTGCGCGGAGGCGACCCCTGCCGCGACGGTAAGCGCGGTCGAGGTCATGAGTGTCGTCGTGAGTTTCATGTCATTCTCCCAAGTAAGTCCCGTTTCACTTTTCGGGTTCCGTGCTACGGGTTGAACATCGGAACCTCTGGGGTCACGCGCCCGCGATCGGCGGGCGCGAACACGTGGACGACCTAGACGGCATCCAGCGCGCGGCAATCCTCGGGCTGCCAGCCGATCTGGATCTTGCTGCCCGGGGCGAGCCGCGTCTGGTCCGCCGAGTTGCGCGTCTTGATGATGAAATCCTCGCGCCCGGCCACCCGCAGGCGGGTGCGGAACACGTCGCCCATGTAGATGAATTCCAGCACCTCGGCATCCAGCGTGTGGGCGTCGGCGTTGAGCCGGTCCATGTTGGTTTCCACCCGTTCGGGGCGGATCGAGACGAGCGTGCGGTCACCCGGCTTGTCGACATTGACGGCCTTGCAGTCGATCAGCCCGCCGCCATCCACCTCGACCAGCGCGTAGCCGTCCTTGATCTCCTTGACGGTGCCGCCCAGCGTGTTGTTCTCGCCGATGAACTGCGCAACGAAGCTGTTCTGCGGTGTCTCGTAGAGCTCGTCGGGCGGGGCGAGTTGCTGAATGCGGCCATCGTCGAACACCGCCACCCGGTCCGACATGGTGAGCGCCTCGGTCTGGTCGTGGGTCACGTAGACGACGGTGATCCCGAGCTCGTGCGCCAGGTTGGTGATCTCGAACTGCATGTGTTCGCGCAGCTGCTTGTCGAGCGCGCCGAGCGGCTCGTCCATCAGCACCAGCTCGGGCTCGAACACCAGCGCGCGCGCCAGCGCGATGCGCTGCGCCTGACCGCCCGAGAGCTGTGCCGGGCGCCGGTTGGCAAAGTCGCCCATCTGCACCATGTCGAGCGCGCGCCGTATCTTCTGCTCGCGCTCGGACTTGCCGACCTTGCGCACCTCCAGCGGAAAGGAGAGATTCTCGGCCACCGTCATGTGCGGGAACAGCGCGTAGTTCTGGAACACCATGCCGATCCCGCGCTTGTGCGGCGGGATGTTGTTGATCGGCTTGCCGTCCAGCTTGATATCGCCGTGCGTGGCGGTCTCGAACCCGGCGAGCATCATCAGGCAGGTGGTCTTGCCCGATCCGGACGGCCCCAGCATGGTCAGGAACTCGCCCTTGGGCATGTTCAGGTTGAGGTCCTTGACGACGAGTTGCTCGCCATCATAGCTTTTCTGCACACGCTCGAATGCAACGAACGCGTCGTTGGTCGCGGTATCGGCCAATTGCGGCTCCCTGTGTTTTATGTCGCTGCGGTGTGCCCCGCTTTGCGTGCAGTCTAAACCGAGAAACGCCTTCTGTTGCAAGCTTCAAGCGGTGGTTTTTTACGAATTCGCGCCCGGGCAGGTCAATCAGACTGCATGTTGGGCGTTTGCGGGCAATTTTCCTGCAGGTCCGGGTGCGGCCCGGGTGTGGGGCCGCACCGTTTTTCGCCTGCGGGGCACGGCGCGGGAGGTCAGCCGAGCACCGCCTGTGCCGCGCGGAGGGTCTTTTCCACCACCTCGTCGGCCTCGGCCCGGGTCAGGCAGAAGGGCGGGGCGAATCCCAGGATGTCGCCCTGCGGCATGGCGCGCGCGATCACATGCTCGTCTGCGAGGGCGGCGGCGATCCGCGGGCCGACCTTGTCGGCGGGATCGAAGAAGGTGCGGCTGCCCTTGTCCTTGACGAATTCCACGGCGCAGAGCATCCCCTCGCCGCGGACCTCGCCCACGTTCGGATGATGCCCAAGCGCCTCGGCCATGGTGCGGTTGAGATAGCCGCCCACCTCGCGGTTGTTGGCGATCAGGTCGAGCTCGTCCAGCAGCCTGAGGTTGGCCACCCCCGCCGCCGCGCCGACGGGATGCGCCGAATAGGTCCAGCCGTGGCCGATGGGGCCGTTCTCGTCGGTGCCCTGCTCCAGAACCTTCCACATCCTGTCGCTGACGATGCTGCCCGAAAGCGGCGCATAGGCCGAGGTCAGCCCCTTGGCGATGGTGATGAGATCGGGCTTGAGCCCGTAATGGTCCGATCCGAACATCGTGCCGAGACGGCCGAAGCCGGTCACGACCTCGTCGGCGATGAGCAGGATGTCGTGACGCTCCAGGATCGGCTGGATCGCCTCCCAATACCCGGCGGGCGGCGGCACGATGCCCCCGGTGCCCAGCACCGGCTCGCCGATGAAGGCGGCGATGGTGTCGGCCCCCTCGCGTTCGATCAGCGCCTCCAGTTCCGCCGCGCAATGCGCGGTGAACTGGTCCTCTGTCATGTTCACATCGTCGCGGCGATAGTAATAGGGGGCTTCGGTGTGGATCACCTGGCTCAGCGGCAGGTCGAACTTCTTGTGGAAGAGGTGCAGCCCGGTGAGCGAGCCGGTCATCAGGCCCGAGCCGTGATAGCCGCGCCAGCGCGAGATGATCTTCTTCTTCCCGGGGCGGCCGAGGATGTTGTTGTAATACCAGACCAGCTTGATGTTGGTCTCGTTG
>Ga0102938_10003964_pt1 | contig 10961 bp, 10 predicted proteins | sample SalPonR2_B_D2_MG_FD_84516 | JGI IMG/M metagenome (GOLD analysis project Ga0102938, IMG submission 84516) | Salt pond soil microbial communities from South San Francisco under conditions of wetland restoration - Salt Pond MetaG R2_B_D2_MG | ecosystem: Environmental > Aquatic > Marine >... | reverse complement strand
GGGACGAGCATGGCCAGCGTGCAACTGATGACATTGGGGGCGAGCCCCAGCACGTTCCCGCCCGCCGACGTCTGCAAGGTGAATTCGACGGTCGGGGGGCTCTGCACCGACACCGTCGTGATTTCGGCGAGCAGGCGTCCGGCCGCATCGACGGTCTCCTGGCTCAAACGGCTGCCGTTGCCTATGACGATGTCGCCACCGGCGCCCGGCGCACTGGGTCCCTGGGGACCTTCCGGCCCTTCCGGTCCCTGGCCGCCCGGATCTCCGCCCGGACCCGGAGGGCCCGCCGGACCGTCATCGCCATCGCAACCGGCCAGCGCCAGTGAGATAACGGCGAGCGCCAGAAGCGCTGGTATGCCCGAAAGCCTTTCCGAAAGCCCAACCATGGTGATCCCCTTGACCATCTCGACTCAAACCGCACGCGTATGCTGCGCGGGGCTCCGGGTCACGGAGCCAGCCTGTTACATTTCAGTTTATAAGGTCCGGGTTCCATATCCGGGTTTATACCTAAGCTACGGAAAAACAAGCCTTCCTCAGCCCCGGACAGGCCTGGAAGCAAGGGATTGCGTGCCGTCGGGGCGCAAGCCGCCTGCGCCGGACCCATGACACGACGACATCCGGGCCCCGCAGGGACCGGGTCATACCGATAAAGTCTTCAAATGTGCGCGAAACTCGGACCCGAGTTCCGGGTGTTTCAGGCCGAAATGCACCGTGGCTTCCAGATAGCCGAGCTTGCTGCCGCAATCGAAGCGCTGGCCATCGAAAGCAAGGCCGAAGACCGGTTCGTCTTTCAACAGCCGTGCGATGGCGTCGGTCAACTGGATCTCCCCTCCGGCGCCCGCCTGGGTCTGCTCGAGCAAATCGAAGATACGTGGAGTCAAGATGTACCGGCCGACCACGGCCAGGTTGGAAGGCGCATCCGCCGGCTGCGGCTTCTCGACGATGCCCCGAAGGCGATGCAGGCCGCTCTCCTCCCGCTCACCATCGATGATTCCGTACTGCCGGGTCTGATCGGCCGGCACCTCTTCTACGCCGAGCACGCTACCGCCGTAGTCGTTGAAAACACGGGCCATCTGGCCGAGGCAGGTCTCGTCCGCATCAATGAGGTCGTCCGCGAGATGCACGAAGAAAGGCTGTTCGCCGACGACCGGTCGCGCGCACAACACCGCGTGGCCGAGCCCCAGCGGCTCGCCCTGCCGCACATAAATGCAATTCACGCGGGAAGGAACGATGTTACGCACCATGTCCCGCAGAGATTCCTTGTCCTTGCTCTCGAGCAGGGCCTCCAGCTCGGGATCCACATCGAAATGATCCTCGATCGCGCGTTTGGCTCGTCCCGTGATGAACACGAGATTGTTTGCTCCGGCTTCGATCGCTTCCTCGACCGCATACTGGATGAGGGGCTTGTCGACGACAGGCAGCATTTCCTTGGGACTCGCCTTGGTCGCAGGAAGGAATCGAGTCCCCTTGCCTGCAACCGGAAATACGGCGTACCGGATGTTCTTCTTCAATTTTTGCCTCCTGCGGCGCTGGCTCCATGGCAGGCGGCAATGCTGGCATACCGGCGGCGAGAGGCGCAATGCGGCGGGCGACAGCTGGAGCTGGAGCCGGGGCCATTCCGGCTGTCGCCCGCTCTCGCCCCTATTCGGACTCTTCGGGCGAACTGGCCACCATCCGTTCCCGGTTATCCTCCAGTACACGCTCGCTGATGCCCTGCACCAGCGCCAGCTCGTCCGGCGAGCGGAACGGGCCGTTGTCTTCCCGCCAGGCGATGATCGCTTCGGCACGGGCGGGTCCGATGCCTTTGAGCTCTCGTGCGAGCGTCGCGGCATCAGCCGTGTTGATGTCGACGGGTCCTGCCCAGGCCAGGATCGGCAGCACCGCCAGTGTTGCCAGAAGTGCTTTGGCGATTTGAATCATAATGGACTCCTTGTTGAAGATGACGCGCAGCCGGTTCAGCCGCGGCATTCATCGTCCGCTGGAATCCTGTCAGACGGGAGATAGAGAATTCAGCGCTTGCGCGCAGATTCCGGCGGCAAGGCCCGCGCATCGAGCATCGCTTCGAAACGGAACTTGGTTACGGGGCGCGTCGTGTCCCAGCTGCGGCAACTCGGGCACTGCCAGTAAAGGGCATTGCCGGAAAACCCGCATACTCGGCAAAGATAGCGCGGACTGGCTTTCGCGATGCGCCGCATCGCCCCGCTGATCCGCCGTACCGCCGCGTCCTTGCCGCCATCGCTCTCCAGGGTGGGACGCAAGGTCTCGAGAATGTCGGTCAGGATGGGATTGCCGGCGATGAAGTCCACGACGGCCTGTCGCGTCACGGCGTCATCGAAACTCCCATCGGTGATCGCGGCAAAGGCGACGCCCGGCCGCCAGGCTGGATGATTCTGGATCGCATTGTCCAGCCATTGCTCGAAAGCCGCAGGTTTGCCGAGTTCGACATAGCTGCGCCGCAACTCGGGCAAAACGTCGACGAGGAAGCCGCCGTCCCGTTCCAGAGCCTGCTCGTAGAGGCGTATCGCGAGGCGATGATCGCCCTCCCGTTGCGCCACCGAGGCGCGCATCATGGCCCCGCGGACCGTGTGCCGATCCGCGGCCTGCGCACGCTTCAACCAGTGGCGGGCCGCGAGCAGATCGCCTCGGTCGAGGGCTTCCTGCGCCAGTTCGCACGAATAATGGGCCACCACGGCGCCGTTCGCCTCGCGGGAGACGGATACGAGCTGGTCCATCGCTCCGATCGCTTTCTCCCAGTCGCGCTGCAACTCGTAAATTCGCACGAGTCCGTGCAACCCCTGCTCCCGTTGTGCGTTGCCCCTGGCGACCTGGGCATAGACCTGTTCGGCGCGATCGAACAAGCCGGCCTTGAAATAATCCTCGGCGAGTTCGTTGAGGGCACGGGCTCGCGCTGCCCGCGGGAGGTCGGGGCGCGCGACGAGGTTCTGGTGGACCTTGATCGCTCGTTCCGTCTCGCCCCGACGACGAAACAGCGCGCCGAGGGCGAAGTGCGTGTCGATGGTGTCCGCATCCATGTCCACCATGCGGATGAACACCTCGAGCGCCTTGTCGGGTTCCTCGTTCAGAAGGTAATTAAGCCCCTGGAAATACTCCGCGCTGACTTGCCGGGGGGCGGTTGCAAGCGCCCGGCCGGCACTGCGCAGGGCGAAGAACCAGCCAAGACCCGCCGCGACAGCAAAAAGCAGCAGCAGGAGCAGCGTGTCAGCCGCGCTCATCTCTCACCGCGAGGGCCGTGTCCGCGGGCGAGTGTTTCAGCTGCCGGCGCAACCGGCGGCGATCCGCCGCGATTCGCGCGATCCAGAGGACCGCGGACAACGTGCCGAGCAACCAGCCGAGCGCCAGCGCCAGCACGAAGGCCAGGCCCAGCGGTGCCTGGAACTGCGCGAAGCCGACGTCCACGGAGATGCTCCCTGGATTGAGCGAAGTGAAGAACGCTGAAGCCGCGACGGCGGCGAGAAGAATGATTCCGGTCAGAATCCGTTTGATCATGACAATCCGGCTCGTAGCGCGCCCAGGCGCGATCCAGAGAGGATTGTATCAGTGCACGCAGCCGGGCGAAGCGCCCGGCGCTCCCGGGTCGATCAGGCCTTGATCGGCAGGTGCCGGCCGGAGTTCACACGCTCGCGCAGATCCTTGCCGGGCTTGAAGTGCGGGACATACTTGCCAGACAACGCGACGGCCTCGCCGGTCTTCGGGTTGCGGCCGATGCGCGGCGGGCGGAAATGCAGGGAGAAGCTGCCGAAGCCGCGGATCTCGATGCGCTCGCCGCTGGCCAGGCTGTTGCTCATCACCTCGATCAGGTACTTGACCGCCAGTTCCACGTCCTTGGCATTAAGGTGATTCTGGCGATGAGCTATTGCCTCGATCAGTTCAGACTTTGTCATGGTGTTGATCCGTCAGCGCCTCGATCTGAGTCCATGCGAATTCGAGAACGGGCGGGCCACCCTATGGCGGCCCGCCCGAATTTTCGTCAGCTGTTTTCCTGGCTCGAGATCTGCTCTTTGAGCAGGTCGCCGAGCGTTGTACCGGTCGTAGTATCGGACTTCTTGTAGCTCTGCATCGCCTCTGCCTCTTCCCAGACTTCCTTGGCCTTGATGGACAGGGAGATCTGCCGGCTCTTGCGATCCAGCCCGATGAACCGCGCCTCCACCTCTTCACCCTGCTTCAGCACGGTGCGGGCGTCCTCGACGCGTTCCCGGGAGAGTTCGGAAGCACGCAGGTAGCCCTCCAGGCCACCCACGTCGACCAGCGCACCCTTGGCATCCACTTCCGTGATCACGCCGCGGACGATGCTGCCCTTGGGGTTCTCGGCCAGCCAGGCCGACATCGGGTCGCGATCCATCTGTTTCACGCCGAGGGAAATGCGCTCGCGATCCGGGTCGATGGACAGCACGATGGCCTCGACTTCCTCGCCCTTGCGATAGTTGCGCACGGCGTCTTCGCCGGCCAGGTCCCAGGAAAGGTCGGACAGATGCACCAGTCCGTCGATGCCGCCGTCGAGACCGATGAAGATGCCGAAATCGGTGATCGACTTGATGACGCCCTTGACGCGATCGCCCTTGTTGAAGCTCGTGGCGAACTCGTCCCAGGGATTGGGCATGCATTGCTTGATGCCCAGCGAGACGCGCCGGCGCTCCTCGTCGATCTCGAGCACCATGACCTCGATTTCGTCCCCGATCTGGACGATCTTCGAGGGATTGACGTTCTTGTTCGTCCAGTCCATCTCGGAGACGTGTACCAGGCCTTCGACGCCGTCCTCGATCTCCACGAAGGCGCCGTAATCGGCCAGGTTGGTCACGCGGCCGAAGAGGCGGGTGTTCGTCGGATAACGTCGCGCGATGTCCTGCCAGGGATCCTCGCCCAACTGCTTGAGGCCGAGCGACACGCGATTGCGCTCGCGGTCGAACTTGAGAACCTTCACCTGGATCTCGTCGCCGACATTGACGACTTCGGACGGATTCTTCACACGGCGCCAGGCCATGTCCGTGATGTGCAGCAGGCCGTCGATGCCGCCGAGATCGACGAACGCACCGTAGTCGGTGAGATTCTTGACGATGCCCGGCAGCACGGCGCCCTCGGTCAGGTTCTTGAGCAGCTCCTCGCGTTCGACGCTGTGTTCGGCCTCGACGACCGCGCGGCGCGAAACAACGACGTTGTTGCGCTTGCGATCGAGCTTGATGACCTTGAACTCCAGCATCTTGCCTTCGAGGTAGCCGGGATCCCGTACGGGACGGACGTCCACGAGCGAGCCGGGCAGGAATGCGCGCACCAGTTCCAGTTCCACCGTGAAACCGCCCTTGACGCGGCCGGTGATCATGCCTTCGACGATCTCGCCCTTCTCGAAGGCTTCCTCGAGCACGGTCCAGGTACGGGAGCGCTTGGCCTTGTCGCGCGACAGGCGCGTCTCGCCGAATCCGTCCTCGACGGCATCCAGCGCCACTTCGACCTCGTCACCGACCTCGACTTCCCACTCGCCCTTCTCGTTCTTGAATTGCTCGGCGGGAATGACGGACTCGGATTTGAGTCCGGCGGAAACAATGACGACATCATCGTTGATCTCGACGACCTGTCCCTTGAGGATGGCGCCGGGGCGAATCTGCTGACTCGCGAAACTTTGCTCAAAGAGCTCTGCAAAACTTTCAGACATGGGTTGTTGATCCAACGGCTCGGAGGCCGACCAGTGGTTATCCGACGTCGCATCCTTGCCTCGCCGGGCTTTCATTAAAAAAGGCCCCTTTCCGTAGGGACCGCGATAACTTCACTCCTGCCGCAGCAACTGCCGCCGCGACAATTCATCCAGCACCGCACCGACGACTTCATCGATATCCATGTCGGTGCTGTCGATCACGTACGCATCCGGTGCCGGACGCAAAGGCGCCTCGGCACGCTCCGCGTCCCGCCTGTCACGGTGAGCAATCTCCGCCGTAAGACCGGAAAGGCTAACATCAAACCCCTTTCCCTTCAACTGCTTATAGCGGCGCTTCGCGCGTTCCTCCGCGCTTGCAGTGAGGAAGACCTTCATCTCAGCATCCGGGAAGATCACCGTTCCCATGTCGCGTCCGTCCGCGACCAGTCCCGGCGGTCGGCGGAATCCGCGCTGGAGACCGACCAATGCGGACCGCACGCCCGGCAGTTGCGCCACCTGGGAGGCCTCGTCGCCGCAGCGCTCGGTGCGAATCGCCTCCGTCACGTCCTCGCCGTCGAGCAAAACCTGCTCGCCGGAGAAGCGCACCGGCAGGTCCCGCGCCAGCACAGCGAGCCCCGCTTCGTCATCCAGGGCCACGCCTGCGCGCACTGCCGCCAGTGCCACGAGGCGATACAGCGCGCCGCTGTCCAGCAGGCGCCAGCCCAGTCGTTCCGCGACGCGGCGGCACAGAGTCCCCTTCCCCGCGCCGCCCGGCCCGTCTACCGCCAGCACCGGTGCGCCGTTCATGTGCCGTGCCTCGCGTGCAGCGACTCGATGGACAATCCGAGCGTTCCGGCTGCATGCTCGAAGCGGGGAAATGACGTGGCCACATTGGCGACGTCGAGGATCTCGATCGGACCCGAGGCGCGGGCCGCGCCAATCGCAAAGGACATGGCCACGCGGTGGTCGCCACCGCTGTCCACCACACCGCCCGTCATGCCCCCGCCGCGGATCAGCAGGCCGTCGGGCTGCTCGCTGACGTCAACCCCGACCGCTTCGAGGCCGCGGGCCATCACGGCGATCCGGTCGGATTCCTTCACCCGCAGTTCCTCGGCGCCCCGGACACGGGTCTCGCCGCGCGCGTACGCGGCTGCGACGAACAGCGCGGGCAGTTCGTCGATGGCCAGCGGGACGACTTCCGGTGGCAGATCGACGCCGACCAGATCCGTGCGCCGGACGCACAGGTCCGCAACCGGTTCACCCGACTCTTCCCGCGGTCGTAGTACCTCGATCCGGCCGCCCATCATCCGCAGAATGTCGAGCAGTCCGGTGCGCGTGGGGTTCATGCCGACCCCCTGCAGTTCGATCGGCGTATCCCCGCCTGCCAGCAGTCCCGCCACGATGAAAAAGGCGGCGGATGAGAAATCCCCTGGGACCACTACGTGGCCCCCGGCAGGACGGCTCGGGCCTGTCACGGCGGCGCCCCACTCGCCCCGCTCCACCGCGCAGCCGAGCGATTCCAGCAAGCGCTCGGTATGGTCGCGACAGACGGCCGGCTGGCGCACGACCGTCCGGCCCTGCGCTGACAGCCCCGCGAGCAGCAGGGCGGACTTGACCTGGGCACTCGCCACCGGCAGGTCGTAATCGATCGCCTCGAGCCGGTCCCGACTGCTGATCCTGAGCGGCGGCCGACCGGCGGAAGTTTCGATCCCGGCGCCCATGCTGCGCAGCGGCGCCGCCACCCGTTCCATCGGGCGGCGTCGCAACGAGTGGTCGCCATCGAGCACGGCGGCCACGCCGCGTCCGGAAAGCAGGCCGGTCATGAGCCTGATGCCCGTGCCCGAGTTGCCGAAATCCAGCGGCCCGGATGGAGCCATGAGTCGCTCCGGCGGCAACACCTTCAGGTTCCCGTCGCCCCGGTCTTCGACCCGGGCGCCAAGAGACTCAATGGCGTGGCGCGTAGCAAGACAGTCCTCGCTTTGCAGGAAGCCCCGCACCTCGAGAGGCCCCTCCGCCACGGCGCCCAGCAGCATGACGCGGTGGGAAATCGACTTGTCGCCGGGGACGACGATGGATCCGCCGAGGGCCGGTGCCGGGTTCGCCCGCCAAGCCGGCGCACTCATGCCGCGATGACCCTCGCCAGCGCCGTCACCAGGCGATCGTTTTCTTCCGCCGTGCCGATACTGATGCGCAGATGATGCGGCAGATCGTAGTTTGCTACCGGGCGCACGATGACACCCTCCTGCAACAGAGCCTCGAACAATGGTTGTGCCGGGGCATGCATATCGACGAGCAGGAAATTGCCGACCGAGGGCACGACGCCGAGCCCGAGCCCTTCGCAGGCGCGTCGCACGCGCATCATCTCGACCGCGTTGAGTTTCACGCCGCGCGCGAGATGGTCGATGTCCTGCAGCGCCGCCAGTGCTGCGGCCTGCGCGATACTACTGGTATTGAACGGCTGGCGGATGCGATTCAGCAGGTCTGCGATGCCGGTGCCAGATAAGCCGTAGCCGATCCTGAGTCCTGCCAGCCCGTAGGCCTTGGAGAACGTGCGGGTCACGACGAGATTCGGGAAGCGGGTCACCCACCGGCTCGTGTCCGGGTAAGCCGACTCATCCACGTACTCGAAATAAGCCTCGTCCACAACCACGATGACGTCGTCGGGCAGCGAGCGGATGAAGGCCTCGAGCCGCACGCCGTCCAGCCAGGTACCGGTCGGATTGTTGGGGTTGGCGATGAAGACCAGGCGCGTCGCCGGACCCACGAGTGCGGCCATGGCATCGAGGTCATGGCCGTAAGGTTGCGCATGTTCGGCGGGATGGGCCGCGGCGACGCGGTGAGTGGCGCCGGTCGCCTGCACCACCAGCGAATACACCGCGAAGGCGTGGCGGGAGTACACCGCTTCTGCGCCCGGCTGCAGGAACGCTTCGGCCAGCAAGGCCAGGACGTCATTGGAACCGTTGCCGAGCGTGATGCGGTCGGCCGGCAGGCCGTGCCGCTGCGCCAGCACCTGCTTGAGCTCAAAACCGTTAGCGTCGGGGTAGCGCGACAGTTCTGCGGCGGCTTCGGAAATGGCGGTGAGTACGCGTGTCGATGGCCCCAGCGGATTCTCATTCGACGCCAGTTTCACGATGTTGGTGACGCCGTACTCGCGTTCGAGCTCGGCGATCGGCTTGCCAGGCTGATAGGGTCGCAGCCCGCGAAGTCCCGGCGCAGCCAGGTCTAGGAATCTGTTTGTCATGCAACCTCCGGAGCGGAGGCCGAAGTTTACAGGATCGCTGCGGGATAGGAGCCGAGTACGCGGCACCAGGCTGCGGCCTTTTCCAGGTCCCGGAGCGCTGCGGCGACGTTCGGGTCGTCGCGATGCCCTTCGACATCAACGAAAAAAACATAGTCCCACTTGCCGCGACGCGAGGGCCGCGACTCGATCCGGGTCATGCTGACGCCATGCTGCGACAAGGGATAAAGCAATTCCTGCAGGGCGCCGGCGGCGTGCCGGGAGGACAGCAACAGCGACGTCTTGTCCTGTCCGCTGGGCCCGGGCGTTTCGCGCCCGATGACCACGAAACGCGTCGTGTTGTCGGGACGATCCTCGATATTGGGCATCAACACCTCGAGCCGATAGATCTCCGCCGCCGTATCGCCGGCGATCGCCGCCGCGCCGATCTCCTCGGCGGCCAGGCGCGCTGCCTCTGCGTTCGACGCCACCGCCACCTGCTCCACTCCGGGAAGGCGCTGCTCGAGCCACGCCCGGCATTGCGCCAGCGACTGCTGATGGGAGTACACCCGCTGCACTGCAGCCAGGGACTCGACGCGTGCCAGCAGATGCTGGCGGATGCGCAGTTCCACCTCTCCGCTAATTGACAAAGGGGTGGCGACCAGCATGTCCAGCGTCGTGCTGACGGTTCCCTCGGTGGAGTTTTCCACCGGCACGACACCGAAATCCGCGATTCCCGCGGCGACGTCGTGAAAGACTTCTTCGATGGACGGTGCGGCCAGTGTGCGGACCGAATGGCCGAACTGCTTGAGCACGGCCGCCTGCGAGAATGTGCCGGCGGGACCGAGGAATGCCACCTTGAGGGGCTCCTGCTGCGAGAGGCAGGCCGACATGACCTCTCGGAAGAGCCGTACGATCTCCTCGTCCTTGAGCGGCCCCGTGTTGCGCGCCACCGCCGCGCGGAGGATCTCCGCTTCGCGCTCGGGGCGAAAGTAATCCCGCGGCGTCGATGACAACCCGACCGGCTGGGGGTACTTGGTCTGCCCGACCTCCCGCGCCAGCCGCGCCCGCTCGTTGATCAACTCCTGAAGTTGCGCGTCGATGGAGTCGATCTGGCGCCGGATCTCGCTGAGCCTGCGGTCGTCGGAAGACTCACTCATCGGCTCATGCCGTTCCGGGGGCCACCCGCAACGACAGCACGCCCTGGATGCTCGCAAGCCGCTCCAGCACTTCGGGCGGCACCTTTCCGTCGACGTCCAGCAGGGTGTAGGCGATTTCACCGCGGGACTTGTTAAGCAGGTCGGAGATATTGAGACCGGCCGTGGCCAGCTCTGTGGAGATCTGTCCGACCATGTTCGGCACGTTGGCGTTGGCGATCGCAAGCCGCGTATTGCCCGACATCCGCGGCAGAATGGACTCGGGAAAGTTGACGGAATGCCGGATATTGCCGTTTTCGAGGAAATCGCGGAGATGTTCCGCCACCATGATGGCGCAATTCTCTTCGGCCTCGCGCGTCGATGCGCCCAGATGGGGTAACGCGATCACCTTCGGATGGCTCTTGTTCGCGGCGGTCGGGAAATCCGTGACGTAACGGCCGAGGTTGCCGGCGTCCAGCGCCTCGATCGCGGCCGCATCGTCCACGATTTCTCCGCGGGCGAAGTTAAGCAGAATGCCGGCGGGCTTCATCAGGGCGAGGCGATCCGCGTTCACCAGCCCGCGAGTCCCCTCCGCCAGCGGCACGTGAACGGTGATGATCTGCGAACGGCTGAACAGCTCGTCGAGGCTGGTAGCCTGGCGGACCCCCGAATCGAGTTGCCAGGCCCGTTGCACGGTGATCCGCGGATCGAAGCCGATCACCTCCATGCCCAGCGCCAGCGCGGTGTTGGCGACTTCGACACCGATGGCCCCGAGGCCGATCACTCCGATGCTGCGCCCGGGCAACTCGAAACCGACGAATTTCTTCTTGCCGCTTTCCACGGCGCGATGGAGTTCCTCGGCATTTCCGTCGAGCGTGCGCACATAATCCCACGCCTCGGCGAGATTGCGCGCCGCGAGCAGCATCCCGCCGACGACCAGCTCCTTCACGGCATTGGCATTCGC
>Ga0102938_10003962_pt1 | contig 10967 bp, 11 predicted proteins | sample SalPonR2_B_D2_MG_FD_84516 | JGI IMG/M metagenome (GOLD analysis project Ga0102938, IMG submission 84516) | Salt pond soil microbial communities from South San Francisco under conditions of wetland restoration - Salt Pond MetaG R2_B_D2_MG | ecosystem: Environmental > Aquatic > Marine >... | reverse complement strand
GGCCGACCCCGCCAACCCGCGCCACGTGGTGACGGTACGCGGGCTCGGATACCGGCTCCAGACGTGAACGAAGGCGGCTGGTTCCGTCGCCTGGTCAACCGTTCCCGCCCGGCGGCACTCGGATTGCGGCGACGCATTCTCCTGATCTTCACGCTGGGCTCGCTGCTGCTGTCGTTGTTCCTGGCCATCACCACGTTCGGTCTGGCACGGTCGAACCTGATCACCGAACGCGTCGACACCGCCGTCACCACGTCGCAGCGCAATGCCCAGGGCGTGGAACGCGACCTGCGGTCGCTGCCCGCCGATGCCGCCGTCGCCCAGGCGTCGCTCGATCGGATCGGCGTGGAGGACTACCTCATCTGGTACCGCAACACCTGGACCGGCGGAGCCGCCACGTTCCAGAACCCCGATGTGCCCTCCGCTCTGGTGACGCGGGTGATCGAGGAGGGTGAGTCGGCGAGCCAGATCGTCCGCATCGGCGACGAACTGAACGTGGTGGTCGGCTGGGACGTCCCCGGGATCGGCGCCTACTTCGAAGCGTTCCCGCTGGAGGAGGCGGACTCCACGCTGGCCAACGTGCGGCTGTCACTGGTGCTCGCCGCGGCGATCACCACCGGCCTCGGCATCCTGCTCGGCATCTTCGCCGCCCGGCGCGCCGTGCGGCCGGTGGGCTCGGCCGCACAGGCGGCATCCGCCATCGCCGGCGGGCGCCTCGACACGCGGCTCGAACCCACCGAGGACCCCGACCTGCGGATCCTCACGGAGTCGTTCAACGACATGGCGGCGGCACTGCAGCAACGCGTCGAGCGTGACGCCCGCTTCGCCTCCGACGTGAGCCACGAACTCCGGTCGCCGTTGATGACCCTGTCGGCCTCGGTGGAGGTGATGGAGGCCCGGCGCGACGAGCTGCCCGAGCGGGCGCAGGCGGCGCTCGACCTGCTGTCGAGCGACGTCACGCGGTTCCAGGGCCTGGTGGAGGACCTGCTCGAGATCTCCCGTTTCGACGCCGGGGCCATCCGGTTGCACATGGAGGAGTTGCTGGCCGCCGAGTTCGTCCGCCAGGCCGTGGCGGTGAGTTCGCTGCCCGACACCCCCGTCGAGGCGGACGAGCGTGCCGAGCTCGCCCTCATCCGCGGTGATCGCCGGCGGTTGGCGCGCGTGATCGCCAACCTCATCGACAACGCCCGGGCCTACGGAGGCGGCGAACCGGAGGTGTCGATCTCGGTGGTGAACCCCGACGAGGAACCGATCTCGCACCTGCGTATCGTGGTGGAGGACCACGGACCCGGAGTCCCCGAGGAGGAACGGGGCCTCGTCTTCGAACGGTTCGCCCGCGGTGGCGGCGCCGGTCGCCGCACCGGCAGCGAGGGCGCCGGTCTGGGCCTCTCCCTGGTGGACGAACACGTGCGGATGCACGGCGGGCGGGTGTGGGTGGAGGACCGGCTCGACGGCGAGTCGGGGGCACGGTTCGTGATCGAATTGATGGCAACGGAACTCGACGAATGACACAGCACACGCAGCGACGCACCACTCGACGCAGGACGCATCTCGTCGTCGCGCTCTCGCTGACCGTCGCTGCGCTGGCCGGGTGCTCGATCCAACCCGAGGCGTCCCCGCGCGACATCCCGGCCGAGGCACAGGGGGTGTTCGGCGGGCCGGTCACCGGTGACGAGGCCGCCGGAACGAACCGGATCTTCCTGCTCGCCCCCAACGACCCCAACGAGCCCGAGCGGTTGCGGGCGGTGTCCCGTGACGTCCCCAGTTCCCCGTCGGCACTGCTGCAGTCGCTGTTCGCCGGCCCCAACGCCGACGAGCGCGAGGCCCGCCTCGACACCGTCATCCCGAACGACATCGAGCTGCTGTCGGCACGCCCCGTCGGCCAGCTCCTCACGGTGGACGTCAACGACGTGTTCGACGAGCTCACCACCGACGGGCTGCGTCTCGCCGTGGCCCAGATCGTCACCACGGCCACGGTCCTGCCCAGCGTGCAGGCCGTGGAGTTGCGGGTGGAGGGCGAGGACCGCGTGTGGCCACGGGGCAACGGCGAACTCACCGACCGACCGCTCACCGCGTTCGACTACCCGGGAGTGGTCGAGTCGAGTCAGCCCGACTTCCCCGGCATCCCCTCTCCTGCCGCCTGAGGCTCCCAGCCGGGCCCGGCCGCGCTACCAGCGGTCGAGCGAGGCCAGCGGCCCCTCCATGAACGCCAGGTTCGGTACCACCACGATCCGGGCGTCGGATCGCAGGGCAGCCACCACGGCCGCATCGACGACACGCGCGCCGGCGGGCACGCCGGCGATCTCGTCGTCGGTGCCGGGGTCGTCGCTGCCGTCGTCGTGGACCAGCAAGACGTCGACGCGGCCTTCGGAGAGACGTGCCAGCACGTCGTCGGTACGGGAGGCGGCCGTTCCGGTTCCGAGCCGGTTCTTGACCTCCTCCGCCAGCGCCGTCACGGCGGAGGCCACCCGATCCGACAGCGATCGCACGACGGCGTCGGCGATCCCGTCGGGGTCGCCGGCCTCGATGTTGACCACGTGGAGATCCTGAACCCCGGCCAGCGATTCGACGACGAGGTGGCGGGCGCGGGTCTCGCCGGCGACGAAGACGACATCGGCGGCGATCCTGCCGGCCAGTTTCGCGGCGGTGTCGGCGACGTCGTCGGCATTGCGATCCCAGGTGTTCTCGGCGCGCTGCTGGAACCGCCGGTGCGACCAGCCACCGAAGTGGCCGCGGTGGATGTGTTCGGTGTCGCCGTCGACCTGATCGACGGCGAGGACACGTCCACCCTCGAACGCGGTGATGTCGGCGCCGGTTCGGTCGGCCTCCACGACCACGTGGGGGATGGTCCGTTGGCGGGACTCGATGATCGTGGTCAGCCGGGGCGCCACGCTCTCTGCGACGACCGACTCGTGGACGGGCTCGTCGAGGAACTCGTACAGTGTCGGACCGTCGGCACGGTGCACGACCACGAGCGCTTCACCGCCGTCGTGGGGCAGCTCTGCGACCCGGGTGTCGATGTCGTCGAGCTCGTCGCTCCAGCGCTTCTCGAGCTGCCGGCGGGCGTTGGTCCAGCTGACGTGGAAGCGGTGGGCGGCGTCGTCGACGCGGCTCGGGGCCGGAACGACCGCCGTGAACCAGGTGTCCCCTCCCGGCTGGTCGACCAGCCGGCGGAGATCGCCGACATCGGCGTCGAGTTCGGGGGCCGCACTCATGCTCCGGACTCCTTCGTGCGCTCACTGTCGGCCGACGGCTCGGGTTCCTCACGCCATGCCCGCTGTTCGACGTCGTCCGACGCCACGTCTCCTCCGGGGGTGTCGAGCGCCGGGTCGTCGACGCCCATCGGGGAGTCCGGCGGGTAGCCCTGGTCGGCTGCTCGCTCGTCGTCGCCGGGGCGTTCTCCCAGCTTGGAGGGGTCGAGCTGTTCGGCGCCGGACTGTGAGTCGGTGGGAGCAGGGTCGTCGGAAGTCATGGTGGTCCCCTACCCGATCACCGGGTCCCGAAACTCCTCCTGGTCGGGCGGCGCCGCGTCGTCGGACGCGCCGGGCAGCACCAACCCGCCGTCGGGCGGGCCCGACGCGCGGATCGCGGCGACGCCCGCCACCATGGCCGCGGTGACGGGCACGGCGACCAGCGCTCCGACGATCCCCCCGATCGCAGCGCCGATCCCCAGGACCACCAGCACCACCACGGGATGCAGGTGGACCTGCCGCTTCATCACCACCGGCAGCAGGACGTCGCCCTCGATCTGCTGCACCGCCAGCACCACGAGGCCGACGATGATGGCGCTGGCGACCCCCTCCGATGCCAGCGCGATGCCCACGGCGATCGCGCCGGCCACCGTCGCGCCGACGATCGGGAAGAATGCCGCGAAGAACGTGATCACGCCCAGCGGCAGCGCTGCAGGGATGCCGAGCACGGCGAGGGCACCACCGATGAGCACACCGTCGGCCACCCCGGTGATGGCCACACCGCGCAGCCACCCCTGCACGCTGTCGAGAGACGCCCGGCCCGCGGCATCCACGGCGGCGCGGCGGACGGGCTCGATGCGCTGCAGGGTCCACGCCCACATCTCGGGCCCGTCCTTCAGCAGGAAGAACAGCGTGGCGAGCGCCAGGAAGGCACCGCCGACGACCTCGGCCGCGAGCCGCGCAGCGGTGGCGGGTTCGTCGAGCACCCCCGAGACGAGCTGGTCGCTGCGCTCGCCGATCCGGTCGAACAGCTCCTCGACCCTCGATTCGCTGAGATCGAGCGGTCCCGTCTGGAGCCACGACTCGAGGTCGGCGACGAGGGCGTCGAACTGATCGACGAAGTCGTTCGCCGCCGAGGCGATCGGTTGCGCCAGCAGCACACCGAGGCCGACGAGCAGCCCGATCGTCCCGAGCAGGGTGATCCAGGTCGCCACCAGCCGGGGCAGCCGGCGCGAGAGCCGGTCCACCAACGGCGCGAGCAGCGCCGCCAGCACCAACGCGACGAACACGGGCACGACGACGATGCGCAGGATCACCACGATCCGCAGGAGCACGTATCCTGCCGCCGCCACCACGAGCAGTCGCCACGCCCACGAGGCGCCGTGGCGCAGGAACATCGGCACCTCGGCTCGCCCCGTCATGGCCCCGACGGTGCCCGGACGGCAAATCCACCAAACGACGGCGGCCCTCCGACCGAGCGTCTCGGCGGCGCCTCGCAGGGGTTTCACGCGGTTCGTCCGGGGTAGGTGCGACGGCATGGGACGCCCGATCCGGATCACCGTCACCCTGCCCGGCGCAGCGTCGCTGGGCGCCTACCAGGCCGGAGCGACGGCAGCGCTCGCAGTGGTGATCCGCGAACTCCGCCGGCGGGGCCACGACGTGCACGTCGACGCCGTCGGTGGATCGTCGGCCGGGTCGATCGTCGGGCTGCTGACGAGCCACTGCCTCCTGGTGGGACGTGACGCCGCCCGGTTCCTCCGGGAGGCCTGGGTCGACGAGGTCGACGCACGGCTGCTGCGCAGCGGTGGAACCGACAGGCCGCTGGCCTTCGACGACCTCCACGACCGTCTGGACGACTTCCTCCACGACACCGACGCCCATCCGTACGGCGTCGTCGAGCCGCTGGCGCAGAGCATCGACCTCCAGGTGGGCCTCACCAGCCTGCTGGGGTTGCGCGTGCCGGTCGAGGACCACCACGACGACCGCCACGGAACGATCCCGACGCTGACCTTCGCCGACTGGGCCACGTTCGAGCTCGAGCCGGACCACGACCCGTCCGTGCTCCTCCGGCCGAAAGGCTCGAGCCCGATCGATGCCGCCCTCACCTCTGCCGCTCACCCGGTGGCGTTCGTGCCGACCCGACTCGACCGCAACGGCGACCGCGCGGTGTACGACGAGCGCGGCATCGACGACCTTCCCGGCGATGCCCGCCTCTGGTACACCGACGGCGGCCTCGTCGAGTCGTCACCCGTGGGACGTGTCGTCACCGAGGCTCGGCGCCGATGGGGGCCCGACGACGGCACACGACTGCACCTGGTGGTCGATCCCCGGTCGTCCGGACCGTCGGGTCACGACATCTGGCGCGATCCCGACATGGAGAAGTCGTGGATGCAGGGCCTCCGGCGCGCCGTGTCGATCGTGCCGACCCAGGCACTGCACGACGACATCCGCCGGATCCAGTCGATCAATCGGCGACTCGGCGAACTCGACGCGCTGCTCAGCGATCTCCGCGAGGTCGTCGACGAGCACCGGTACGAGGAGGTGTGCCGGCGCATCACATCTGCCGCAGGCCTCGACGGGGCCGAACGCGTCCGGGTGGAGACCATCACACCGTTGCGCTACGTCGACGCCGTCGAGGATGCCGGAGTGAGCGACCTGCTGGCCGGCGACTTCATCGGTGCGTTCGGTGGCTTCCTCGATCGTGACATCCGACGCAGCGACTTCGCTCTCGGATGGGCCTGCACCCGCTCGTGGGTCGACGACGTGCTCGTCGGCGTCGGCGTCGACCCCGACGATGTCGACCACCTGCTCGCCGAACTCGACCACGACGGCACCGTGGGCGAGGCCGACGCCCACGCCGAGGGTCGAGGCGACGGCGTCGACCAACTCGACCGGTCGGGGCGATGGCAGCTGGCGCTGCTGGCCGCCCAGTTCGCCAGAGTGGTCGTCAGCGAAGCGGTCCCGTGGGACGTCCGCCCCGTCCAACGCATCCGCGAACGCGTCCGGGGGTCCACGCAATGACACCGCGACATCCGTACGTCACCGTCGGCCGCACCGACGTCCTCGCCCACCGGGGGGCCAGCGCCGAACGCCCTCCCGGCAACACGATCCCGGCGTTCACCCGAGCGCTGGAGCTCGGGGCCGATCACATCGAGACCGACGTCCAGGCATCGGCCGACGGGCGCGTCGTGGTGTTCCACGACGATCGGCTCGACGGGACGACCACCGGCTCGGGACGGATCGACGAGCATCCGTGGTCACACCTGCGGTCGCTGCGGTACCGGGTGGACGGCGTAGCGATCGACGACGGCCTGGTGCTGCTCGACGACGTTCTCTCCCGCTTCGCCGACGCCGCGTTCAACATCGACGTGAAGACCGATGCGACGGTCGCCCCGGTCGTGGACGTCCTCCGGCGACACGACGCACGGGCACGCGTGTGCGTGGCGGCGTTCGGGTGGCGACGTCTGCGCCGGCTACGCCGGCTGCTGGGCGACGGCTGGTGCACGGCGTTCTCCCGCCCGGAGATCGCCGCCACGCGCGCGCTGTCCTGGCTGCGGCTGCCCGTGATCCGGTTCGGTGACGCCGTGCAGGTCCCCCGGGCGCGCCGCGACGTGACGGTGGTCGACCGCCGCTTCGTCGACGCCTGCCACCGGCGCGACGTGGTCGTGCACGTCTGGACCGTGAACACCCCGGCGGAGGTGACGCGGCTGCGGGCCCTGGGTGTCGACGCGGTGATCACCGACGATCCGGCGACGGTGCTGCCGGTGCTCGACGGACCCGGGTGACGGCGCGGTGACGGCGGGTGACGGCGGGTCAGCAGGTGATGTCGAAGGTGGCCGTGCCGTCGGGGAAGGTGGCGGAGCCGACCGCCGTGGTGCCGGTCACGTCGAGGTCGACGTCGGTGGTGGTGGCGCTGCCGAGTGCTGCGCTCTCGTTGCCTTCCAGGACGTTCAGGGAGAAGCGGCGGTCCTCGTCGATGGCCACGTCCACCTCCACGTAGCCCGGCCGGTCGGGGTCCTCGGTGACGCACGCCGTGAACTGGCCGCCGTTGTCGGACATGCCCCGCACCTGAAAGGTGGTGCCGCCGACCGTCACGGTCCCGAACGGCGGCGCACCGCCGGGCACCTCGGCATCGGTGATCTCGCCCTCCCGAGTGGCCGGCGAGTCGCTCTCGGGTGGCGGCTGGGTGTCGATCTCGTCGGTGTCGCAGGCCACCGACGACAACAGCAGGCCGCCGATCGCGACGGCACCCACCACCTCACCCACCATCCGGCGACGACGGGCATCGATCGGGCTGTGCATGCCAGGGGCCTTGCCGATCGTCATCGCCCGGAAACCTGCCGTGAGCTGCATCCCGGCTCCCCGCCCCGCCGCTGCGTCTGACACACTGTTCCAGACCGCGCGCAGGAGGATCCCCATGAGCAACGACACGACCGACTCGTCCCACACCGCAGACGGCATGCCGGTGACCGAGCCCGTCACCGACTGGGCGACCGACTACGACATCTTCGACCCGCAGTACGTGACCGATCCCTTCGGCATCTGGGACGAGCTGCGCCGGACGTGCCCCATGGCGCACACCGAGCGGTGGGGAGGCTCGTGGCTGCCGACCCGCTACGAGGACGTGTACGCCATCGCCCACGACATCGAGAAGTTCCCGTCGGGCAACGGCATCAGCGTGGTGCCCATGATCCCGATGGCGCCGGGCGACGGCTCGCCGGCCCCGGCGCCCGTGCTCGTTTCCGGTGTCCCGCCGATCAGTGCGGATCCGCCTCTGCACACCTGGACCCGCCGCCTGGTGCTGCCCACCATGAGCCCGGCGCGCGTCGCCGAGTACGAGGTGTTCACCCGCGACCTGTGCCGCCGGCTCGTCGACGACGTCCTCGCCCGCGGCGAGGGCGACGCAGCCGCCGAGTACGCCCAGCAGATCCCGGTGCGCGTGATCGGGCACATCCTCGGCGTGCCCGAGGACATGGCGGGCACGTTCACCGAGTGGGTGCGCGACGTGCTCGAGTTCGCCCACGATCCCGAGCGGCGGCGGCGTGGCATCGTCGGCATCATCGAGTACCTGCAGGGTGCGATCGACGAGCGCGAAGCCGAGCCGAGAGACGACTTCATCACCGAGTTGATGCACGCCGAGCACGACGGCGAGCCGATCACCCGCGATGTGGTGATGGGCATGTGTGCGCTGCTGCTGATCGCCGGCATCGACACCACCTGGTCGTCGATCGGATCCACGATGTGGCACCTGGCCACACACCCCGACGATCGTCGCCGCCTGGCGACCGAACCCGACCTCATGCCCACGGCGATCGAGGAGTTCCTCCGGGCGTACGCGCCGGTCACGATGGCCCGCCGGATCGTGGAGGACACCGAGTACAAGGGCTGCCCGATCAAGGCAGAAGAGCGCATCCTGATGAACTTCCCGGCCGCCAACCGGGATCCCGAGGTGTTCCCCGACGCCGACAAGGTGATCCTCGACCGCGCGCAGAACCGCCACCTCGCATTCGGCGCCGGAATCCACCGCTGTGCCGGGTCGAACCTGGCACGGATGGAGCTGCGGGTGGCCGTCGAGGAGTGGCTCGCCCGGATCCCCGAGTTCGAGGTGGTCGACCACGACCGCGTCACGTGGGCGGGCGGCCAGGTCCGCGGACCGCGCACCGTGCCGGTCGTCGTCCGCTGAGCTCGGTCCCCGGCATCCCGGGGCGCCCCGATCAGATCCGCTGGTACTGCCAGACGGCCACGGCACCGACGACCACGGCGATGCCCGCACTCCAGGCGATCGACTCGACGGCCGCCGTCCCGATCTCGCCGCCGATCGAGAGGCTGCGGGCGGCGTCGGCGGTGACCGAGACCGGATTGTTCTCGGCGAAACCCTGCAACCAACTCGGCATCGTGTCGACCGGGACGAACACGCTGCTGGCGAACACGAGGGGGAAGATCGCCACGAATCCGGCCGACTGGGCCGCCTCGGCACCCTTGGCCACGAAGGCGATGGCGGCGAACACCCAGCTCAGGGCATACCCGAAGGCGAGGATCAGCCCGATGGCCCCGGCTGCTTCGACCGGACCGTTCTGGAACGAGAACCCCACGACGTACCCCACGGCGATCATCAGCGCCAGGATCACCGTGTTGCGCACGAGGTCGGCGAATGTTCGTCCGGTGAGCACGGCCGACCGGGTCATCGGCATCGAACGGAACCTGTCCATCACCCCGCGCTGCAGGTCCTCGGCGAGCCCGACCGCGGTCTGGCTGGCTCGGAACGCGACCGATTGGACGAGGATGCCCGGCAACAGGTAGTCGACGTACTCGACACCGGGAGGCAGTGACGTCTCGATGGCGCCACCGAAGACGAACACGAACAGCAGCACGAACATCACGGGCTGGATCGTCGAGAACAGCAACAGGTCGGGTTGGCGCACGAAGTGCCACAGGTTGCGCCGGGTGACGGTACGCGTGTCGCCGATGAGGCGTGCTCCGCGATTCATCGGTCCCGGGTCTCGTGTCCACTGCCCGTCAGGCGCAGGAAGACGTCGTCGAGATCGGGACCGCGCAGGTCGAGTGCGCGCACCTCGACGCCGTCGTCGGCGAGCACACGGGCAAGACGGGACACGGCCTCCAGTGGCGCCTCGTCGACGTCGATGGTCCAGGTGCCGACGCTGCGGCCTGCCTGCACGCCGCCGAGCTCGGCGCGTTCGACGGCGTCGCAGACCCGCGAGTGGTCGGCCTCGTCGTCTCCCGAGGGCACGAGCGCCAGGCGGATACCCAGCCCTCCGGACTGCTGCTTGAGTTCGGCCGGCGTGCCCGTGGCGATCACCCTGCCGTGGTCCATCACGGCGATCCGGTCGGCGAGGGCGTCGGCCTCCTCCAGGTACTGGGTGGTCAGCAGCACCGTGGCGCCGTTCTCCGCGAGGTCGCCGATCACGTCCCAGATCGTGTAGCGACTGCGAAGATCCAGTCCCGTCGTGGGTTCGTCGAGGAAGAGCAGCGGCGGATCGGTGAGCAGCGCCGATGCGAGGTCGAGGCGGCGGCGCATTCCACCGGAGTACGTCTTCACCTGACGATCCTGCGCGTCTCGCAGGTCGAACCGCTCGAGCAGTTCGGTGGCGCGGTCGGCTGCGTCGGAACGCTTCATACCGAACAGTTCGCCGAACATCGCCAGGTTCTGGCGACCTGTGAGGATCTCGTCCACGGCGGCGTACTGACCGGCCAGTGCGATCCGGCTGCGAACCTCGTCGTCGTCGTTCACGACGTCGAAGCCGAACACGCGTGCCCTGCCCTCGTCGTGACGCTGCAGTGTGGACAGCACCTTCACCGCCGTGGTCTTGCCGGAGCCGTTGGGACCGAGGAGACCGAGGATCCGGCCCGGCTCCATCTCCAGGTCGAAACGATCGAGCGCCGTGGTCGAACCGAAACGGACGACGACCCCGTCCATCTCCAACGCCGGCGCCGACGGGTTGTCTCCGGACGGCGACGACGCCGACCCCGAACGTTCGGACAGTTCGACCACGCGAAGCAGCGTTCCCGCCCCCGCCACCGGCGAAACGGACGCCCCGTCGCAGCGGCCGTCGGCCGTGGCGCCGACGACTCAGGAGATCATCGACGGCTCAGAAGTCGGTGGAGGCCACATGGCCGAGACGGCCGACCTCGGAGTCCTCGGAGGTCTGCTCCGCGAAGCCGGGATCGAGCTCGGGCTCGCTGTCGAGCTGGCGGCCGGTGAGCAACAATCCTCCGGCCATGACGGTGCCGAACACCGTGATCAGGAACACGAGCACGCCG
>Ga0102938_10003959_pt1 | contig 10976 bp, 9 predicted proteins | sample SalPonR2_B_D2_MG_FD_84516 | JGI IMG/M metagenome (GOLD analysis project Ga0102938, IMG submission 84516) | Salt pond soil microbial communities from South San Francisco under conditions of wetland restoration - Salt Pond MetaG R2_B_D2_MG | ecosystem: Environmental > Aquatic > Marine > Intertidal... | reverse complement strand
GAACGGTTCTTGCTACCGACCGGTGGGCTTTTTGAAATTCCCCCGTCCTTCTGCTGTGCGGTATCGCTCGTGATCCATGTTGCCGGTCGTCGTCGCCGAGTCGCCGGACTGGGCTGTTGCCTGCTGTGGCTGTTCGCCGCCACGCCGTCGCCGGGCTGGTGTCAAACCGAGATTCAGCCGCTACCCGCACCGGCGGGCCGGCCCGAAGCCACGATTCGGATGAACTTGCAAGGCGACGTCCCGATGGACGCGTTGGTAGGCTACCTGTCGACACGCTTGGGCATCCGATTCGAATACGACGACGCGATCGCGACGAGACGAGTCACGATTCGAACGCCGGAGGAGATCCCCGTCGAATCCTTGCCGGCGTTGTTGGGCAACGTGCTGCGAACCGAGGGTTTGGCGTTGGTCGATTCGGAGCGTGAGGGCTGGAAACGGATCGTCGAAGTTCGCCAGATGGCGCCGCTGTCACAAATTCAAAGCGGGCAATGGTCACCACGCGACGACGATGCGGCGCGTCTGAACCCGGCGACCCCGGTGACGCAAGTGTTCGTCTTGGAGAACTTGTCCGCCGCGTCGGTCGCCGACGTGCTGCAACCGTTCCTCAGCGGCGAAGGCGCGAACTTGGCCGCGGTCGCGAATTCGAACACGTTGATCGTGACCGACTACGCGTCTTCGATCGACACGCTGGCGGCTTTGATCGAACTGGTCGATCAACCCGCCGGTCAGACCGGTTTCCTGGTTTACGAAGCCCGCAATCAATCCGCGGACACGTTGGCCGGCCAAGCGAGCAGTCTGCTGAAGTCGGCGGCCACCGACGGTGGCGAAGCGGCCGTCGAGATCGTCCCCCAACCGCTGGGCAACCGCATCATCGTGGCCGGTTCGACGGCACTGGTGAAGCGAGCCGACGAGCTGTTGCAACGTTTGGACATCGCCTCGGGCGTGTCGACGGAGGTCTACCGGATTCGCAACACCTCGGCCGAGCGGATCGACCGACTGATCGGCGGCTTCATCGAGCCGCCCAACGACAGTGAATCGGCTTATCAGTCGACCGTCGACGAGGAAGGCAACCTGCTGATCGTTCGGGCTCCCGCCGAAGTGCATCGCCAGATCGCCGAACTGATCGCGGAATTGGACACGGCGATCGACTCCGACGAAAGTCCGATTCAGTTTTACAAACTCAAAAACGCTAGCGCGATCGATGTCTTGTATTCGTTGTTGGCTTTGCAAGAAGCGGTCGGCGGCGGCGGCGGCAACGCCGGATTCTACGGACCGTTCGGCGGCGGCCAGCCCAACGCATTCCCCGGTTCGATGAATCCGGCCGCGTCGGTCGTTCCGATCACGCCGTTGCCTTTGCCGCCGATCGACACGGCACGGACCGGCATCGCGCCGGCACGAGCGAACCCGTTGGCCCGACCGACGCTGGCAGCCGGCGGCGCAGGCCTGAACCAGGGAGCGACGGCGAACAACGCGCTGGCGGCCGGCAACGGTGTCGTGACGACCGGTCTTGCCGGGCCGGGTTTCGGCGCCGGCACGCTGGTCGGCGGGGGATCGGCCGGCGGGAGTTTTGGTGCCGGCGGCGTAGCGACGCTTCCCGGCGGCGCGCGGGTCTCGGCCGATGTGTCGACCAACAGTCTGATCGTGTTCGCCCCGGCGAGCGTCCAATCGATGTACGCCAAGCTGATCGAATCGTTGGACCAACGTCGACCGCAAGTCTTGATCGAAGCCAAGGTCATCGCGGTCAGCACGACCGACGATTACACCTTGGGCGTCGAAGTGTCGGTCGGCGATCGCGTCGGCGCGAAGCGTTTGTTCAAGTTTTCTTCTTTCGGACTGAGCGAAGTCAATCCGGACACCGGTGCTTTGCGGATCATTCCAGGGCTGGGGTTCAACGGCACCTTGATCGACCCCGAAGTCGCCGACGTGGTCGTCCGCGCGTTAGCCCAGCACGACCGATCCCGAGTGTTGGCGGCTCCGAAGATTCTGGTCAACGACAACAGCACCGGCACCTTGGAAAGCGTCGTCAGCGTTCCTTTCGCCAGCATCAACGCGTCCGAAACGGTCGCGACGACTAGCCTGGGCGGCGATCAATCGGCCGGAACGATCATCACCGTCACGCCGCACATCAACGAAGACGACCATCTGCAATTGGAATTCGACGTGGAATTCAGCACGTTCGCCGATTCGGGTGCCGACGGTTTGCCGCCGCCACGTCAAATCGATCGCGTCGGCAGCATCGTGACGATCCCCAGCGGAAAAACGGTCGTCGTCGGGGGATTAAAACGTATCACCGAGAACCATAATTTTTCGGGCATCCCGTGGGCCGAAAAGATCCCGGTCATCCGGGAATTGACCAGTCGCACCGACGATTTGTATCAGACGACTTCGTTCTTCTTGTTCATTCGGCCGGTTGTTTTGCGCGATTCTCGGTTTGCGGACTTAAAATATCTTTCTCAGAATGAACTGAACGACTCCCATCTGCCGGGCGATTTTCCGGCCAGCCGCCCTGAACTGATTCGGTAATGTCCAGCACGCCACGATCCGACGCTCTCGAAAAAAGCTCGGTCGATCGTGCGGTCGGCTCGGAACCTTGGACCGACCGGCTTTCGCTTCCCGCCACGGAAACGTTGGACGCGTACGACGTGTTTCCGGCGTTTCTTGACAAGATTCCGATCCAACACGCGCGTCAGCACGCCGTGATCGGCTTGGTTCGCCGCGGCGTGGCGATCGGACCGGACGACGCGATGATCCTGGCGATCAGTGAGGCGAAAAGTTGGCCGCAGCGGGACATCCTTTCCCGCCGCTTGGCCGTTCCGGTCCGAGTCGTCGTAACCGGCCGCGCGTGCATCTTGGCAAAGATCGACTCGGCGTATTCCAACCGTGATCGTAACGCGGGTAGCGTCTTGAGCACCATCGAAACCGGCGGAGAGAGCGATTCTCTGCTGGCGTTCGCTTCGCGGGAGGACTTGCTCGATTCCGATACCCGGGCGCCGGTGATTCGTTTGGTCAACCAGTTGCTGTTCGACGCGGTCGTCGCCGGCGCGTCCGATCTTCACGTCCAGCCGTACGAAGACCGCTTGCAAGTTCGACAGCGTGTCGACGGCGTGTTGTTCGACGTGTTCGAGATTCCCAAAAGCATTCAAGAGGAAGTCCTGACGCGAATCAAAGTGCTGGGCCGAATGAACATCGCCGAAAAACGATTGCCGCAAGACGGCCGGGCGACGGTTCAACTCGGCAGCCGAATCGTCGACCTGCGCATCGCGACGTTGCCGACTAGTCACAACGAACGCATCGTGATCCGGTTGCTGGACAAAAGCGCGCGGCGATACTCGCTGGACGATTTGGGCATGCCCGACGACATGCGAGCGCGTTGGCAGAAACTGATCGCCGTCGACCACGGATTGATTCTGGTCACCGGCCCGACGGGCAGCGGGAAAAGCACGACGCTGTACAGCGCCCTGCAAACCTTGAACTCGACCGAAGCCAACATCCTGACGTTGGAGGACCCGATCGAATATCAGCTCGACGGGATCAGCCAAACCCAGATCAACGAAAAGAAGGGCCTGACGTTTGGATCGGGAATGCGAAGCCTGCTTCGGCAAGACCCCGACGTCATCATGGTCGGTGAAATCCGTGACGCCGAAACGGCAACGATGGCGATCCAAGCCTCGCTGACCGGGCACTTGGTTTTCAGCACCTTGCACACCAACGACGCGGCCAGCGCGGTGACGCGGTTGTTGGACCTGGGCGTGCAACCTTACCTGGTTGCCAGTTCGCTGGTCGCTTCGCTCGCCCAGCGTTTGGTGCGGACGCTTTGCCCGGACTGCCGCGGCACCGGATCTCGCGGCTGCGACGCGTGTCGACAAACCGGTTACGCCGGCCGTATCGGGTTGTTCGAGTTGTTGGTCGTCGACGAGACCTGTCGCGGGCACATTCAAAGTCGCAGCGGCGCCAGCCAGATCCGCCGATCGGCGATCGAATCCGGCATGACATTGTTGGCGGAAGACGGGCGGGACAAAATCCGTCGGGGCTTGACCACCGAACAAGAAGTCATGCGGGTCACGCAGACCAGCGGCGACGAATCCGCCGCCGCCCCGTCGGCCGCATCCGATGCGGTGCGTCCCTGATGCCGATCTACGCCTACTCCGGCGTCGACGCCGAGGGACGACGTTTCCGTGGAACGATCGTGGCCGATTCGCCACGTGCCGGTCGCGACCGGCTCCGCGACCGCGGCGTTCAAGTCCAAGCCTTGTCGTTGATCGAAAACAACGACCGTCCGACCTGGTGGCAGAACGTTCGGCTGCACCGGCCGCGTCAACAGTGGGGCGGCGCGGCGCACGAGCTGTCGATGTTGCTCCGCGCCGGCATCTCGGTCGACGAAGCCATCGACACGTTGTCCGGTCAGTACGGCGGTGCGTTTCGAGATTCGCTGAAACGATTGCATGATCAGATCAGCGCCGGGCGCTCGCTGGCCGACGCCATGTCCGAACAACCCGGTGTGTTCGACGCCGCTTCGATCCGCTTGGTCGAAGTCGGCGAGAATGCGGGCAACTTGGAAGTCGTTTTGGACGAACTGGCCGAATTCAAACAACGCATGTCGGAATTCGGCGATAAGATTTTCGGCGCCCTGATGTATCCGGTCTTCTTGTTGGTATTCGGAACCGCCGCGATGGTGTTTTTGATGACCTGGGTGTTGCCCCCGCTGTTGGAAAATTTGCAAGAAACACTGGACGTGATTCCCTGGCCGACGCGTATCGCCAAAGCGCTCAGCGATCGACTGGTCGCCCACGGCGGGAAGTTGCTGATCGGCATCCTCGGGGGCACAGCCGTCCTGTTTTGGTGGTCGCGAAGTCGCAACGGGCGACGCCGGATCGACGAAAAAATTCTGCGACTGCCCCTGATCGGGCCGCTGCTGACCAAGCAGTACGTCGCCCGGGCGTCGATGATCATCGGGATGCTCGTTCGCAGCGGCATTCCGCTGAATCAGGCGTTGGACTTGGCCGCCCGTTCGACGCAAAACACGGTCGTTCGCGAATGTTTGCAGCAATGCGGCGTCGACCTGACCGCCGGCCGCGACCTGGCCGGATCGCTGTCGCGACGGGACGTGTTTCCGCCGCTGGCGGTGCGTGTTTTTTCGGTCGGCCAGGACAGCGGACAGCTCGATGACATGCTGATCCGATTGGGTCAGGATTATAATCGACAGGTCCAGGTCGCCTCGACACGGCTGACGACGCTGTTGGAACCGGTGTTGATTTTGGTGATGGCGGTGCTGGTCGGTTTTTTGTTGCTGGCCACCATCCTGCCGATCCTGCAAGCCGGTCAAATGGTTTGATGGACACGACTTTGCCTCTCGATCTCTTCTTCGACTCATTGATTCCGCCATGAAGACCTTTACCCATCAGCCGAAACCGGTCGCGACCGGATTCTCTTTGGTCGAATTGATCGTCGTGATGGTCATCATCGGCCTGCTCAGCAGCTTGGTCGCGTTGCAGACACGCAGCTACTTGATCGCCAGCAAACAAAACGCCGCGCGTGCGGAGATCGCGACGATCGTCAGCGCGCTGGAAACGTTCTACGCCGATCAGTCTCGCTATCCGACGAACGAGGAAGGCATCGCGGTGCTGGCCGAAGGTACCGAGAGCATTCCCGACGGATTTTTGAAAAAGATTCCCCGGGATCCTTGGGGCAATCCTTACGAATACATCAGCCCGGCCGGTGATGCCCCGTTCGAGATCCTGTGTCTCGGCGGCGACGGTCGCGAAGGCGGCGAAGGCGGCGACAAAGACATCAGCAGCGAGGACCCGGATGACCGCCGCTGAGTCGTCATCGGTACGGCGTCGCCGCGATGCGTTCACGCTGTTGGAATTGATGGTCACCGTCGTCTTGTTGGTCATCGTCTCGGGGACCGGCATCTTGGCGGTGCAAGGTCCCCTGGCACGCGCGACGATGGATCGTGCGATCACGCAAATCGTCGCTGCCGACGCGGCCGAACGATCCGCCTCGCGCCGCAGTCCCGATCCCGGTCGCTTGCTTCAAGTCGACGTCGATCGGCTGCGATACACTCGAAGCAGACGCGTGCTGACGTTACCCCGCGGGGTGACGGTCAGCCGGTTGTGGGTGCTGGATCCCGCTGCGACCGTTCGCGAGGTCGGCGAGTTGTCCTTCGCCACCACGGGCCAAACCTTGTCGTACGGGATCGAACTTTCCGGCCCCCGGGGTCATCGTGACCAGGTGTTGATTCTGGGCATCAGCGGGCAAGCGATTCACGACCGCGACGGTTCGATCGCGCGTTCGTTGTTGCAAGGTTTGGGGAGTCCGTCGGCATGAACCGAGGACCGCGACAGGAGACGTCGAATCCCACCGACCGATCGAATCGTTCGCCGGGCTTCACGTTGTTGGAAGTCGTCGTCGGACTGATGTTGATGGCCGCCCTGGTGGTTTCGGCGTTGACCGCCCTGTCCCGCTATCAGTCGGTCTTGAAAGACGCCGGGCGAAAGCGTCAGGCGATCGCCGTGGCGGACGATCTGTTGCAGCGTTGGTCGGATTCGCCCGCCGGTTTGCCCGGATCGGCCGCGGGGACCGTGCCGACCGATCCGACGCTGGGCTGGCGAACCCGGGTGGTCGCGCAGCGGAGCGTGTGCGGTATGCCGGCGGAAGTCATCCGTTTGGACGTTTGGGAACAACGTCTCGATGAACCGGAGCCGCGGGTGTTGGCGTCCGTCGAATACCTGCGCCGAAGGCCGCTTCGCGGTTTGCGACTGGGCAGACTCGGTTTGCCGCCGAGCAAACCGCGGGAGGACGAACACTCGTCGATTTTCGTCGAGCCGTCGTCATGAGGGATCCGTCGAAATCACGTCGCGGCATGACGTTGATCGAAATGATCGTGGCGACCGTGTTGTCGGCGATCTTGATGGTCGTTTTGCTAGGCGTCAGCCGCCGGACGATGCGGCTTCGCGGCGAAGCGGTGCGGGTCGCCGAAAGCCTTCGGGACAACGAGTTGCTCGTCCGACAGTGGCGACGCGACTTTCTTCACGGCGAAGCGATGCTGCCGCTAATCGACGGCGTGGTGATCCGAGGCGCGATCCATCGTGACCCGCAAACGCAGACCACGACGCAGCAACCGGCGTTCGTCCGCTATCAAGTCGTCGGCGGGAACGGCCGCGTTTGGCTGCTGCGACACCAATGGCGAATCGATCCGGAAAGCGGCCGACCGACCGATCCCCAAAGCGAACCGGTTTTCATGGGCCTGGCCGCGATGACGGTTTCAAGCGACCGCGTCGACGCGTTCGACCGGGCGAGCGAAGCGGAACGGCTTTGGGACGCCGAAATGTCCGGAGCGACGATGCCGGACATGCCGACGACGATCGACATCCGGTTGCTGGACGACCAGGGAAACGCTTTGGTCCGGCACCGCATTCGGCATCACTGGGAGGACTGAATCGTGAGGACACCCATCCGCATGAATCGTCGGCCCGCGCGTCGCGGCGTCGTCCTGTTGATCGTGTTGGTCGCGATCGTTCTGATCGCCGCGGCTTTGGTTGAAGTGTCGCGTGCCAGTTCGCAGTCCCAGATCGCGTCGCTGCGAGCCCGGGACGCTTTGCAACAACGCTGGGGCATGATCAGTTGCGAGCGAGTCGTGTTGCCGGCCGCCGCGGGCTTGTTGGCGCGCAGCGACGAAAGCACCAAGCAGGCCCTGCCGGCGACGGCCGGACTTCGTCGCCCGCGAATGCCGGCGGTATTGACCGACCGTGTCCTGTTGGGCGGCCAATCGTTCGATCTGATCTTGGCCGACGAAGACGCCAAGGCCGACTTGAACGTGATCTATGACATCGGTGGCCGAAACGGCTGCGAAAAAGTGCTCGGCGACACGTTGGCACTGAGCGAAATGCGTGCGGTCCGATTGCGGCCGCGACGGCGCAGTTTCGACGTCCGCACGGCCGCGGATTCACGCGGCCAGCCGTCGCAGCTGGGCGGTCCGAATGCAGGCGAGATTTCGGTTTCACCGTCGGCCGATTCGCTTCCGCCCGCTTTTGCGACCTGGGGTGAGGTTTTCGATTTTAACCGTGTCAACGATCTGTCCGGCGACCTCCGGCACATCGCCGCGGCGACGCGCGAGGTCACGCTGTGGGGCAGCGGCCGGCTGAACGTGTGGAGGGCCTCGGACGACGCGATCGTTGCGGTCTGTCGCGAGGTGGTTCAAGATGGACTGGCGAAACGAATTCAACAGCGGATCCGAAGCACCTCATTGTCACAGATCGACTTGGTGCTTCGGCAAACCGTCAGCAACGAACAAGATCGCCGACGTTTGGCCGACTTGCTGGCCGATGATTCCCGGTGCAGCAGCTTGTGGATCGAAGGCGACGACGGCGTCAGTCGGGTTCAACGTTTGTCGATTCGGCGACCCGAAAAAACCGGATGGATCCGCACGACCGTGTTTGAGTTTCCCTAACGATTCTTTTCTGGAATGATCTGTTGTGCCCGCGATGATTTCGCCTTCCCGACTTCGAAAACTATTGAACGTCGGGACCGTTTCGGCGGCGGCCTCGATCGTCGTGGTGTCGCTTTGGGGGATCCGTCCGGTCCCGGGCCCGGTTTCGTCGCCGACGTCGCCCCGCTCGACCGCGTCGCTGCGTTCGCCGGCCGACCCGACGCGGTCGGATCCCGACGAGAACACGGTGATCTGGACACGTTCGCTGCAAGGTCCGTCGCAAAGCCGCACGGCCCGCCGTCGTGTGACGCCGCCGCCGGCCGAGCTCGCCGTCGTCAAACCGGTGCCGAAATCATCGGCGGAGTCGTTGCAACTGGTCGGCACCGTCGTCGAACCGGGACACAGCATCGCCATCACGTCGGACCGACAAGGACGTTTGAGGTTCACGCCCGAAGGCGATCGGATCGATTCACCGCCGCCGCAGGCCGTGGTCGAAACGATCGACGACGACGGCGCTTGGATCCGTCACAACGGCGCTCGGATCCGTGTCGGTGTCGGACAGCCGTTGAGTCTGTCCGTCGCCACGATCGAAGAGCGGCCGCCGGAAGCCCCGGCCGCCGGGAGCCGACCCGTCGACCAGACGCCGGCGACGCCGATGCGTGAAAAGACGATCGAGAATCCGTCGCGGCCCTGGAACGTCGACGTGCCCGCCGACATGAACCTGGAAGACGAGTTGGATTGGCTCAATGGCGGATAAAGCCTCCCGATCCGGCACGGCATCCTCGGGGTGGATCCTGCGTTTGACGCCCACCGCAGCCGGCTTCGTTTCGATCGGCGATCCGAGCTTCCGACACGTCGTTCCCTTGGAAGCCGCGTCGGAGATATCGCGGCAAGCCCCGGAGGTCGTCGCTTCGATGAAGGCTTTCGCGGCGGCACACGATCTTCAGGGTGATCGCATTGTGATTTTCGTCGGACACGAGCTTGCTTACCTGACGATCATCGATCGCAGCCAAGTCACCGGCGCCGTCAGTCATGATTCGATGCGATTCGCCGTCGAGTCGGTACTGCCGCTGGACGCCGAATCGGTCGAGATCGACTTTCGGCCGTCCGGCGATTCGATCCTTTGTGTCGTGGTGACGCTCGATCCGCTCTCGGCCATGGTCGACGCACTCGAAGCCGACGGCATGAAGGTCTGTCACATCGTCGTGGAACCGTTCTTGCTCCTGCAGCGGTTGATCGAATCGGAAAGGCTGCCGGGCGACGCACTGGTAAACCGGCGGGCGAACTCCGGTGCAACGGCCTGGTCTGAATGCGTGAAGTTGCGAAACGGATTGCCGATTTTCTGGAGCCGCTGTGTCGATGATCCGCTGGAAACGTCGCGGGAATTGAGAATGGCATCCGCGGGCGCGGGCGCGGACGATTGTTCGCAGCCCGACGTGGTTCATCGGCTTGTCGATCCTGGCGACGGCGGACCACCGATTCCCGATCTCGCGACACGCGAAATCCCCGTCGATGGGGACGACGAACTTGCCGCCGCGGCAGCCCAACTGCTCGGCCGTCGACGGGAACCCTGGTTCGAACTACGCCGCGGCGTGTTGGCGAAAGCCGATCCGCTTCGGGCGACCCGCGGTTCGCTTCGGGCGTTCCTGATCACGTCGGCCGCGGCGGTCGCGATCACTTGCGTGATGCTGTCCTGGCGTGCCAAGCAATACACGACGCAGACCCGCGTGGCCGAAGACGCCATGCGAGACTCGTTCAAAAGCACGCTGCCGAACCAGCGGGTTCCCGCCGCGATCTTGAACCGCATGAGAAGTGAACACCGCCAAGCCTTGGGACAACGTCGCGTCGGGGGCGACGTCGATCCGCCGACGGACGTCTTGCAAGTCCTTCGGCCGTTGATCGTCGCGCTGCCCGTCGACCTGGAACTTCGCGTCCAATCGCTGCGGATCGACGACGGTGAATTCTCGCTCGACGTGGATCTGGGTTCCTACAACGATGCCGCCGCGATCGCGCGATCGCTGGAACGATCGGGCTTTCAGATTCAACCGCCGTCGAGCACACGAGGCGGTGCCGGCCTGATCCGAACTCGAATCCGAGGCGTCTGGGACCGACCCGAAGGGACGCCCCGATGACCATGCCGTCGGCAACGCGAGGGAATCGAGACGCGACCGTGCTGACCGGCTTGGCGGTTTTGCTAGGCTGCTTCGCTTTGTTTTTCTGTTATCGCTACTTCGCTTCGGCCAGACGGAGGGCGATGGCGACACAAGCCGATGCGGCGGAGCTGCAAGAGCTGTCGCGTGACATCGTGGCCGCCGCGACCAAACCTCGGATCGCCTCGCTGGAAGTCGAGCCCGCGGGCCGGATCTCGCAGCGTGTCGACGCCGCTTTGTCGACCGCCGGCATCCCGCCGTCCAAACTGCTGTCGATCGACCCGCAGGTGCCCAGCCGGTTGGGGCGGACCGCTTACCGATTGCGGCTGACGCAGATCGAACTGCAGGAACGCACGGTGAACCAGATCACCCGGTTCATCGCGGCGCTTCGAGACCCG
>Ga0102938_10003958_pt1 | contig 10977 bp, 8 predicted proteins | sample SalPonR2_B_D2_MG_FD_84516 | JGI IMG/M metagenome (GOLD analysis project Ga0102938, IMG submission 84516) | Salt pond soil microbial communities from South San Francisco under conditions of wetland restoration - Salt Pond MetaG R2_B_D2_MG | ecosystem: Environmental > Aquatic > Marine > Intertidal... | reverse complement strand
TGATTTTGTCAAAAAAGAAGAATTTGATCTCGTACTCATTGGTCAGAAATTCGGGCAGGATCGTGAGGGAAGGTACGGACAAAAAATTGCAGCCTCCATTGATACCGACATCATGTTCGTACCCCAGGGAGCCCCACTTTCATTCGAGAATATCTTATGTGCAATAGATCTTTCAAAAGAATCAGAGAAAGCATTCGCACTGGCAAAAAATTTTACAATAAAAACTGGAAAGAAACTCAGTTGCTATTACATTTTTGATACCAGTGAGAGTTATTTCCCTGCTTCTACACTTCAGGCCTATAGTGCACTGGGAAATAAAGCACAGAAAAAATTCAAAAAATTTCTAAAAAAAAGAGACATTAAAGAAAAAGAAGTAAATTTTTACTTTACAGTCGAAGCAGAAGCAGAGAACCAGGCTAAAAAGGTCTACGAAAAAGCAAAAACCTTAAACGCATCCATGATTGTTATAGGAGCCAAAGGCAATACCAATAAAGTTACCTCTCTGCTGGGGAATATAACTGAAAATTTCAGACAAATTGAAAAGGAAATTCCCGTGTTGATTATACAGAATCCGGATAAAAAAGGACTGTTTTAACAAACGTATAGCTGTAATGCGCCGTGCCGTAAAAACTTACTAAAAGCGACCACTTTAGACACTGTAAAACCGCCCTCATGGCGCATTACAGCCTATTTGGGTAGTGGCTATTTGCACGTAAGACTAGTCAACATAATCATTTAAAGTCTCTTTTAATCCAATCAGGCTGTTCTGAATTATTTGCCAAACTTCCTCTGCATCAATCCCAAAATAATTGTGGGCAATAATATTTCTGAATCCAACCCACTTTACGCCAATCAACTCTATCGGCAGTCTCTTTTTTTATTTCATCGGATAACTTATCAGCCATCTCTCCAATTACAATAAAATTCATCATAGCAGCATCAAAAGACTTTGTATCTTCGTAAAACTCATCGGGATTATTAAATTTTGAGGTGTATTCCAATATTTTTTCAATCGAATCCAATATTGAAACAACAGATGCAAAATCTTTATGAGACATCTTAGACATAACGAGCGTGTGATAATATATGGTTCTTAATTCTTGGTTTAATATACTTTTCCCGGCAAATATCTACGGGTCGTTTAAATTGCCTATTAATCTCAGCACGTAGTTGTTCTTTTATCCAGTATAAATCTTTAACCTGGTCATCAAATTCGACAATGAGGTCAATATCACTTTGGTCTGACTCATCACCCCTTGCAATTGAACCAAAAACTCCAATCTTAGTGAGATGGTACTTTCTCATTAATCGATATTTATTTTTCGTTAAATATGCAAATATCCGGGAAGAGTCATTCATATCCATGCATTTTATTCAAATATACAATTATTTTTAAACTTTATCATTATGAAAATAGCCACTTCTTGCCATTACATACAACGTATTTTTTTTTCAGCAAACCCTATGTATGGTAAACTTAGAAACCGTTTTGATTTTTCTTAATTAGGCAGTTATACTATTTATTTAATGGACAGAGGATAAACCATATTGATAAAATCAACGAAAAACCACCCAGCCCCGGTCTTTAGAGATTGAATTGATGGCGTTGGTAATGGCCTGGTGTTCCTTGAGCAGGTTGTTCATTTCTTCTTCTGACAAGCCTTTCTCCTGTGCCTGCTTTAGCTCAGTTACTTTATCCGATTGAGCTTTCTCAAGAATCTTCCGTTTATAAGCAATAATGGCTTCAGGAACCAGCAATTTAAGTTTCATATCTTCGGTCTCTACCCTCACTCCGCTTCTCTTCTTAAAAAAGTCGCTGATCTCATAAGTAGGTGAAAGCAAATCTGCTGATAATTTGCTCACATTTTCATCACTGTGGTAAATAAAATAAGTTTTCTCCGGGTGAGTCCTTTTATTAATGAACTCCAGGTATTCTTCAAATATTTTTTTATAAATTAAATTTTTGAACTCTAATTCATCGTTCAAAATTTCTTTAATCACATACTGAGCAACTGTAATTATCTGTGGTTCCGAGTATTTATCTTTTTTCTCAGAGTAAAGCTCCTGATCCCCATACATCAGCATCAGCCGTATGATTTCTTTTTCCTGTGTCTCTGAATAAACATCGGTAATAAAGGAAGGAACAGATGTCAGTGCCTGGTTATTTTTGCGCTCCTTTTCCTCTTTAATCTTTTCCCTTTTAAATTTTTGTTTGGCTCTTCCCCGGCGGATTTTATTAGTTTCTGAATATAAAATTTTCTCATCAATGTCGAGGATGGTGCTGCAGTTTTTAATATAGACTGAACGCGTAATTCCTTCGGGAATCATAGAAATTGAACGAACAATTTCTGTTATAAGGTTTGCTTTTTTTACCGGGTCATTCTTAGCCTTTTCGGAAAGCAACTTTGTTTTAAAAGTAATAAAATCTTCTTCATGTTCATCAATATAGTTCTTCAGGTCCGAGGCATTTTGTTTCTTTGAAAAAGAGTCAGGATCCTCTCCTTCCGGCAGCAACAATATTTTCACATTCATCCCCTGTTCCAGCACCATATCAATTCCCCTCAGGGAAGCTTCAATTCCTGCAGTATCACCATCATAAATAATCGTTACATTGGGAGTAAATCTTTTGATCAGCCGGATCTGATCCTCTGTTAAAGAAGTACCTGAAGAAGCCACAACATTTTCAATTCCTGCCTGGTGCAATGCAATTACATCGGTATACCCTTCCACCAGGTAACATTTTTCATTGCGTGTTATTGACTTTTTAGCGTGATAAATCCCGTAAAGGACTTTGCTCTTATGATAAACTTCTGATTCCGGGGAATTCAAATATTTTGCCGATTTCTCATCTTTTTTCAGTATGCGGCCTCCAAAACCAATGATGTTGCCTGACAAGCTTTGAATAGGAAACATAATTCGCCCTCTGAAACGGTCATAGCGCTTATCCTCTTTAACAATGGTCAATCCGGTTTTCTCCAGGAATTCCTGTTTAAAACCTTTTTGGATGGCTTTTCGTGTAAAGCTTTCCCACTGATCCAAACTATAACCCAATTGAAACCGCTCTATCATGTCTTCCCTTATGCCCCGTTCTTTCAGGTAACTCAAGGCAACAGACTTTCCTTCGTCCGTATTTTTCAGGTTTTCGATATAATGTTTGCCGGCAAAATTTGTAACAATCATCAGACTGTCCACCAAATTCTTTTTTTCAACCTCTTCGGCAGATATCTCCTGTTCATTAATCTCGATATTGTATTTATCAGCAAGATATTTCAGTGCCTCAGGGTAGCTCATGTGTTCGTGCTCCATGATAAAATTGATGGCATTACCACCTTTTCCGCATCCAAAACACTTAAAAATTCCTTTAGATGGAGAAACCGTAAAAGAAGGAGTTTTTTCATTATGGAAAGGACACAAACCCAGGTAATTGGCCCCTCGTTTCTTGAGATTCACAAAATCCTGCACAACATCGGTGATATCCGCTGTTTCAATTATCCTTTCTATGGTTTCCCTGTCTATCATACAACCAAAACTTAAAAGCTTATTATCAGGCACTTAACACAGCACGCTGTATTTGCTAAATTAATAATTTCAAAGATACTTTGTAGACGAAAAGTAATAAAAAGATTTAGAAAAGATACTCCTTTAAAAAACGAAGTTTTTTATGCTGGCAGAATAATAAATTTAAGTCTGCGTATGGCATAAATTTCATTTTAAATCTATTATGGGATTCTGGTTTTATTGCAAACCATAAACAAAGAAATAACTTTGTTGTTAAATAGTTTAAAAAATAAGATTTTATGAAAAGAATTGATTTACCCACAAGATCGCTTAAGGGAAGGCTTTCGCTCAACGAAACCATGCAAAAAAGGGTTTCATGCCGAAATTATAAGAAAAGATTACTTACACTCAATGAGCTCTCAAACATATTATGGGCCAGCCAGGGGTTAACAGACAAAAAAAATAAAAACCACCGAACCACACCCTCTGCTGGTTCCTCATTTCCTCTTGAAATATACCTTGCTGTGCACAAGGATGGAATTGACAGTCTTGAACCAGGAATTTATCATTATGAAATAGAAGAACATGCGCTTCAAAAGATTTCGGAATCAGATATAAGCGAATCGATTGTTGAAGCCACCTGGAACCAGGAATTTATCAAAAACGCCAGTTTTACCATTCTGATTGCCTTTAACAACGAGGTTATTAAAGATCGTTATCCGGGAAAGTGGAATGCCTATGCAAACATGGAAGCAGGTGCAGCCGCACAGAATATTTACCTGGAAGCAGTTGATCTGAAACTTGGAACAGTGATGGTCGGAGCTTTTGATGAAGCGATGGTAAAGGATCTGTTCAATCTTGAAAATTTATTACCTTTGGCTCTGTTACCAGTTGGAAACCCCGAAAACAGAAGTTTATATGCCTAACCCGAAGAAAGAAGTACCTATCAGCAAATCAACCAGCCTGATCAACCCCGGTTGTGTTGTTCTTGCTTCTATGAAACCCTTAAACCATAACCCAGCCAATATTATTACACTTGCCTGGCAGACACCTTTGAGCATTAATCCGAAACTGTTGGGCATTTCTATAGGCTTTAAAAGATATTCACATCATTTGACTGAACAGGCAGGAGAATTTGTGATCAATATTCCTGCTAAAAGACTCCTTCAACAAGTGCATGGATGCGGCAGGGTTTCCGGCAGGGATACCGATAAATACAAGGAATTTAATTTACACGAAGAGTCCTCCGAAAAAATTGATTCGCCTGGAATCAAGGAATGCGTAGGTATTATTGAATGTAAAGTAGAGAACCAGTTTGTAACCGGAGATCATACTTTCTTTGTGGGCAAAGTAGTCCATGCCAGGGCAGATGAAGATGCTTTTGATTTTCAGAAAAACTGCTGGAAACAGGATGCAGCCAATAACCTGCTATACCATCTGGGTGGCAATAAATACCTGACGGGTGGTGAAATTGTAGAAGTTTGATTCTTTTACAAATTAAAAACATCAGCAGACCCTGCTATAAAAAGATAAAAAGTTAACAAATCAATAAACTTTTCCCTTATAAAACACTTTATTCGTATTTACACCCTTATTAAACCAAACCACGCCCCAGAAAACATCAAAATCATTTACCGGTTCATAAGATACTGTGCGAACTTTGCCATTATAAAAAATCTTTAAATGGCTTTGCTGGTCAAGATAAGCTAATGCATTGTAATGAAACTTCATCTTGTGCGGGATATAATTTTCAAGCGAATAGACTCTCCCTTTTTGATAAACTTTCAAGTGGCCCTGTTCTTCAAAAATCAGTAGTTTATCTTCCAGATGATAAAAACGCGGCCGGAAAGAACTAACATCTCTTATCTCACCCTTTTCAAAAATCCTGAAATAATCGTTGTTATCCACAAAAACCATTCTTTCATCAGCCAGATCGTAATCAACAGGATGAAAGTACATCAGATCATAAGTACGATTCTTATAAACAACTTTAAAAACAGAAGAAGATTGATCGTAATAAGCAATTAAGTTGCGGTCTGCTTTATAAGAGGGTCTGCCCTGCGCGAGCATTAATTCATTTTTTTCTTTATTCACAAAACTCTTCAGGTAGCCATTGGCATCCAGGTAAACTGCGAGTCCATCTCCCACCTGAAAGTCAGACACTTTATTCCGTGTAAGCGCACTCTCAAGTTCATATATTTCTCCATCCTGAAAAACCTCAAACATCCTGTCTGCCCTATCATAATATGCTACAATTCCACTGTCTGCTTCATAATTTATGCAATTTATTGAAAGGGAATATTTTTCTTCGCCGTCAAAAACAAACAAATTCTGACCAAAAGAATAGATTAACAAATTTTCCGTTACATCATAATCCTCAATCACTTTCGAAATTTCTCTTGTATCTCCATCAGAATACCATTTTAACGATTGATCGTTTGCTATATAAGCGATACCATTTTTAGCAACTTTAAAGCTTCGTACAGGATGATGCTCTATCATTTTACTACTCCCTTCATCGAACACATAGAAATAGTCTCTGTAATCGGTAAAGGCTGCAAGGTCTTGTGAAAAAGACAGTGTGCCTGTCATCACAAAAAGACCAATTAAAAATAATCTGATCGTTTCTTTTATCATTGTTTCATCATTTTTTCTCTTACTGATTTAAATTCTGCTCCTTCTTTCCATTCAGGAAATATGGTGTCGTTGGCCAATTCATAACCAACCTGGAAAAGCAACCTGGCATCATCTCTTATGCCCGATAGGTCCCATGTTTTAGGGTTATACTCATCACTGGGTTTGTGATACCTTTTTTCCAGCCAGAACTTTTCTTTTTTGGCAGCCCATTCTTTGCCATGTTTTCGCGAATCGCAATTACCCCTTGCAAAAAGCGCCGGTACTCCTGCCCTGGCAAAAGCAAAATGGTCAGCCCTGTAAAACATACCTGTCTCCGGGTTTGGATCGGGATAGATATACCTGTCAAACTTTTCTGCTGCTTTTGCTACATAGTCTTCCAGTTCTGATTTCCCGTAGCCTGTTATCATCACATCTTTATAACTGCCATAGGGCAGCATCAAATCGTTGTTGATGTTGGCAACAGTTTTTTCGAGTGGGAAAACAGGATTTTCCACGTAATACTTTGCTCCGAGCAAACCTTGCTCTTCTGCTGTAGGTGAAAGGAAAACTACCGATCGTTTGGGTTTCTCTTTCAGCGTTTGGAAAGCTTCGGCAATTTCCATCATCCATGCTAGTGAAGTACCATTGTCTACCGCTCCATTATAGATTTGATCTCCCTTGAGGGTTGAATCCACACCAAGATGATCCCAGTGGGCGGAATAGATAATGTATTCATCTTTACGGTCAGTCCCGGGAATATATCCAATCACATTCCGGGAAGTATCAAATCGGTGTTTGCTCTTCATAGAAAGGCTCAGTCCGGCGTTCATCTCAAAAGGCTCAAAATCTTTTTGCCGTGCCTGTCTTTTCAATTTTTTGAGATCATACCCCAGTTCACTGAATAATTTTTCTGCTGCCGGGTATGTAAGCCACCCTTCCAGCTTGCACCTGGATAAGTACTTGTTTTCCGGTTTCAGATAAAGCTTGGGAATAACAGCGCCGTTCAAAACTACACTCCAGGGATAGCCGGCCGGACCATCTTCATGGATAATCAACAATCCTTTGGCGCCCTGCCGGGCAGCTTCTTCATATTTGTATGTCCACCTGCCGTAATAAGTCATTGCATTGCCTGTGAAAAAATCTGTATCTTCTCTTCCATAGCCCGGATCATTCACAAAAACAACCACCACCTTATCCTTTACATCAATATTATTAAAATCATTCCACTTGTATTCAGGAGCAACAATTCCATAACCGGCAAAGACCATTTCGGTTTCTGACAGATCAATCCTTTCTTTTAACTGACGGGAGAATGCAACAAACTCGTTTTTATAGTTCAACTTAATTGTATTATTCCCGGTGTTAATTTTCATAACCTTATCAGGATTCACGGAGACCTCTACCATAGGAACTTTTTGGAAGTAGCTGTCTCCATTGCCCGGCTTTAACCCCAAACTCTCATACTCCTCTTCCAGGTATTTCAGGGTAATCTTTTCTCCTTTGGTAAAAGGTTTTCTTCCCAGAAAACGATCAGAACCCAGAGTTTTTACGTAAGTCTTCAGATCTTCATTATTTATTGTTTTCAAGGCCTTCTTTCCTGGTTTTTGATCAAATTGGCAGGAAGCCAACAGAAATAACACGAATAAAATTGGAAATAATCTCATAAAGCAATTATATTTACATTCAATAAAGATTAAAAATAAACAATAATCCAGTAAATCCACAAGAAAAAACTGACTATTTACCAATCCCTAAAACCTACATGATTATGAAAAAAGTATTTTTGTTCATCCTGCTCATTTCCGCTTTTTATTATGCAAAAGCAGAAGAAAATCCAATAAAAGTTAACTCTGAGATAAAAAAGGTTACACTGTTTCAGCGTGGCGCCCAGATACAAAGAACTGCCTATTTCAGGGCAGGAAGTGGAGCTCAGAAGATAATCATTGAAGATCTGCCTTATAATGTGCTGGCCAATAGTCTGCAGGTTAAGGGAAAAGGCAACTTTTCAATTCTTTCGATCAATTTCAGTAAAAATTACCTGAAGAAAAAAGAAGAAATTGCTGCAATTAAAGAGCTTAAAGACAGCCTGGAAATGCTTAACAGACTAAAAAACACAAAAAACACGAAAGTACAGAACCTTAATAAAGAAGAGACTATTCTAATGGCCAATCAAAAAATTGGCGGAGACCAATCGGGAATTGATGTAAATACACTGAAAAATGCCATGAACTTTTTCAGGCAGAAATTAAGTGAGATAAACAGTGAGAAACTGGAAATTCAGAGAGAATTGAGAGATATCCAGGAAAACATCAACCGGATCCAAAAACAGTTAAACAATAGCAACGCCCGTAAACAAGAACCTACCGGGGAGGTGTATGTGAATATAATGGCTAAGAGTGCGGTTAAGGGACAGCTTACTGTAGACTTTATTGTTATGAATGCAGGCTGGACACCCATTTATGATCTTCGGGCAACCACTATAAACAAACCGGTTACACTTACTTATAAAGCCAACATTTACCAGCGCACAGGAAACAACTGGGAAGGTATTCCGGTTACCATTTCAACAGGAAAAGCAAATATCTCCAATACACAACCTAAGCTGGACCCGGTTTATGTGAGCTTCAAAAGTATTCCTCCACCAAGAAAACAAGCAGCACCAAAGACATTTCAGAAGAGAAAACAAGCACCACAGGAACAGGTAATGTATGACAAAATTGAATTTGAAGAGACAGTAAAAGAAGCAAAATACGTTAAAAGCGAAGTTTCCACCAGCCAGATCCATACGGAATTTACCCCGGAGATACACCAGACCATATACGGCAACGGCAATACACAAACCATTCATCTGACAGAGTATGAAATAGATGCGGATTACACCTATTACTGTGTTCCTAAAAAAGACAAAGATGCCTTTCTGCTTGCCCGCATCACCAAATGGGAGAAGTACAATCTCGTGCCTGCCAAAACAAATCTTTTCTTTGAAGGAAAATATGTGGGCAACTCATACCTTGATCCTTCCAGGGCAAGTGATACGCTGGAGGTTTCGCTGGGCAGAGACCAGAATATCGTCGTTCAAAGAGAAAAGCTGAAGGACTTTGAAAGCGATCAGTTCATAGGAAGGAACCAGCGAAACACTCATGAAGTGAATATTACAATTAAAAACAACAAGCAGGAAGAAGTAAAATTAATTGTTCAGGACCAAATTCCGGTAAGTACCAACGAAGATATTGAAGTAAAACCCATAAGGTTATCACGCGCAAGACATAATAAGGGTTCAGGACTGCTGGTATGGGACATGAAACTAAAACCCGGTGAAAAAGAAGATCTGAAAATCAAATTTTCAATCGAATATCCAAAAAAGAAAGAGATTAATTTCTAGAAGAAGCTTTCTAAACCTTTAAATAATAAATAGATCAAACAACAAACCAAATAGTAAATTTATTAACCCTGATATCATGAATAAAATAAAAAAACTTTCATTCTTACTGGCTGGAATTCTAATCACGTTTTCAGCCTGTAAAAAACAGACTTCTATGAAACCGGAAAACATGACACCACCGGATGTGGAGAAGAAACCTAAAGAGCTGACTCTTCACGGAGATACAAGAGTTGACAACTATTACTGGCTTAACCAGCGCGAAAATTCCGAAGTTATCGATTATCTGAAGGCAGAAAATAAATACACCAAAGCAGCTTTAAAACCTACAGAGCCCCTTCAGAAAAAGCTATTCAAAGAAATGAAAAGCCGGATCAAGGAAGATGACCAGTCGGTTCCCTATGAAAAAAACGGATACTATTACTACACCAGGTATGAAGAAGGCAAGGAATATCCCATTTACTGCCGAAAAAAAAGTTCACCGGATGCTGAGGAAGAAATTCTTTTGAATGTCAATAAAATGGCAAAAGGTCATGACTTTTACAGGGCTTCAGGACTAAGCATCAGCCCGAACAATAAATTACTTGCTTATGGTGTGGATACAGTAAGCCGAAGAAAATACACCATTTATATTAAAAACCTGGAAACAGGCGAGACTTACTCTGATGCAATTCCAATGACAACCGGTTATGCTGTCTGGGCTAATGACAACAAAAACCTGTTTTATACACAAAAGGAGGAGCAAACACTTCGATCCCATAAAATTTTCAGACACACCATCGGGGAAAACAAAGACCAGGAAATTTATCATGAAGACGATGCTACTTTCAGCACCAGTGTGAGTAAAAGCAAATCAGAAAAATACCTGGTAATCCATTCAGGGAGTACCATGGCCGATGAATACCGGTTCCTTGATGCCGACAAACCAATGGGTGATTTTAAGATCCTTCAGCCAAGAGAAAGAGGACTTGAATATTCTGCTTCTCATTTTGGGGACCATTTCTATATTGTCACGAATCTTGAGGCCAAAAATTTCAGGCTGATGAAAACACCGGTTGACCAGACCTCCAAAGAAAACTGGAAAGAGGTGATTCCACACCGCGAAAAAGTATTCCTGGAAGGCATTGAGATATTCAAAAATTACCTGGTGGTTGAAGAAAGAAAAGAGGGTTTGGCTCAAATGCGTATAAGAAACTGGGAATCCGGGAAAGAACATTATGTAGATTTTAAAGAAGAAGTTTATTCAGCCCGTATTTCGGTAAATCCTGAGTTCGATACAGAAACCCTGCGTTACAGCTACAGCTCATTAACCACTCCGCGCAGCACCTACGATTACAACATGAACACAAAAGAAAAAGACCTGTTAAAACAGGAAGAGGTGCTTGGTGATTTTGATCCGGAAAATTATAAAACCAAAAGATTATGGGCCAAAGCAGACGACGGAAAGAAAGTCCCCATGTCGATTGTCTATCGCAAAGGCATCG
>Ga0102938_10003957_pt1 | contig 10978 bp, 11 predicted proteins | sample SalPonR2_B_D2_MG_FD_84516 | JGI IMG/M metagenome (GOLD analysis project Ga0102938, IMG submission 84516) | Salt pond soil microbial communities from South San Francisco under conditions of wetland restoration - Salt Pond MetaG R2_B_D2_MG | ecosystem: Environmental > Aquatic > Marine >... | reverse complement strand
GTTCGTACAATGTAAGATTGACGTGGAAGGAACGCGATGGCGCCGGCAAGGCGGAAAACTTCACGGTTTACCTATAGCGAAGGCCGGCAGAACAATGGCGTGAACACGGAGCGGGCGATCCGTGTCTTTTGAAGTGGAAACCGGATGCCGCCCGCCCGGTTACGCCCGCCGTTCTGTCGCTCGATGAACGGCGTATTTGTTGCCAAGATTCATCTACAGCGAACGAATACAACGGAAACCCGAACCACAAGGATGACTTGAATGGATCCCGTCACTTCGCTCGCCGCCGGACACGCCGCTGGAAAACTGATAGACCGTGTCGCTACCTCGTTCCGCGTCAATGTCATCGAACGCTGGTCAAAACGTCGTGCGAGACACTTCTTCGAGCAATTTTGCCACGAGGTCGAGATCGAACTTGCTGGCGGACGTTCCGACGAACTAGAGTCTCTCCTCGAAAAGATGCTCAAAGATGAGCACTCGACAGAACTGTTGTTTGACGCATACCGCCGAGTTTCGCTGTCGCGATCCAAGACAATTGGGCCGCGGGTGATCGGCATACTTACGGCCAAGTTAGCAATTGAACAACGTGAACCCACTGGCGCAGAAGAATCCATGCTTGACGCTGCGGAGCAGCTTTACGATGACGAACTAATCGAATCCGCCTCGTTCATTGGCGAATATCGACGCCGCGCGGCCGACGAAAAACAAGATGATGTCACTTTATGTGACCGTGGGATTCTACGAATCAAATGGAACTGCGAACAACTTGATTCAAACTGGCATCGCGAGTTCGACGTTTCTCTGGGGCCTCTGAATCTTGATGAATCTTGCGGCTCATGGGCGACCAAGATGGAATCGCTCGGGATGATTCAAACGGATCTGACCGAAAAGAAATGGAACTATCAGGAAGACGGGGAACGCCATATTGATCAAGACGGTTCGGTGCGGGAAATATCGTGGTGGATCATCACTTGGGACACCTACTTTGAGTTTGCTGACCTCATTGATCGGGTCACCCCTGACACTGAATAGCGCGACAGAACAATGCGATGAACCGAAGTCGCGGTAGCCGGGCGACTTCGCAATGGAAAATCAACTCCCGCGACTCGGTTATCGCGGACGTTGAACTAACCCGCTCCGCGGGAGGGGCGTAAGGTTTCGCCTATTGCTCGACTCGGAACCCGAGTTGGGCTTTTTTTGTGCGCTACGGTGGATCGGTTCTTGATTCGTAAAGGTGGAGCGGCTCCCTGGAGGAACGAGCAACAACTTCTTTCCTCCAAAACCGGGAGCCGCTCCGTGTCACCTCTTCGAGAACGGATGATCCGCGTTCTGCAACTGCACCGTTTGTCGTCCACGACGATGAAAGCGTATCTTACATCCGTCACACAATTGGCCAACCACTGGGGCCGGTCGCCGGATGAACTTTCGGTCGAGCAGGTGCGGGATTTTATCCACTATTTAATTACCGAACGCAAACTCTCATTCAGCTCTTGTAACCAGCGGATTGCCGGGATCAATTTCTTCTATCGGCATGTCTTGGGCCGCACCGGTTTTCAGCTCAACATTCCTACTAAGCGTGAGGGCCGCTTGCCGGAGCCACTTAGTCGTGAGGAAATCTCTCGGCTGGTAGCCGTTGCCAGAAACCTAAAGCATCGTGCTCTGCTGATGACCACCTATGGAGCGGGACCACGCGTCGGGGAATTGGTGGCGCTCAAGCCGCAAGACATTCACTCCGAACGGATGTTGCTTCGCATCAACCAGGGCAAAGGGCGAAAGGACCGATATACATTACTTTCTCCTCGGCTACTTGAGGAACTCCGCAGCTACTGGGCTGCCTATCGTCCGAGGACGTGGCTGTTTACCAACCAGCACAACAACGGGCCACTTCCGAAAAGTACGGCCCAGCAGATGTTTTACGATCTCAAGCGTCGGGCCGGCATCACCCACGGCCACGGGATCCACAGTCTCCGTCACAGTTTCGCGACCCATCTGATGGAGGCGGGGACGCCTCTACCGACGATTCAGCGGTTGATGGGGCATGCCAGCTTGAACACCACAGCGAAGTACTTGCACGTGACAGCCAAACATGTCGGAGGGATTGGCAGTCCGCTCGATCTGATCCCCTGGCCCACGGAGGAGGATGGCCAGGAGTAAGTGATGTCGGGTGAGATGACCACTCACGCGGCACCAGCAAGCCAGTCGATCGAGCTGGCCGATATTCTGATGCGCCACGCAGGCGCATTCTTCCGTCGGGTTCGGCCCGCGCTGCGATACCTGAAGGTCGCACAGCGGATCATGGCTTGCCGCACTTCCGCCCTGGGGGGACACGTGAAGTCGTGCGATGGCTGTGACTACCGGAAGTACGTCTACCACAGTTGCCGCAACCGTCACTGTCCCAAGTGCCAGAGCCAGGCCAAGGAAGCGTGGCGGGAAACGTGTCAGCTGGACCTGTTACCCGTACCCTACTTCCATCAGGTCTTCACGCTGCCACACGAGCTGAACGAGTGGATCTTAGCGAGCGACGAGAATCAACGGGCCCTGCTGAAGCTCCTGTTCGACTCGGCCAGTGCGACGCTGTCCGAGTTCGGACGCGGGGAGCTGGGAGGCCAAGTCGGCTTCACGCTGGTGCTGCATACATGGGATCAACAGCTCCGTCCGCACTTCCATCTGCATGGCCTGATCGCCTCGGGCGCGCTGGCAGCGGACGGTTCTCATTGGATCGCCGGTGGCAATCGATTCTTGTTCCCGGTGCGCGCGCTGAGCAAGAAGTTCCGCGGCAAATTCATCGACGGTTTTAAGCGGCTGCTCGACGGCGGCCAGCTCCGCCAGCCGAGCGAGTACGCCGACGGTAGCAAGCAAGCCCGAGCGATGATCAAAAAGCTTCGCAAGAAGGCTTGGGTGGTCTATTCGAAGCGTCCCTTCGCAGGGCCGGCCAAGCTGCTGGATTACTTGAGCCGGTATACCCATCGGGTGGCGATCTCGAACGATCGGCTGGTAGCCTGCGAAAACGGGGAAGTGACTTTCCGATACCGCGACCGGGCCGACGGGGACCGCCGTAAAGAAACGACCCTGCCGGCCGAACAATTCATCGGCCGCTTTTTGAGCCACGTCTTGCCGGACAACTTCATGCGGATCCGCCACTACGGCTTTTTGTCATGCGGACAGCGGAAGCGGAAGCTGGCGCAGATTCGCGGGCTGCTGGGCGTCCGAGCGGTGGCAGCGAAATCCCCGCAAACGGCCGAGCAGTGGTTGGCCGAGGTGCTGGGGATCGATCCGAACGCGTGTCCCTGCTGCGGCGCTCCTTTGCAGCAACGAGCGCTGGAGGCTGATCTCCACGGGCATCGTCTACCGTGGCTGCGACCTCGGGCATCCTCCGGCCAAGCCGGCAGCCGCGATCCTCCCCCGACAGCGGAGCCCCGATGACCGTCACCCATTTTTTTCCGCTCAAAAGCGTTGCCCGGCTAGCGGTGCGCGCCGACACCATGGTTCCGAGCTCTGGCGAGACTCTTGGGAGCTGCGGAGGGCCCCGCGGTGGCCGTGACGAAGCCAACCCGGGCCGAATCGGCACCTCGACCGGCTGGCTGTGTTTGTCTTCGGCGGTGCGGCCGTGGTAGAATTGTCAACCGTCTAGCCGCCGCAGCTCCGCGGCTCAGTTCAACACCGTTTTATCGCTCATCGCTCCGCGACGAGGCGATAAAACGCTTTTCGTTCGAGGCGATAAAACGCTTTTCGTTACCCGACTGCGGTCACTTCGCTGCCGATGTTCAATCGTTTCGCTACAATGGACGCATGGATTCTGTCTACATCGAAACGTCCATCATCAGCTACTTGAGGCAGAAGCCTGCAAAAGAGGTGGTTGCCGCTGCGCACCAACTGCTGACCCACCAATGGTGGGACACGGAACGAGCGAAGTACGATCTTGTCGTCTCACAATATGTTGTCGACGAGGCTTCGGCTGGCGATCCAACACTGGCTGTCGACCGACTGAACATTTTGGCTGGCATCCCGCGATTGCCCGGCGATCCCGAGATCGACCGCATTGCTGACGAGATCTTGGCTCGAGCGATCCTGCCGCCCAAAGCCGCAGTTGATGCACTCCATATCGCCACCGTCGCGCATCACCGTATACAATACCTGTTAACCTGGAATTGCAAGCACATCGCGAACGCAAAGATACTTCCGCGTGTCCACCAAGTGTTGACGGACCTGGGCGTTCCGATTCCTATCATCTGCACCCCGGAGGAGTTGATTGGCGATGATCCAGAAGCCGGAAACTGATCCCGTTATCGACGAAATACACGCCGTGCGACGCGAAATCTCTGACCGCTTTGGCGGGGATGTCCGTGCGATCGCTGCAGATGCCAATGCTCGAATGCTCGCGTCGGGCTGCCCGATCTGGCAACCGGCGGGTAACCATCCGATGCAACCGAGCGGCGAAGTCGGGCGTTTAGAAGTGGATGATCAACCATCGCCGCCGGCTGATCGGTAACGTTGAACTAAACCGCTCGGCTTAAGGTTGGTTGGAGCGTTGCTTGAGTGGTTGACGGTGGGCGGTGTCGTCAGCGCTGTCGATTGGTCCTGTGCTGGCACGGTCATGGTGCCGTCACTGCCGCTGGTGATGTCCGGGCTCGCGGGATCTCTTCCGCCGCGCTGAACCTTGCTGGGCGTGGTCAGTCCGCATGCTTTCTCGCGAGCATCCTGCTCGAAGTCAGCACGGAAGCTTCCTGCTTCCGTCGCACAACAAGCGAGCCGGTGATCGAGGGTATTGGACCGCATGTTGATTCGGGTAAATCCGAGTGGCTGCCCACTGGCACTCGACTGAGCCAGGTCCGATTAAAACGATTGTAGGACTTGCGCTTTTCGGATTGGCAAGCACGATGGGGTGAATCGGTGCGGTGACTGCCATCGCACTCTCTCCTTCACCAAAGGCTGACACCATGACTCCGTATCGCAAACGTCAAACGCCCATCACGAAACGCATGGCCGAAGACATGCTCGTGCGAAACCTCGCTCCTCGCACCATCGATGCCTACACCTACCACGTCGATCGCTTTGCCAAGCATTTCGGCAAGTTCCCCGAAGACCTCGGCCCCGAACAGATCCGCGAGTTTCAAATCTGGATGATTCAAGTCAATCAATCATCCTGGAGCCAATTCAACCAGGCCGTTTGCGGCCTACGCTTTCTCTACAGCGTCACCATCCCGCGTGACTGGGCCATTCCGATGATTCCCTTCGGCAAGCGAGCCAAGAAGCTGCCCAACGTCTTGGGCCAAGACGAAGTCCACGATCTGATTCAATGCGTCACGCAGCCCAAGCATCGAGCGGTCCTGTTAACGCTGTACGCGGCCGGTCTCAGGCTCGCCGAAGCGACCCACATCAAGATCCCCGACATCGACTCGGGCCGGATGCAGCTGAAGATCAACGGCGGCAAGGGCGGCAAGGATCGTTACGTGCCGATCTCGCCGAGGCTGTTGGAAGAGCTGCGAACGTACTGGAAGATCCAGCGGCCGAGCAACTATCTTTTCCCTGGCAGGACGCCGGACGTGCCGCTCTCGGGCGCTACCATTCAGAAGGCGTGCAAGTTGGCGGCGGCTCAAGCACGGATCAGCAAGCGAGTGACGCCGCATACGCTTCGCCACAGTTTTGCCACCGGACTTTTGGAAGCCGGCGTGGACTTGATGGCGATCAGCAAGCTGCTGGGACACAGCAGCTTCGTGACCACCATGATTTATCTGTACTGCCGCAAGCAGCACTTGGGCGTGACGCCCAGTCCGCTGGACTGGCTGCCGACGCGGCAGTGCCCGCGATGGGTCGATCCGACGCTGGAGAGCTCGGACAATCAGCCGGCTCCAGCGGAGAACGAGCTGCCGCCCGAGGGCAGCAGCCCCCAGTAACGATTGCCGAGATCGTGAAGCGTTACACCGAGCCGTTCGTGGCTCGGTATCACGGTCGGCTGGCGACGCATGTGGAAAGCACGCTGCTTCGTCTCGGCTTCTGCCGCACTGCGGCGATGAAAGGTCGAACGTACCGCTGTGTCCGCTGCGACTCGACCGTCAACCTTTACAACTCATGCACCGACCGGCACTGCCCGCAGTGCATGGGAGCTCGGCGAGCCGACTGGGTCGACAAGACGGCCACGCTCGTGAACCGCGCGGTGACGTACTTCCAGGTCGTGTTCACGATCCCCGATAAACTCTCCTCGCTGGTCCTTGGCAACCGCCGGCCGCTGTACACGTTGTTGTTCCACGCCTCCTGGCGGGCGCTGCAAGCGAGAGTGCGAGCTGAATGCCGCATGGATGCTGCAGCGACAATGGTGCTGCATACTTGGAACCAGCGGCTGGAGCATCACCCGCACGTGCATGCCTTGGTGCCGGGCAGCGGTCCGTCGCTCGACGGGCAGCGCTGGGTGCCTTGCCGCTGGACGAAGGGGACTCGCCGCAAGCCGGCCAAGCCGTTCCTGGTCGACAACAAACGTCTGGGGCGCGCGTTTCGTGATCACTACCTCGCCGGTGTTCGCCGGCTTGTGAAGGCGGGTGAGTTGCAAGTGCAAGACCTCGCCGCCTTGGAGCAGACACTTCTCGATATAGAAACGATGGACTGGGTCGTCTACATCCAGCCTCCGCCGAAGGACAGCAGTGATCCTCAGGATGTGGTGAAGTACCTGGCACGGTACATGACCGGTGGACCGATATCGAGCGGCCGGCTGATTGAGGTGAAAGACGACCGCGTCCACTTCTGGGCCCGCTCGAAAGACAAGAGCGGCCGCACGGTGCGAGTGTCGTACTCTGGCGTCGAATTTATGCAGCACTGGTGCCTGCACATCCTGCCCAAGGGTTTCACGAAAGTCCGCTGCTACGGGGGCTGGAGCAACACGCGTGGTGGCAATTACCTGTCGCTGTGTGCGAGCTTGTCACCGGCCACGCCGGAGCCAGTAGACGAATCGACGGGCGCGAGCGAGCCAGCCGAGGAAGCGGCGAGCGAGGAGGGCCCGAGATGCCCGCAATGCGAGAGCCCGATGGAGCTTGAGTCACAGCAGCGGCGTCCTTCGTGGCGGGATCTGTTCTACGGCCCCGATCATCCGACGTGGATCGAAGGCGTCGGCAGCGGATGATGCAGACAGCTGGTGCTCTCCCGCTGGCGGGCTGGCCCTCAAGTCGGCTCTCATCGCCGGTCGATCGCCCCGGCACCAGGAAGCTCTGCGCCCGGGTGAAATGGCTGACGTTTTCAGCAGCATGACCGTCACAGCCAAACCGGCGAAACTCGGCGGTCATCACGCTCACTCGCTTGCGACTGGCGCCGCGAGTCACGTAGACTGGCGTACGAAGAGGGCGGACGCCAATAGAATCCGCATAGCCTCAAGCGTTGCCCGGCGGTGGTTGAACCAAGCGTCTCAGTTCAACGGCCAAACTATCCCTCGGCTACGCTTGGGATAGTTTGTTAATCGTTATCGAAGATGTTCCGAAAACCGCGAGCGTAGCGCAAGTGCCGGATCATCGCTGTCCAAACTGTGGCTCGGCTGACATGACGCGAGTTTGGTTTCGCTCGTGGTTCAGGTTTGGCTCGGAGACATCTGCCGCCATTCCGTGCTCTCGGTGTGGGGCACTGCTGATGCTGAACCGGAGGTCAACCGCAAGTAGAGTCGCGATGGCCGGCCTGCTTTTGACGTTCTTCATGTTTGCGTTATGTTTTGGCGGCACACTTGCCCTGGGTGTGTTGGGAATCACTGGTGGCATTGCTGCGATTGTTGGCCGATACCTCGATGCATGTTTTTTGCGTGGAATCGCCGGCTACAGCGAGCAAGGTGCAAGATTTCGATAACTATCCGATGCGACCGAGCGGCGAAGTCAGGCCTTCTAAGTGGATGGTCAACCGTCGCCACCCCCTGATGGCCACCGTTCTGGGACGGGCATGCGGTCGAAACGGCGCGGTCGATGATGGCCTTGGGGCACGCAGTTTCCGATCGCAATACCTCCTTCGATTGGCGTCCCGCGTCGCAAGCTTGGTGCGAGGTCGACGACCGGGCGGGCCGCTGCTCTTGTCCGGCAACGCAAACTCCTTCAGTGACGTCTCGCGTCGGATGGGCATGCTGCAACGGTGCGCGGACGAATGCCTGCGAGCCTGCTCGGCGCTGGCCAAGCGGTTGGCGGTGACGATTCCCTCGCTTCGATCGAATCGACTGTTGGGCAGCAGATCGCATGGAAGGGGAAGGAAGGAATGATGCGGTGCGTCGCTTGGGCTGGTAGGATGATTCCGAAGGCGGGTGTACTGCTCGACCGCCGCGCGATCACGCCCCAGAACCATTCGGATTCGAACAAAGCGCGGTGGTCGGGCGGTCTGAAGTCGAGCGCAAACCCGCCGCCCAGTGAATGCCAACGTTGCGCCAGGAGAAATAGATGCCATCCATGACGCGAAGTGCCCGCCAGTTCCTCCTGGTATGCTGCGCCTCGCTCGCTACGGTTCTCACAGCCATTGCCGACGCGGAGACGAAAGTATCCGTTTCGCCAGCCGTTGCCGTTCGCTACTCGACGGAACCCGGGAAGTATTACCAACTTCAGGTGAAGAGAGACGATGGTTGGAAAGACTTGGGTTTCGCGACAGAGGGAACGGGCAAAACGATCGAGGGGCTCTATCCCGCCGGTGAGTATCGGGTGATCTGTCCATCGAGTGAATGGGTGATGGTGTGGGCCGACGAATTCGAGGGTGACGATTTGGATTATGGGAAATGGGCAAAGGAAGAGAATAATTACGGAGGGGGGAATCACGAACGGCAAGCCTACCGGACTGATCCCAAGTACTGTTTCGTGAAGGACGGTGTTTTGAGTCTCGCCGTGTACCGTGACCCACACACCACGTCCGATGGCAAGACGCAGCCCTACTCATCGGCCCGAATCAGAACGCAGAAGCGGGGTGACTGGAAGTACGGCCGCTTCGAGGTCTGTGCCAAGATGCCCCAGGGCCAAGGCATCTGGCCCGCGGTTTGGATGTTGCCAACCGAGTCGAAGTACGGCGGTTGGGCTGCGGGCGGTGAGATCGACATCCTTGAATCACGAGGCAGCGAAGTGCATGAGATTACTGGCGCGATTCATTTTGGAGGAGCCTGGCCTCGCAATACCTATCTGTCTCATCACTACACGTTCCCGGATCAGGATGGAGCCGGAGCATTTCATGTCTACGCTCTTGAGTGGAGTGCCGACGAGATCAAGTGGTACGTCGATGGGAAACTATGCAGGACACGCAGCAAAGATGAATGGTTCTCCGCCGCAGCGAGGGAAAACGTCCACGCGCCGTTCGACCAACCATTTCACATGATCGTCAACGTTGCGGTTGACGGTCGTTTCTTTGAACAGACGTCCCAACGCGCTGACTTGCTGCCGCCCGACGCTTTTCCTCAAACCCTGGAGGTCGACTACATCCGCGTGTACCAGTGGGCGCAGTGAGCACCGTACGCGATAAGGCGTGACCATCAAAAACGGAGCCAAGCCATGAGAAGAGCACTGGGGGGATGGGAGCGTCCGGGGCGAACAGCAGGTTACCGGTGCCCCTGGAGCTGCGCTGGTCTTGGCGCCTCGGTATCTTTGCGTCGAGGATTCGCGATCGTGCTGCTGGCCTTCGTGCTGCTGGCCTTCGTGCCCCTGGCGGCTGGCGGCGAAGGCATTGTCTTCCCACCCGACGCCGGGGTCGTCGACGTCACGCGGTACGGGGCGATTCCCGACGACGGCGAGGACGACACGCGGGCCATTCAGCGGGCGTTGACCGAGCACCCGACGGGGAACCACCTGTTCTATTTCCCGGATGGCACGTACGACATCAGCGACGTGCTGATGCGGTACCCGGAGGAGGACCCGCGGGGGAACACCCTCGCCTGTCTGGAGCTGCGGGGCAGCAAGAAGCGGAACATCCTGCAAGGGCAGAGCGAAGGGGGAACGGTATTGCGGCTGCGCGATTCGGTCCCGCAGGACTTTGCGGGGGCCCTGCTGAATTTCGGGCAGTCGCCGGCGCAGCGGTTCCGGAACGGGCTCCGCAACCTGACGGTCAGCATTGGTGCGGGGCACCCCGAGGCGACGGCCGTGCAGTTCAATGCCAGCAACCAGGGAACGGTATCGCATGTCACGATCCTGTCGGAGGATGCGGGCCATCGCGGCGAGGTCGGTCTCGACCTGCGGCACACTGACGAAATCGGCCCCCTCTTGATCGAGCACCTGACGGTCGAAGGCTTCGACTACGGCATCCGCACCGCCTGGCAGACGGCGAGCCAGACATTCGAGCACGTGACGCTTCGGAACCAGCGAGTGCTCGGCTGGCACAACGGGTTCTCACAGCGGGTCTTCGTGCGGGGGCTGCGGAGCGAGAACGGGGTCACCGCGCTGGCCAACGTGCCGTACGGCAGCGGGGATCCGGGACAAGGCGGGGTGGTGCTTGTTGACGCAGAACTCCGTGGGACGGAGGCCACATCCGAGGTGCCGGCGATCCGCAACCACAAGTCGATGTATCTCCGCGATGTGGTCACGCGTGGTTACGGAATTGTCGTGTCACGCGAGATGACGGCCTACCGGGGCAACGCGGGGCCGGTGAGGCAGCTGCTCGAGGAATACTGGGCGAACGGCTCGGCCGAGAACCGTCGCGGCGGCGCCGTCATGCTGTTCCCTTCGCCGGACCGGATGCTGCGGCTGCCGGTCGAAGAGCTGCCGGACGTGCCGTGGGAGTCGGATCTGAAGCAGTGGAGCGGGCCGCAGCAGTTCGCCAGCGGCGGGCGGGGCGAAGCGGCCGGTCACCCCGACGACACCATCGACGACACGGAAGCCATCCAGCAGGCCATCGACTCGGGCGCGACGACGGTCTACCTGCCGCGTGGCCGCTGGATCGTGGCGGGTACGCTACGGCTGCGAGGCAACGTGCGAGGGCTGCTCGGCTGCGAGGCCCGCATGGTCGGGCCGGGCGGGGAGGGGCGGGGCCACGTACGGATCGAAGACGGGGCTGC
>Ga0102938_10003956_pt1 | contig 10980 bp, 11 predicted proteins | sample SalPonR2_B_D2_MG_FD_84516 | JGI IMG/M metagenome (GOLD analysis project Ga0102938, IMG submission 84516) | Salt pond soil microbial communities from South San Francisco under conditions of wetland restoration - Salt Pond MetaG R2_B_D2_MG | ecosystem: Environmental > Aquatic > Marine >... | reverse complement strand
TTGGGCTGTTGGGCCTTGCGGCCTGCGGCGAAAGCCTGCCCGAGCAGGCGCTTTTGGGTGCGGGGGCCGGGGCAGGCACAGCGGCGGTGCTCAACGGCAGCATCGGCGCGGGCGCGCTTGTCGGCGCGGCCGGGAACGTCGCCTATTGCAAGGCCTATCCGGGCCGCTGCCGCTGAGCTGAGCCGCCTGGCGCACCTTGCGCGCGGGCAACGATCTATTTGAACACAACCACCGGTGCATTCCGCGCCGGTGGTTTTTTTGATGTGGCCTCCAAGGGGGGCGGAACCGGAAGAAGGGACGACAGATGTTCAAGAAAATCCTGATCGCAAACCGAGGCGAGATTGCCTGCCGGGTGATCAAGACCGCCCGTAAGATGGGCATTCAGACGGTGGCGATCTACTCGGACGCCGATGCGCAGGCGCTGCATGTGCAGATGGCCGACGAAGCGGTGCATATCGGTCCGCCGCCGGCCAACGAATCCTATATCGTGATCGACAAGGTGATGGACGCGATCCGCCAGACCGGCGCCGAAGCCGTGCATCCCGGCTATGGCTTTTTGTCGGAAAACCCCAAGTTCGCCGAGGCGCTTGAGGCCGAGGGCGTTGCCTTTATCGGGCCGCCCAAGGGCGCGATCGAGGCCATGGGCGACAAAATCACCAGCAAGAAAATTGCCCAAGAGGCCAATGTCAGCACCGTTCCGGGTGTCATGGGCCTGATCGAAGATGCTGACGAGGCGGTGAAAATCTCGAACCAAATCGGCTATCCGGTGATGATCAAGGCCAGCGCCGGGGGCGGCGGCAAGGGCATGCGCATTGCCTGGACCGACGAAGAGGCGCGCGAGGGCTTTCAAAGCTCGAAAAACGAGGCGGCCAACAGTTTCGGCGATGACCGCATTTTCATCGAGAAATTCGTCACGCAACCGCGCCACATCGAAATTCAGGTGCTGTGCGATAGCCACGGCAACGGGGTCTATCTGAACGAGCGCGAATGCTCGATCCAGCGCCGCAACCAGAAGGTCATTGAAGAAGCGCCAAGCCCGTTTTTGGATGAAGCCACCCGCAAGTCGATGGGCGAGCAATCTCTCGCACTGGCGCATGCGGTGGGCTATGCCAGCGCCGGAACGGTGGAATTTATCGTCGATGGCGATAAAAATTTCTACTTCCTTGAAATGAACACCCGCCTGCAGGTGGAGCATCCGGTGACCGAACTGATCACCGGGGTCGATCTGGTCGAACAGATGATCCGCGTGGCCGCAGGAGAAAAGCTATCGTTCGGGCAATCGGATGTGCAACTGAACGGCTGGTCCATCGAAAGCCGTCTGTATGCCGAAGACCCTTACCGTGGGTTCCTGCCGTCGATTGGCCGCCTGACGCGCTATCGCCCGCCCGAGGAGGTGGATGTCGCGGGTGCGGTGGTGCGCAACGATACCGGCGTTTACGAGGGTGGCGAGATTTCGATGTATTACGACCCGATGATCGCCAAGCTGTGCACATGGGGGCACACACGGCACGAGGCAATCGAAGGGATGCGCAACGCGCTGGACGCCTTCGAGGTCGAAGGCATCGGCCATAACCTGCCGTTTCTCAGTGCGGTGATGGATCATCCGAAATTCGTATCCGGCGATATGACCACTGCCTTTATCGAAGAAGAATACCCCGACGGCTTTGACGGGGTCGAACTGCCCGAGGATGCGCTGCGCCGGATCGCGGCCAGTTGTGCGGCGATGCATCGTGTGGCCGAAATCCGCCGCACCCGTGTGTCGGGACGGATGGACAACCACGAACGCCATGTCGGCGAGGATTGGGTTGTGAACCTGCAAGGCCATCGCTTTGCCGTGACTGTGGCCGCCGATCGTGACGGCGCGACCGTCAGCTTCGAGGATGGCGCCACCTTGCGCGTGACCAGCAATTGGACGCCGGGCAACAGCCTTGCCCATCTGATGGTCGATGGGGATCCGCTGGTGCTGAAGGTCGGCAAAGTGTCGGGCGGGTTCCGCATCCGCAGCCGTGGGGCCGATCTGAAGGTGCATGTGCGCACTCCGCGTCAGGCGGAACTGGCCGAATTAATGCCCGAGAAACTTCCGCCTGATACATCGAAAATGCTGCTATGCCCGATGCCCGGCCTGATTGTGACGATAAATGTCCAAGAAGGCGACGAGGTGCAGGACGGTCAGGCCTTGTGCACCGTGGAGGCGATGAAAATGGAAAATATCCTGCGCGCCGAACGCAAGGGCATCGTTTCCAAGATCAACGCCGGCCCCGGTGATAGCCTTGCCGTGGACGAAGTGATCATGGAGTTCGAATAAGGGAATGATTCCTGATTATCAGACCTTGATGAAGCCAGTAATGGAATTGGCCGCGTCCGGAGAAATTAAAGTCTCTGACGCGGTCAGCCGTCTGGAAATTGTATTTGGTCTGACCGAGGACGAAAAAGCAGAAATGCTCCCGAGCGGTAAACAAACGCGGTTTGCCAATAGGGTGCATTGGGCGAGAAGCTATCTTAAGCAAGCGGGACTTTTGCGAAATACGCGAAGGGGCTTTTTTGAATTAACAGGTGAAGGACGTCGCGTGCTGTCTGAAAACCCGGACCGCATAGATGCGAAGTTTCTGGAACGCTACGATCAGTTTCGTGAGTTTAAAACGCGGTCCCATACGGATACTTCACCTGATAAAGTGCAGAGTGATTTACCCGCAGTCACGCCAGATGAGCAAATGCGGACTGCTCATGAACAAATCAATAATGCTCTTGCAGCAGAGCTGCTTGAAAAATTGAGAGAAAGTGACCCAACTTTCTTCGAAAGTGTGATCGTCGATTTGCTGGTCGCTATGGGATACGGGTCCGGTGCGACCTCTGGCCGTGTCGTTGGAAAGTCTGGCGATGATGGCGTTGATGGCGTGATCAATCTGGACCCTTTGGGCGTTGATCAGGTGTATATCCAAGCCAAGAGATATAAAGCCGACAGTCCGATTTCGTCGGGAGCGATCCGCGATTTTTATGGTGCCTTGGGGCTGAAAGATGTGACCAAAGGTATTTTTGTGACGACATCCAGTTTCAGCCCCAGTGCGCGCTCGACTGCGGAAAAACTGGGGGCGCGGATTGTCCTGATAGATGGCCCCCAGCTTGCGAGGTTGATGGTCTCGCATGAGGTTGGGTGTCGCGTGTCCGAGGTGTTCAAGGTTTCAGTTGTAGAAGAGAGTTTCTTCGAATGATGACGCAAGCCGCAGGGCATATCGGGCGCGGGGGGGCGGTGCTGTTGGCATTGGCCGCTCTGGGCCTGACCGCGGCTTGTGTCCGCGAGGATGAGGCCGCCTTGCGCGACCGCTTGGATCGCTGGTTTTCGGTGGGTGACACCGTCGGCTTTGCCGCCACGCAGGACTGTGCCGCAGGGGCGTTTCGGCTGGTCGATCCCTCGGTCAAGGCGTCACTGCCGGTGGTCTCGGGTGTGGGGGCGCTGCTGATGCAGTTGGACCGGGGGGGCCGCGTGGCGCTGGACGATCCCACGCAAAGCCCGGACAGGGGCATGGTGACCACCGTCAATGCGCAGCGTCATACGGGCATGCAAATGCGTCGCGCCGCGCTTGAGGCGCGGGCCTGTATGGATGACACGATCACCACCGCCTTTCGCCATGCCCTTGATGAGCCGCGCGCAGTGCTGGCCTATGACAGCAACACCGGCAGCCTGATGATCCTTGATCCGGTCACCGGGTTGTTGGTTGTGGCGATGGGGGCGCGGTGATGCAGACCAACGCTCAGCTTTGGCCTGCGCCTTCGCGCATCTCGCGCTGGCGTGACGGCAGCTTGTCGATGGCGCGGCTGATCTCGCGTACATCCCACGGAAACGGCTTGCGCAGGTATATGGTCCCATCCTTATCCAGCAGCAGCAGCATGAAGCCACGCGGGTGGAATTGTTGCCGCAGATCGCTGCGCGCCGACGGGTCGGTATCGGTCACGATCACCACATCGCGTGCATCCAGCGCATCCAGCCGCTGGGTGAGGAATTGCATCTGTTGCTCATATCGGGGATCCGCCGGAGAATCGGCAAACACGATAACCGGCCGCTTTATCCAAAGAAATTCGTTCAAATCCACATTATCGCCTGAAAAAACGATCGGTGGGTCCAACACTTGGCCGTCCTCCGCACTATCTTGTGCGGCGGCGGGGAAAGCGGCCAGAGCCATGAAAAAAAGGACTATTATTTTCTGCATCATCTCACCTGTCTGGCAAGATATAGGCGGGTCTGCGGCAATTGCGAAGGCCGAATGCCGTTTGGGCCGGGAAAATTTTAACGTTCAGCCCATCCTCAGGTTTCGGGGCGCAGCATGAGCGTGACGACTTTTCCAATCCCGCAACGCGCGGCAATCGGGCAAGGGGCCAGCGAGACGATGGAGATCATACTGCACCTTGGGGCACATAGGACGGCCTCGACCAGCTTTCAGCATTACCTGCGGGGCAATACAGATGCACTTGCCGAATCCGGGGTGGGGGTCTGGGGGCCGCTGCGCACCCGCGATGGGGTGTTGACCGGTGTGGTGCCCGCGTCTGGCAATCCGCGACCGCCCGCCCAGCAACTGGTGCGCGCCACCGGGCGTGTTTCAATCGCGTTGACCAAGGCCGAGCAGGCCGGGTTTGCGCAACTGGTGGTCAGCGATGAAAACATGCTGGGTGCGCCGCGCCGAAATCTGCGGCATAGGACTCTTTACGACGACGCCGGGCAGCGCATGGCGCGGTTTGCACAGGCCTTTGGCCAAGGCGTGAGCCGTGTCGTTCTGTCGATCCGGGGGCAAGACAGCTATTGGAGTTCGGCGCTGGCCTTTGCGGTGGCGCGTGGGCACCGTGTGCCAAACCGCGATGATCTGGATCGGCTGGTCACGTCGCCGCGCCATTGGCGCGATGTGATCGCCGATGTGGCCTGCGCCTTTCCGCGAGCGGATATTCAAGTGATGCCCTATGAAGTATTTGGCGGGCAACCGGAACGCAAGCTTCAGGTCATTACCGGGCAGGCGACACCGCCAAAGAAACATGCGCGGGCATGGCTGAACCGTGCCCCGAAGATCGAGACACTGCGCGCAATCGTGGCCGAACGTGGCGGAAACCCCGCCCGACTGGGCGAGGGCGAGGGGCGTTGGCAGCCGTTCGATGCCGGGCAAACCGCGGCCCTACGCGAATCTTATGCGGACGATCTGTTCTGGCTGCGCGCCGGGGCGGATGGTCTGGCGACATTGATCGAGGAAACCGGACCGGGAGAGGCGGGGACACATCCGCCCCTCGGTCAGACGACAAGAGGACATTCAAATGACGACGAAAAAAGACGAATGGCGTAAGATTGCCGAGGCCGAGCTTAAGGGTCGGCCGCTGGACGATTTGACCTGGAAAACACTTGAGGGCATCGAGGTTGAGCCGCTTTACACCGAGGAAGATGTCGAAGGGCTGGCGCATCTGAACTCGATCCCCGGACAGGCGCCGTTCACACGCGGGCCACGGGCCACGATGTATGCCGGCCGCCCCTGGACCATCCGGCAATATGCCGGGTTCTCGACCGCCGAAGACTCGAACGCCTTTTACCGGCGCAATCTGGCCGCAGGCCAGCAAGGTGTGTCGGTGGCGTTCGATCTGGCCACGCATCGCGGGTATGACAGCGACCACCCGCGCGTGGTGGGCGATGTCGGCAAGGCCGGTGTGGCGATCGACAGTGTCGAGGACATGAAAATCCTGTTCGATGGCATTCCGCTGGACAAGGTCAGCGTGTCGATGACGATGAACGGCGCGGTGATCCCGATCTTGGCCAGTTTCATCGTCACCGGCGAGGAACAGGGCCATGACAAAAGCCTTCTGTCGGGCACGATCCAGAACGACATCCTCAAAGAGTTCATGGTTCGCAACACCTATATCTACCCGCCCAAACCGTCGATGCGGATCATCAGTGACATCATTGAATACACCAGCAACGAGATGCCGCGCTTCAACTCGATCTCGATTTCCGGCTACCACATGCAGGAGGCTGGCGCGAACCTGGTGCAAGAGCTGGCCTATACGCTGGCCGATGGCCGCGAATACGTGCGCGCGGCGATGGATGCGGGCATGGATGTGGACAGTTTCGCGCCGCGCCTGTCGTTTTTCTTTGCGATCGGGATGAATTTCTTCATGGAGGCCGCCAAGCTGCGCGCGGCACGTCTGCTGTGGCACCGTGTGATGACGGAATTCGATGCCAAAAGCGAAAAATCCAAGATGCTGCGCACGCATTGCCAGACAAGTGGCGTCAGCCTGCAAGAGCAAGACCCCTATAACAACGTGATCCGCACCGCATACGAGGCGATGAGCGCGGTTCTGGGCGGCACACAATCGCTGCACACCAACGCGTTAGATGAGGCAATTGCCCTGCCCACCGATTTCAGCGCCCGCATTGCGCGCAATACGCAATTGATCTTGCAGGAAGAAACCGGGGTGACCAATGTGATCGACCCGCTGGCGGGCTCGTATTACGTTGAAAAGCTCACATCGGACCTGGCCGAAAAGGCATGGGAGCTGATGGAGGAGGTCGAAGAGATGGGCGGCATGACCAAAGCCGTGGAGTCTGGCATGCCCAAGCTGCGCATCGAAGAAACCGCCGCCACCCGTCAGGCGATGATCGACCGGGGTGACGAGGTGATCGTTGGGGTCAACAAATACCGCAAGGATCAGGAAGACCCGATCGACATTCTGGATGTCGATAACGTCAAGGTGCGCGAAAGCCAGATTGCGCGGCTGGAAAAAATCCGCGCGACCCGCGACGCGGCGGCCTGTCAGGTGGCCCTGGATGAAGTGACCCGCCGCGCCAAAGAGGGCGGCAATCTGTTGGAGGCGGCGGTTGAAGCCGCGCGCCAGCGTGCCTCGGTTGGAGAAATCAGTATGGCGATGGAAAAGGAATTCGGTCGGCATCGCGCCGAAGTGAAAACGCTGGCCGGTGTCTATGGCGCAGCCTACGAGGGCGACGAAGGCTTTGCCGCCATTCAGAAATCGGTGGAAGAGTTCGCCGAGGCCGAGGGGCGACGCCCGCGGATGCTGGTTGTCAAGATGGGGCAGGACGGCCACGACCGCGGCGCGAAAGTGATTGCGACGGCCTTTGCCGATATCGGGTTCGATGTGGATGTGGGACCGCTGTTCCAGACCCCGGACGAGGCGGCACAGGATGCTGTGGATAACGACGTGCATGTGATCGGGATTTCCAGTCAGGCCGCGGGCCACAAAACGCTGGCTCCGCAACTGATCGAGGCGCTGAAAGCCAAGGACGCGGGCGATATCATCGTGATCTGTGGCGGTGTTATCCCGCAGCAGGATTACGAGTTTCTGAAAAAGGCGGGGGTCAAGGCGATCTTTGGCCCCGGCACCAATATTCCCGAGGCGGCGCAGGACATTCTGCGCCTGATCCGCGATGCGCGGGGCTGATGGCGCGGGTTGTGAGGGGGCGTTGCCCCCTCTTGGCCTTTGGCCAATTCACCCCCAGAGTATTTTGAGAACAATGAAGGGGCAGGGTATGGGTATGCGTGCGCGGACAATGGCGGCGTCGGGCTTAGGGTTTTTGTGGGCGCTGCTTTTGCTCTGGGCAGCTGCGCGATTTGTGCAATTGCCGGTGTTTACGTTGATGCCGACGATCATGACCGCGTTTTTTGCGCCCGGGCTGGTCTTGGCCGCGATGGTGATGCGTGTGGCGACGCGTCGTTTGGTGGATGAGGCCGCGATGCAAGGCGCGCCGTTGCAGGGTAAGGCGGCCGTGGATCAGCGCGTGTTGCAAAACACGTTGGAGCAACTGGCATTGGCATTGTGCATCTGGCCTGCGGCGGCGGTTCTGCTGGCCGAGCACGGGCCGGGCGTGATCATGGCGCTGGGGGCGGGATTTGCCGTGGCGAGGGTGGTTTTCTGGCTGGGCTATCACCTGTCGCCGATGTTTCGCGTAGTCGGATTTGCGGCCACGTTCTGGCCAACTGTTTTAGTGGCGCTTTGGGCCTTGTGGCGGCTGGCCACGGGCATGGCATAGGAGAGAGGCGGATGTTGGAGCTGGATCATCTGGCGGTTGCCGCTGCTACCTTGGAGGAGGGGCGCGCGGCGGTCGAAGAGGCGCTTGGTGTGCGCTTGCAGCCCGGTGGGCAACATGCGCATTTTGCCACACATAATATGCTGTTGGGATTTGATGATGGTCTGTATCTTGAGGTGATCGCGGTTGATCCGGGGGAGGCTGCGCCAAGCTATGCAAGATGGTTCGATCTGGACCGGTTTGAGGGACCGCCAAAGCTGAACAACTGGATTTGCCGCAGTGATGATCTGGTGGCAGATGTCGCGCGCTTTCCCGATGCAGGGCGGCCTGTGGCCCTGACGCGGGGCAATTTGAACTGGCGTATGGCAGTCCCGGAGACAGGCGTTTTGCCCTATGACAATCTGTTTCCGGCATTGATGCAGTGGGATTGTGCGGACCATCCGGCGCAGCGGTTGCAGGCGTCGGGCTGTGCCTTGGCGCGGCTGATTGTCAGCCACCCGGCGGCTGGTGAACTGGCCGGGTCTTTGGCACCTGTGCTGCACGATGATCGGGTGCAGTTTGAAAAAGGTCCAACCGGTTTGCGCGCCGAGATCACGACACCAGCCGGGCTGAGGGTTCTGGAGTGACCCCGCGCACCACGCAAGAGGCCGATGCGCAGGCGATCTGCGATATCGTCAATCCGGTGATCCGCGACACGACGATCAGCTTTAATTCAAGGGAAAAGGCCCTGCAGGATGTTGTTGCCGAGATCCGGGACACCTGCGCCAATGGGCATGGTTTCATGGTCGTGGAAGAGGCGGGCAGTTTGCTGGGCTTTGCCAGCTACAAACAGTTCCGCGGCGGGCCCGGATATGGGCGCACGGCGGAGCATTCCATCATGTTGGCCGCCAATGCGCGGGGGCGCGGTGTGGGTCGGATGCTGATGCAGGCGCTTGAGGATCATGCGCGCGCGTCGGGCATGCATTCGATGATTGCCGGGGTCAGCGGGGAGAACCCCGGCGGCGTCGCGTTTCATGATCGGCTTGGATATGCGCAGGTTGCCGTGTTGCCGCAGGTGGGCTGGAAGTTTGGCCGGTGGCTGGATCTGATCTTGATGCAAAAACTTCTTTAAGGGCGCGCTGACAAGCCCCGTGAAAGGGGCTAGGGTGCCGCGCATGTCGATCTGGACCCGCATCTCCGAGGCTGTGTCGGCCCTTGCCAAAGGCGAGGGGCTGAGCGCGGTGTTTGACAAGCTGCGCAGTCCGCCCGAGCGCAGCGTGGCCTTTACCATTGCGGTGATTGCGCTTGGTGCGAAAATGGCCAAGGCTGACGGGATGGTGACCCGCGACGAGGTGACGGCCTTTCGCGAGGTGTTCCAGATCGCCCGCGAGGATGAGGCCGGGGCAGCGCGGGTGTTCAATCTGGCGCGACAGGATGTGGCCGGGTTTGAAGATTACGCCGCCCGTATCCGGCGCATGTTCGACGATCAGGACGGAACCTTGTGTGATCTGATGGAAGGTTTGTTTCATATCGCCATGGCCGATGGGGAATATCACCCGCGCGAGGATGCGTTCCTGCGCCGCGTGGCCGAGATTTTCGGGCTGGACGAGGGGGATTTCCGCCGCCTGCACAGCCGGTTTGTGGCCGATGCCGACCATGATCCATACGCCATTCTGGGCGTCACGCCGGATATGTCCATGGGGCAGATCAAGAAAGTTTGGCAGCAACATGTGCGCGACAGCCACCCCGACAAGATGATGGCGCGCGGTGTGCCGCAAGAGGCGATCAAGCTGGCCGAAAAGCGGATGGTCGATATCAACCGCGCATGGCAAGAGATCAGCCAGAAAGAGACCCATGCGGATCGCCACGTATAACGTCGAGTGGTTCAATGCGTTGTTCGACGATCGCGGACAGTTGGTGGCCGATGACGGATGGTCTGGTCGCCATGACGTGACCCGTGCCGATCAATTGGCGGCTTTGGGGATCGTGTTCACCGCGCTGGATGCCGATGCGGTTATGGTGATCGAAGCCCCCGATGAGAACAGCCGCCGCGCCAGTGTGCCCGCGTTGGAAGCCTTTGCCGCGTTCGCCCAGATCCGCGCGCGCAAGGCGGTGATCGGGTTTGCCAATGACACGCAGCAGGAAATTGTGCTGCTCTATGATCCCGACATGATGTCGTGCTGGCACGATCCGCAAGGGGTTTTGGTTCCGGCCAAGGGCGATGACAGCGCGCCGCGCTTTGACGGGGTGTTTCGGATCGACTTGGATATCGACGACACCGAAGACCGGGTTGCGTTTTCCAAACCGCCGCTGGAATTGGCCTGTGAAACGGCAGGCGGCATAGCGTTTCGGATGGTCGGGGCGCATCTGAAATCCAAGGCGCCGCATGGTGCGCGCAGCCGCGATCAGGTGATGCGCATGGCCATTTCCAACCGGCGCAAGCAGCAGGCGCAGGCCGTTTGGCTGCGTCGCCGGATCGAAGAGCATTTGCGCGCAGGTGATCCGCTGATTGTTTTGGGCGATCTGAATGATGGCCCCGGACTGGACGAGTATGAGCACCTGTTCGGGCGCTCTTCGGTTGAGATTGTGATGGGCGAGGGGGATGGCGGCGCCTTGCGCCTGACTGACCCACATGCGCGACGGGCGCTGACCCGGCGGATCGGGGCCATGAACACCACCGCGCGGTTTTATCTGTCCAGCGAGAAACGCTATTTGCAGGCGCTTTTGGATTATATCATGGTCTCGCCGGATTTGGCGGCGCGGCGGCCTGCGTGGCGCATCTGGCATCCGTTCGATGACCCCGGCTGCTGGAAGGTGCCCGAGCTGCGTCAGGCGTTGATCACCGCGTCAGATCATTTTCCGGTGACTATGGATGTTGATCTGTGACTTAAAATTGTCGTCAGCTGCGCCTATATAGTGGCTATGACACGTTTTGCCCTGATCACCGCCGCCGTTCTGTCGTTTGCCGCGCCGCTCTCCGCGCAGGAGGCTGA
>Ga0102938_10003955_pt1 | contig 10980 bp, 7 predicted proteins | sample SalPonR2_B_D2_MG_FD_84516 | JGI IMG/M metagenome (GOLD analysis project Ga0102938, IMG submission 84516) | Salt pond soil microbial communities from South San Francisco under conditions of wetland restoration - Salt Pond MetaG R2_B_D2_MG | ecosystem: Environmental > Aquatic > Marine > Intertidal... | reverse complement strand
TCGCCGAGGACACCTGGCAGAGCCTCCTGCGCATCCTCGACACCGGCACGATGGCGGGCGACGTCGGTTGGGGCCGACGAATCCTGGCACTGCTCATCACGCTGTTCGGCCTGCTCGTCGCCGGCACCCTGATCGGCATCATCGCCGCCGGCGTCGAGGATCGCATCGACAGCATGCGTCGTGGCCGGAGCACGGTGATCGAGTCGGGCCACCTCGTGATCCTCGGCGGCTCGACCCGCCTTCCCGTCATCGTCGAGCAACTGGTCCTCGCCAACGCCGAGCGGGGCCCCAACACGATCGTCGTGCTCGCACAGACCGACCCGACCGAACTGCGGCGTGCCGTCGTCGATGCCGTGCCCGACCAGCGTCGTACCCGCGTGGTCTACCGGTACGGCGACCCGACGGTGCGAGCCGATCTGGCACTGGCCCGGGTCAGCGAAGCCCGCGGCGTCGTCGTGCTCCCCGAACGCGAGGGCGATGACGTCTCGGTGACCCAGACCGTGCTCGCGCTCGCCGCGGAACTGGGCAGCCTCGACGGACTTCCCGTCGTCGTCGAGGTCGCCGAGCCGACCACGGCCCACCGCCTCGTCGAGGCCTGCGGACCGACGATGCATCCCCTCGTGACCGCCGGAGCGATCGCCAGGACCGGAGCGTTCGCCTTGCGCCACCGCGGCCTCAGCAAGGTCGTCAACGAGCTCACCGACTTCCACGGCTGCGACCTCCATGTCGCACACCGCCCGGAGCTGCGCGGCGTGCGGTTCGACGAGGTCGTGGGCAGATACCGCAATGCTCGACCGCTCGGCATCGCCCGGCGTGACGGTTCTTTCGAACTGAACCCACCGGGCGAGTCGACGTTGAAAGAAGGCGATCGCCTCGTCGTCATCACGAACGACCTCGAGCGCATCGAGGAGGCCGCGAGCCCGATGCATCTTCGCAGTGGCGGCGGGCCGACGGAACTCGATGCCGCCTCGGTCGAGGAGCACGTCCTCGTGCTGGGCTGGAATCAGCTCGGGCCCGACCTGCTGAGTGGCTGGTCCACCGCGGCGTCATCGGCCTCCACGGTCGAGGTGGCGTTCGATCCGCGGATGATCGAGCCCTCCGATGTCGTCGTCCCGCCGCTTCGCGTCGACGTTCGGGTCTCACCCGTCGAGGAGACATCCTCGCTCGTTCTCGATCCCGCCCTCACCACGATCGTCGTGCTGGGCTACACCTCGATCCAGCGTCATGCGGCGGACGCTCGGACGATGCTCGACGTCATGCACCTGCGGCGGCGTTACGCGCCGGTCGACCGGACCCCACGGCTCGTCGTGCAGATGCTCGACGACGACCACGCCGACCTCGCCGCCCTCACCGGTCCCGACGACTTCCTGATCAGCTCGGCGCTCGGCAGTCAGTTCATCGCGCAGCTGATCGAGCAGCCCGAACGCCGGGCTGTGCTCCTCGCGCTCTACGGAGGAGACGACGCATCGATCCGAATGATCCGGTGCGGTCGCCTCGCCCTCGTCGGGACTCACACGATGGCCGAGATCGTCGCTGCCGCATACAGCCGCGGGGTGTTGGCGATCGGGTGGCGACGCACCGCAGACGGCTCGGTGGTCCTCAACGCCGACGCCGAAATGTCGGTGACGCTCACCAGCGAAGACGAACTCGTCGTCGTCGGCTGATCGCCCGCCACCGATCGCCGGGCCGACGTCATCCGTCGACCGCGACCACCCGGCTGTCCTCGACCGCTCGACGAAGTGCCTGGTGGTCGCGTTCGTTCTGGTCGGCGTACCGGCCGGCGAACTCCACCAGGCAGCGATCGAACCGGTCGCTTGCACCGAGGTAGCCAGCGATCGGAACGGCGTCGCCCGAGCGTGCGTGCGCCAGCGCGAGCGTCCAGCCGCACACGGCGGCATAGATCTTCAGCGAGCTGGCGTCGATCGTCTCGAGATCGGCCGAACCCTTCGCGTCCCACAGCTGACGTACGAAGAAGTCTCGCTCGACCCCGTCGAGTCCGACACCTCGATGCCACCCGAGGAAGATGTCACTGGCGGCCTGCAGCAGTCGCTGACCCTCCACGATGCGTTCGCCACCCGTTGCGTACTCGCTCGGCGCGAGGAACGGCTCCATTGCCGACGTCTGGGCCTCCTTGAACTGCAGCAGGAGTGGGTCGGTCTCGTCGCGCCCGACGAGCAGGAGTACCCATGCCCGAGTCCCGACGCTGCCGACGCCGACAACCTTGCGAGCCAGGTGGACGTACCGGTAGCGGTCGAGGAGGCGTTGCCGGTCAGGTGAGAGTGTCGACCGATACGAGGCGATGATCTCGCCGACGCGGTCGGGGATCGCCGCCACCTCGTCGGGCGGAACGAGCTCATGGATCGGCACCAGTGTGGGCGGATCGCTGCGAAATCTCACGTCGCCGTCGACGACCTCCGTGAGCTTCGCCATCGCCCGCAGGCTGTTCCTCGACCTGGCCTTGCGGATGGCCTGCGCGAAACGTTTGCGTTCGGCCGCAGTCGCGTCGCCGCCGAAGCGGTCACCGATCTGGTCGACGTCGAGTCGTTGGTACCAGAGTTCGAGGTTCGCCATGTCGGCGAAATCGCCCATGGCCTGCCGGTACGAGCGGACGGCCGCAGCGACGATCTTGGATCGCCGTGGGAGGCTGACGTTGCGATGACGACCGGCGATCTCGAAGCTGGCCGCCAGCCGTGCGACGTCCCACTCGAACGGACCCGGAAGTGTCTCGTCGAAGTCGTTCAGGCTGAACACCAGCCGTCGATCGGGAGCTGCGTACGCGCCGAAGTTCGCCAGGTGGGCGTCGCCGCAGAGCTGCACGGTCAGCCCAGTGTTCGCAACGGTGGCGAGGTCGGCAGCCATCAACTGGGCGCCGCCTCGGAAGAACGCGAACGGCGAGGCCAGCATCCGGCCGTAGCGCAGAGGAACGAGGCTCGGTTCCCGCGTGGCGGCCTGGCGCTCGAGAACGTCGACCGGGTCGACACGGTCGGCCTTCGGCTCCCAGGACGCGAGCGACGCACGCGGTACTCGGTGACGGACCGACCGCCCCACCTCGATGCGATCCGCTACTGAGGCGTGAACGGCAACTCCGTGGTCGACGGTGGTGGTCATGGGAACTCGGTTCTGTGTCGTTGGTGGACGATCAACGCGGTTGCGTCAGCTTGCGCACCCTGGGGAGCACGTACTCGCCGGTGAGCATCGGGCCGACCGGCTGGTAGCTGCGCAGGATCGGGCGGAACTTGCCGCTCGGTGCCGGTAGCCAGTTGGCGACGTGCTCCTCTGACGGTCTCGCGTGCTGCATCAGGATCGTCACGGAGCCATGGGGTCCCAGCTCGAGACCGGGTGTGCGGTCACCGATCGAGTACCGGTCGATTTCGTTCGCCACCAGGTAGTAGTCGGGCTCGTCGTACATGGTGAGCGACCAGAACGCCTCGACCTTCGGCGGCGGATCGAGCGTGAGTTCGTACGCATGGCTCCCGTCGAGTTCGTTGCCGTTCTCGTCCTGCCAGAGGATGTCGTACCTCGCCTCGTATCCATGGTTGCCCCACAGACCGAGTCGGGCGGCGACGGCCCGGGTCACGTACGCCGTGGTGCGATCGGCGATCTTCCATTCGGGGGCGTCGATGGTGCCGATGCCGAGGTGGTCGAGGTTGTAGTCGAAGGCATGCATCGCGCCGCTCCAGCCGTCGACCATCTTCAGCGACGTCTTGCTCAGCTCCTCGAGCGTGGCTTCGCCGCGTCGGCGGCCCTCGATGAGCGCCGCGACGAGGTCGGGATCCGGGTCGACGAGCGGTGACGACGGCCCGGTGAGCCCCAGCAGGGCCGCGGTCTCGAGGAATTCGGCGTCGGCCGGCGAGGGCGGAAAGGCGGCGAGGGACACGCGGAACTGTTCCCACCAGAGCAGGTCGTCGGGGACGTCGACTTCCACCTGGGGCACACCGAACCGGCTGGTGCTGTCCGACGTTGCGTTCAGCGGCTCGAGCGAGAACTGGTCCTGGAGCGCGTGCACCGCTGGAAGGTCGTCGACCCCGTCGACCTGAATCCGGCCGACGATCGCGAAGATCGACGTGGGGACCTCGACGAGCGTTGCCCCGTCGGGCACGTCCCCGTCGTAGCCGGCCGGCGCGAGCACGAAGGTCTGCGCGCTGGTGCCCGTGGCACGACGCCCGATGTAGGCGAAGTTCTCCGACCAGGCGTCGACGAACTGCAGCACGTAGTACCGGTCGTGCGTGTCCGGCACGGACAGCAGCAGCGGCCCGTCGCGGAGATCGCACCCCGCCATGAGGTAACACGTGTCGTTGTTGGGGCTCACGAAGCTGGCATCGGGTCCCAGCAGTTCGCGCGCCGCTGCGAAGCGGTTCGCCCGCGCTCCCGCCACGAGCAGCGTCGAGCCGTCGATCAGCCGTTGGGTCTCGACGAGGTTGTAGACCAGCGGATAGCCGTACAGGTAGGTCTTCACGGCTGCGGCGGTGAGATCGGTGTCGAGCATGAGTCGACCGTACTCAGGGTTCGACTGGCCGTTCATCGCCCACAATGGGCGATTGCGGGCGAACCACCAGGAAATGGACACTGACGATCAGCACCCAGAACGGGAACACGAGGGTCATCCACAGGCTGATGCCGGGCCCGAACACCTGCAACACGGCAAGCGCGTAGGTCGAGCCACCCAGCCAACGCGGGACGACCCCCGACCGCCACCAGATCGTGCCGGTCGAGAGCATGAAGACGCCCGCCATGCGGACACCGAAGTTGTTCGACAGCGCGAAGACCGCCTCGCGGGCGAACTCGTAGCCGCCGGACTCGAACATCCGCTCGGGCGCCGCTTCGTAGGCGCCGACGAGCGCAGCTGACAGCGACGCCGCCGCGAACAACATGGCCAGGTACAGCAGGCCGCTGCCGAACATCACGCTCGCGAAGAACCGGTCCTCGCGATCGCCGAGACGATCGCGGACCACGCCGATGAACCAGAGAAACGCGATCCCGGCGAAGGGCACCAGCCACAGCGCGAGGCTCAACCGGGACCGGTTCGCATCGAGCCAGTCGCCGGCATCGCCGTCGACAGGTGGTACGACGAGCCGCAACAACACCGTCGAGGTGCCGAACAGCACGGCGAAAAGGACGCCGGCGACGGCTGCCGCCCGCGGGGTGTTCAACCGGCCGCCGAAGTCGGGCGGGGGTGCGCTCACCGGCCGTTCTGTCCCTTCCGTGAACAACCCACTGCGCACATCGGCGGCCACAGTACGGCGCAGCGGTCACAGACGCATCCGCCACTGAGGGTGATGCGTCGACGGTCTCGCGAGCGGCCACGCAATCCCGTGGAGGTTCGGCGCTGGCGGAGCACGTCGAGTCGACGGTACTCTCGCAGGGTGCACGACGGTCGCCGAGCAGTCAGTCGGTGTGACCGACGTGTCAGCCCGGACCTGGGTGCGTTCGGGTGAGCGATCTCGTCTCGGTCCGCGATCGCGCACGATTCAGCGGACCGACGAAGCGGACGGGCGTCATCGCCCGTTCGCGCCTCGACGAACGGTACGCCTCGGCGAACGGGCAGGTCCTCCGTGTCTTGGCGCCCGCCGGATACGGCAAGTCGACGCAGGTGCTCCGGTGGGTCGGCGGCGACGAACGCCGAGTTCACTGGCTCGACCTCGAACCGATCGACAACGATCCGCTGGTCCTTGCCCACGCGATCGCGGCGGGTCTGCTCGACCGCACACCACAGGATCATGGCGCCGCCACCGCGCGGGACGCCCCGTTGGCCGATCTCGTCGAGTTGGTCAGCGCTCCGATCGAGCCGTTCGTCCTGGTGCTCGACGACGTCCATCACATCGAGGGCGAGGAGTCGTCGGCGGTCATCGACCTCCTCGTCGATCATCTCTCACCCGACTCGCTGCTCGTTCTCATCGGTAGGTCGCCGCACCGGTCCGACTCGGTTGCGCGCCATCGCCTCGATCCCGGCGTGGTCGACGTCACTGCCGTCGATCTCGCCCTCGATCTCGCCGAAACCGAGGAGATGCTGGCGGCGCTCGGCCTCGAGACCGACATGGACATGCTGGTCGCGATCGACGAGCAGTTCGAAGGGTGGCCGGCGGGACTCCGCCTGGCCGGCCAGATGCTGGCGACCCGCGGAGGAGACCCCGTCGTCCCGTTGGACAAGCTCGGTGACCTCGCCTACGTGACCGACTACGTCACCCAGGAATGGTTCGCGGCACTCAGCCCCGAGGATCAGGTGCTTCTGGCCGAGCTCGGCTGCCTCGAGCGGTTCAGCGGAGCGATGTGTGATGCCGTACTCGATCGTACGGACGCTGCGGCAACGCTGCGCAGGCTCTGCCGCAGCGAACTGATGCTCATCGGCCTCGACGAACGCGATGAGTGGTACCGAATGCACGCGGTCATGGCCCGTTGGCTGTCGTCCCGCCTCCGCAGTGTCGACCCGGTCAGGTGGCGTCAGATCCACGTTGCGGCCGCGAGGTGGTGGTCGGCCGAGGGCGATGCCGACCTCGCGATCGAGCACGCCGCCGCCGCCGGCGACGCCGATCTTCTGGAGGATCTGGTCGTCGAACACTGTGGGCCGTATGCCGCGCGGGGCCTGTATTCGACGATCGAGCGATGGCTCGGGTGCTTCGACGACAACCGAATCGGCGACTCGCTGCCGCTCAAGCAGATGCAGGCGGTGCTCAACATCGGCTTGGGCGAGGGCGAGCGGGCGCTCGGTTGGACGCGGCTCTGTCGGACGGAGCCCGGCCTCGCCGACCGCGCATCGGAGGCCTCGGCGACATCTTGGCTCATCTCACCGATGCGCTCTACTCCACGCTCGAGAACCTGCCGGCATGCGATCTGATTCCAACTGCGGACAGCGCCTACCGCAATCTCGCCCATGGTGAATGGCGGGCGTTGGCCTGTTTGGCGCTCGGGGCGAACAGCTACCTCTGCGGTCGCGACGGAGCGGTCGAGCTGCTGCGCGAGGCGCTGTTCGAGAACGAGGTGGCGCGGACGACGACACTGCAGGCGACCGCTGCGGCGTCGCTCGCCATCGTGCTCGACCTCCAGGGGTCGCGTGACGAAGCCGCCACCCTGAGCGATCGAGCGATCCGTCTGCTCGCCACGCCGCTCGGCACGGATGCATCGGCCACGGCCGTCTCACTCGCGATCGCTTCGCTGATCGATGCACGAGCGGGCCGTCTCGAGGAGGCCCTGGCTCGCCGTGATGCCGGTCGTCGCAAGCTCGCAGGCTTCGCTCGATCTGCGCCGTGGTTCGGCATTCTCGGACTGATTCCGCTGATCCGGACCAGCCTCCTGGTCGACGATGCTCGCGGCGCGCTCGACATGCTGCGCGAGCTGGAGATCAGGATGGAGATGCAGGATCCGACGACTCCGCTCGCCCGGCACGTCGAGGAGTTGGGAGTGACGGTGCGGGCGGCCAACGCGGTGCTCGCCGATCGGACATGGTCGCTGACGCCCGCCGAGTTGCGCGTGGTTCAGTTCCTGCCGACGAATCTCAGCCTCGCCGACATCGCCACGCACCTGTTCGTCTCGCGCAACACCGTCAAGAGCCATGCTGCGGCCATCTACCGCAAGCTCGGGACGACCTCGCGGTCCGACGCGGTCGATCTGGCACGGGCAGCCGGCCTGATCTCCGCGTCGGCGCCCACCTCCTGAACGGATCCACCGCGAGTCGCAGCGATTTCGCGTGACCCGAGAATCACCCGATCGAGGGGACGTCGACGAAGCGTTGGACGCGTACGTTCGAACCCTTGAAACAACCGGATCCGGCGCCCATCGCGAGGCCGAGGCCAGCGGTCCGCGCCCACTCGAGCGGGTGGAAGTGCGACCGAAGGCAGTCACAGTCATGAGCGAATCAACCGGCGAGGGGAAGCTCGAGCGTCCCGAGATCCATCTGTCCGATCTCGGATCGGGGAGGCTCGCAACACGGGCGTTCGCGGTCGGTTCGCGTCCGCCGCGATTCCGGCGGCCGACGGACGTGGTGCTGCTCGCCGTGTCGCTCGTGGTCGTCGTGGTCACGGCCTGGCAGATCGACGACGTCGGTGACTTGGAGCGGGCCTTCGCCGACTGGCTGTCGACGCTGCCCGGACTGCTCGATCTCGTGTGGACCGGCGCGTTCGATCTCGCGCAGGTCTGGGTCCTCGCCGTCGGACTCCTGGCCCTGTTTCGCCGCCGCTGGACGCTCCTGCGTGACTGGGCGGCGAGCCTTGCGCTCGCAGTCGGAGGTGTCCTCCTCGTCGGACGGGTCGTCGACGGTTCGTTCCCCGCACTGTCGGACAGCATCGGATCTGCGAACACCGCCGAAGGGTTCCCGTCGTTGGCGCTCGCCGCGAGTGCCGCCGCGATCTCCGTGGCGAACCCGTACCTCGTCAGTCCGCTGCGCACATGGGGCCGGTGGCTGATCGGCATCGCCTGGCTCTCCTCGCTCGTGCTCGGCGTGGCCGCACCGGGTGCGGCGCTGTGCGCCGTCGCGATCGGGTGGGCTGCGGGAGCTCTCGTCCATCTCGGTTTCGGCTCGCCCGATGGGACGCCGTCGCTCCACGATCTCGGCGAGTCGTTGCGATCGATCGGGGTCGACGCGGTTCCGACGAGCGTGGAGGTCAGCCGCGGTGTCGTGCTGGCCCGTGCGACGACGCCCGACGACCGACAACTCGACGTTCATGTCCATGGCCGCGACTCGTGGGACAGCCAGTTCTTCGTCAAGATGTGGCGCCTCGTGTTCTACCGATCGGGCGGTCGCAACGTCACGGTCAACCGCCGGCACCAGATCGAGCACCAGGCGTACCTGACGTTGTTCGCCGAGCGCGCAGGGGTGTCGATCACGCCCTTCGTGGCAGCCGCGATGGACAGTCGCGGCGATGCGCTCTTCGTCTCGGAGCGGGTGGGGGAGGGGTTCGGCCGGGGCGGCGACGAGGTCAGCGACGAGTTGTTGGCCGATGCGTGGCGCTCGCTGGAGCGGCTGCACGCAGTCGGCATTCGTCATGGGGGGATCACCCCCGACGACCTGCAGGCGTCGGCCGGGCGCACCTACCTGGGCGCCTTCGATCGCGCTGCGATCGCCTGGGACGAGACCTCGCGCCGGCTCGACGAGGCCCAGCTCTTGACGTCGACCGCGGTCGCTGTCGGTGTCGACCGGGCCGTCGCCGCTGCCACCACCGCGCTCGGCGCCGAACAGCTCACCGAGGCGAGCACGTTCGTGCAGCCGGCCGCGATGATGCCGTCACTGCGAAAGCAGGCCGCGGTGTCAGACCTCGACATCGACGACCTTCGCAGGTCCGTCATCGCGTACGTCGGCGCCGAGGAACAGGAACTACAGACCCTCCGACGAATCTCCGTCGGCAGCGTCGTGATGATCGTGTTGCTGGTCATCGTCGCCTACTCGCTCATCGGAGCGATCCAGAGCGTGGGCCTCCAGTCGATCGTCGACGCAATCACCGCTGCGAGCCTCGGCGTGCTCCTGTTGGCGTTCGTCCTCGGTCAGGTCCCGCGAGTCGCCAGCGCCTTTGCGGTGTCGAGAGCAGCGCCTCTCCCGATCCCGCTCGCCCGACTGACATTGCTCGAGTTCGCCATCACGTTCGTCAACCTCGCCGTGCCGTCGACGGCAGCGCGCGTCGCGGTCAACATCCGCTTCTTCCAACGCAACGGGCTCGATCGCACGACCGCGATCGGCGTCGCCGGGCTCGACAGCGTCGCCGGGTTCGTCGCCCAGATCAGCTTGATGCTGGTGATCGTCGGATTCGGGCTCGGCAGCCTGAACCTGGACATCAGTGCGAGCGCACCGACGCTCGATGGCCAACTCATCCTGCTCGTCGTGATGGCGATCATCGTGGGGATCGCTGTGGTGGCCCTGGTCCCCAAGTTCCGCGATCCCGTCGTGGCGGTGATCAGAACAACGTGGGCGAAGCTCGGGCCGTTGCTCGACTCGCCGCGGCGCTTGATCTCGGTCATCCTGGCCAACCTGCTGGTCCAGCTGCTCTTCTCGCTGGCGATGTACACGGTGTTGCGAGCCTTCGGTCAGGACGTGGGGTTCGCCGACGTGGTGCTCGTCAACGTCGCGGTGGCCCTGTTCGCCGGCCTCATGCCGGTACCGGGCGGTGTCGGGGTGACCGAGGCGGCACTGGCAGCAGGCTTCGGCGCGATCGGCGTCGACAGTACGACGGCGATGGCCGCAGCCATGACGTACCGGTTGATCACCTTCTACGCCCCGCCGTGTCTCGGCTACTTCGCGATGCGGTCCCTGCGAACGCAGCGGATGCTGTAGTGACGTCCTGCGCGGTGTTTCACCCGATCTGGAGGACGACTCCTCGGTGGTTTTCAAAGATCATCGAATGAGCGGTGGGCCAGGCTGATCGCAGGCAGTTCCACGATCGAGCAGCGCCTGACTCGACGCCGCGAATCCGACAAGGAGTATTCATGGCCCTGCGACGACATGCCCACCACCGCGACGAACCCGTACTGCGGTTCCAGCTCCGCGAACGGCTGCTCTCCATCGGTGACGACTACTGGATCGAGAACAGCGAGGGCCAACGGGCCTTCAAGGTCGACGGCAAGGCGCTCCGAATCCGTGACACGTGGATTCTCGAGGACCCGACCGGACGGAACGTCGCCACGATCAAGGAACGCAAGCTGTCGGTTCGCGATGCGATCAAGATCGAGTTCGACGGAGGCGAGGCGATGGTGAAGAAGGCGCTCGTCGGGATCCGTGACCGGTTCTACGTCGACGTCGATGGGGGAGATGACTGGAAGATCCACGGCAACATCGTCGACCACGAGTACGAGATCGAGCAGAAGGGGACCACCGTCGCGACCGTGTCGAAGAAGTGGTTCCGTGTCCGCGACAGCTACGGCATCGAGGTACGTCAGCTTGCCGATGCCCCGCTCGTGCTCGCCGTCTCGGTCGCCCTCGACGCCATGACCCACGATTGATGCCCGCCCCATGACGAGCAACGACGACGCAGCCAGGCGGCGCAGTCACGTCGAGGTGGT
>Ga0102938_10003954_pt1 | contig 10982 bp, 8 predicted proteins | sample SalPonR2_B_D2_MG_FD_84516 | JGI IMG/M metagenome (GOLD analysis project Ga0102938, IMG submission 84516) | Salt pond soil microbial communities from South San Francisco under conditions of wetland restoration - Salt Pond MetaG R2_B_D2_MG | ecosystem: Environmental > Aquatic > Marine > Intertidal... | reverse complement strand
TCCATCGGCGAGGCGCGCGCGCGCCGGGCCAAGAAGGAAATGGTCGAGGCCAACCTGCGCCTGGTGATCTCGATTGCCAAGAAATACACCAACCGCGGGCTGCAGTTCCTGGACCTGATCCAGGAAGGCAACATCGGCCTGATGAAAGCCGTCGACAAGTTCGAATACCGCCGCGGCTACAAGTTCTCGACCTACGCCACCTGGTGGATTCGCCAGGCGATCACGCGTTCGATCGCCGACCAGGCGCGCACCATCCGCATCCCGGTGCACATGATCGAGACGATCAACAAGCTCAATCGCATCTCCCGCCAGATGCTGCAGGAGATGGGCCGCGAGCCTACCGCCGAAGAGCTTGCGGTGAAGATGGAAATGCCCGAGGACAAGGTCCGCAAGGTGCTCAAGATCGCCAAGGAGCCGATCTCGATGGAAACGCCCATCGGCGACGACGAGGATTCGCACCTGGGCGACTTCATCGAGGATCTCAACATCCTCTCGCCGGTCGACAAGGCCACGACGACGGGGCTGACCGACACGGTGCAGAAGGTACTGGGCGGGCTCACGCCGCGCGAGGCCAAGGTGTTGCGCATGCGCTTCGGCATCGACATGAACACCGACCATACGCTGGAAGAAGTCGGCAAGCAGTTCGACGTCACCCGCGAGCGCATCCGGCAAATAGAGGCCAAGGCCCTGCGCAAGCTGCGCCACCCGACCCGCTCGGAGCAGCTTCGCAGCTTCCTCGACCTCGAGTAAACAGCTCACTACGAGTCCCGGAGCAGTGCTGAACGTCACGCCCGTGACGACAGTGCGGCAAGCTTTTTCAAGCTCATTTCCGAGTTTATTTACCCTGGTCGGGGCGCCACGAAGCGCCCCGCCGCGGTTGCCGTCCGGCCGTCCCGAGCGGCTGGATTTCCGCATCGGCGGCCGAATTTAATTCGAATTTTCTATTGACAAGCTGGTTTTGCGCGTGCAATCTCCAGCTACATGAGCAACGCATTCAGCAATCAAACCAACGCGAACGCCCGGGGAAAACACCCCGAGCACGCGCTTGTTGCTGACTTTTCGCTGCCCGTAGTCGCGCTCGTCGTCGTCGTCCTGCTTATTACCGCAACCGGTAGCGGGTACTTCTAGCGCACGTAAAACCTCCCAACCAGACGCCAGAAACCCCGCTACCGAAAGGAGCGGGGTTTTTTTTTGCCGGTGTCTGGTCTGTAACCACGGAACCAGGATTCGATGCAAAGCGACAAGATCAAGAAAGGACCGGAACACGCACCAGCGCGGGCGATGCTCAAGGCCACCGGATTGAGCGACGCGGAAATCGCCAGGCCGCTGGTTGCGGTCGTCAACACCTGGAGCGAAGTCACGCCCTGCAACATGCATCTGCGCGCGCTGGCCGATCCGCTCAAGCAGGGCATCCGCGAGGCCGGCGGCACCCCGATCGAATTCAACACCATCATGGTCACCGACGGAATTTCCATGGGCTCGGAAGGCATGCATGCCTCGCTGATGTCGCGCGAAACCATCGCCGACTCGATCGAGCTGGCGGTGCGCGGCCATTGCCTGGATGCGGTCGTTGTCCTGGTCGGCTGCGACAAGACCCTGCCGGCCGCTGCGATGGCCCTGGCCCGCCTTGATCGGCCCGGGCTGGCGTTTTACGGCGGATCCATCATGCCGGGACGCATCGACGATATCCCCATCACCATCCAGGACGTGTTCGAAGCGGTCGGCGCGCACGCTTCCGGCCGCATCGACGATGCCGGGCTGGAGCGCGTCGAGGACGCAGCATGCCCGGGCGCCGGCGCCTGCGGCGGCCAGTTCACCGCCAACACCATGGCCATGGCGCTGACCGGACTGGGACTGAGCCCGATGGGGGCCAACGACGTTCCCGCGGTACATCCGGACAAGGACGCCCAGGCGCGACGTTGCGGCGCGCTGGTCATGGACATGATTCAGCGCGGCCAGAGCGCGCGCGCGCTGATTACACACGAGTCGCTGACCAACGCCGCCACGCTGGTGACCGCGACGGCCGGATCGACCAACGCCATCCTGCACCTGCTGGCCATTGCGCGCGAAGCCGGGGTCGGGTTCGTGCTCGATGAGTTCGATGCCATTGCCCGGCGCACGCCGGTCATCACCGATCTCAAGCCCGGCGGGCGCTACATGGCGCCCGACCTGTTCACCGCCGGCGGCACGCCGCTGGTCGCCAGGCGGCTGTTCGACGCCGGATTGCTGAGCGATGCTCAGACGTGCACCGGCAATGGGCTGGCCGAAGAAAGCCGCGACGCGCGCGAAGCCCCCGGCCAACAGGTGGTGCGATCGGCCGATGCGCCGTTCAAGCCGCGCGGCGGCTTCGGGGTGCTCTACGGCAACCTGGCGCCCGAAGGATGCGTGATCAAGCTGGCCGGCCACGGCCGGCTGAAACATACCGGACCGGCCCGCGTGTTCGACGGAGAACAGGCCGCATTCGAGGCCGTACAGGCCGGCGCGATCCAGGCCGGCGACGTGATCGTGATCCGCTACGAGGGTCCCAGGGGCGGGCCCGGCATGCGCGAAATGCTGGCCGTAACCGCGGCGCTGGTCGGTCAGGGCCTGGGCGACGACGTGGCGCTGATCACCGACGGTCGCTTCAGCGGCGCAACCCACGGATTCATGATCGGCCATGTCTGCCCCGAGGCCGCCGACGGCGGACCGCTGGCGTTACTGGCCGACGGCGACACGGTGCGGATCGACGTCGATGCGCAGACCCTGGATACCGATGCCGACCTGGCCGCGCGCCGCGCCGGCTGGCAGGCACCGCCGCCCGCCGCAACCCAGGGCGTTTACGCCCGCTACATCGCCCAGGTCTCCAGCGCATCTACCGGCGCGGTGACTGCATTCCCGTTCGCGCCCGGCACAAATCCCGGAAAAAGCCCGACACAACTTCCAACGCAACCAGAGAACAAGGACCAATCATGAAAATCCTGACCGAAGCAGACCACCAGCGCAATGCGCTTGCCGGCAAGACCATCGCCATCATCGGCTACGGCAGCCAGGGGCGCGCCCACGCCATGAACCTGCGCGACAGCGGCCACGAGGTCATCGTCGGTGCGCGCCTGAACGGCCCGAGCTGGCAGCGCGCCGGCCAGGAGGGCTTCCGCGTCGTCGAACCGGGCGATGCCGCCGCCGAGGCCGACCTGATCGCGATGCTCGCACCGGACATGGCCCAGCCGGGCCTTTATCGCAACATCGAAAGCGCCATCAGGCCCGGCAGCGCCATGCTGTTCTCGCACGGTTTCAACATTCACTTCGGCAGCATCACGCCGCGCCCGGATATCGACGTCATCATGGTTGCACCCAAGGGGCCGGGGGCGCTTGTACGTCGCCAGTTCGAAGAAGGCCGGGGTGTGCCCTGCCTGCGCGCCGTGGCCCAGGATGCCGGCGGCGAAGCCGCGGACCTGGCGCTGTCCTACGCCCACGGCATCGGCGGCACGCGCGGCGGCGTTATCGATACCAGCTTCCAGGAAGAAACCGAAACCGACCTGTTCGGCGAGCAGGTCGTATTGTGCGGCGGCACCGCCGAACTGGTCATCCGCGGCTTCGAAACGCTGGTCGATGCCGGCTACCAGCCGGAGGTGGCCTACTTCGAGTGCCTGCACGAACTCAAGCTGATCGTCGACCTGCTGCACGAAGGCGGGATGGCGCGGATGTACGAGTTCATCTCCGACACCGCGGCCTACGGCGACCTGACGCGTGGGCCGCGCATCATCGATGAATCGACCCGGCAGCGAATGCGCGAAATCCTGGGCGAGATCCAGAACGGCCGCTTCGCGCGCGACTGGATCCTGGAAAACCAGGCCGGTCTGCCGCAGCACCGCGCACTGATGCGCCAGCGCCAGGAGCACCAGATCGAAAAAGTCGGCAAGGCCCTGCGCGACCGGATGAGCTGGCTGGCGCCGGCATCGGAAAGTGCGCCTGCCGCCGATGCCGCAACCCGGGCGGCCTGATGGAGAATTGCCAATGAGCCTGCCCGAACGCACCTCCGGCCTGCACCGGGACCCGGCGCCCGCACCGAAGATCAGCGGCGCGAGGCTGCTGGTCCGATGCATGCGGGAGCTGGGCGTGGACCTGGTGTTCGGTTACCCCGGCGGCGCGATCATGCCGCTCTACGATGCGCTGCCCGGATCAGGCATCCGCCACATCCTGACCCGTCACGAACAGGGTGCTGCGTTGGCCGCCGACGGCTACGCCCGGGTCAGCGGAAGGGTCGGCGTCTGCATGGCCACCTCGGGCCCGGGGGCCACCAACCTGGTCACCGGCCTGGCCAACAGCTTCCTCGACTCGGTGCCGTTGGTTGCGATCACCGGCCAGGTTGCCAGCCCGCTGATGGGCACCGACGCCTTCCAGGAAGTCGACGTGTTCGGCATCACCATGCCGATCGTCAAGCACAGCTACATCATCCGATCGACCGCCGACATCCCGCACGTCATGGCCGAGGCCTTTCACCTTGCGCGCGAGGGGCGCCCCGGCCCGGTGCTGATCGACGTGCCCAAGGACATCACCGTCGAGCAGATCGCCGACGATATCCCGCTGCCGGAATTCATCCGCGAAACGCCCCCGGCGCCGCCGACCGTTGCACTGGTCGCAGAGGTGATGGCGGCAGCGCGCAAACCGCTGTTCTACCTTGGCGGCGGCATCGAGATCGCCTTCGCCGAGGTCCCGCTGCGCGCACTGGTCGACAAGACCGGCTTCCCCTGCGTCAGCACGCTGAAGGGCCTGGGTTCGGTACCCACCGACCAGCCCCGGTTCCTGGGCATGCTGGGGATGCACGGCACGAAGGCGGCCAACCTGGCGATTCAGGAGGCCGATCTGCTGATTGCATGCGGCGCGCGATTCGACGATCGCGCCACCGGCAAACTCGACGAGTTCGCGCCCCATGCCCGGGTCGTCCACATGGACTGCGATCCGGCTGAAATCGGCAAACTCAGACGCGCCGATATCGCCGTGACCGGCGACCTCGCGACCAACCTCGAGGCACTGGTCGGGCAATTCGGCGCAACCGACGCCGATCGCATCGCGCCGTGGCTGGCCCACTGCGACGAACTGTGCCGCCGCCACGCCTGGGACTACGACGCGCCCGGCGAGGAGATCTACGCCCCAAAACTTCTCAGGGACATGTCGGAAATGGCAGACGATTGTCACCACAATCGTCCCGACAATCGTCACGACAATCGTCTGATCGTGGCCTGCGACGTCGGCCAGCACCAGATGTGGGTCGCCCAGCACTGCCGCTTCCGCCACCCGCGCACGCACCTGACCTCCGGCGGCCTGGGCACCATGGGCTACGGCCTGCCGGCCGGCATCGGCGCCAAGCTGGCCAACCCGGACGACCTGGTGGTGGTGGTCTCCGGCGACGGCTCGATCATGATGAACATCCAGGAACTGGCCACCCTGAAACGCTACGACATCGATGTCCGGATCATCCTGCTCGACAACGCCTCGCTCGGCATGGTGCGGCAGTGGCAGGAACTGTTCTTCGACGGCAATTACAGCGAGATCGACCTTTCCGACAACCCGGACTTCGCCGAACTGGCGCGCGTTTTCGGGCTTGCCGCGCGAACCATCACGCTTCGATCCGAAGTCGATGACGCCCTGGACTGGCTGTTGAACACCGACGGCCCGGCGCTGCTTCACGTCCATATAGACCCCCGCGCAAACGTCTGGCCGCTGGTGCCGCCGGGCAAGAACAACGCAAACATGATGGAAGGAGAACAAGCATGAGTGATCAATCCAGCGCCCGATCCCGGGCTCGAGCCAGCACCCGATTCGAAATTCGAATGGCCGACGGCGAGGGCGCGCTGATTCGCACGCTCGGCCTGATACAGCGACGCGGCTTCACGGTCGGCGCACTCGAAATGCGGACCCGCGGCCGCCAGCTGCGCGTAAAGCTGGAACTGGCGCCGAGCGAGCGCTGCCCCGACGTCCTGGCGCGCCAGATTATGAGACTGCACGATGTCGACACCGTAGAGCGGTTGAAAGACCGCGCGGCCCCTCGGCCGCGGCCGCAGTTCGGCCGCGCCCTGGCCGGCCTGTTCACGACGCGGCCGCGCGCCGCGGTCGACGGAGCCGAGGCATGAGCGAGCGCGTCGCCATCTTCGACACCACGCTGCGCGACGGCGAGCAATCGCCCGGTTGCAGCATGAGCGTGGCCCAGAAACTGCGCCTGGCGCGCAGCCTGGCCGGGCTCGGCGTCGATGTCATCGAGGCCGGTTTCGCCGCCGCGTCGCAGCAGGATTTCGACGCCGTCAAGCAGGTATCGGAACTCGTCGGCGGCACCCGGATCTGTGCCCTGGCGCGCTGCAACCCGGGCGATATCGACCTTGCCGCGCGGGCCCTGGCCGCAGCCGAGAGTCGCCGCATCCACGTGTTCATCGCCACCAGCCCGATTCATCGCAAGCACAAGCTGGGCCTGAGCAGGGCCGAGGTCCTTGCGCGGGCCGTCGATGGCGTCAGGCGGGCGCGCGAACACTGCGACGACGTCGAATTCTCGGCCGAGGACGCGATCCGTACCGAGCCGGAATTCCTGGCCGAGGTCATGGCCGCGGCGATCGAGGCGGGCGCGGGCACGGTCAACGTACCCGACACCGTCGGCTACACCACGCCGGAAGAGATGCACGCATGCATCCATCGACTGCGCAGCGATGTGCCCGGCATCGACCGGGTGGTGATCTCGGCCCACTGCCACAACGACCTCGGCCTGGCGGTGGCCAACAGCCTGGCCGCGGTGCGCGCCGGGGCCCGCCAGGTCGAATGCACGATCAGCGGCATCGGCGAACGCGCCGGGAATGCGGCGCTGGAAGAGGTGGTCATGGCGCTCAGAACCCGCAGCGACCTGTTCGACCTGGAGACCGCCGTCGACACCCGCAAGCTTTACCCGGTATCGCGCCAGCTGGCCGCGGTCATCGGCAGCTTCGTGCCGCGCAACAAGGCGATCATCGGCGACAACGCGTTCGCCCACGAAGCCGGCATCCATCAACACGGCATGCTGGCCAACCGCGAAACCTACGAAATCATGCGCCCCGAGGACGTCGGCATCAGCCGCTCGACCCTTGTGCTGGGCAAGCATTCCGGTCGCCACGCGCTGGCCGACCGCGTTCGAGAACTGGGTTTCAGCGTCAGCGACACCGAGCTGGAGCGCCTGTTCGGGCGGTTCAAGCAACTGGCCGACCGCAAGCGCCAGGTATTCGACGCCGATATCGAGGCCCTGGTCGTCGGCGAGGGCAGCGATTCGGCCGGGCCCTGGACGCTGGAACATTTTCACGCCACCAGCGGCCTTGGCGAGCAGCAGCTGGCCAGTGCCGCGGTCGCCGTGCGTGGCCCGGACAACGTCGAGCACCGGGAAGCGGCCACCGGAGACGGGCCGGTGGACGCGGCCTTCAAGGCCCTGGCGCGCGCCACCGGCATCACCTTCGACCTCGAGGGCATGCGGCTGCGCTCGATCACCGAGGGCGAGGACGCCCAGGCCGAGGTCGAGGTGCGGGCGCGCATCGACGGTGCCGACTACACCGGGCGGGGTGTGGCCACCGACATCGTTGCCGCCTGCGTGCGGGCCTTCGTCGAAATTCTCAACCGCGCGGCCCGCAGCGCCGGCCGGGCCGAAAAGCCGCCGGCACCGGTCGCGGAACTCCGAACTTCCCACTGATCCAGAGGACTCCAGCACATGGCAATTCAGGAAAGCAGATACATCTGGCAGAACGGCCGCCTCAAACCCTGGGCCGAAGCAACCGTGCACGTGCTCAGCCACGCGCTGCATTACGGCTCCAGCGTATTCGAGGGCATCCGGGTCTACGCCACCCCAGAAGGTCCGGCGGCGTTCCGGCTCGAGGAGCACATCGACCGGCTGTTCGATTCGGCCCGCATCCACCGGATCCCGATGCCGTTCGATCGGGACACCCTGCTCACCGCGTGTCGCGATGCGGTTGTCGAGAACGAACTCGAATCGGCCTATATCCGCCCGATCGTGTTTCGCGGTTACGGGGGCATCGGGCTGGTGGCCGACGAGGACGTTGCTACCGAGGTGGTGGTCGCGGCGATGTACTGGGGCCGCTATCTCGGCGAGGAAGCGATGGAGCAAGGGGTGGATGCGGCGATCAGTTCGTGGCAGCGACCGGCCCCGAACACCATCCCGACGCTGGCCAAGGCCGGCGGCAACTACCTGTCGGGCAGCCTGATCAGCAGCGAGGCCAAGCGCCACGGCTACGGCGAGGGCATCGGGCTGTCGGTCGACGGGCTGGTCAGCGAAGGCGCCGGTGAGAACCTTTTCGTGGTGCGCGACGGCAAGCTGCTGACCCCGCCGGTGGCGTCTTCGATCCTGGGTGGCATCACCCGGGACAGCGTCCTCAGGATTGCACACGATCTCGATATCGAAGTCCGCGAGCAGTCCATGCCCCGCGAAATGCTGTACCTGGCCGACGAACTGTTCTTTACCGGCACGGCGGCCGAAATCACGCCGGTCAGGTCGGTGGACGGGATCACCGTGCGCGCCGGCGGACGCGGGCCGATCACGGCCGCCATCCAGCAACGCTTCTTCGGCCTTTTCGACGGGACCACCCCGGACCATCACGCCTGGCTGACCCGTTTCGAGCCGCGTCAACGTTCAAACTCAGAGGAATTTCCGCATGTCGCAAACGCTGTTTGACAAGGTCTGGGACGCCCACGTCGTCCGCGCGCAAAGCGCGGATGCTCCGGCGGTGCTATACGTCGATCTGCACCTGGTTCACGAGGTGACCAGCCCACAGGCCTTCGCCGAACTCGATCGCCGCGGGATCAGCCTGCGCTGCCCCGAGAACACCGTGGCCACCATCGACCATTCGATTCCGACCTGGCCGGCCGACCTGATGGGCCAGCGCCGCTATGCCACCGAAGCCGCCTGGAACCAGGTCAACCGCTTCGAGGAAAACTGCGCCCGTCATGGCGTAACACTGCATGGCTGGGAAAGCGACAAGCGCGGCATCGTCCACGTCATCGGGCCGGAACTGGGCCTGACCCGGCCCGGCATGACGATTGTCTGCGGCGACTCGCATACCGCCACCCACGGTGCGTTCGGTGCGCTGGCCTTCGGCATCGGCAGCACCGAGGTCGCTCACGTGATGGCCACCCAGTGCCTGCTTCAGAGCCGGCCGAAGAGCATGCGCGTCAACGTAGACGGTCCGCTTCCGGCCGGCGTCACGGCCAAGGACCTGGTGCTGCAGATCATCGCGCAGCTCGGAACCGGCGGGGCCACCGGCCACGTGATCGAATTCACCGGCAGCGCCATCGACGCGCTCGACATGGAAGGCCGTATGACGGTCTGCAACATGGCGATCGAGGCCGGCGCCCGGGCCGGCATGATCGCGCCCGACCAGACCACCATCGAATGGCTGCGAGGACGCCCGTGTTGCCCGCAAGGCGACGAATTCGACGCCCAGGCCGAGCGCTGGCTGGCGCTGGCCACCGACCCGGGGGCACGCTACGACCGCGAGTTCCGGCTCGACGCCGGACAGATGGCGCCGACGATTACCTGGGGCACCAGTCCGGACATGGCCGTTGCCATCGACCAGCCGGTACCGATGCCGCGCGACGACAACGCACGGCGCGCGCTGGAATACATGCAGATCACGCCCGGCAGGCCGCTCATTGGGCATCCGGTCGACGTTGTGTTCGTCGGCTCGTGCACCAATTCAAGGCTCGGCGACCTGCGCGCGGCAGCCGAACAACTGCGCGGCAAACGGATTGCGTCGGGTGTGCGGATGCTGGTCGTGCCCGGCTCGGAGTCGATCCGCCGCCAGGCCGAGGCCGAAGGGCTGGACCGGGTGTTCCTCGCTGCCGGTGCCGAATGGCGCGAGTCCGGCTGCTCGATGTGTATCGCGATGAACGGCGACCAGGTCGGGCCGGGCCAGACCGCGATCAGCACGTCGAACCGCAATTTCGAGGGTCGCCAGGGCCGCGGCAGCCGCAGCCTGCTGGCCAGCCCCGCTACGGCCGCGGCATCGGCAGTGGCAGGTTGCGTCGCCGACCCGCGCACAAGCGCGCGCGACCCGCACGCCCCCGGATGGCACGCCGGCGTCCCCTCGCCGCGCAGCCTGGAGGCCCGCGCATGAAGCCTCTACACCAACTGGATTCGACCACGCTGGTCCTGCCCGACAGCAATATCGATACCGACCAGATCATCCCGGCGCGCTTTCTGACCACGATCGAGCGCGAAGGCCTGGGCCGACACGCATTCGCCGACTGGCGCTTCGACGATACGGGCAAGCCAAGGCCCGATTGCATCCTCAACGGCCCCGGGGCGTCGTCGGCCGGGATTCTGATTGCCGGGGACAATTTCGGCTGCGGCTCGTCGCGCGAGCACGCCGTCTGGGCACTGGCCGATTTCGGCTTCCGGGCCGTGGTCAGCAGCCGCCTGGCCGACATCTTTCGCGCCAACGCGCTCAAGAACGGTTTGCCGGCGATCGAGGTCGACGCCGATACCCACGCATGGCTGCTGGAACATCCGGGCGCGCGGGTACGCGTCGATATCGAGACCTGTCGCCTGCACGCCGAAGGCGGGCCGGAGACGGCTTTCGAGCTCGAGCCATTCGCGCGCACCTGCATGCTCGACGGTGTCGATGCACTCGGTTTTCTGCTTGCCAAGGACGCAGAAATCGAAGCCTGGGAACAGCACCGCCCGCCACGGGAGACCGCGTGATGAAGGCCACCATCGCACTGCTGCCCGGTGACGGCATCGGGCCCGAAGTCATGGCCCAGGCAAGGTTGTTGTTGCAACACATCGCGGCGCTCGGCGGTCACCGCTTCGAGTTCGAAAGCCGACCGATCGGCGGTGCGGCAATCGATGCGTTGGGCCAGCCCCTGCCCGGCAACACGCTGGCCGCCTGCCGCACCGCCGATGCGGTTCTGCTGGGCGCCGTCGGCGGGCCGCGATGGGACCGGATCGAGAGCGCGCTGAGGCCCGAACAAGGCCTGCTGGCGCT
>Ga0102938_10003952_pt1 | contig 10983 bp, 6 predicted proteins | sample SalPonR2_B_D2_MG_FD_84516 | JGI IMG/M metagenome (GOLD analysis project Ga0102938, IMG submission 84516) | Salt pond soil microbial communities from South San Francisco under conditions of wetland restoration - Salt Pond MetaG R2_B_D2_MG | ecosystem: Environmental > Aquatic > Marine > Intertidal... | reverse complement strand
GTTGTCCTGGTTGTTGTCCTGGTTGTTGTCCTGGTTGTTGTCCTGGTTGTTGTCCTGGTTGTTGTCCTGGTTGTTGTCCTGGTTGCTGGCCTGGTTGTTGGCCGGGCATATCCTCCGCGTCTTGAGGTTCATCGCCTAGTGCATTGGCATTGGGCGATGGCTGTCCCGTCGCTTCAGCGATCTCTTGATTTAGGGCCTCGGTCAAATCATCCAGCTCACGCATCGCTCGACGCAGCCCTTCCGTTCCGTCCCCGATCACCGCCTCGGCCGCTTGATCGATCTCTTGCTTCAGGCGATCAATTCCCTCGCGTGCTTGAGACTCAAACGCTTCGGCCTGTGGCTGCAGTCCCCGCTGGACCAGTTCCCCGGTCATCTCCAAACGCTGACGCAGCTGATCCTGCATTGCCTGGCGATGGGACTCGTACAGTTTTTCAGCCAACAGCGGTTCGGATGACTCGGCTTCTTGGACCATCTGTTCCATTTGGTTCATTAACTCGCCCAATTGGTCGCTTTGTTCGCGGAGCGCGTCGCTGACATCTTCCGGTTCTTCAGGACGCCGCAAACCACCGCTCGGTGCGGGCGTTTCCTGCTGCTGACGCATTTGCTGAGCGATCTCTTCCTGACGTTCTTGCAAAGCTCGCGCGTCGTCGCGCATTTGCCGCACGGCGTCCTCGAACTGGCCCGTCGTCTCGCGCCGCACATCATCGCGCAGCTCTTCCAGTTGCTGCTCGGCGCGGGTACCGGCTGCCAGCGCCTGCGAGGGGTTTTCTGCCGCCAGGCTCTCCACCGCCTGCTGCACATTTTTGCGTGTCTTCTCCAGCTGCTGCTGTGATTCCTGCATTGCCTGATTATTGGCTGTCGCCGACTGCATCTGTTCCGCCAGTTCATCCACATCTCGCAGCAGTTCCTGTTCTTGTTCGCGCAGCCGTTTCAGTTGCCTGCGAAGCTCTTCCTGTTCCGCTTCGGACTCGGCGGTTTGCAATGCTGCCTGCAGTTCTTGGACTTGCTTGTTGAGGTCTTCTTGTCGCTGAGCCAGATCCTTTAATCGATTCAGGACTTGCCGCATTTCTCGCTGTGCCGCTTCCTCCTCCGTTTCAGCTTGCCGTTCGGTTTCGTATCGATTTTCATCATTCTTCAATTCCAGCTCATCCAACTGCTGCTGCATCTGTTGCCGCGAGGCGCTGGAGCTGCTGCTGCTTTGGCTGCGCTGCTCTTGCGACCGAACGACCTCGAACTCCCTGGCCCGTAATTTCAGTAACGCTTGATAGGCCACCTGTTCCAGCGTCAATGCATCTCCCAGCTTGGAGAGGTCCGGCGTCGCCGCCGCTTCGATAGCCGTCAGCGCCTGATCCATTGCTTTGCCGGCCGCTTCGGCAAACTGTAACGACCGCTCGTCTTGCAGTTCTTGTTGCAGCTCGGCGAGCATTTCCTTTACCGACTGCTGTGATTCCGCGATCAACTCCATGTCGGGCTGATATTTGTCCGACGGCGTTGACGTGGTTTCGCGACGCAGCAGTGTCCAGGTCGCGTTGATGATTTGTTTTTGCAGTTCCGCCAGTTTTTCCGCTTCCGCCGCCTGCTCACTGGGTGCTTGCTGCGGAGGGCTTTCGCCACCAGGCGGCGATTCCCCTTCGCGAAAGATCTCTTCAAACGGCCGGACTTCCGCGAAGAACATGTCACTACGTGTCCGGCGTGGCTCTCCGTCGGGTCCAAGATCCTCTGCCCAAAAGTGATACGCCAACAGCATATCAGGCTCGACCTGCAGCGCCTCAAAATCGATTTGGTCGCGCAACGCTTTCTCCTGCCCCCGTCCGATCTCCGAGTCCAACACTTTGTCGACCGCCGGTTGTCCTGGCACCACGTAACTCAGTCCCACGCGTCGAACGCCAAAGTCGTCGCGAACCTTGGCACCAACCAGCAGTTCCTCCAGCGGAGAAACACTGACATCGCGCGCGTTGACCAGCTTCAAATCGGGTGGCTGGTTCGGCAGCACCCGCGCGATCAGCCGTGGTGGAAACGCATTCTCACGCCCGCGATCATCGACCAAGTGCAAGGTCCAACGTGCCGATTTCGCCAAGGGGATCGTCACGATCCTTTGGGCCGGATCGTCGTCGGCAACCGTTAACGCGATCGGCTCGCCGTCTTCGGGTTGCAACCACGCCTTCGCAACGGGCTTGTTCAAATGGCATTGCCACGTCAGTTCCGTGCCTTCCACTGCGACGACGCGACGCGTGTCGGGCACCGTCTTCGCTTCCATCGAGGTGTACTCGGGATAGACCAGTCCCGCGTCGCTGCGAACCAGCGCCGGATAATCGAAGACCTTGATTTGGAAGGTCTCGCTTTGCTCGGTCTCGGTTTCGACGTAATACTCCATCGCTTCCCGCAAATCGGTCAACGGCACCGCGAGCAATGGGTCGTCTAAACTTCGCTTCATGGAAACGGAGCCCTCCGACGTTGCGGCTCGCCAAACGACGCGGGCTTCGGTCGGCACCGCCTCAGGAGCGAACCTCGCCGTGACGACCAGGCTGGTTCCGCGTTCCACTTCCACGCTGCCGGGCTGGACTTCCATCGCGGTCGATGCCCTCAGCGGAGTCGTCAAACGTATCGGCGAGACCGCATCGCTGGTCGTTGTTAAACCCAACAGCATCGCGCTGGCAAACAAGCACCCCAACGCCGGCAAGTTCAAAATAGCCACCGTCCACAGACGCCCGATACCAATCGAGTCGGCCCAGGAATGCGACCGAGCGTGCTGTAAGGTTTCGTTTAGCACCGCCTGTTGCAAGTAACCGCCCGAGGGTTGTTGTGCCGCTCCGACAGCGGTCAATAGACGTTGATCCAATCGCGGGTAATGACGCTCGACCCGCAGTGCAATGTCAGGCCAATGCACCCGTCGCCAAAGAACAACAATCGCAGGCACACTGGAGACCACTGCCGCTCCGATTAGCAGCATTCTTCCCGCCGGATAGCTAGGCAGCGTCAGCCATCCCTCGCGCGCCGCGGCGTACACTCCCCAGCCCAGAGCGGCCATTCCCCACCAGACGATTGCCCATGCGGACCACAGGCGGAGCGCTCGCTGACGCGAGACCACGGTGTTCAATTGTCGTTTTAAGCGAGCATCCACGGCGCGATCCTCAATGGGTTTCGGTCGGTGCGATTAAACGTTTGGCTTTGTGGCCGGCCCACCAACTCTCCGCAAGGAGCAGCCCGAGTGCGGAAACGACAAGCCATCGCCACCATTGTTGACTATCTTCCAGCTCGACGTCACGCATTTGACGTTCCTGTTCGGCGAGTTCCTCATCCGTTGGCAGGCGGTCCTCAACCTGTACTCCCAGTGCCTCCAATGCCGTCACATCCAGGGGATCGGTTTGGCTCTCCTGCGGCGACACATTGAACGCCACCACCTGCGGTTCTCCTGCCTGCGGTTCTCCTGCCTGCGGTTCTCCTGCCGGCTGAAATCGGTACAGGCCCGGCAGGCTGAACCAATCCTCCGGCACGTCGGTCGCCGTTTCCACCTTCAACTGCTCACCATCAGGTCGACTCCAGTTCGCAAACCCCAGCCACTGCGAGTCCCAGGCACCGCCCACCGTATAAGCTGGTTGGACGTTCGTCTCGCCAGCCGACGGGTCCATCATCCGTGCAATCAGCGGGACAAACTTCGTCGACAGCGACAACTGGCTCGCTTGTGGTTGCCAGCCTGTCGCCAACACAAAACATTGCCCTTGACCGATGGCTCGACGCAGCAAGGCAGGAGAACCGTCGTCGAATCGCGCCAACACCCGCCAATCGTTCGCACCCTCCATTGCGGCGTCTGGTTCGCGTCGCAGTTGCCGATGCGACCACACGCGGATCTTACTAAAGTCGCTGAAGCGTGGATCGGCAAAGATCGAAAACAACGGATCCCGAAAATCGATGTCGGTCAGCAGCGCGTAATCTTGCACTTCGGCTTCCGCAATTTCCCAAGCCACTCGCTCGACGTTCGGCGCAGCCGTTTCTGTTTCGTCGTCGGTCATCTCCAACGCTGACAACCATGCTTCGGCCTCTCCTAATTCGGCTGCCGGTTCCGACAGGACGCACAACAAGCGACCTCCCGCAGCGACGAAAGGTTGCAGCGATTCCGCCGTTGCGGATGCGAATGGCGGACCAACGACGACCAACGCGGTGTCGCGAGGCTGCAGGTCCCGCAGTTCGATCGCCGTTGCCTCGTGTCGCACGAACTCCACCGATTGCCGCGGCGTATCGAGCCGCGCCTGCTCAAGATAAAACGCCAATGAATCGCGCGGATCCGAATCGGCTGGTCCGACAAACACCAGCTGGCGTTTTACGTTTTGAAGTGGCGATACGAACGCCACGTTATCAAACGCCTGTTGATCACCAGTTAACTGAATCGCCGTTGCATCGCTCGGCTGCATCGGCGCTTTGATCACCCGCGTCTCTCCCGGCGGGACATTCACCGAAACCGCGGGGAGTTTGCTAGGGACGAACTTGCCATCGGCATCCGCAACTCCCCAGCGGAGCTGAAACTGCGAGTCAGTCGCATCGCTTGCATTGGCAATCCGCACGCGCTGAAGCGACGTGGTGCCTTCGGCGGCTTCTTCCTCTCGGGCAGCCGCAGCCAGCACCGTCACCGCGGCGTTGGAGGGCTGTTCGGCGCGGACCGTTTCGACTCGTAGTCGCACTTCCGGCGGCCAGGGATAAGCCTGCAGTTGATCGCGCTGACTGCCCGCCTGTAGATCGCTGATCAAGACAATTTCCTTGCTCGAACGACGCCCTTCGTCACCTACCAGTTCGTTCATCTGGTCTGCCGCCGCAGTCAGCGCCGTCCCGAGGTCGGTCGTATACCAAGTCGGCTCAACCGTTCGCATGGCCGCTTCAATGGCATCCCCCGCCGCAACCGCTTCGGCACTGCGGCGAACGTCCACCAAAGTCCGCGGCTGACGATCAAAGACCACCAGCCCGACGCGATCTTCGGTCCCCAACGCTCGCAACTCAGCGGTCACTCGCTCCGTAGCGGCTGTCCATAAACCGGTTTGACGCATGCTGGCACTGGTATCAACCAGCAGCAGCACATCGCGTCCCGGCGGTTGCCACTGTGTCGCCGCCGTATTGCGCAGAAACGGCCGCGAAAAAGCGGCCGCGATCAACAGGAGCGCCAGGGCGCGCATCAACAACAGCAGCCAATCATCCAGTCGGCTGCGACGCGTCAACCGAGGCGGTGCTGGCTGCAAAAACATCAGCGAACTGAACAGCATCTTATCCTTCGGACGCCGCCGGATCAGATGCAACAGAATGGGCACCCCGATCGCCGCGGCGGCAAGAAAATACAACGGCGCTAACAAGCTCATGACGCGCCTCCCGCGGTGGCCGGTTTGCCACCGCCGCGATGCCGCATCACCGTCCGGCCGCGGCGCGACTGAGCATTGATCAAGTCGAACAGCGCCACGTCGATGGGCTGGTCGGTCGCCAAGCGATAAAAGTCGATCCCCAGGTCGTTGCAGATCGCTCGCAGTTCCTGCTCATGGGCCTCGAACCGTTTACGATATTCTTGTTCCACCGTCAGTGGGTCCAAATACATCTCCTGCTGCGTTTCCATGTCGGTCACCAACGCCGAACCGGACAGCCGAAACTCGATCTCGGCTCGGTCCAAGACCCTGAGGATGATCACTTCGTGCCCGCGACTGCGGAGGTAGCCCAGTCGTGTGCGCATCTGATCCAGCGGAGTCAGCATGTCGCTGATCAACACGATCATGCCACGCTTGCGAATCGTCGCCGCGATGCTGTCGAGGGGCAGCAGCAGATCGGTACCGGCTCCCGTTTCGGCTCTTTCCAAGCAGACCATTAACTGCCGCAAATGTCCCGGTCGATGCCGCGCTGGGAGATAGTCCGCGATCGCTTGATCAAACGTCATCAAGCCGACGCAGTCCCGGCCGAGTGACAAAAAGTAAGCCAGTGTCGCCGCGATCGTTTTGGCATAGTCCGCTTTGCTGTAACCCTGAGCGGCGAACGACATCGAACGGCTTTGATCGACCACAAAATAGCACCGCCGGCTGGTCTCATCTTCAAAACGTTTGATAAAGAAACGGTCTGAGCGAGCGTACAGCTTCCAATCGAGATTCCGTAAATCTTCGCCCACCGAGTACGGTCGGTACTCGCTGAACTCCGCCGAAAATCCATGGAAAGGACTGCGGTGCTGGCCGTTGAAAAAACCTTCGACGACCGTTTTTGCACGCAGCATCAGATGCTTGATGCGCATCAACGATGCCGGATCGATCGCGCCGCTAGGCCTCGATCCCGCGCTGGGTGTTGCGACAAGAGGCTTGTTTTCTGCAGCGGCCACACGCGATCCTTGAAGTGTGAATTTCGGAGACGGGGTTCAGCCCCTGGCAAATCGAAGAAAACGGAAAGACACCGCTAGAGCGTCCGCGGAACCGTTTCCAGCAATCGCTGAATCACATTTTCCACCGATACCCCTTCGGCTTCGGCTTTGTAGCTGACCAAAACCCGGTGACGCAGCGTCGGCGGTGCGAGCGCCGCAATGTCATCAAACGATACATGCACCCGGCCTGCCAACAGGGCCCTCGCCTTGCCACCAAGCACCAACGTCTGCGCCGCCCGCAAGCCCGCGCCCCAACTGACCCACTCGTTGACAAACTCCGGCGTTCCTTCGCGGTTCGGGCGACTGCTTGCCGCCAGACGAACCGCATAATCGGCTACCTCTTCGGCGATCGGAACCCGTCGCACCACCTGATGGAACCTCGCCACATCTTCGCCGGTAAAAAGCGGCATGATCGGCTCTGGTTTTGCAGCCGTGGTTTGCATCACCACCGCCCGTTCCTGCTCGCGTGGCAAGTAATCGATCATCACGTTAAACATGAATCGGTCCAATTGCGCTTCGGGCAGCGGGTAGGTGCCTTCCATCTCAATCGGGTTCTGAGTCGCCAACACAAAGAACGGTTGCTCCAGCGGATAGCGTTTCCCCGCAGCGGTGATCTGGTGCTCCTGCATCGCCTCCAGCAACGCCGCCTGCGTCTTCGGCGGCGTGCGATTGATCTCGTCCGCCAAAATCACATTGGCAAAAATGGGGCCTTTGACGAACTGCATCAGTCGATGGCCATCCTGCTGTTGCTCCAGGATCTCGGTGCCCGTTATGTCGGCAGGCATTAAATCAGGAGTAAACTGAATGCGAGCAAACTGCAGATGGAAGACTTGAGCAACCGAGCGCACCAGCAACGTTTTGGCCAACCCGGGAGCGCCGGTGATCAAGCAGTGTCCGCCGGCCATCAAGCAGACCAGCAGTTGCTCGATCACATCTTCTTGGCCGACAATCACCTTGGAGAGTTCCTTCCGGATCGCTTGACGACCAGCTCGCAGTTGCTCCACGGCAAGCCGCTCGGTTTCTTCGTCCAAGCCGTCAACGTTGGTGGTCTCGGTGCTCAATCGATTTCTCGCCGTCTAAAGGGTCGTTTCGGTTCCAAACAGGAAAGGACGCTGCTCTCATGTTAGCAACCCCATGACAACGCGTGGGTAGCGTTCCGAAACATTCAGCCGCAGAAAAACTTACCCGCTTCATCAAGCCCACCGGGTAGTCTCCGAGAGAGGGGGGCGTCCAGGAAAATCGCCGACGTTCGCCGGCCGGCCCATCCCCACGACGAGTAGCTGGGGAGCGTTGCAGGCGGGAATCGGTGGGATCGTTGGAAAGCGAGCTGCCAACGAGTAAACTGAGCCTCCACTTGGCTGGCGTTCGAACGTCGGCAGTGCACTTCACCGACCTGAAAGGGCGCCCTCCATGAACCGCATTCCTACCTCTCGATCCTCCCGCCATAAACCCTACCTGGCAATTCCCCTGCTGGTTTGCTTGCTGATCGCCAGTCCCATCGTCGCGGCCGACGATAGTCTCGTGCTCGAACCCGCAACGGGTGCGAAAGATGCCAAGCATGTTGTGCTGATCGCTGGCGACGAAGAATACCGCTCGGAAGAAACGATGCCGATGCTGGCCAAGATCCTCAGCCAAAAGCATGGCTTCCGATGCACTGTGCTGTTCTCTTTCGGCCCCAACGGCGCTTCCTATATCGATGCGAACAACCAGCAGGGCCTCCGCGGTATGGAAGCGCTCGATACGGCCGACTTGGTCATCATCGGCACCCGATTCCGGCAACCGTCCGCAGACCAAGCGGCGCACATGACGGCTTACCTGAATGCCGGCAAACCTGTAATCGGAATTCGCACCGCAACCCATGCATTCAACGGCAAGGGATCGTTCGGGGACTCCATTTCCTACGGCCAGTTTGGCTTGAAGGTGTTGGGGGAACAGTGGGTCAATCACCATGGGCAGCATAAGCGCCAAGGCGCCCGCGGAATCGTCGAAGAAGGCAAAGCCGACCACGCGATCCTCAATGGTGTCGACACCGTGTTTGCACCTTCGGACGTTTACGGCGTGGTCCACTTAACCGAAGACGACGAAATTCTGCTGCGCGGCGCAGTGACCGAATCGCTCGATCCTGATTCAGCGATCGTGGACGGCCCCAAGAATGATCCGATGCAACCCTTTGCTTGGCTGCACACTTACACTTGCCCCGATGGCGTGGCGACCGGCAAATCGTTTTGCACCACCGCCGGAGCTTCGGTCGACTTTGTCGATGAAGACTTGCGACGCCTGATCGTCAACGCAGCTTACTTCCTGACGGAGCAAGACGTTCCCGCGAAAGCCGACGTGCAGTATGTCGACCCGTTCTATCCCAGCTTCTACGGTTTTATCCGTGGGCAAGACTACTGGAAAGAACTGAATCGCACCCCCGCCGACTATGGGCTTGGCAAATCACCTGTTGCAGAAGATCCTGCGGGGACTCCCGAGTGGCCACACCGCCCGTTACCACCGGCGAAGAAAGACGCCGCCTAGTTTACCGCAACCCTTCGGAGTGCCTCGTTGGAAACGATTCCCCACGGAAGCCAGGACGCAAGATCACCGGTATGTCGGCGATCAACCTGGCGCCGCTTGGGATCTCGATGCCTATCGCCAACAGATCGATTCGCTTCCAAGGTTCGGTGGCACAACGAACATTTTCCAGTCCTGCGGTTTGACGCAACAGACCGACGACGAAATTGCGGCCCGCTACCAGGCGATCGGCCAGCACGCCGGGCAGTTTTACGGATTTGAACACGGCGACATGTTCGCTCCGGCTGGCAAAATCGACAGTTTGCAAGTTTACGAAGGCTTGCTGGGCATTCCTGCTTGCCGCGGCGGGAAGCACTCGTCGTTGCCGCGTTTGCTGGAGTGGCAACGGTTGGAACGGCGCGATCGCATCCGTTCCGAGTTCCCTTTTTCCATGGCTGGTTGATCATGTCGGATCCGTTCCACTACGAAACCTTTCGCGGTATTCCACCGCTCGCGGGCCTGTGCTCTATGGAACGCGCGATCGCGTCCGAGTGGAGCGTGGAGCGGAGCGCTGAGCGTTTGAAGCGCTTGCACTACGTTCTCAAGCGAGCCCACGAGACGTTGACCGCGAGGATCACGGCCGAACCGATCTTCGAGTTGAAGTCCGCCTACAGCCATCACGCTTATCTGTGTGCCGAACAAGTTACCTTGATTCGACGCCGTGTCAGTGAGATGCGCGAGCCTCCGCTGGGCTTGGACAAGGTGCCGCATCCAGCCTTGGAACGGTTGATGGACGAAGTTATCGCCGCCCCGTCGTCGGCGGAATTGGTAACCGGTCTCTACACGGTTGTGTTGCCGGCGGTGCTGGATGCTTGCCGTCGCTTGGCTGCCGAAGCTCACCCCTTGGCCGACGCTCCTACCGTCCGAGTGGCTCGCCTGATCGAGTTTGAACTGGCCGACGCGGTCGCTTTTGGCAACGAAGCCCAGCGGTGCCTCGACGATGATCTCCCTGTGTCAACCAACGCGTGGGTGGAGCGACTGCGCGCCTGCTTGGCCGCAGCGGGCGATCTGGACGGAACGGAAACCGTCAGCGACACGCTGCCCGATGCTTGGCATAGCTTGACACCGTACGAGTACCAGAAAGAGCCGCGACGCGATGAACGTTTCCAGGATCCTTACAACGCGGGGGTAAACCCCGAAGCCTTCCTATACGCCGAAGCGTTCTCCGCACGCGATAAGACGCTGATGATGTACTACAAGCGGCTCCGCGAAATCGACGTGCCCGAGATGATGGCCAGCATCCTGGTGGAACTGCGTCAGGAAGAGCCATGGGAGTTCCACATGGAGATGTCGCGACAACTGTGGGATGAGGCTCGCCACGCGGTCATGGGTGAGGTTGGCTTTGTCGCCCAAGGAATCGACTGGAGACAGATTCCTATCAACTTTACTTGGGCACGTAACTTGAACCTGCAACTCGACGCGCGGGAACGGCATGGAGTGTTGTTCTTTATCGAGCAGGGCTTGATGCCGAAAACGGGCAAGCGATACGAATGGGAAGTCGCCACCCTCAGCGGTGATCCGTTGTCGAAATTGTTTCAAGATTTCGACTGGGCCGACGAAGTCTTGCACGCCCAGATCGGACGTCGTTGGTACGTGCCACGATACAGCTCGCTGAACGAGGCTTTGAAGTATGGCGATGTTTGTTGGTCAAAGGTACTCAGCCAATGGCGACAGTACTTGGAAGAGGGGCTGACCGAGCATCGCAATTGGTGGCCGGAAGTCTACGCGCAAGCTTGCCAGAACTGGGGGGAAACGCCCGACCCGGTCGCCCTCGCCTTCCATGAAACCTACGAAGGAAAACGGGCGGACTTAGAGCAGATCGACTGAGCCTATGATCGGGCCGGATGTGAAAGCCGAAGCAACGTGGGGCAGGTTTGCAAGAATCGATTGCGTCTCATTGGATTAGCCGCGAAAGATCGTGCGATAAATAAGTGTCGGGTACGAATGGCACGGGCATAGTTCCTAAGCTGCTGTAGCATAACGGTTTCGATTCGGGTTTCGGGGCGTAGTCATGAGCTTGTAGTTCTTTTGTCTGCGTTTGAGTTCGCGTTTTT
>Ga0102938_10003948_pt1 | contig 10990 bp, 7 predicted proteins | sample SalPonR2_B_D2_MG_FD_84516 | JGI IMG/M metagenome (GOLD analysis project Ga0102938, IMG submission 84516) | Salt pond soil microbial communities from South San Francisco under conditions of wetland restoration - Salt Pond MetaG R2_B_D2_MG | ecosystem: Environmental > Aquatic > Marine > Intertidal... | reverse complement strand
TGTGAAAAACCGCTGTCTTTCAATGTCGCCGACGGAAAAGCGATGGTCGAAGCTGTCAAAGAAAATAAGCGGATCTGTCAAACGGGCAGCCATGAGCGTTCCAACCCGGTCAGCGCGTTTGTTTGTGAAGCGATCAAGGCGGGCAAGATCGGGACCCTCCGACGCATCGTGACGAAGGTCGGCTACAACAACAAAGTCGGACCTGAAACGATCGAATGTCTGCGGGCCGAATTTTTGCCCACCGGCAGCTTGTTCGATACCGCGACCGAAACGGTGTTCCTGGCCACCTACGGCAACGGCGTCGAACTGGTCTGCGAAAGCGGCCCCGAACAGGTCCAAGTGCGTTTCGAAGGCACCGATGGTTGGATGCAAACCGGCTACCGCGGGACGACCGCTTCGGATCCCGAATTGCTGGCCGGATTGCCCGAGAAAATCAACGGCGGCAAACCTTCGTCGACAACGACTCGGCGTCGGCCATGTCGGGATGAGGAGCCGTCGAAAAGAAAGTCCGGGTTAGCGACGGATGCCCGCTCGGTTGCGTCGCAGTTGTCCGCAGGCGGCGTCGATTTCACCGCCTTTGCGTTGGCGAAACTTGACCGTCACTCCGCCGTGTTCCAAGACCTCACGAAATCTTGCGGTCGACGCTTGCGTGGGTTCCTGATAAGGCAATCCTTCGACGGGGTTGTAAGGAATCACGTTGAGCAACACGGTTCGATGGCGGAGGATCGTGACGAGTCGTTTGGCACAGTCTTCGCTATCGTTGATGCCGCCGAGCAGCACGTATTCGAAAGTCAGACGCCGTCTGTTGGTCGCAAAGTAACGGTCGGCGGCATCCAGGACGGCGTCGATCCCGATCGACTTGTTGACCGGGACCAGTTCGGTGCGAAGCTCGTCCGTCGGGGCGTGCAGACTGACGGCTAGGTTGTAGGGCACGCCCGAATCGGCCAGGCGATCGATCGCCGGCGGCAGGCCCACGGTGCTGATGGTGATCCGTCGCGGACTGATGCCTAGACCTTTGGGATCCTTGGCCACGTCCAGTGCCGCGAGGACGTTGTTCAGATTGGCCAACGGTTCGCCCATGCCCATCATCACGATGTGGCTGAGTCGTTCGTCGACGGGAAGTTTGGCTTGCAAACGGAGCATCTGTTCCAAGATTTCGCCACGTGTCAAATTGCGTTCGACGCCGTCCAGTCCGCTGGCGCAAAACACACACCCCATCGCGCAGCCGACTTGGCTGCTGACACAGATGCTGCGACGCATGGCGTCGCGTAACAAGACACACTCGACTTCGCCCCCGCCGGCCAACCGCATCAGCAACTTCACGGTACCGTCGTGGCTGGACTGCGCGGCCACTTCGTCGGCGACAAAGATCTGGAAGGTCGCGGCCAATCGATCACGCAAACCCTGCGGCAGATCACTCATCGCGTCAAATCCGGTCGCCCGCCGCTGGTAGATCCATGTCCAAATCTGTTTGGCGCGAAACGCGGGTTGCCCCTGCTCGGCCAACCAAGCCAACAGATCCTCATGACGGCAATCCAGCAAAGGACGCAGCGTCGGCGGCGGCGTGGGGGCGACGGTGGGCAACACGGTGGGCAATTCTGTGGGGCTTCGGGTATTGGTAGAGTGTCTTATCATCCGAGACGACGGCCGCCACTCCAAGCCCACTGACGGGCCGGGACGGGCCGACGAACACTCCCCTTTCACGGACCCTCCCATGACCGCCGCATCGCTGGACTCCACGACCGCCTTGGATCGTTTCATGACGCTGACTCAGATTCCCGGCAAGAGTGGCCAGGAAAAAGAGGTCGCCGGGACAATCGTGGAAATGCTGCTGGAAGCCGGGTTGGACGCTCAGCAGATTGCCTTCGACGACGCGAACACGCGAACACGTCTCTCGGGCGATTGTGGGAACCTGATCGTGCACTTGCCGGGAACCGGTGACGGGGCACGCACGATGCTATCGGCGCACATGGACACGGTGCCGATCTGTCTGGGCAGTCGGCCGGTTCGCGAGGGCGACCAGATCACCAGCTGCGTCGACACCGGCTTGGGGGCGGACGATCGCAGCGGATGCGGGGCGATTCTGACAGCGGCCATCGAACGGATTCGCAGCGGACGCGTGGACTTGCCGCCCGCCGTCATCGCGTTTTTCATTCAAGAAGAAGTCGGCCTGGAGGGCGCTCGGCATTTGGATAACGGCCTCGTCGGCAAAGTGGACCGAGCTTTCAATTTCGACGGTGGCACGGTCGACAAGCTGACCAACGGGGCCATCGGCGGTGAACGACTGGAGATCCACATCACCGGTGTCCCCTCGCACGCCGGCGTCGCGCCGGAAAAGGGAGCCAGCGCGATCACGATGGCATCGCTGGCGATTGCCGATTTGCACGGACGTGGCTGGCTGGGCAAAGTCGTCAAGGACCAAGGCGTCGGCACCGCGAACGTGGGCGTCATCCACGGCGGCGAAGCGACCAACGTCGTGACTCCGGAATTGACCTTGAAGGCCGAAGCCCGCAGCCACGACACGGCGATGCGATCACGGATCGTCGAGGAAATTCGATCCGCTTTCGAAAAAGCCGTGGCGTCGGTCAAGACCGAAGCGGGGCAGGCCGGCCGGCTCCGGTTCGAATCGCACGTCGACTATGAAGCGTTCAAGTTGCCCGAAAATCACCCGTCCATCCTTGCCGCGGACAAGGCCGTCCGAGGCCTCGGGCGGACGCCGTTCATCGAAGTCGCCGGCGGCGGCCTGGACGCCAACTGGTTGTTCGTTCATGGCATCGAAGCGGTCACGATGGGATGCGGACAGATCAACATCCACACGGCCGACGAACGCCTGGAAATCGCTGATTACCTGGACGCTTGCCGCATCGCCACCGCGTTGATCATGGGTGAAGCTTAACGCCATGAACGACGATGAAGAGCTTTGCTTGTGCTTTCACGTCACGCGACGCAAGGTCGTGCAGTACATCCGCGCCCGATCGCCCCGGCGGGTCAGCCAGTTGTCGGAGTGCTACGGCGCCGGAACGGGTTGCGGATGGTGTCGACCGTTCTTGCAACGGCTGATGAACCGGTGCGACGCATCGTTGCCCGACGCCGAGTCGTACGAGCGGCGTCGGCGACGTCATCAGAACGAGCAGCCCGGCGAAGCGACGTCCGACGAATAAGCAATGAACGGGAAAGATTCGTCGAGTCATTTCTTTCTCGCGCGATCCCGGCGGCGGCGCCGGACCCGCCAAGATGCAGGCCGCACCATGGGTCGGCCCAGACCAAGGCGACACGCGACCTTGGGGTTCTCGTCAGGCGGGCGACGGACGGCCGAAGTAATAGCCTTGGGCGAGTTGGAACCCGATTTCCTGGCACGCCTCGGCTTCCTCGAGCGTTTCGATGCCTTCGGCCAAGGGTCTGACGTTCAAATCGCATACCATTCGCACCAGCGACCGCATCATCCGGATCCGATTGTCGTCGGCGGTATCGATCCCGCGGATCAACGAGATGTCGAATTTGACGAAATCCGGTCGGGCTTCGATCAGTTCGGCCAAGCGAGCTTGACCGGATCCGAAATCGTCATAAGCCAAACGAACATTCAAGTCTTTCATGCAAGCATGCAAATGCTGCATGGATTTCGGGTGCGTCACCGCGGCTTCGTGAATCTCCAGAACCAAATCCAGCGAACCGGCCATCTCGCGAACGGTCACCAGGGATTCGATCAATGCGTCGGTGTCGTCCAGTTCTTTCGGGTGCGTGTTAACGAACAATGCCGGATTCTCGGGGATGTCACGACCGACACGCAAGCCCTCCCAACGCAACAAGCGACTCAGTTCGACTTCTAAATTCAGTTGTTCGGCAGCCTGGAACATCGCGCCGACGGATTCCAATCCGAAAACGCTACCGCGTCCCAGCACTTCGAAGCCGATCTGTTCGGTTTGGCCGAGCGTGACGATCGGTTGGAAGTGAGGCCGAACCAGCCGCTGACTCATCAACCGATCGAACTGAACGAGCGCGAGCGCTTGGTCACAGACATTCTCGGCGATGGTTCCGGCAGTCACGCCGGTGGGTGATTGTCGACGGATTCGAAACGGGGCTTCTGCGAAATGGATCAGATCTTCATCGACGACTTTGACCCGGCCATGCGACTCGATCCGCTTGCCGTTGACGTAGGTGCCGTTGGTGCTGCCGAGGTCGTCCACAAACAGAAGTCCGTCGGTGACCTTCAATTTGGCGTGATGACCACTGACCGTTGGGAACTGCAAACGCATCGCCACTCCCGCCTTGCGACCGACGATGAATTCGTCCTCATCGATGGGAATGTGACGCAAGACGTCACCGACACTGGTCGGGCCGCTTAAAAACCACACGTCATCGATCAGGCTGGTGCCGCGTCGAAGTCGTTCAAGGGTGGCGTTGTTAACGGAAGGCATGGTTGAAGGCATGGTGTTGCCAGTCTCACAAAAAAACGCTTGTCAGAATCACCCGGATGTTGCAGATGCCGGCCTGCGAAAACACTCGGCATCGTATGCGTCCAAGGGAATGAACGCTTGAAATGTAGGCCGCGGTTGATTGCCCACTGAACAAACAGCAATCTTTTTTGGATCCCAATTCTGCAAGCTACCTTTGACCGGCAGCCTTCTCCGTTTCGGCTATGTATCGCACGTAAATCCACCACGATCGTCAGAAACCACATGACCGCTCTTGCAACCGACACGCAGTCATTCGAACCCTCGCTGCTAGGCAGCCTGCTCTCGGATGACAGTTTTTGGCCGGTCGAGCCGCAAAGCTTGGCCGAAACCGGATTATCGGAACAATTCATTGAATCCTTGACGCTGAAAACCGTCAACATGAGCGGAACCATTAGTGGTCGCAACGTGGCCGAAAACATCGGCCTGCCGTTTCGTATCATCGAACCGTTATTGGATCTGCTACGCACCCGGAAATTGATCGCGCATGTTCGACCGGCCCCGTTCAATGACTATTATTATTCACTGACCGAACAGGGACAGCGTCAAACGCAAATCCTATTGACGCATTCCAGCTACGTCGGGCCGGCACCCGTTCCTTTGCAAGATTATTCGTTGAGCGTCGAAGCTCAGGCCGCCGGATTGGATCCCATCGACCGCGATCAGTTGTCCGAGGCCTTGGCCAAGATTAGCTATGAGAACAGCTTGCTAGACCAGATCGGGCCCGCCATCAACAGCAACACGGGGTTGTTCCTGTTCGGGCCTCCCGGAAACGGCAAGACAACGATCGCTCGCTGCCTGACCCAATGTTTGGGGCAAGAAATCTGGATCCCCCACGCCATTCTTGACGACGGCAACCTGATCAAGTTGCAGGACGACGCCTTTCATCGCGCCGCCCCGATCCCCGACGGCGACGGTCAAATCTTGAAGGCTCAACAATGGGATCACCGCTGGGTGCGGATCCAACGCCCCACCGTGGTCGTCGGAGGCGAACTCGTGATGGACAACTTGGAAGTGCGACACGATTCGCGATCCAACATCTGCGAAGCTCCACTGCAAATGAAAAGCAATTGTGGATGCCTGCTGATCGACGATTTCGGTCGCCAGCGGGTCGCCCCGGAAGAACTTTTGAATCGATGGATCGTCCCGCTAGAAAACCAGTGTGATTACCTGACCCTGCCGACGGGGAAAAAAATCCAAATTCCCTTTGAGCAGTTAATCATCTTCTCGACAAACTTGAATCCGGATGAACTAGTCGACGAAGCTTTTTTGCGTCGTGTTCCGTACAAAATTTTTGTCGACGATCCGTGCGAGGAAGAGTATCGCGTCCTGATGCGAAACGTGGGCCGAAAACTCGGATTCCCGGAAACCCCGGAAGCGGCCGAGTATTTGTTCGAATTCTACAGACGAACGAATCGCAAGATGCGTCGTTGTCACCCACGCGATCTGTTGACACAGGTCGCCAACTTCTGTCGCTACCGGAAACTGCCTTTGGCGTTGCGTCCGGACTACATGGATCAAGCGTGCCGCAGCTACTTCAGCGAATTGTGAACCGTCCGCCGGGTCGGGCCATAGCCTTGACGTCTGCCGCCATCCCTTATTGATCGCACTACCGAATTCATCCCATGTCTATTGTTGCAACATCCGTCAAGATCACCGCCGGGTACGAACCGATCACCGGCTACACGCTGGAGGAAAAGATCGGCCAAGGCGGGTTCGGTGAAGTTTGGCGAGCCGACGCTCCCGGTGGACTCAAGAAGGCCGTCAAATTCGTCTTCGGGGCGACCGATGCACATCGCGGCTCACGCGAACTGAAGTCCTTGGAGCGCATCAAGGGGGTCCACCATCCGTTCTTGTTGACGCTGGAGCGATTCGGGATCGTCGACGACCAGTTGGTGATCGTGACCGAGTTGGCCGACGGATCGCTGGAAGACATTTACGATCGGCACCGCGAACGCGGATCCTGTGGGATTCCTCGCAAAGCGTTGTTGGCGTACTTGCACGACGCCGCCGATGCGTTGGATTACTTGCACAGCCAGTACCAGCTTCAACACTTGGACATCAAACCGGGCAACCTGTTGCTGGTCGGCGGACACGTGAAAGTCGGCGACTTCGGTCTGCTGAAAGATTTGCGTGACACCGATTGCAGCGTGGTCGGCGGGCTGACCCCGACTTACGCGCCGCCGGAGGTTTTCGACGGTCGCCCGAGCATGCAGAGTGACCAATACAGCTTGGCTGTGATGTACCAAGAACTGCTGACGGGAACGCGGCCGTTCAACGGAAGAACCATCGCCCAACTGGCGACGCAGCACGTTCACAGCGCGCCGAACCTGGAACCGTTGCCCGCCGCCGATCGACCGATCTTGGCTCGAGCCTTGGAAAAGAATCCGGATCGTCGCTACGGCAACTGCGCCGATTTCGTCGATGCGTTACGCGAGGTCCACAGCCGATCGGCGCAGGTCGGCGGGCACCGAACGATCTCCGGAGGCGGGGGAGACACACTGAAAACGTCTCATCTTGTGAAAACCGGCGACGACAAGCCGGCGATCGAAGACTTGCCGCAACTGGATTCTTCGGCCGCCTGTGTCAGCAGTCGAGCGACCGGTCATACCTTGGTCGTCGCGTTGGGCGGGGCGGGAGCCGAGTGCCTGCACGAGCTCCGAGACCGTGTGGCCAAGCTGCACACCGCTTCACCCGTCGACTTGCATTCGGTCCTCATCGACACGGACATGGATAGCATTCACGCGATCCGACTGGCCGAAATTTCCGATCGGATCCCGCAGTGCCATACGATCTACGCGCCGCTGAAATCGCCGTCGGACTATCGCGAGGAACAACACGAACGGTTCCGCACGGTGTCGCGTCGATGGATCTACAACGTTCCACGCAGCGGACGCACCGAAGGGATGCGCCCCCTGGGACGATTGGCGATGGTGGATCACGGCCACGAAATCCGCGCCACCTTGATCGCCGCCATCGACCACCTGGCGGCGGTCAGCGGTGATCGGACACCCCACATCTATATCGTCGGTTCGATCGCCGGCGGCAGTGGAAGCGGCATGTTTTTGGACATCGTCCATTTGATGCGAAGCCTGCTGGACGACGCGGGACTACAACAAACAAAGATCCTGTCGCTGATGGCTGCCGCGCCCCTGCAAGGCAATCCACGCAATCCGCTGGAGCTGCACGATACCCTGGCCACGCTGACCGAAATGCGCTACTTTCTGCGACCCGGCAACGGCTATCCAGGAGACGCGGGCGCCGGTTTCCCCAGCGTGCCGGCCGCGCGAACGCCACTGCATGAAACCTACATCGTCTCGGGCGGCTCCAGCACTCAGCACCACGTTCGCCCCATCGAAACGATCATCGACTATTTGTGGGCGGACTCGACCGGAGCGACGGAGCTATTGGCTTCGGCGCGAAAAGAGAATGGTGGTGATGAGAAAGCTTCATCGAAACCGGCTTTCGTGCGATCGGTCGGGGTGGCCCGACTGGGGTGCTTGCGTGCGCTCGAGGAGAACCTGCTGACACCGGCTTTGGTGCGGCATCTGCTGTTGCGTTGGTTGGGGCGACCCGCCGAGGCCAGGCAAATCGCCAAGCCGCTTTGTGAACGATTGATCAAGCGTTGTGAGATTACGGCGGAGATTTTTCAAGAGGCTTTCTTGCAAAGTGTCGCCGAGAATGCCGACGCGCGTCGGCAGTTCGTTGCGAAGCAGCTCCGACGTTTACCCGCCGCAGCGTGGGATGATCGTGAAGGCTTGGACCGATACCTGGATTCCGCCATCGGCGACGCATTGAATTCATCGGTGGTTCACCGCCAAGTCGTCACGGCCGTCGTTTCTTTGCACCGCGAACTGACCGTCCGGCTGCACGATCGGCGACTGGACTTGACTTCGGCGATCGAAGCGGTGCGATTGCTGGTCGGACACTGCGAAGCGATAGGTGCTCGGCTGACGGCGGAACACGAATCGAAGGCCGCTGATGACACACCCGGCCCGGCAGCAGCGACGGACGTCGGCGGGGGCGATCCCTTGCAAGTCGCCTGCGATCATGCCGTCGAAAGACTGGTTGCTCACGCCGACATGCTCGTGGTGCAGGGTTTAAAAAACTTGGTCAAGCGATTGGAAGATTTGATCGAACGTTTGGAGAATCAAGCCGCAATGATCGCCCATGCCATTCAGCTGACGACCACCGAAAGCTGTGCCGACCAGAACGCTTGGACCGAGATGCCTCCGGAGATTCAGGTTCGGTTCGAGCCGCTGATGATCAACTTGCACACCGCAGTCGCCAAAGATGCGTTGCTGTTCCCTTTTCAACAGGAAAAGCCGCCCTGGTCTGGTCAAGACTACGTGGATCATTTGAACGGGCACGCGATGCCGCTGGTCGAAGACGCCGTCGACGCGGCGGATCAAGGCAATCGACAGAGCCAAGATTCGATGAACGCCTCCCATTCTGCGCCGACACGAGGCCTGGATACCGAGAGTCTCTCCTGCACACGCACTCGTCAGGGTGCGGAGATGCGTGTGACGCAAACGTTGTCGATGACCGGCGATTCGATCGGCCACGGGACAGCGCAACGATGGAACGAACAAAACACCATCGAATCCGCTTTGCGAGCCGTCCGCCCCAGCCTGCTGGATTGTGGCGGGCGTCAGCGATTGTTGTTGCTGGTCGGCAATGAAGCGGAACGCAGACAGTTGGAGCAGAAAACGCGAGACGCCCACGGCGGAGCCTTGACGGTCGTGTTGATCCCCGGAATCACGCCCATGTTGATTCACGAAGCCCAACAGATTCGCTTGGATGATGTGATCGGACGCCTCAACATGGTCGCCGGCGGGGACCGCAGTGTCAGCAGTCGACTGCACTGTCGCGCGGACATCGACTGGGCGGGAAACACGGCCCACTCGTCCCTGTAGGGTTTCCCGCGACCGTGACGATTGGGTCGAGTTTGCCAGACGCATCCCGGCCGAGCGGTCCGATTATAACGACGGCAAGGATTTCTTTGGTCGATCCGAATGCTCGGGGTCGATCGGAACGAGGAGACCGGTTTTGTCGGTCGATCCGAGCCGCGTCGGCTCGGACGAAGGACTCGTTTCTGTTTCATGGAATCTGTGCCGCGTGATTGCCGCTGGTGAACTGACGCCGATCGGCCGCCGATTGTTTCGGCGAGCGCCTGCGCGGCTGGCCGAATTCGTCGGTCAGCAGTTCTTGGGGCGGTGCCAGACCTTGGCGTCCATTTTGGCGATCTTGTGGGCATCGAGCGCCTTGGCAATCCGGCCTTCTTCCTGGACGCCGCCGACTCGCGTGGTGCTATCCCGGCAATTGTTGTTCACGTGTGTCGATGCCGTCCCGGTGGTGCTGCGTTTCGGTGCCGCCGTCGGAATATTGATGATCGTCCAGGTGGCTTTGTGGATCGACGCCTTGGGGATCACAACCGATGTCATCATCCCGCTGTTGTGGCGGGTGATCGTGCGGGAACTCGGACCGTTGTTGGCTTGCCTGGTCGTCATCGGCCGGAGCGGCGTCGCGATTTCGACGGAATTGGCGACGATGGTGGTCAGCGGAGAAGTCGAAGTCCTGGACGCCCAAGGCATCGATCCGATGACTTGTCTGGTGATGCCGAGGATCTTAAGCGTCACCCTCAGTGTGTTCTGCTTGGCGATTTTGATGGCGACGACGATGATCGTGACCGGATACTTGATCAGTTGGTCGATGGGCGCGGTCCGGATTTCGTGGAGCGAATTTTTGGACGACATCCTTCGACAATTCAATTCGCTGGACCTAGTCTTTTTCTTCAGCAAGACGATCGTCGCCGGGGCGTTCGCCGGGGCGATCTGCTGCCTGGACGGCGTCAGTGTTCGCGGCACGATGACGGACGTACCGCGTGTCTCCAGTCGCAGCGCCATCCGCGCCCTGACGGCCGTCTTCGCGGTTTCCGCGGTTCTGTCGATCTTGATTTACGGTCGCCTACTCGTCTTCCAGATTGGATAAGGTGATCGTGATGAATCGAGCCGTGAAGACCGAAGCCCCGCGTCCTTCCGATCAGACGGACGGCGCGAAGCCGCAACAGGTGTTGGGGCTTCGCCAAGTCACGTTCGGCGTCAATCCGGACGCCGCGATTTGTTTACACCGACAAGACTTGACGCTTTATCAGGGCGATCTCGCACTGATCCGGTGCACCGCCGCTCAGCAGACTCGCTCGTTCGCCTCGATGCTTCAGGGACTTGTCGCTCCACTGGACGGTCGCGTTCTCTTTGAAGGCAAGGACTGGGTCGAGCAAGACGTTGAATCACAGTTCCGCATGAGAGGACGCATCGGCCGCGTCTTCGACGGACAAGCCTGGATCGCCAACCTGAACGTCATGGAGAACATCAAGCTCGCCCGCGAGCATCACGGGATGCCGCCTCGGCAACTGGACGAGCAAATCAAAAGCTGGGCCGATCGTATCGGTTTGGAACACGTCCATCGCAAGCGTCCGGCCTTCGTCACCACGTCGAGTTTGCAAGTCCACCAGTGGATTCGGGCCTTCTTGGGCAATC
>Ga0102938_10003946_pt1 | contig 10993 bp, 10 predicted proteins | sample SalPonR2_B_D2_MG_FD_84516 | JGI IMG/M metagenome (GOLD analysis project Ga0102938, IMG submission 84516) | Salt pond soil microbial communities from South San Francisco under conditions of wetland restoration - Salt Pond MetaG R2_B_D2_MG | ecosystem: Environmental > Aquatic > Marine >... | reverse complement strand
CGCTATTGTACCGGCGTGCTCGCAAGCGGTTCGACAAGGTTGAATAGCGCGGGCTCAATCGAGGTTCGCCAGCCACTCGCCGGCTTTTCGTCCGCTGGTCCAGGCGCCTTCGACACGGCTACCCGACAGCCAGTCCCCGGCGATGGCAAGGCGCCGGTCGGCGTCGGTGATCGTTCCTCGTTCGAGCGGATAGCAGGCCTGCGCGTAGCGCCAGCGGTGCGCAGTGCAGCCGGCCATCGCCGGCAAGGGCTCGCCGACCAGTTCGCCGAAGGCCTCGGCCAACCGCTCGGCATGCTGTTCGGTCGGCGCCTCCAGCTGCGCCCGCGACCAGTCCGCCGAAGCATGCAGCACCCAGTCGTTGCCCTCGCGTTCCGGCTTGGACGAGTTGCATGCCACCCAGGACAGCGCGCCGGAATGATTGATGAAGGCCGCATCGAAGCCGGGATCGAAGGGCTTCCTGAACGACACCATGCCCGCAATGCATGGATTGAAGGTAATCCCGGCAATCGGGTCATGTAGCGGATCGGACTCGCCGAGCAGCGCCGCGGTTTGCGCCGGCGGTAGGGTGATCAGAAGTCTGCGGGCCTGCAACTGCTCGCCCGAGATCAGTTCCAGATGCCATTGCCTGTCGAATTCGAGTGCCGCTACCCGTTGCTCGAAGCGGCAGTCCAGGTCGGCGGCGAAGTGACGGCAGACTGCATTCATGCCCGGCACACCAACGAACCGCGAAACTTCTTCCGGATCACTGTGAGCCGCTTTGTCGCCGATGACCGCCAGTTTCGGGCGCCAGGGCTGGACCAGGCCGGCATCCTGCCACTGCTGCAATTGTCGGCCGAACGCCGCGCTGCGCGCAGTGAAGTACTGAGCGCCGTGATCGAAGCGCGCGCCCTCGGTTCGGCGCGTCGCGCTGCGACCACCCGGACCTCGCGCTTTTTCCAGCACGACGACCGTGCGCCCTGCCGCGGCCATGACGCGAGCTGCCGTAAGTCCGGCCCAGCCGGCGCCGATAACCACAGTGTCGATGCTCATCTACTTTTCCTGCGGGGTGCGGGTCACGTTGCCGGTATCGAACCCCTGCCTCTCGGCCTCGGCCAGAAGTTCTTCGATTCGAGTCTTCGTCAGCGACGGCTCTCGCGCCAGGATCCACAGATATTCACGCGACGGCGCACCGATCAATACCGAACCGTAATCGTCGGCCAGCGCCATGATCTGGTAATCGCCCCAGACGAAGGGCAGCCAACTGAGCCAGCGCGGCGCAAACCGCACTTTCAGCGCCGCTTCGCGCTCCGGGTCCGGGCGGCGCGCCACGCCCTCGGCCTCGTCGAGGGCTCCGCCGGGCAGTTTGCAGCGGTTGACCACCTTGATTCGACCATTCTCGAGCAGCGTGTACTCGGCCGTGACGTTGGCCGCGCACGAGTCCTGAAACCGGTTGGGCAGCCGGGCGATTTCGTACCAGAGTCCCTGGTAGCGTTCCAGGTCCACCGATTCAACCAGCGCCAGCGGCGCCTCCTGGGCCAGCAGCCTGGCCGGCCAGAACACGCTGGCCATCAGCAACGCGGCCGATATCGACAGGTTGAGTTCAGCTCGCAAGTTCGAGATCCTTCAGTTCGGACTCGGTAAAGCCCGCGTCCCGCCGGGCCTCGTGGTTGAACGGCCCGCGCAGCCCGCCGGCATAGTGCTCGCGCAGCAGCGAGCGAAAAGTGGCTTCCGGCGCCAGCCCACGCTCGGCGCACAAGTGCCGGAACCAGCGACTGCCGATGGCTACGTGGCGCACCTCTTCTTCGAGGATGATCTCCAGGCACGCGACCGAGGCGTGGTCGCCGACATTGCGCAGCCTTTCGATCATGCCCGGCGTCACGTCCAGTCCGCGCGCCTCGAGGACCCGTGGCACCAGCGCCATGCGCACCAATGGATCGTGCGCTGTCTTCTCGGCCATTTCCCACAGACCGTTGTGCGCCGGGAAATCGCCGTAGGCCGCGCCCAGTTCGCGCAGGCGCGCCTCGAGCAGCCTGAAATGCCGGGCTTCGTCGAACGCCACGCTCAGCCAGTCCCGGTAATAGTCCTCCGGCATGCCGGCAAAACGCAGCGCGGCGTCCAGCGCCAGGTTGATGGCATTGAATTCGATGTGTGCGACCGCGTGCAGCAGCGCAATGCGGCCGTGCGCGGAGCCCAGTCCGCGCCGGGGCAGGCTGGCCGGCGACACCAGTTCTGGCCGCTGCGGCCTTCCGGCCCGAAGCGATCGAGAAGCTCCCCGCTCGAGCGCTGATGCCGAAGCCTCGGCCCACAGCGAATCGACCCGGCGGCACTTGGCCGCCGGGTCGCATTCGGCAAGCGCTTCGGCGACGTCCGCCCAGCGCATCAGGAGGCGTCGTCGTCCTCTTCGATCGCCTCGACCAGCGCGTCGGCGAAACCGGAGGTGGAGACTTCGGTGGCGTTGTCGATCTGGCGCGCAAAATCGTAGGTCACGATGCCCTTGGCCACCACCCGCTCGAACGCCCGCTCGATCATCCGCCCGACTTCCGTCCAGCCGATGTAGTCGAACATCATCACGCCGGAAAACAGCAGCGAGGACGGGTTGACCTTGTCCTTGCCGGCGTACTTGGGCGCGGTGCCGTGGGTGGCTTCGAACACGGCCACGTTGTCGGCCATGTTGGAGCCCGGCGCGATGCCGATGCCGCCTACCGATGCGGCGGCCGAATCGGAAAGGTAGTCGCCGTTGAGGTTCATGGTGGCCAGCACGTCGAATTCGCCCGGGCGAAGCTGAAGCAGCTGGAACATGATGTCGGCGATGCGGTCCTTGATCACGATCTTGCCTTCCGGACGCTTGCCGTCGTGCTTGTCCCACAGTTCGTCTTCAGTGATGGTCGCGTCGCCGAATTCCTGGGCCGCGACTTCATAGCCCCACTTGCGGAAGGCGCCCTCGGTGAACTTCATGATGTTGCCCTTGTGCACCAGCGTCACCGACTCGCGCTTGTTCTCGATGGCGTACTCGATGGCCTTGCGCACCAGGCGCTTGGTGCCGAACTCGGAGATGGGCTTGACGCCCAGACCGGCGTCGTCGAAGAACTTCGCGCCCATTTCGTTGCGCAGGAAATCGGCCAGCTTCTTGTTCTCCGGCGTTCCTGATTCGAACTCGATACCAGAATAAACGTCCTCGGTATTCTCGCGAAAGATCACCACGTCGAAGTCTTCAGGCTTGCGCAGCGGCGACGGCACGCCCTTGTAGTACTTGACGGGGCGGACACAAGCATAGAGATCCAGGGTCTGGCGCAGCGATACGTTGAGCGATCGGAAGCCTTCCCCCACCGGGGTCGTCAGCGGGCCCTTGATGGCCACGTTCAATTCCTTGATCGCGTCGAGCGTTTCCTGCGGGAAATAATCGCCGTCGTAGATGCCGGCGGCCTTCTCGCCGAGGAACAACTCTGCCCAGTGAACCTTGCGCTTGCCGCCAAAGGCCTTCTCGACCGCAGCGTCCCAGACCTTGATGCAGGCGGGCGTGATATCCACGCCAATGCCGTCGCCTTCGATGAAACCAAGAATCGGGTCATCGGGCACGTTGAGCTTGTCATTCTCGACCGAAATGCGGGTGCCGGAATCCGGCATTTTTACGTGTTGGTATCCCATGCTCATCCTCGTTAACGATTGGATAATTGTCTTGACTGTATTCTATCAGCTTGCCCCCTCGATACCGCCAATGGCGCCGAACACGATAATCCCGGAGCGGAATCCGGCGTCCGACCAGGCCGCCTCACACCGATACGGGAATGCACCAGGCTGCCGACAGCAGGACACGGCGAACGTCACCCCGAAGCGACCGAATGGATTCCCGCTCGTTGCCGCGGCTGCATCGGTGCTGGTGCACGCCGTCGTGATCACGATGCTGATCGGCACTCCGCTTCCACCGCCCGCCCGATCACCCGAAGACAAGGTCATCACGATGCGCCTGCTTCCACAGCCGGCGCTCGAGAAACGCCCGCCCGCCGTCGATGTCCCGCCGCCGGATGCGCGGAACGAGGCCGAACCCGAGAGCCGACCTGAAAGCGAGCCGGGCCCGAAAGCGGCCGCGGCTTCGGCCAGCGACGAGATCACCTCAAACGATGCATCGACGCTTTCCGAATCGCCAGACATCGAGCCGACAGGAACCGGAACGCTGCGCGCAACCATACTCGAACAGGTTCGAGCGCTGCCCGCCGAAACCGAAGACGAGCGCGGCCCCGTCCTGCCGTGGCTATCGAGCGGCGCGCCGGTACCCGGCGTGCCGGGCGTTCGCGGCTGGATTGCGGCATACGTCGGGGCGGTCGAAACCAGCGCGCACAACTGGAAGGAAAACGACGGCAGCAGCCGCGGTCGCTACGTGCTGGCCAACGGCACGGTGATCTGCACCCGTCGCCGCGCGCCGACGATAGATGAATTGATGAACCCTTGGAAATCGATTGCGGTCACGATGGGCTCGATCTGCGGTCGCCAGCGGCCCGAAGCGCCCGATTTCTCCGACCCGCGCGTTCAGCCGCCGCCGTCGGTTGTGGAAAAAACGCCCGCGAACGGCGAGTAGACGCAAGTCGCCGCCGCGGCATGCCAGTGACGGGCCGCAGCAATCCTGCCGACGCGCCGGATCGGCAGATCAATGCGCCGATCCGATGCGGCGAACAAGCTCATCGACTTCCACCACGTCGGGATGCCCGGGGTCGCGATGAACGCCGACGATGATTTCGCGCGCATTCAGCGCCCGCGACCGCGCTTCGTCGCTTCTGCCCTGCTTCAGCGCCAGCTCGGCCTGGCCGGTGAGAATGTCCGCCACGTGTCGATGGTTTTCGCCTAGCTCTCGCCGGCACATCTCAAGCGCTTCCGCGTAAAGCGCCTCCGCTGTCGCGTATTCGCCGAGATCGGAATGGACGCCGGCAAGATTGGACAGCACCAGCGCGATATCGTGGTGTGAATTTCCATAGGCGGCACGATAGTTCGACAGCGCCTGGGTCAGCAGAGATCGTGCTTCCTCGAACTTGCCCTGGTTGCGCAAGGTGGCGGCCAATGCATTCGCGCTGACGCCGACGGACGGATGATCCGGTCCCATGCGCGACTGGCGCAGCGCAAGTGCCTCCCGGTGGTATTGCTCGGCCTGAGCCCAGCGCTTGCGATTGCTGTTGAGCCAGCCGAGCTGATAGATGACACTGGCCACCGCCGGGTGGCCTGTCTCGAATGCATGCCGGCGCTGCGCCAACGCTTCGAGATACATGGCCTCGGCCCGATCAAATTCGCCCATCTGGGTCAGCAGCGTTGCGAGATTGGTCAGCGAAAACGTCGTATCCGGATGACCGTCGCCCAAGACACGTCGGCGGATTTCAAGTGCCGTGGCGTAGTGCTCTACCGCCTCTTCCCGGCGGTCCAGACCGGCCAGCGCCAGCGCCAGGTTGTTATAGGCCGAAGCAAGGTCTGCGGTTTCGGGCAAGGACTCGCGGCGAAGCTCGAGCACGCGGCCGAAGCGCTGCTCGGCGGCCTCGAAACGCCCCAGCGAATAAAGCGACAGCCCGATGTTATCCATGGCCTCGGCTACCGCAGCCAGATCGTCAGGATCGCTGAGCGCCAACGCATTCTCGTGCGCTTCCAGCGCCTGACGGTAGCGCCCCAGAGAGCCCAGCGTGCCGCCCAGCAATGTCCAGGCCCGGGCACGCTTGGCGTTGGAAACATCCGGCGTACGCTGCAGAATCTCCAGCGCTCGGGCCGCCATTTCGCGAGCGCTTTCGTATTCGGCAAGCGATCGATTCACGCGGGCCAGCGCGTGGAACATCTCAGCCTGGACCAGCGGCGCTTCCTGCAGCGTCTCGACCTGGACCACGCCTTGCCGCACCAGGTCGCGCGCAGTCAGATCGCGGCCGGGATGGCGGTAGGGATCGGCCTGGTCGAAAAGGGTGACAAGGAATTCGCTGACCCGCTCGGTCTTGTCGGCCTCAAGCCGCGCCAGGTCGCGCTGGATCTCGGCGCGATCACGTTCCAATCCCGCGATTCGCGCCTGCCAGCCGGTGCCGACCAGACCGATCAAAAGCCCCAGCACGGCCACGCTGCCCAGGCCGACGCCGACCGGATTGCGCTGCACGAAGCGCTGGAGCAGGTAGGTCCGGCTGGCCAGCCGCGCCGACACGGGTTGCCGCTCCCGATAGCGCTCGACATCCTTGACCAGCGCCGAGACGCCAGCGTATCGGTCGGTCGGATCCGGCGCACAGGCCATCGCGATGATCGCCGCCAGGTCGAGCGCTCGCGCGCATCTTCCCGCGAGCGCATCGGACCAGTCGGTATCCTGATTTCCGACTTCGCCGGTCAGCATCCAATACAGCAATACGCCGAGCGCGTAGACGTCGGACTGGGTGGATGCCGGCTCGCCCGCGATCTGCTCGGGGGCGGAAAATGCCGGTGTCAAGGCACGAAAACCGGCTTCGTCGACATCCTCCTCGGCCAGCAGACGGGCAACGCCAAAATCCAGAAGTCGCACCCGAGCGTCCGGTGTGACCCGGATGTTGGCCGGCTTGATATCGCCGTGCACCACCCGCCGCTGGTGGGCGTGGCCGACCGCGTCCGCGACCTGCGCAAACGCATCGAGGCAGCGACCGGTATCGTGCCGTGCCTCCCGGGCGCAATCGGTCAGGTCTTCGCCAGGCACCCAGTCCATGACCAGGTAAGTCTGCCCATCATCGGTTTCCCCGCCGTCCAGGATGCGCGCGATGTTGGGGTGATCCAGCCGCGCCAGGAGTTGCCGCTCCACTTCCAGTCGCTGCTTGAGCCGGGAATCCCTGCGCAGCCGAATGAGCTTGACGGCCGCATCCATCTCGAAGGCGCCGTCGGCGCGTTCGGCGCGGTAAACCGTTCCCATGCCGCCGGAACCGACTGCCTCGACCAGCCGCCAGGGCCCGATACGGGTTCCGGCCGGGAGTGCCACATCGTTACTGTCGATTTCGGAGAACGCGGCCTGCCCGGCTCGCTGAAACAGCGTCTCGAGATACTGCGCCGGTTCGGCGCTGGCCTCGGCAAGCGCCGAAAGCCGCGAATGCAGGCGCGGGCAGCGCTGTTCGATCTGCGCCAGCAATTTCTCGCGCTGGTCCAGCTCGCGATCCAGCAGATCATCGAGCAGCGTATCCAGCAGCCGGCGCCGGGCCGGTGTCAGGCGGGCGTGAAATTTCGACATGTCGGCATTATCTCACCACTGCCGTATCTAACCACTGCTGGCGAAATCCCGTTCAGCGGGGCTTCAGGCTGGTTGGCGTATAACGACGCCACACAGGCCGCTGCGGCCGCGACGAGGATACCGACATGACAACCGTCAACTCACCGATGGCCTTCATCCTGGCGGGTTTCCTGCTCCTGGGCCTCGGGCTTTCAGGCGACCGGGCTTCGGCGGAAACGCCGAACGGCTTCAACCAGGCAGAGCTCGACCAGATGCTGGCGCCGATCGCGCTATACCCGGACACCGTACTTTCGCACGTACTGATCGCCGCCACCTACCCGCTGGAAGTGGTCCAGGCCGCGCGCTGGTCGCGGACCAACCCCGAGTATGCCGGCGAATACGCGGTCGAGGCGGTCGAGCACATGTCCTGGGACCCCAGCGTGATGGCGCTGGTGGCGTTTCCCGAACTGCTGGCGCGCATGGACGCCGACCTTGTCTGGACCCAGCGCCTGGGCGATGCCTTCCTGATCCAGGAATACCAGGTGCTCGACACCATCCAGTACCTGCGCGACGAGGCCTACGCCGCCGGTCACCTGCGCAGTAACGAGTACGTCCGCGTGGTGCGCGAGCCCACCTATATCTATATCGAGCCGGCCGTGACCCGCGTGGTCTACGTGCCCTACTACGATCCGCGCGTGGTCTACGGCACATGGCGCCATTCGGCCTATCCGCCGATCTACTGGGATCACCCGCACGGATATGGTCATCGCTCGGGTCATCGCACCGGCTTCAGCTTTTACTGGAGCGGCGGCCACCACGTGCAGACTGCATTCTTCTTCAGCGCCTTTCACTGGTCCAGTCGCAAGGTTGTCGTGCACGATCATTTCCGCTACGGCCATCGAGACCGCGGCAACCACGGGTATGCCGGCCGCGGCTATTCGTCCGGTCGCGATGTGGCCCGCTACGCCGACACAAAGCACTGGAAGCACGACCCCGCGCATCGCCGCGGCGTCGCCTACCGCCGCGGCATCGATGAGCGCCATGCGATCAAGACATCGAACGGGTCGAACAGGTACCGCGACGACCGTCGCGACCTGTTGCGCCAGCGTTCGCGCACTGCCGATTTCACGACGCAGCGCCCGCTGGCGAGAACAGTCCCTTCGGACTCGCGAAACCGACAGGTCGCAGACCCGACTGCACGAAACCGCGACACCATCCGGCGGAGCAGCAATACCCGTCGCGAAGCGACCGCAAGCGGCCGCCGCGGCGACGATGCGTCGCCGTCAGGATCATCCGGTCGGCGCTCGGACCCACCGGACGCTCGCCGCGCCGCATCGGATCGAGCATCCATCAGATCGGAACTGGCCCAGGGCCGCAAACGAACGGGCCGATCCGTTCCGCAGACGGATTCGCGCGCAAGCCGGCCGAACCGGGCTCGCGGCGTGCAGCCCAGGTCGTCGATCGGACAAACGTCTTCCAGGTCGACGCTACGCTCGGCATCACGCGCGATACAGCAATCGACATTCCGCTCGCGAACCTCGGCAAACGAGCGTGCCGCCCAGGCTCGGTCGCGTCCGTCTTCGGCTTCGATCAACTCCAGCACCCGCGGCAACCAGCGGACAATTTCACGCAATTCCTCGCGCGGCACCGCCAAGCGAAACCGTCAGGCCGGTGCCTCGTCGCGCGCCGTTCGCACCGAAGCGCCGCCACGGGCCCGTCCGGACCGCCAGACCGACCGCGCGCAGGTGCTTCGTTCCCGGGATCGGAGACGGTAAACGCGGCTATCCTGGCGCGCACGGGCGTCCGGCGCACGACCGGGTTAACATTGTCCCGTTACCGCACAGCAGACAAGCCATGTCACTGGTCAATGTCGAAGCACGCGAACACGTGCTGCTCATCGGGCTGAACCGCCCGGAAAAGATGAACGCGATGAACCGCGAGATGTATCACGCCATTGCGGCCGCGTACGGGCGCCTGGCGCGTGAGCAAGAGCTTCGCGTAGGGCTGGTTTACGCCGAGGGCGAGCATTTCACCTCGGGGCTTCAACTCGATGACTGGGCCGAGACCTTCGCCAACGGAAAGGGGATGGAACTGGGCGACGGCGAGATCGATCCGTTCTTCGTCGTCGGCGAGCCACTGAACAAGCCGGTGGTATTCGCGACCCAGGGCATCTGCTTTACCTGCGGCGTCGAAATGATGCTCAATGCCGACATCCGGGTGGCGGCATCCAATACCCGCTATGCCCAGCTTGAAGTCAGGCGCGGCATCTTTCCATGCGGTGGCGCGACCTTCCGGCTGCCCGAGGAGATCGGCTGGGCCAATGCGCAGAGATACCTGCTCACCGGCGACGAATGGACCGCCCGGCAGGCGATCGACTGGGGCCTGGTGCAGGAACTGGTCGAGCCTGGCGAGCAGTTCGATCGCGCCTGGCAGATCGCCCAGAAGATCGCCCGCGCGGCGCCGCTGGGTGTTCAGGGAAGTCTTGCATCATCCCGCCTGGGCCGGCTCGAAGGTCACGACAGGGCCAAGCGAGCCTTGTTCACGTCGCTGGAACCGGTCATGGCCAGCGACGACGTGAAGGAAGGGATCCGCTCGTTCCTGGAGCGGCGCGAAGCGGTGTTCACGGGGAAATAAGTTCTGGTGGGTTGGCTGGTTGGTTGTTGGAACGAGGGAGGCATTCGATGAAATTGCAGCAGGCGACGTGGCCGGAGATCGAGGCCTATCTCAAGACAAGCGATGCGATCGTCATTCCGATCGGGTCAACCGAGCAGCACGGACCTACCGGCCTCATCGGAACCGACGCCATCTGCCCGGAGACGATCGCCGGCGGCATGGCCGAACTCGGCGTGCTGGTCGGCCCCACGCTGAGCATCGGCATGGCCCAGCATCATCTTGCCTTTCCGGGCTCGATCGCGCTCAGGCCGAGCACGCTGATCGCGGTGATCCGAGACGTGGTCGGCTCGCTGTCGGCGCAGGGATTCCGTCGGTTCATGTTTCTCAACGGTCACGGGGGCAACATTGCCACCGCGCAAGCCGCGTTTTCGGAGATCTGGTCCGATTCGAGCATGGCCGGACGTGCTTCGGAGCTGCATCTGAACCTGTTCAACTGGTTCACCGGCCCACGGGTCAGGAAACTGTCGGCAGAACTTTTCGGCGACGCCGAGGGCTCGCACGCCACACCATCGGAAATTTCACTGACCTGGTTTGCCTACCCGGGCCGGGTCAGCAATGCAAGGCCGAATCCGGCGCGCGCCCCCGACGGAGACTTCCGCGACGCGCGCGACTTCCGCCGCAACTTTGGAGACGGCCGGATCGGCTCGGAACCGGCGCTGGCCAGCGTCGAACACGGCATGCGACTCTACCGGGCGGGCATCAAGGATGCGATGGAGGGGTTCGAAATACTTTGTCGCGCGGGAACCGACGGGACAGATATTCGGGATTGAGGCGGAACGCTCGATCCATTGCGTATACTGCTCATTGAAAATCCGAACGGGAAAGCATTTCATGACCGAATCAGACTACACGCCACCGACCGTCTGGGAATGGGAACCGGGCAACGGCGGCAAGTTCGCCAACATCAACCGCCCCACCGCCGGGCCGACCCACGAGAAGCGACTGCCGGTCGGCAAGCATCCGCACCAGCTTTACTCGCTGGCCACGCCGAACGGGGTCAAGGTGACGGTAATGCTCGAGGAACTGCTTGCGCGCGGGTTCTCGGACGCCGAGTACGATGCCTGGCTGATCGACATCGGCGAGGGTGACCAGTTCGGCTCGGGCTTCGTCGAGATCAACCCGAACTCAAAGATTCCGGCCATGGTCGACCACAGCACCGAACCCTCG
>Ga0102938_10003945_pt1 | contig 10995 bp, 8 predicted proteins | sample SalPonR2_B_D2_MG_FD_84516 | JGI IMG/M metagenome (GOLD analysis project Ga0102938, IMG submission 84516) | Salt pond soil microbial communities from South San Francisco under conditions of wetland restoration - Salt Pond MetaG R2_B_D2_MG | ecosystem: Environmental > Aquatic > Marine > Intertidal... | reverse complement strand
CCGCCGTCACCGTCACCGTCACCGCCGCCAGTCACGCCCTCGGCGGATCTGCCGCCACCTCCCGTTCCGCCGGCAGCACAGGTGCCGCCGGCGGTACCGCACGCTCCGCAGCCCGCACCGCAGAGTGCGTCGGCGGTCGAGAACGGCGGGAGCGATGCCTTCGGGACGCACTCGTTCACCCCGCTGCGCTCGGAACCGCCGCCGCGGCTCTTCGCCACGTGGTGGTTGCGCTACCTGCTGGTGCTGTCGCAACTGGTGGGCATCGCGGTGGTCCTGTTGCGCGAGTACGCCGTCCCCGGCGGCATGGATGTCCTGTTCGTCGTGGTCCCGCACCTGATGGCGGCGATGATGTTGGTGGGCTGGAGCGCGCTCGCGATGCTGGACGCCGCTCGACTCGTGCCGGCCACGAGGTACCGGCGCCGGTCTCGAGCGTGGGTGGCCGTCGTGTTCTGGCTCGGCGCGTTCACTGCGCCGGTCGTGGCGGTCACCGCCGTCGACCGACTCCGCGAGCGCTTCGCCGACGGCACCGACGACGCCGTGCCGGTCGTCGTCGGCATCGTGGTGTTGTCGTTGTCGTTCGTGTTGGTGTGGTTGCCGTTCCGGTACCACGTCCGCCAGGCGAACCGGATCGGGGCGCCCGTCGGTGTGGTCGCTGCCTGGTTCTGGTTGCCGTTGGTGTCGATCGTCGGTGTGCTCCTGGCGATGACGCTCGGGTTGCACGACCTGCTCGCCGACGGTGGGTTCGACGACCTCGAACGCACCGTGCAGGTGGGGGTGCTGTACGGCGTACCGGCGTTGATGTTCGCCCTGTCCACGTGGCGGGCCACGACGGTGTTCGACGAGGTGATCGAGTTGCGCTGGATGCGGTGGCGCACCGAGTGGGAGCAGACGCTCGCCGCGTTCGCCGCGCAGCCACCTCCTGGCCCGGAGGCATCACCGATGATCGACGACCCGGCATCGGGTCGGCGGCGCTGAGCCCGGCGCGGTCAGATCGCCGACTTGACCTCGTCCCACAGCGCGTCGAGCGTGGCGAGTTCGGACGTCTTGAGGTCGATCGAGCGCTCGATCGCCAGGCGTTCGACTCCTTCGAACCGGCCGCGGAACTTGTCGGTGGCCGCTCGCAGTGCGAGCTCGGGTTCGACGCGGAGGTGGCGGGCGACGTTGACGATCGCGAACAGCAGATCGCCGAGCTCCTCGGTGATCGCTGCGTGGTCGGCGTTCGGGTGGTCGATCGCGTCGCGTAGCTCGGTGGCCTCCTCGGTCACCTTGGGGAACGCGCCGTCGACGTCGGGCCAGTCGAAGCCGACCTTCGATGCCTTGGCACCGACCTTGGCCGCATAGGCGAGGGCCGGCATCGATCGCGGGATGCCGTCGAACACCGAGGTGCGGCCCTTCTCGGCGTGCTTGATGTCGTCCCAGTTCGACAGGACCTCGGTGGTGTCGAGGTCGCTGCCGACGAGGTCGCCGAACACGTGCGGGTGGCGGCGCACCAGCTTGTCGTGGATGCCGTTCGCGACGTCGGCAATGGTGAAGCGACCCTCCTGTTCGGCGATCGTGGAGTGGAACTCGATCTGGTAGAGCAGGTCACCGAGCTCCTCGATCAGGTGCTCGTCGGGGTCCGATCCTGCACCGTCGGGTGTCGCATCATCGTGATTCGCGGCCTCGAGAGCGTGGATCGCGTCGACCACTTCGTAGGTCTCCTCCAACAGGTGCGGGACCAGCGAGGCGTGGGTCTGTTCGATGTCCCACGGGCACTGCTCGCGCAGGGTCCGTGTGAGTTCGTGGAAGCGTACGTACGAGGCGCCGACCGGGGCAGCCAGGTGGGGGATCCAGATCGAGGTGAGATGGTCGGCGTCGATGGTGCGGTCGAGGTCGGCCCACGTGGTCTCGACGATCTGCTCGTCGGGTGTGCCGAGCGCATGGAGGATCGTGACCGGCTCGTCGCCGCCGGCGTCGTCGACGGCCAGTTTGATGTCGGACAGCACCCAGTTGGCATGGGCGTGGGCCACGAGCAGCGGGCCCCGCTCACCGGCCGCTGCCGTGGCGAACTCGTGGCCGTCGACGAGGCGCACCCCGGCTTCGACGGGATCGATGCCGAGCCGGGCCCATGCCACGTCGAGGAACGACATCGCCGGTCGGATGTCGCAGGTGACGTCGTCTCTGGCCTGCAGGTGGCGCACGGTGCGTTCCAGCACCAGCGGCGAGCCGGGCACGGCGTAGAGGATCTCGCCGTGCTCGGCGGCGGCCGCCGCGAGGGTCTCGGCGATCTCGGCGTACACGGCGTCGAAGGTGTCGGCGTTGTCGTAGAGATGATCGAACGACGCCGCCTCGGGCACGAGGTCGGCCGACGGGTGGATCGACGTGCGCAGGTAGCGGTGGGTGGTGTGTTCGATCGCTCGGACGGTGTCGACGGTGACGCTGTCGTGGGCGCCCGGGCCGAGGCCGACGACCACGATGCGCGGCCGCTCGGGTTCGCTCATCGTCAGCCCAGCGCGACGACTTCGCCGGTGGTGGGGTCGAACGTGCCGTAGCGGGGGTCGACGAACACGTCGGCGTCGGCGAAGCGGGCGGCTGCCTCGATCGCGGCCGTCACGGTGTCGGCGTCCGTGGGGGAGAGTTCGGCGAACGGTCGGAACGCGAGGACCACCCAGGCGAACTCGTCGCCGAACTGGTCGAACAGGGGCGCCGTGGCGAACGGATCGTCGGCCGAGAGCGTGGCGATCGCCTGGATGAAGTCGACCTCGGGGGCTTCGGCGACCTGTTGGTCCGTCACACACCCGATGTCGCCACCGGCGTCACCGAGGCTGGGGTCGAGGTTCTCGGCCTCGAGCAGCGCGCTGAAGTCGGCGCCCGCTTCGAGTTCGGCGGCGACGCGTTCGGCGGTGTCGCCGGCTTCGACCACGATGCCGCTGACGCAGACGGTGCCGCTCGACTCGATCCCTGCGTCGTAGCGGGCTGCCACGTCGTCGGCGTCGAGCCCCGGGGTGTCGGCGTCGGCGAGTTGTTCACCGATCCAGGTGGTGATCTGCGCCCGTACCGCCTCGCCGGGCAGCAGCTGATCGCTCGGGGCGCCGACCTCGGTCAGCTGCGCCTGGAACTCGTCGGTGGTGAGCGTGGCGTCGCCGACGCGAGCGACGTTGTCGCTGTCCGAGAACGTGGCGCACCCGGTGGTGAACGCAGCGATCGCAGCAACGGACAGCACGAGCTCGAGACGGCGATTCACCCGCCGCACGCTACCGCCCATGGTCCCCCGCGCCCAGGTCACGCGGAACCACGCTGGTCCGCGGAGACCTGGGCGCGGGGAACCACGGTCAGGGGTCGGTGGGGACCAGGTCGGAGAGGAAGCCGGCGAGGAACGTGCTGGGGTCGGTGCCGCGGGGGAGCGGCACCACGAGCTGGCCGAGATCCTCTTTGTACTTCGCGCCCTTCGAGATCCGACGCAGCCGCATCGTCTCGCTCAGCTTCAACTCGAGCGGGGCCAACTTGGCGCTGCCACCGGTCGACGCCGATCCGGAGATCTGGATGTCGTTGATGCCGAGTCGATGGCACTCGGCGCGCAGGTGGCCCACCTGCAGCAGGGCTGCGGCCGGAGCGGGGAGCGGCCCGTAGCGGTCCTCCCATTCGGTGCGGATGTCGTCGACCTCGGCCTGTGTCGTGACCGCCGCCAGGCGCCGGTAGGCCTCGAGCCGCAGCTCCTCCTTCTCGACGTAGTCGGTCGGCAGGAATGCATCGGTCGGCACGTCGAGCTTGATCTCCGCAGGCGCATCGGGTTGCGGTTCGCCCTTCATCTCGCTGACCGCCTCGGTGACCATCTGGCAGTACAGGTCGTAGCCGACCGCCGCGATGTGACCGCTCTGCGACTCGCCGAGCAGGTTCCCGGCGCCACGGATCTCGAGGTCGCGCATCGCGATCTTGAATCCCGATCCGAGTTCGGTCGACTCGCCGATCGTGCGCAGCCGCTCGTAGGCCTCCTCGCTCAGGATCTTGTCGCGCGGGTGGAACAGGTACGCATACGCCCGCGACCCCGACCGTCCGACACGGCCGCGCAGCTGGTGCATCTGGCCGAGGCCGAGCAGATCGGAACGTTCGACCACCAACGTGTTCACCGTCGGCATGTCGATGCCCGACTCGATGATCGTGGTGCACACCAGCACGTCGTACTGGCCGTCCCAGAAGTCCTGCACGACGGTCTCGAGACGGGCTTCGTCCATCTGGCCGTGCGCGATCGCGATGCGCGCCTCGGGCACCAGCTCGCGCAGCCGACTCGCGGCCGTGTCGATCGACTGCACCCGGTTGTGCACCCAGAAGACCTGGCCCTCACGGAGCAGCTCTCGACGGATCGCCTCGATCGCGACACGTTCGTCGTACTCGCCGACGTAGGTGAGGATCGGCATGCGGTCCGCCGGCGGGGTCTGCAGCAGAGACAGGTCGCGGATGCCGACGAGCGACATCTCCAGCGTGCGTGGGATCGGCGTGGCGGACAGCGTGAGGACGTCGACGTTCGTCTTCATCTTCTTCATGGTCTCTTTGTGCTGCACCCCGAAGCGCTGCTCCTCGTCGACGATCAAGAGGCCCAGTTCCTTGAACTTCACGTCGTTCGCGAGCAGGCGGTGCGTGCCGATCACACAGTCGACCTCGCCGCTCTTGACGCCTTCGATCACCTTCTTCGCCTGGCCGGCGGTGAGGAACCGGGAGAGGGTCTCCACACGGATCGGGAATCCGGCGAACCGGTCGGCGAAGGTGTTGCCGTGCTGCGTTGCCAGCAGGGTGGTCGGGGCGAGCACGGCGACCTGCTTGCCGTCCTGGATGGCCTTGAACGCAGCCCGGATCGCCACCTCGGTCTTGCCGAAGCCGACGTCGCCGCACAGCAGGCGGTCCATCGGATGGGCGAGCTCCATGTCACCCTTGATCGCCTCGATCGCCGTGCGCTGGTCGGGCGTCTCGACGTAAGGGAACGCCTCCTCCATCTCGTGCTGCCACGGAGTGTCCTGCGCGAACGAATGGCCCTCGGCGTTGACCCGCTTCTGGTAGAGCACCACGAGTTCCTGCGCGATCTCGCGCACCGCCGAGCGGACCTTGCTCTTCGTCTTCGCGAAGTCGGACCCGCCGAGCTTGTGCAGCTTCGGTGCCTCGCCGCCGACGTACTGGCGCAGCGTGTCGATCTGGTCGGAGGGCACGTACAGCTTGTCGCCGCCCTTGTACGAGATCAGCAGGTAGTCGCGCTCGACCCCGCCGATCGCCCGCTTGACCATCCCGTCGTACTTGCCGACACCGTGCTGGTGGTGCACGACGTAGTTGCCGGCCTTCAGGTCCTCGAACGTGCTGGCGCTCTCGCGCTTGACCTTGCGTGCGGTGCGGTGGGCGCGCCGACGGCCGGTGAGATCGCTCTCGGCGACGATCGCCACCTTCGCGTTCGGCAAGGTGCAGCCGCGGTGCAGCGGGGCGACGGTGACGCTGCCACCGCCGGGCAACTCCTTGCCGTGGGGGACCACCGGGAAGTCGAGGCCGTTGTTCAACAGCAGGTCGCGCAGGCGCTGTGCCGAGCCGGTGCCGTCGGCGGCGACGACCACCCGGAAGCCACGTCCGATCAGCTCGATCAGCCGGTCGGTGAGGCCGGAGCCGTCACCGGCGACGGGACCCCAGCCGGATGCTTCGACGAGCGGGGTGTCGGGCGACTCGGGTGTCGAGTCGATCGACCAGAACGAGCCGGCGCGGTCGAGCAGCGTCTGGGGATCGGCGTGGAGGCGGGGGAACGACTTGTCGGGATCACGGGCCCACGTGGACGCGAGGGTGCGGGCGAGGTCGTCCTCCTCGGCGATCAGGTCGAGCGCACGGTCGCGCATGCGGCGGGGCTCGACCAGCACCACCTTCGCGGCATCCGGCAGCACGTCGGTGAGCAGCTGGTCGTCGTCGACGAGCCACGGCAGCCAGCTCTCCATCCCGTCGAAGTGGGCGCCCTCGGCGAGACGTTCCCACTGCTCGCGGCCCCACGGCTCCGACGCGACGAGCTGCGAGGCCCGGGCGCGGACGTCGTCGGTGGGCATCAGCTCGCGCGCCGGGAAGATGCAGACCTCGTCCAGGTCGTCGGTGGAACGCTGGTCGTTGACGCCGAAGCGGGTCAGTCGGTCGACCTCGTCACCCCACAGGTCGATCCGGATCGGGGCGTCGGCGGTCGACGGGAACACGTCGACGATCGCGCCGCGCCGGGCGAACTCGCCGCGGTGCTCCACGAGCTCCTCGCGCCGGTAGCCGAACTCGACGAGGCGCCGACCGAGCGCATCGGGGTCGACCTCCGCGCCGGGACGAACGATGATCGGCTCGGTCGTCGTCGCGCCGGGGCCGAGCTTCTGCATCAGCGCCCGCACGCCGGAGACGATGATCGCCGGGCACCGCTCGGGGTCGCGCAGGCGCCACAGGATGTCGAGGCGCTGGCCCATCGTCTCCACGCTCGGGCTCACCCGCTCGAACGGCAGGGTCTCCCATCCGGGGAAGTGCACGACCTCGCCGGGCGGGAGGAATTGGGCCAGGTCGTCGGCGAGTTGGCCCGCCATCGTGCCCGTCGGACAGCTGACCACCAGGGGGCGACGGGACGACAGCCGCGAGAGCGCTGCGATCGAGATCGGTCGGGCCACCTCCACCACCGCGAGGCGCGCCTCGGGATCGCCGAGCGCCCGGGTCAACCCCGGCTCGTCGCGCAGCAGCGCCGGCAGCTCGCCGAGCGCTCCCGTCTCGGCTGTCCCGCCCGGTTCGCTCGGATCGCCCGGATCGCGAACGGTTCGTGTGTCGAGTTCCGTCACCGCGCCCACCACCCCGAAAAATCCCGCCAGCGTTGCGCTGAGCGGGACGGATCCGCGCCAGTTCGGGTCGGGCCGGGGGTTCGACCCGGATCGAGGACGGTCATCACTTGCCGTTGTACCGCTGCATGGCGGCGTCCACACCTCGAGCGATGACCAGCTCGACTGCGTCAGCGGCGTTGGCGATCTCGACGTCGAGCAGTTCACGCTCGCGTTTGGGGACTTTCGACAGCACGTGGCCTCTGCCGACGTCCTTGTGGTCGGGCTTTCCGACGCCGATCCGGATCCGCACGTAGTCCTGCGTCTTGAGGTGCTGGGTGATCGAGCGCAAGCCGTTGTGTCCGGCGAGTCCGCCGCCCGCCTTGATCTTCAGTTCCCCAGGGGGAAGGTCGAGTTCGTCCTGCACCACGATGATCTGCTCGGGCGTCTCGATCCGGAATCGGCGCACCAGTGAACTCACCGCCTGGCCCGATTCGTTCATGAACGTGATCGGGAACGCCAGCACGACCCGCTCGTCGCCGTCGGCGCCCGGCAAGCGGGTCTCGGCCACGAGCGCGTTGTCTCGTCCGCCCTTGAGCGTGACTCCTCGTCGCTCGGCGAGCAGACGCACGGCTTCCTCGCCGACGTTGTGGCGTGTGCGGGCGTACTTCTCGCCCGGATTGCCGAGGCCGACGACTAACCAGTCGAACGGCTCGCCCTTGCCGACGCGTCCGAACAGTCCCATCAGGAGCTCCGGCTGGCACCGGTCATCGTGCCGGCGCCGAGTCGGTCACTCGCCGTCGGAGTCACCGGCGGCGTCGGTGCTGGCGCCACCTTCGCCCTCGCCGGCTTCGCTCTCGGCGGCGGCAGCCTCGGCTGCTGCTTCTTCCTCATCGAGGACCGGCGTGCGCATCGTGAGCACGGTGACGACCGGCGCCTCGGGATCGGCCTCGGCGGTGACGCCCGACGGCAGCGGCAGGTCCTCGACACGGATGACCGTCTCCATCGTCATCTCGCTGATGTCGATCGTGACGCCGTCGGGGATGTTGCGCGGCGTGGTGCGCACCTCGAGTTCCTGCATGGTGAGGTCGACCAGACCGTTGTGCTGGGAGACGTCCTTGGCCTCGCCCTCGAGGTGGATCGGGATGGAGACCACGATCTCCTCGTTGAGGTTCACCTGGATGAAGTCGATGTGCTGCACCGAACGCTTCACCGGATGGCGCTGGATGTCCTTGATGATGGTGGGGTACACGGTGCCGTCGACGGTGAGGTCGAGGATCGTGTTCATGCCCGACCCACCGGACAGGGCCTGGCGGAGCTCGCGGCGGTCGACCGACACGCTGACGGGATCCATCCCGTGGCCGTAGACGACGGCGGGAATCTTTCCTTCGGCGCGCAGGCGACGGGCATCGGAGCTTCCGGGGCGGCGGCCAACTTCGGCGGTGAGAACGGTCTCAGACATGGTGATCGGCTTCCATCGAATCTCGTGACGACGCCCACACAACAGACGCCAGGTCGTTACAGCAGCGTCCCAATCTACCGCCCTCCGCCGCCATCCCCTCGCGCCACTCCCTGCTCCACCCCCAATCCGCCCCCGATCCACCCCGCGCCGCCTCTCCCTCCGGCCACCCCCGAAAAATCACATCAACGTTGCGCTCAGCGCAACGTTCACGCGCCATTTCGGAGTTGTGGACGACGGGTTCGGTGGATCCGCGCGACCTGACGGGCAGCGGAGGCGAAATCGGCGCGGATCGACTCGTCGAATCGGACGACGTGCCATCCGAGTTCGAGACAGGCGCGGTCGCGTGCCTGGTCCCGCCGTACGGCGAGAGCGCCGGTGTGGAACGCGCCGTCACCGGGCTCGACGGCCAGCAGCACGTCGGGCCAGGCGATGTCGAGGTGGACCTTCTCGCCGTTGGCCAGGATCAGTGGATACTGCCGCTCGGGCGTGGGCAGGCCGGTGCGTTCCAACGCCTCGATCAGCCGTCGCTCGAGGTTGCTCTGTGTCGGGCGGGATCGGACCAGCGAGCGCTCCAGCCACGTCTCGAGTCGGAGCACGCCGTCCTTGCCCCGACATCGATGTTCCTCGAGGTAGTCCGCAGCGGTCGGGGGATCGACGAGCCCGAGGTTCCAGGCATCCTCCGCCGCCCGATCGAACCGGAACTGGTTGAACGTCGCCGCAAGTCCCCACAGCATCCGCATCGGCGTGGCGACGAGGAGGCCGTTGCCCAGCAGCTGTCGGTCGGTGGGGGCGTCGTACCACCGAGTGATGTGCAGGTCGGCCCACGCGGGCAGTGTCCGGCGGAACGAGCGCGGAGCCGTGTAGTTGATCGGGGCGTCGGGCATCGCGCGCAACCCGAGGATGCGCGCTGCGGTCGTACCCCCGATGAACCCTGCTGCATCTGCCTGCAGTTGGAGGGTCATGCAACGCTGACGGAACGTCTGCGGAGACGATGCAATCCGCACGACACCGCTCGCGACGTCGACCAACTGCCCGCGACCCCGGACTCGGCTGATCGCCGAACGGGTTCTCCCCATCGCGACGAGTTGGCGCAGTGCCACCACGCCGTGTTGATCGGATGCGAGCGAGAGCAGGTCGTCGTCGAGCATGCCCGACCAGTGGGAGCTGGACCGTCGTAAGAGGAAAAACCCCGAAATGGCGCGTCAGCGTGGCGCTCAGCGCAACGTTGACGCCATTTTTCGGGAAGGGTTCGGGTCAGGCGAGGTTTTCGCCGTCGAAGATGTCGCTGACGCTGGTGTCGTCGAACACCGCACCGAGGGCTTCGGCGATCAGCGGCGCCACCGACAGCACCTCGATCTTGTCGAGTTGCTTCTCGGGCGGCAGCGGCAGCGTGTTGGTGAGCACCACCCGGGCGATCGGAGCGTTCTTCAAGCGGTCGATCGCCGGGCCCGACAGCACGCCGTGGCTGGCCATTGCCCACACCTCGCTCGCGCCACGCTGCACCAGCAGCTCGGCGGCCGCGCAGATCGTGCCGGCGGTGTCGATCATGTCGTCGGTGATCACGCACAGCCGACCCTCGACGTCGCCCATCACCTCGGTGGCCTCGGCGACGTTCGTCATGCCCTTCGGCCGGCGCTTGTAGATGAACGCCAGGTCGGCACCGCAGTCGTTGAGGTGCTGCGCCATGCGCTCGGCGACCTTGATGCGCCCTGCGTCGGGCGACACGATCACCGGCTTGACGGCGTGTTCGCGGATGTAGGCCTCGAGCACCGGCATCGCGGTGAGATGGTCGACCGGGCCCTCGAAGAACCCTTGGATCTGGCCCGAGTGCAGGTCGATCGAGATCATCCGTTTGGCGCCGGCGGCCTTGAACATGTCGGCGATCAGTCGGGCGGTGATCGGTTCGCGGCCCTCGGCCTTGCGGTCCTGGCGGGCGTACCCGTAGAACGGGCACACGGCCGTGATGCGCTTCGCGGACGCCCGCGACGCCGCGTCGATCATGATGAGGTGCTCCATGATCGAGTCGTTCACCGAGTGGTGGTCGACGCCGTAGTGGCTCTGGATGACGAACACGTCGGACCCGCGGATCGACTCGCCGAACCGGCAGCGCACCTCGCCGTTGGAGAACTCGACCAGGTTGTCGTGACCCAATTCGATGTTGAGGTGCGTCGCCACCTCCTGCGCCAGCTCTGGATGGGTGCGGCCCGAGTACAGGGCCAGTCGCTTGGTGGTGACCTTCTCCATGAGCTGTGACGTCCTCCCCGACGTGGTGTCGGCGCTAGCCGACGGGAGCAGTGTAGAAGGCCCCGGTGGTCGAGTTGGAAGCGACACTCGAACCGACCGGGAGGTGGGCGTACGGGCCGACGACGGCGGCTGGGCCGATCTCGGCGTCGTGGCCGACGGTGTGCTCGACGACGGCGTCGTTGCCGACCGCGCAGTCGACGAGGCGGGTGTCGGGCCCGATCTCGCAGCCGTCGCCGACCACGGTGGAGCCCTGCAGGATCGTGCCGGGATACAGCGTGACGTCGCGACCGATGCTGACGGTGACGTCGATGAACGTCTGGCGGGGATCGAGCATCGTGACCCCGCCGAGCAGATGCAGCCGGTTGGTGCGCGAGCGGAGTTCACGCTCGGCGAGTGCGAGCTGCCAGCGATCGTTGACACCCTGGGTCTCGTCGGCCGGTGCCTGGACGACGCCGATGCGATGCCCCATCGCGCCGAGCACCGAGACCACGTCGGTGAGGTAGTACTCGCCCTGTG
>Ga0102938_10003942_pt1 | contig 10996 bp, 6 predicted proteins | sample SalPonR2_B_D2_MG_FD_84516 | JGI IMG/M metagenome (GOLD analysis project Ga0102938, IMG submission 84516) | Salt pond soil microbial communities from South San Francisco under conditions of wetland restoration - Salt Pond MetaG R2_B_D2_MG | ecosystem: Environmental > Aquatic > Marine > Intertidal... | reverse complement strand
GATTTTTGACAAGGATTCGAATAGCGGGCGGTGGGTGTGGCCCAGGATGGCTGCCATACCGTGCTGTTTAGCAAAGTCGTAGGCACGCCGCTCGATGGTAAATTTTTTATGGTTGTCGTGGGCCACGGAGTAGTGTTTGATACGCAGGGGTTTTGCGATTACCCGCAGGATGATTCCCATGAGATCGTTGAAGCGTTGATAATAATAAGAGAGCTGGTGGCCGTGAAATAGGAACAAAGAGTGGCTTTTGTACTTCAGGTTAAGCGATTCGTGGAGCGGGTAGCGTTTCTGGGGTTCGAAGAGAGAAAACAGCTTTGAGTCGTGGTTTCCAAATATTTTATAAAAGCGATTCTGTTGGAAGAATGTGTCGAAGATGACATAGAGGTTGGTCCAATGGGCGCGGACTTCGTGCAGTGAGTAGCGGTGAAGTTCTTCAACGTCTCCGTTGAGGATAAGGGTGTAGCCTTGTGGATTGTAGTAATCGCGAAGTGCGGCTTTTAAGAGGTCGCTGTTGCCTTTGAAATCATCGAGGGATTTGCCGTTGCCAACGTGGAGGTCGCTGAAGATGATGATCCGGTCCTCATCGGTAATGGTGAGCTCTGCGCTTTTTGCGAGGAGCTGTTGCATTACTATCTGGTAGGGTACTTTAGCCATGGTTTCTATTGTTTCCGTATTTTGTTAGTTGTTGATGAGGGTACGGTGAGGAATGTATGAAGGTTGTGGGGGAGAGGGGGAGTATATGTATCACCCCAGTTTCCGCTGTTAGTTGAAGCTTGGTGTTTATCCCCTGTTATTCCTATTCTTAATAATGAATTATCCATAGCTACTTTTTAATGTAATAACAATCTCTATAGTTTCAAAGACTTAGATAGTAAAAAACACCAATCTTCGTACAACAGGATAGCAGGATATATGAACAGAACACTCAGAATTAATCAGGCTGACATTTCATAGGCCAGAGAGCTGTCAAGTAAAGCTTTGATTTCTTGAGGGGTAGAACAGCAGATAATAGATTGTCGGAACTGGGCTTTTCTTAACAACCGAACCAAGGCTGAGAGGACGCTAAGATATTCTACCTGAGTATTAGGTGGATTTGCAACCAAAAAAAGCAGATGAACCGGTTCACTGTCAATAGAATCGAAATCTATCCCTTCCTTTGAGATCCCGAGTGCCACCCTGATATTGCGAACCTGGTTTGTAGTAGCATGAGCTATGGCAATACCTTTACCAATTCCTGTGCTTTGCTTTTCTTCTCTTAGTTTTATCTGGTGTTCAAACTCGTTTGAATCTGGGAGAGAGGTAAGACTATCGGCAAGGGAGATGAGTTCATGAAGAGCATCATACTTACTGGTAAACGCCAGCTCACAAATGTCTGCTTCGTGGAGCAAATGTTTAAAATCACTCATATTTTAGGGGCTCCAATTCCCTCTTATAATATCGGCTATTTTTAAAAATGTATAGATTTTTTTGAATATTTTTTCTAGTTGTGCGAAGATTGGTGCTAACAACGATGTAATAGCTTGTGTAGAGTGTGATTGTGTATTTATAATTTATGTATCAATGGTAATTGTTGTCCAATAGGAGATTAACTTATTAAAAACACCAAGGTACGTAAAGCAGTGTTAGAAATAGAGGGGCAGACAGTTAAAATCCCTCTCTCCCCTGCAATCTCAATCCTCAATACCCTTCTGCAAAACGGAGTCCGTATCTCCCACTTGTGCGGAGGCAAAGCCGTGTGTGGAACCTGCCGTATCAAAATCTTAAAGGGGGAGGAGTATCTCAGTCCGATGCAGGAAGCTGAGCGGGTTCGACTAAGCAGCAGTACCGGGAGCCGGACTCCTCCGGCCCACACCCGCTTAGCCTGTCAAACCTATGCTCGCGGAGATGTCACCATCAAAATACTCGCCCCAGGCAAGCCCTCGCCAAGGTAAGTGAGGGGCGGCCGTACCTCAAATAAGACAGGAATAAAAGTATATAAGGTCTTATAGGGGGGAGGGGGGCAAAAGACCGCCGGGCTACCAATGTCCGCCAGGCACTTTAATACTTTTATAACTTCTTATACTCCTAGTTTGTAGGATTTTTAGGATGGTCCGCCAGGATTGTTAGGATCCTCAGCCTCTTTCACCTCTTCTACGCCGGTTTCAAAATCAGAAGGATCGAGCTTAGCCTGCGAGCTCTTAGCCTGAAAGTTAGTCTGCGAGGAAGGCCGTTTCTGCTTTGGCTCAGCTGTACCTGAGGAAGTAAGAGCTGGATCGGCAGAATCGGTAGGACCGGCAGAGTTAGTTGTATCGTGCTGGGCCTGGTCTTGGCCTGGAGCGTGTTTTAGGGCTTCGGCCTCGACCATGAGGTCGCTTGACTTCAGCTTGAACCGGGAGACCAGCTGCTCGAGGTGCTGTACGCTCTCGGAGTTCTGTTCGCCCGCCTCGGAGACGCTTTGGGCGGCAGTGGCTACTTCCTGGATACCCTGGGCCATCTCTTCCATGCCGTAGGTCGAGTCGGCGGATATATCACTGAGTCTCTCCATAGATCCTGTTATCCCTTCAACCCTTTGCTCCATTTCGCCGGAGGATTCCTGCACATCCTGGGTTATTTCAACCAGTGAATTGAGAGCCTCTACAATCTGATTGCTCCCGTCCGAGAGTTCCCGGGTAGAGTCCTGCATTTCGGCCATGCTCTTGGACACTTCGCGGACCATTTCGAGCATGCTCTCAAACATCTTACCGGTTTTTTCGGTAGAGGTTTCAGAGATGCTGATACTGTCGACAACCTCTTTAAGCGACCTTCCAATCTCTTTGGCCGAATTTGAGCTTGATTCGGCCAGGTTTCGGATTTCATCGGCTACAACTGCAAAGCCCTTCCCGGCTTCTCCGGCATGGGCGGCTTCGATAGCGGCGTTCATCGCCAGAAGATTTGTCTGGCTGGCGATGCTCTCGATTACCTCAATCATTTCCAGCATCACATCGGCGGATTGTGCCACCTTTTTCATCTGTTGGCGGGTCTGAAGCATCTCCTCTTCACCCTGCTCTGATGTGTGCTCAAGGTTCTCGGCAATTTGTTTTTTCTCTTCGGATACCCGGGCTATGCTTTGAATGGAGGCCGACATCTCTTCAATGCTGGCCGATGATTCGGTGATAGCGGAGGCTTGTGAGCTTATCTGTTCGCTGAGGTTGGACAGAAAATCTTTGACGTTATCCGCAGCGGTTTTTGAGCTGTGTACCTCTCCATCGAGGGTTTTCATTTTTTTACGCATCTGCTGACTATTTGCACGCATCTCCTCAATTGCAGCTGCTGTTTGGGTTGATGATGATGCCAAATTTTGGCTGATATAGCGAGTATCTTCGGTTACATCCTGAATGCCGCCCATCATAGTGTTGAGACTGGAAATAAATGAATTAAAGTAGCCCGAGAGTCTACCTACTTCATCCCTTGAGTCGACCTTGGATTCAACGGTAAGATCTCCCTCGCTGACCTGCACGAAGTTATGGATGTACTCAGATAGAGGCCTGGTGACCGCTTTGATGCTGAGCCATACGGCGGTTCCCAAGGCCAGAAGCATGGCCAGCGAAATAGCACCTATATTGAAGGCTGCGGCTCTCTGAGTATCTTGAGCCGCCGACAGGGAACTTATGATTTCAAAGGCTCCATGGATTTCGCCAACCTTCCAACCCTCTTTAGTGCCGCCGACCGGGTCGAGCTCTCCTGCCGGGTCTCCGTGACAGGTCATACACTCCTGGGTAAGTTTGATTGGACGGAAGTAGCGGATCTGATTCTCTTCATATATTACTTTCTCTTCTAGTCCTTCCGACTTTAGCTCATTGAGTACCTGCAGCTCTAATTCAGTAGGTTCGTTCTCCGGATTACGGGGGGAGACTTTCGGTACGCGAAATTGATAGTTAGCTTTGTCTGCATTTTTCTCTGCTACTCGAATGGCGGTAATTATTGGAACAGCTTGGATGATTTTATCTCTATCACCGGTGGCGGCGAGGGTCTCGAAGTCCTTTATCACCCCATCAGATATTTTTTGGGCCATGTTTTCTCGCGCAGCCTCTGCGGTAAAGACCACGGCACGACTTTTTTCTAAGATGCTGTTCTCCGCCTGTGTGCCGATGGAGCGTGTGAAGAGAAACGAAAAGATTAACGCCAATATGACAATACCCATCATTGTAATAAAGAGAATCTTCAGTTTAAGGCTGATGTCTTTAATGCGCATTTTGGTATCTCCTCACAATTATTTATCTGCCCACATGAACCTTCCCACATTACACTGCCCACAGCAGAGGTCCCAGGGGTTGGCGTCAGAAAAGTTATATCCTTAGAGGTAAGACCGCTCTGACGCTCTTGAAGAAAAGTATAGAAAGTTTATTGTACAAGTGCAACTTGCAACAGCACGTTGAAGTGCTTTGCTGCAAAAAACTATTCTGCAAGACCTCTCAGCGCTTCTATCAGCATATCCCAAATTCGTTCTACCGACGGAATGCTGAGCTGCTCATTTGGAGTGTGAACTTCCTGCAAATCCGGACCGAAACTAATCATGGTCATATCTGGAAATTTATCTCCGATTACCCCGCATTCAAGGCCGGCATGAATTGCTGTAAACTCAGGATCGGAGTTGTTTAACTTACGATAGATCGATTTGAACACATCGATAAGGGGGTTATCAGGATCAGGTGTCCAGGCTGGATAGAGAGATGAGTAGGATACACGTGCACCGGGACAACGGAGAATTGCCGTTATTCTATTTGCCATATTGTCACGTTTACTTGCCGAGGAAGAGCGCTGACTCGTAATTATCTGTACTTCGTAATCCTGGAGGTTTACAGAAGCAAGATTGGTAGATGTCTCCACCATACCGGGGATTGTTCGGCTCATTTCATCAACACCGTGGGGCATCATAAATACGCAATTAACGGCTTTGAAAGTAGCTTTTGGCGAGAGTACTTTTTCTGGTGCTGTCTGTTCATGCTCTAAGCTGATTTGAAGTCCAGCTTCAATGTCCTGGTATTCGGCAGCGATATTGTTTCGGATATCATCGATAATCTGAAGGGTTTTATCCTGCTGGTTTGCAGGAGCAACAAATGTGACAAAGCACTCCCTGGGAATTGCATTGTGTTTCCCGCCGCCATCAAGTCCGGCAATCCGTACATCAACCTTCTCCAGTAGGTTCCATAGTATTCTTACGGCGAATTTGATTGCATTTCCACGGTTCTCATGGATGTCGCCCCCCGAATGGCCTCCTTTGAGTCCGGTTACCGAAAGCTTATAGTGTACGTAGCCGGCAGGCGTCGGGCTCCATTCAACCGGGCACCAGCCCGAGGTAGTAACTCCGCCGGCACATCCGATGATGAAAAACCCTTCCTCCTCCGAGTCCATGTTCACGAGTATACGGCCGTCTAATAGAGAGGGATCTAATTCAAGGGCGCCGGTGAGTCCGCTCTCTTCATCGGTGGTGAAGAGGGCTTCCAGAGGGCCGTGCTCGAGGCTGTCGGAATCGAGGACTGCAAGGGCCATGGCAAGGGCTATCCCGTTATCCGCTCCCAGGGTGGTCCCTTCTGCCTTGAGCCAGGAGCCGTCTTTGACTAGCTTGATCGGATCTTTGGAGAAGTCGTGCTCAATTTGTGAGTTTTTTTCACAGACCATGTCCATGTGTCCTTGTAGTACGACTCCACGTGCGTGTTCGTTGCCGGGGGTGGCCGGCTTTTTGATGATGATGTTTCCAACTGTATCTTGTAAGTGTTGTAGGTTACGGGTTTCAGCAAAATTGGTGAGGTAGGCTCGGATCTGGTCTTCGTTTTGTGAGCATCGCGGGATTTGAGATATTTCTTCGAAAAACCGCCAGACGTTTTCCGGTGCGATTCCGCTTAGAGTTGTAGTAGACATAGAAAGCTCCTTGTAAGTTTGGTAGAGTTTTATAAGACTATGATATCATAATTTTCCCTGCCTTCACAGTTGTACGAACCTTGGTGGTGAAAATAACGCTAATTTCTTATCTACTAAACGATAAGTAACGTATTAATAACATTATTTTTACTTTCACAGAGTTATTGCTTAAAAATAAAAGAATTAACATGTTTTTAGCACCAATCTTTGTACAACTGTGTTGACAGGTGGGGTTAAAATGAGTATTTTTTCTGTTACCGACCGTTCGGTAACTTTTTCTTTGGTCTTTAGGCCGACACAAAGGGATATGGATAAACACGCACAGAAACGACAACAGATAATAGATACAGCCTTCAAAGTGTGGGGGGAAGAGTTCTTCTTTAAAACCAGTTTAACCACACTGGCCGAGGCTGTAGGCAGCTCAAAAACAGCCCTCTATCGCTACTTCAAGAACAAAGACTCCCTCATAGAAGCAATGCGGCAAGATTTTCTAAGGGTACACACCAACATCTGCCTGGAGACAACCAAAGCGGCAGAGGGAAAAAATTTTGAGGAGCGATTAGCACTATTTCAGCAGAAGTTTCTGCGGTTTTACGCAGAGAATTACTGGTATTACCGATTTGCCTCCCTCTTTCTGCTGCCGAATACAGTCGAGGGTTTTCAGCAGCTAGAGGAAGTACTCCAGCTGCAAAATGGAATGTTTCCAACCGCTCATCTGCAGAGGGAGTTTGGATGGAGCGAGCAGGAGGTTCCGGTAGTTCAGCGCTTCATCTTTTCAGTCGGTACCTTCTTACTCAACCGTGGAAACATCAAAGAAGTGCAGGAGATACGGCAGTTGACCTCCGACGAACTGCTTGCAATAAATAAGAAGCTGATATTCGAAGGTATGCGGGGGCACACAGAAATTCAGCTCCCGGATTTTGAGGCTGTAGAAAAGGCATGCAGACTGGAGGTAGAAGACCTACTGCCCCAGGAACCCCTTTTTGCGGCAATCTCAAAAGTTGTGGCGGAAGAGGGGCTGTGGGATGCCTCTCTGGAACAAATCGCCCGTAGTGCGGGAATGAGCAAGAGCAGCTTGTACTTTCATTTTAATGATCGCAATGAGATGCTATGGAAAATGATAGACAATGAACGACATCAGCTCGGAACACTCTTTCTGGAGCGAAGCCGGCAGATGGAGAGTTTTGAAGAGCGTTTATATGCCTTCTTTGCTGTTTTTGCGTGGTACCTTGCCCGGCGGCCTGAATTTTTAGCGGTGATGAACTGGTTCAGGTTCCAGCAGTTTCATATAAAAATTCCGAAGCACATGCAGGGTGGAATGGACCGCTATATTGAGTTTCTCTCTGGGGGACTGGAGAGCGGGAAACTGCGGTCGGATATATTTGACTTACCTACTATTGCTCGCTGGGTTAACTATGGGTTGATCCAGGAGTTGAATAATATGTATTGGATGGAAGGGTTGTCTGAGAAGATCTGGCCCTTTATTAGAACAACGTACAAACTTTTTCTCTTTGGAGTGGAAGGAGCAGAGGATGAAAAAAAATAAGATAATGGAAACGGTCTTTACTTTAATGGTAACTGGATTGTTATTTATGCTGCCTGTGGCAGTGATGGCCGGAGGGCAGTCCGAGAGTCCACAAACTGAACAGTACACAGAAAGTGTCGGCGGCGCAGAGACAGTAGAAGAACTCAAAGAGTTCGCAGGTACCGCGACACAGGTCGAGAGCGGCTCTACGGGGGAGGCTGCGGTCAACGAAGGCGCGGTGGTAGAGCTTACCGTCGACCGGGCGGTTGAGATTGCAATGAACAACAATCTGCAGCTGAAAAGCTCGCTGATTGATACCCGGATCAAGGAGCGCAAAGCCGACTACGCCTGGAACCGGTTCATCCCGAGTGTACAGGCCTCGGGCACCCTGGGCCGGATGAACACCGATCAGTCGATGAGTTTGCTTGCGGGGCTCACCGGGCCCAACGCGCAAGGTATATATGAACCTGTCTATATCACCCAAGACCTCCCCCAATGGTCCGTTTCTGCGGGGCTGGATATGTCGCTAAGGCTTAATCTGGCCATGTTCAATGGAATTCGGGCGACCCAACTGGATTATCAGGGGGGGCGGATTTCGCTGGAACAGGCGCGGCAGAGGGTTGCGCGGGATGTGAAGAAGAGTTTTTATAATCTGCTGCTGATGCAGGAAAATCGGCAGTTGATGGTGGAGAATATAAATGCGGCTGAGCGGCGTTACCAGCAGGCTCGGATTAACTATGAAAACGGTCTGGTGCCGGAGCTGACTATGCTGAACGCAGAGGTGGCCTACGAGAACCTCAAGCCCCAGCTCAAATCCATCGATTTAGGGTACCGGCAGGCGATACAGGGTTTTAAGATGACCCTGGGTATTTCCCTCGACCGCGAACTTGCCCTGGAGGGGACTATAGATGCCGAGCCGGTTGCGGTGGATTCTGAGCAGCTGATCAATGAGCATTTGACTGACCGGCTGGATATTCAATCTGTGGTAAACGGTATTACCAGTTTGCGTAATCAGATTGAGGCCACCAAACTGCAGGCCTTTACCCCCAATCTGATTCTGGGGTACAACCTGGATCCCTCATTTAATGGTGATCCGTGGAGCGACCCCTGGTTTGATGATATTTCGAACGACTGGAATCAGCGCAGTGGTATGTTCCGTGTGACTATTGCCATGTCCTTGGAGTCGTTGCTGCCTTTTTCGCAGACCCAGGTGGGCCTGCGGGAGCTTGAGGATAATCTGGAGAAAACCAAGATCGGTCTGATGCAGTCGATTGACGGGGCGGAGCTGGAGATCGATTCGACGGTCCGGCAGCTGGAGAAGTCGCGGGATACTATCGAGACCCTGCAGTTGAATGTGGAGCGGGCCCGGCGGGCTTACGAGATGGCCGAGGAGGCCTACAATGCCGGGAGCCAGGAGCTGTTGGAAGTGCAGAATGCAGAGATTGAGCTGAAACAGGCACGGCTGGAGGTGCTAAAAGAGAAATATACTTATTTGTCGGCACTGATCGATCTGGAGTATCAATTGAATACAAATATAGAACGGATTATTGAGGACTAGAGAGGATAGATGTATGGGAACGAAAAAAATTGGGAGAATAGTGGTGCTGCTTTTATTGGCAGCACTGTTGGCGATAGGTATTTACTTCGGATTAGAACGCTTCGGCGGTGAGATTGGCAGTAAAAGTGGCGGTGAAAAAGAGAATGAAGCTGCCGCTGGTGCAGAAGGGCCGGCGGGCGATGAAGAACAGCAGACGGTGTTTGCCGTGAGTACCACCAAAGCGGTGCAGGGGCAGATTAAAGATTATATCGATGTAAATGGCGATGTGGTTACCAAGACCAGGGTGGATACCTATCCTGATACAGCCGGAAAATTATCTGGTTTGTACGTGGAGGTCGGTGAGCGTGTTCGCAAAGACCAGGTTATTGCCGAGGTTGATCCCTCCAGGCCGGGTATGCAGTTTTCGGCCAGTCCGGTCAAGGCACCGATCAGTGGAATGATCACCTCGCTGCCGGTGCAGGTGGGCAGTACGGTGTCCCAACAGATGACGGTGGCTCAGGTAAGCAAGATGGATGATCTGGAGCTCAGAGTTCATGTGGCCGAGCGCTTTATTTCTAAAATGCAGGTGGGGCTTTCGGCGGAGATCAGGTTCGAGGCCTACCCCTCACGAGAGTTCACTGGACGGGTACGTGAGGTTAGTCCGGTGGTGGACCCGGTTTCACGAACCCTGGAGCTGAAGATTTCCATTTCCGATGGGACCGATATACTGAAGGCGGGGATGTTCGGTGAGGTGAAGATAATCACCGAAGAGAAGTTGAAGGTGGTGAAGATTCCCTCGGATAGTCTGGTCCGCCGTTTCGGGGATGACTTTGTGTTTGTGGTGAACCGGGACGCGGCCGCGGCTGAAGCAGACGGCGCGGCGGGCACGGACGTCGGCGCTGATGCAGACGCCGGCGCCGACGACAGCGGAATCCTCGGGGTTGCCGAGCGGCGCAGGGTGAGTGCAGGGATCGAGATTGATCAGAAGCTGGAGATTCAGTCCGGTCTGGAGCCTGGCGAGGAAGTTGTGTACCGGGGGCAGACCCTGTTGGAAAAGGGCTCGAGGGTCAGGGTTGTTGAGCAGGTACAGCCGCTCTCCGAATCCGATACGCTGGATTAGGGAGAAATAAGGTATGAGTATTACGAAGACAGTTGTCCATCGACCGACAACGATTTTTATCATTTTTGTATTGGTCATCGGCCTGGGGATTTACTCGGCCACCGACTTGTCCCTGGACTTGTATCCGGAGATCGATCCGCCGATGCTGGTGGTGTTTACCGATTATGAGGGTGCCGGTCCGGAGGAGGTTGAGAAGAGTATTACCCGTCCCTTAGAGGGGTCCATGAGCAATGTGAGCAGTGTGGAGAACATTACTTCCACCTCATCCAAGGGCAATAGCATGGTGATGCTGGAGTTTACCTACGGTACGAATATGGCCGAAGCGGCCAACAGCGTGCGCGACAGCCTTGAGTTTGTGAAGGGCTTTTTGCCGGGTGAGGCGGGTACTCCGATGATCTTCAAGTTCGACCCCTCCATGATCCCGATTATGGGGCTGACCTTGTCGGGCCAGCGGACTCCGGAGGAGCTGCGGCAGATTGCCGAGGATATTGTCCAGCCCCGGGTTGAGCAGGTTGAGGGGGTGGCCATGACCAGCCTCAGCGGCGGCCGCGAGCGGGCCATTCGCGTAGAGATTCCCCAGAACCGTTTGGCGGCCTACGGCCTGACGATGAGCCAGGTAGCCAATATGATGCGGGGTCAGAATGTGCAGATTTCGGCGGGTAGTATTACCGAGGGGAATAAAAACTTTCTGGTGCTGACCAGCGGGCGCTACGATAGCATCCGCGAGATAAAGAATACAGTTATTTCTTACAAGGGGGGCAGGCCCAATCCGATGGGGTCAGCTTCCGAGGTAAAGAGTATCCGCCTGCGGGATATTGCCAATGTGTATGACGGGTATAAAGATCCAAGCAGTTTGGTGTACATCAACGGCGAGCCGGGGGTGCAAATTGTGGTCCAGAAGCAGAGCGGGACCAATTCGGTGCAGACGGTTGAACAG
>Ga0102938_10003939_pt1 | contig 11005 bp, 9 predicted proteins | sample SalPonR2_B_D2_MG_FD_84516 | JGI IMG/M metagenome (GOLD analysis project Ga0102938, IMG submission 84516) | Salt pond soil microbial communities from South San Francisco under conditions of wetland restoration - Salt Pond MetaG R2_B_D2_MG | ecosystem: Environmental > Aquatic > Marine > Intertidal... | reverse complement strand
GGGCTTCACGGCGGTCAACGGTGTCGCCGGCTTCGGCCACCACGGCGAACACGCCGGTCGGCTGCTGTTCAACGACCGCAACAGCTTGTCGATGATCATCAGCGTCGTGCCGCTCGACCGGGTCAAGACCATCGTCGCCGGCATCCGAGCGCTGCTCGACCACCACCACGGCGTCGTGTTCATCAGTGAAACCCACGTCAGCCGTCCCGAGTACTTCCAGTCCGGCCCCGACGCTCGGCCCGACACGGATCAGGCCTGATCGCCGCCGGTCAGGCGCCGTTGCCGAGGAGAGTGAGTTCGGCCTCGAGCCGGGGAGGCACCGGCCGTCGTACGGCGACGGCGGCGGGCAGGCGACGCACGACTCCGGCGAGTGCCCGCCACGTCACCGGATCGGTGGGTGCGCGGCGGATCATCGTCGCCACGGCTCGGCCGACGACCGGCCAGGGTCGACGCATCACGGCGACGAGGATCTCGTTGCGGCGCTGGTGGGCCGTGCGGTCACGCCGTCCAGTGTCGGCGTGCGCCGGGGCATGGTGGGCGCGAACACGGTCGACGTAGGCGAGTTGCCAGCCGGTCGCCCGCATGTCGATCGCCAGGAGTTGTTCTTCTCCACCGATGTGGAGCAGGGGTTCGAACCCGCCGGCGGACTGGAACGCACGACGACGCACCACGGCCCCGCAGGCGAGGAAGCCGAGCACCGACGGTCCCGACGAGGTGGGCGTCAGAGGGCTGTGGACCAGATCGGTGACGATCGGGTCGGGACGCCCGTCGGGTTCCACGATCACCTGGGCGACCACGAGCCCGACGTCGGGGTCGTCTCGGAGGACCTCGGCGGCGGCGGTCAGTGCTCCGTCCGCCCACCACGAGTCGTCGTCGGCGAACGCCACGACGTCGGTGTCGGCGATGTCGACGCCGCGATTGCGGGCTGCTGCCCCGTGGTTGCGGTCGAGCGTGAGGACGCGGATCCGATCGCCGTACGCGCGGTGCAGCGCCTCGGTGGTGTCGTCATCCGACGCGTCGTCGACGACCACGACGGGCCATCCGTCGGGAAGCCGGAGCAGACGGCCCACGTTCTCGACGACCCGGCCAGAGCGGTTGTGCGTGGCGACCACGATGGTGCCGGGCGATCGTGGTGTCGCCGGAGCGCCCGTCCCCGCCTGCGGTTCGCTGCCCGGCGTCGTGCCCGGCGTCGTGGTCGGTTTCACCTGATCACCCGGTCGAGCCGGTCGAGTACCTCGTCGACTCCGATCGCGGCCAGGCCGGGATCGAGCAGCCGGGAATGGGGGTCGCCGCGGCGCCCCTTCCACAGGACCTCCTGGGGTCCGTGTGACCGTGGGCCCCATCGAGCCGGTGGTGTCGGACCGAACAGCACCACCGAGGGCGTCGCCAGTGCGGCAGCGAGATGGCTCACGCCGGTGTCGTTGCTCAGCAACGCGCGCGCCGATGCGAGCAGACCCCACAGCCCGACGAGATCGGTGTGGCCGGCGAGAGACCGCGGGCGAGGTGCGGGGTCGTCGTCGTCACAGGCCGCCTCCCGGAGCACGAGGTCGCAGAGCGCCCGTTCGCCTGCGGATCCCGTCAGGACGACGGTGTGTCCGTGTGCGTGGAGCTGCCGGACCACTCGTGCGAATCGGGAGGCCGGCCATCGCCGCCCGGGCGCAGCCGCCCCGGGATGAACCACGATCGGTCCGGTCGCCGGCGCATCGCCGAGGTCCGCCGGCGGTGGGAGTGCACCGTCGTCCGGATCGGCGTCGACGCCGCACTCCGCCAGCAATCGGCACCATCGGTCGATCTCGTGCTCGTCGCTGCGCCACGGCGGCCCGTCGCATGTGGCCGGGACGTCGTCGTGACGGAATGCGAGCAGACGTCCGGGTGCCAGGTCGGCGAGGTGCGCCGAGGAGGTCGGCCCGCAGCCGTGGAGGTTGACGGCGACGTCGACCCCACCGAGGCCGGAGGGCAGCGGCTGCAGCCCTGCGACATCGACGACACGATCGACTCCGGCCGCTGCAGCGATCGGCGCCTGCCAGGCGGGTGCTGCGAGCACGAGATCGTGGTCGGGAAGCCACCGGCGAAGCCCGCGCAGCGCCGGGAGCGCGGTACAGAGATCGCCGAGCCCGAGCGCCCGCAGGACCACGACCGTACCGGCACTCACGGCCAGGATGCCTCCGCAGGTGCCATGATCGCGAGCTCCTTGATCTCGATGCCGGCAGGCCGGTCGAGCGCCCACACGACGGCGTCGGCGACGTCGTCGGGATCGGCCAGTACGGCCTCCGGTGGTGGCTTGTACTGCTCGTCGCGGGCGTCGAAGAAGGCGGTGTGCATGCCGCCCGGCGTGAGCAGCGTCACGCCGACGCGTCCGCGGTACTCGGCGGCGAGTGCCCGAGTGAATCCGATCACCCCGAACTTCGACGCGCAGTACGCCGAGGCGTCGCCGACGGCGCGGTGACCGAGCGTGGAGGCGACCGTCACGAGACGGCCCGACTGCTCGAGGAGCTGCGGGAGAGCGGCTCTCGACACGGCCGCAGTCGCCAACAGGTTCACGGCCACGATGCGCTCCCAGGTCTCCCGATCCGTTGCGTCGAAAGGTCCTGGTACGTCGGTTCCGGCGCAGCACACGAGGGCGTCCAGCCCGCCCAGCCGGTCGATCGCGGTCTGCGTCGCCCGCTCGGCTGCTGCGGTGTCGGACAGGTCGGTCTCGATCGTCTCGGCCTGCTCCGATGGTCGACGGTCGAGCGAGATCACGTCGGCACCGTGCTCGCCGAGGCGTCGGCAGACGGCCGCTCCGAGTCCCGACGATCCTCCGGTGACGACGACACGCTGGTTGTTCCGATCAGACGACATGTGAGCCTCCTCGTTCGATGGTGTGGATGATGTTCGTGGTGGATCGCCCGGGCAGGAAGGGCACCGTCACGACCGCACCGCCCCATTCGGACACGACGTCCGACTCGGGGATCTCGACGGCGCCGTAGTCGCCGCCCTTCACGAAGATGTCGGGCCGGAGCCTGCGCAGGGTGTTCACCGGTGTGTCGTCGTCGAACACGAGCACCTCGTCGACGCAGGCGAGTGAACGCAGCACGGCGGCGCGGTCCTCGGCGGGTTGCACCGGGCGTCCCTCTCCCTTCAGGCGGCGGACCGATGCGTCGCTGTTGAGCAGCACCACCAGCCGATCGCCGAGCAGCCGGGCCCGCTGCAGTGTGGCGACGTGACCCCGGTGCAGCACGTCGAAGCACCCGCCCGTGGCCACGACGGTCCCGGGGGCTGCGTCATCGGACGGAGGGCTCGGCTCGGCGCCCGGTGGGCCGGCGTACCGGAGTGCCCCGGCGCCGCCTCGGGCGACGAACGCCCCGGCCGTGGCCACGGCATGTTCGACGGCTTCCGAGACGAGCGCACCGTCGGCGAGGGCACCCGCCGCAGCGGCCGCGAACGCATCGCCGGCACCACACGTGTCGGAGATCGAGTCCAGCCGATCGGAGGGGACGACGAAGGGCGTGGCGCCGTGAGCGAGGGCCGCTCCGCGTTCACCGAGGGTGACGGCGACGGACCGCACCCGCCACTGCCGGCGGAGCCGTTCGGCCACGGTCGACATCCGGGCGACGACCTTGCCCGCCTCGGCCGGGTCGTTCCCGGCCTGCAGATCGAATCCGACGGCCTCGTCGCGATTGGGCGTCACCAGCGTGGTGCCGTGCTCGGGTGCTGCGCCTCGCGGATGCGGATCCCACACGACCGGCGTGTTGCGGGTGAGGGCCTGCTCGACCAGTCGACGGACCTCGGGGTGTGACGACATGCCGCGGCCGTAGTCGGAGAGCAGGACGGCGTCGGCGCCGGCCACCAGGTCGTGGACGTGGTGGGGGAGTGGTCCGATCGTTCCGCCGTCGCCCCGGTCGAGGCGCAGCACCGACCGCCCGTCGACGCGGATGCGTGTCTTCTCCACGGTCGTACCGTCGTGGTCGGCCGCCACGAGGTGCACGCCGGCCTCCGTGACGGCACGTCTCAGCGACGCACCTGGTCCATCCCCGGCGACGCCCGTCAGCAGCGTCGTCTCGTGGCCTGCCGCGCGGCCGAGGACCGCCGCCAGCCCGGCTCCGCCCGGCCGCTCCACGACCGTCCGCTCGTCGACGACGGGGGCCGGTGCGTCCGGACACAGCCGATCCACCACACCGTCGATGTCACGGTCGAGCAGCAGGTCGCCGATCACCACGAGGCGGCTCATCGCACGCCCGCCCGAACCTCGTGGTGCCCGTTCGCCGGGCTCTGTGCGAGATGGTCGTCGAGTGCCTCGCACACGAGGTGCACGGCCACCTGGTGGATCTCCTGGACCGTGGGTGTCGTGGCGTCGACGCACAGTGCCTCGTCGGACGCCGTCGACAACGGGTTCGGGCCCCTTCCGGTCATCGCCAGCACCGTGAGACCTCCGTGCCGGGCCGTCTCTGCGGCACGCAGCACGTTGACGGACCGCCCGGACGTGGAGAAGGCGACGAGGACGTCGCCCGGTCGCCCGTGGGCGCGCACGGATCGGGCGAACCCCTCGGCGGCGCCGTAGTCGTTCACGATGGCCGTGTACGCCGAGGTGTCGGCATGGAGCGCGATGGCACTCAGCGGGACCCGTTCGTCGAGGTACCGCCCGACGAGCTCGGCCGTGAGATGCTGCGCATGGGCCGCACTACCGCCGTTGCCTGCGGCCAGCAGCCGGCCGCCGCTCGACAGCACGACGGCCAGGCGGCGCCCCCAGCTCTCCAGCCGGCCGAGGTCGTGTTCCAGCTCGGCGACGGCCTGTTCCAGCCGGCGGAGGTGGGTGTGGAGGAGATCGCTCACGGCCGCGCACCTCGCATGCTGCCGCTCGACATGAGGCCGGCAACGGGCGACGTCCCCGCTGTCGAGTCCTGGCGTCCCTGGGCGACCAGTTGCTCGGCCACCCGCCACGTCCGCTGGGCGATCTCGTCCCAGCCGTAGAGCCGTGCACGCTGCAGCGATGCCTGTGACATGGCCGACGCCCGTGCGCGGCGCGAGGTGATCGCAGCGATGGCGGCCCGGATCGAGGAGGGTCGTCTCGGGGGGACGAGGATGCCGGTCTCGCCGTCGACCACCGTCTCGGCCAGCCCTCCGACCGCAGTTGCCACCACCGGTACACCACATGCCATGGCTTCCACCGCCACCAGTCCGAACGGTTCGTACCAGGGCGTGCAACACACCACGTCGGCGGAACGCATCAGAGCGGGGATGCTGCCGTGGTCGACGGCACCGAGCAGCTGGATGCGGTCGGCGGCCCGGCTGCGCTCGATGATGTCGAGGAGCTCGGCAGCGTAGGGATGGTCCGAGAGCATGGCCGCCGGCGGCCCCCCGGCGACGAGCAGCTCGACGTCGTCGAGGTCGGCGACGGCACGGACGACGTCGCCGAGACCCTTGCGAGGGACCAGCCGGCTCACACACACCACCCGCTTCCTGCCGTCCTGTGACGGAGGACGGCGATCACCGTCGGGGTCGAAGCGGTCGAGGTCCACGCCGCACGGCACGACGGTGATCCGGCGGGCCGACACGCCCTGCTCCACGAGTGTCCGGCACTCCTCCGCCGTGGTGGCGATCACCCGATCGACATGGCCGGCCAGCCAGCGTTCCACCTCGATGCGTTCGTCGGGGCTGGTGTCGGCGGCGCCCTGATGGTGGCGCTTGTCGGCCCCGAGGGCGTGGTAGGTGAGTGCGATCGGGATGCCGAGACGGTCGGCTGCGGCGGCTGCTGCGAGGCCCGACATCCAGAAGTGGGCATGGACGACATCGGGTGGATCGTGTCGCCACCGCTGTTCCAGATCGTCGGCGAAGGCCGGCATGTACTGCAGGAGTTCGTCCTTGGGGATCGGCTCGGCCGGCCCGGCACTCACATGGTCGACGGTGACCCTGTCGCCGAAGGTGACGGTCCGGTCCAGAGCCGGGTCGTCGCGCCGGGTGTGCACGGTGACGTCGGCGCCGAGGTCGGCGAGGCCATGCGCCAGTGCGGCGACGTGCACGTTCTGACCGCCGGCGTCGACGCCGCCCAACAGTGCCAGTGGGCTCGCATGTTCGGAGACCAGGCTGATCTTCATCGGCAGGACACCTCCAGGAGTTGGTTCCACCCGTCGAGGAATCGGTCGAGAGAGAAGTGTTCGATCGCGTGCTCACGTGCACGCCGACCCAGCTCGGTTGCCTCGGCCGGATCGGCGAGCAGGCGACGGGTCGCCTCGACCAGAGCGTCGACGTCGTTCGACACCACGCCGCACCGATCGGGCACGGCAACCGGAATCTCGGTGGTGGCGAGCGCCACCACCGGCATGCCCAGCATCATCGCCTCCACCAGCGACAGACCGAGCGACGTCCATCGGAACGGATGCACGTAGCACCGGCGCCGTGCGAGTCGGTCGTGCATCTCCGCCTGCGGGAGGTCGTCGTGGACCTCCAGCCACTCGGGCGTTCCGTAGAGCTCGTGGAGCCCGGTGACCCCCATGCCGAAGACGTCGATGCGCCCGGCGGCGCCGAACCGGCCGAGCAGGTCGGCGCCGACGACGCGACCGCGCCGCAGTGGTTCGTTGACGACCACTGCCGCCGCCTCCTCCACACCCGTCCACCGGTGACCCGGATCGGGGATTCCGTGTTCGATGGTGACGGTGCGGGTGGTGCCCGTGTCCCAGAACAGCTCGTTGGTGTGGGTCACGTGGACCACGGTGAGGTCGTCTCGATTGCGGGCCGGGTGGCACATCTGGTCGATGCGGCCCTGGGGGGCGTTGTGCTCCAGCCAGATCAGCGGGATGTCGCGGCCAGGCCGCCGCCCGCCGAGCCACTGCTCGGCGAGCTCCAGGTCGCGAGACCGCTGGACGACGACGACGTCGAGCGGCGTGTCGGCGAGTTCCTCGGGAGTCCGTTCCACCACGGTGGCCGGCCAGTCCCAGGTCGCCGCTCGGCCGCGCCCGTCGGGGCCACGGTCGTCCACCAGCGGTACGACGTAGTGGTGTGGCCCCTGGACGAAACTCGTCGTCCATGACCCGTGGACGTGCCAGATCAGCACGTTCATCCGGTCACCCCCGCTCGGCCGGTGGCCATTGGCGTTCCTGGCGACGTGAGCAGCTCCACAGCCTCCAGCACCGCATCGGCGGTGAAGGGCGCAAGACAGGGCTGACCTGCGATCGGGCACTGCCGGGACCGGCAACCGGCGCACGCCACATCGGGGTCACCCAGCAGGATGTGAGGCACCATCCACGGGCGCCAGCGGTGGGGGTCGACGACAGGAGCGAAGGCTTCCACCACGGGTGTGCCGACCGCTGCCGCGACGTGGGCGGCACCCGTGTTGCCGGTGACCACGACGTCGGCGCCGGCGACGATCTGGACGAGGCCGTCGACGTCGGTGGTTCCGGCGGTCGAGTGGACGTGCGCCGACCCGCTCGCCGCGACGATCCGGTCGGCTGCGTCGGTGTCGGCAGGCGCACCGGTCACGATGACGTCGAATCCGGCGCCTGCCAGTGCGGCGGCGGCGTCGGTGGCAGCACGGTCGGGAAGACCTCGGGCAGGCACCGAGGCGCCCGGGTGGACGACCACGTACCTCCTGCCGCGCGTGACGGGCCGGGCCGACGGCACGAGCGCCGTCGGGTCGAGCCGGAGCCGGCCGTCGTCGCCGGGCGGGAGCACGTGGCCGGCGGCCCGGCACAGCGACAGTGACTGCTCCACCTCGTGCAGCTCCGGAAGGTATGGGTGCCGCACGTCGAGCAGCGAGCCGGGATAGTCGACCGATGTCGCAGCGACGTGACGGACCCCCGCCGTGCGCAGCAGCAGTGCGAGCGGGAGTGGACTCTGGTGGAACGACGTGAGGATCACGGCCTCGTCGATTCCGCGTTCTGCCACGCTCTGCTTGAACGCCACCAGCGCACCCGGTTCGACCGACGGGGGGTCGAACGACACCCACGGTGCATCGAACACGATGATGTCGTCGACGCCCGGGAGCAGCCGGGCGGCGGGTGCGCCGGCCGGCCCGGCGAGGAACGTCACCGGTCCACCCGATGCAGCGACGGCACGAACGGCGGGTCCGGCGAGCACCACGTCGCCGAGATTGTCGAGGCGAGCAACGAGCCGCCGGGTCATGCTGCCGTCCCTGCCGGATCGGTCACCGGCCCCGAAGAGCCGACCGGGTGACCGTCCGAGTGCGGGTCCGCTGCGGTCCGGACCGGTTGCAGGAGGATGTCAACAGCAGTGGCGAGGTCGGGGGCGACGAGCGGGGCGGCGTCGATCTCCTCGGTCCGGGTGTGGCGTGTCGGCACCAGCACGGGGCGGGCACCGGCGGCCAATGCGGCGGCGACGTCGGCGCCGATGTCGCCGATCACGGCGCAGTGTCGGGGGATGAGATCCATCTCGGCGGCGGCGGCGAGGACCATGCCCGGCGACGGCTTCCGGCACCGGCACCCGGCGTCGGGCGTGTGCGGGCACACCTGGACGGTGTCGAACGGTCCGAGGAGTTCGTCCACGCGTCGGGTGACCGCATCGGACGCCCGACGACTGATCAGGCCGCGTCCGATGCCGCTCTGGTTGGTGATGATCCCCACCCCGATCCCGTGTGTCCGCAGCCGCTCGACTGCCTCGCGTGCACCGGGCATCGGGGTGACGAGCTCCGGGTCTCCGTTGTAGGGGACGTCCTCCACCAGCGTGCCGTCGCGGTCGAACAGGACGAGTGACGGTGGTTGCGCCCAGCGCCGATCGGCGACGCCCGACGGAGCCAGCCGGCGGGCCCGCCACATACCCCAGGCCGCCCATCCGGTCGCCGCGAACGGGATCGCTGCGGAACTCACGGCGAGCCGGGCCCACTCGCGGACGTCGACCGGTCCCTGTCGCACCCGGGATCCCCAGAACCGTGCGAGCCGGACGAGAGCCACGACGGACGCCGCAGCGGCAGCCCGCGGCCGACCGATGGCGAGAGCGAGAGCTGCGAGCCCAGCCGTCGACGTTGTGATCACGTGGTCCCGGAGGGCTCCGGCCGGAGCGTGGCCACGTCGGCGCCAGTCGGGCCCGTGGAGCCGCCGCATGAGGGCGTCGTCGGCGTTGCCCCGCTGTGCGCTGATGCTGCTGCTCCACGTGCCCGACCGCACCGGATGCACTGTGGTGCGGCGTCCCCGTGTGATGCGGGCACCGGTGTCGGTGATCCGGAGAGCGAGGTCGGTGTCCTCCCGGTACGCACGACGGAAGCGTTCGTCGAACCCGTCGAGGCGCTCGAGCACCGTTCGCCGCACGGACATGTCGGCGGTGATCCAGACCGCTCGCTCGAGAGCCCCGACACCGCGCTCGGCATCGGTGGGCCTGCGGTGAGCGGGCATCGGGACGACGATCCGGGCCGTGGTGGCGGCGACGTCCTCTCCGGCGTCGCAGTCAGCGGCGGCGCACAGATCGGCGGTGAGGTCGTGACGCCACGTGGCGGACGGCACGACGTCGTCGTCGAGGAACACCACCCACGGTGAGCGACAGCGTCTCCATCCGGCGTTGCGTGCCGCTGCCGGTCCGCGCCCGCCCGAATTCACGACCACCGGAGCGATCGTTTCCAGCCGGGGCAGCACCAGGGGCGGCTCGGGATGTCGCCGGTCGTCGACGACCACGACGTTGCGAGGTGGTGGGCCCTCGGCAGCGTCGAGCGCGAGCAGCAGGTGCCGCAACGACGGTCGGCCGACGGTCGGCACCACCACGTCGTAGGCGTCCGGTGCACGGGTGTGGCCCGTCACCGGAAGCACCTCTCCCGCCGGATCACGAACGGACCGATGGCGAGCAGATCGATCGGAGCCGATCCGAAGCACTCCAGCGCCTCTCGCGGATGATCGACCATGGGTCGCCCGGCGGTGTTGAACGATGTGTTCACCACCACGGGCAATCCGGTCCGCTGCTCGAACTGGGTGAGCATGCGATGGACGAGGGGTTCGTCGCCGGGATCCACCGTCTGGATCCGCGCCGTGTTGTCGACGTGGACGACGGCGGGGATTCGCTCGGCCCACGACGGGTGCACACGGTGCGTGAACAGCATGTACGGGCTCGGGACGGGTCCGCCGTCGAACAGCTCGGACGCAGCCTCCACGGTGACCATCGGTGCGACCGGCCGGAACTGTTCGCGTCCCTTCACGTCGTTGAGTCGCTCGAGATTGCGGCCGTGTCCGGGATGCGCGAGGAGGCTGCGGTGGCCGAGTGCACGCGGACCGAATTCGCTCCGGCCCTGGAACCAGGCGACGATGGCATCGTCGGCGAGTGCGTCGGCCACCGCCGAGGCGACGTCGTCCACCCGCTCGAAGGGGAGGGCGGCAGCCGTGAGCACGCCCTCGATCTCGTCGTCGCTCCATCCCGGCCCGAGTGCAGCCGTGGTCATCGGCGTCGGCGTGTCTCCCAGTTCGGCTGCGACGTGGAGCGCCGCTCCGAGTGCGGTTCCGGCGTCGCCCGCCGCGGGCTGGACCCACACGCCGTCGAACGGTCCGTCCTCGAAGAGCCTGCTGTTGGCGACGCAGTTCAGCGCCACGCCTCCCGCCATGGTGAGCCGTCGCTCGCCCGTCCGATCGGCGAGCCAGGCGGCGAGGTCGAGCATGACCTCTTCGAGACGCGTCTGCATCGTGCTGGCGAGGTCGGCGTGTTCGGCCCGCACACCGTCGTCGCCCGACCCTGGTGGGGCGAACCGGTTCCAGTCGATCTCCTCGGTGACGAATCCGCCGCATCCGTCGGCATGGATCGAGCGGCGGAACTCCTCGATGTGGACCGGGTTGCCGTAGCTGGCGAGTGCCATCACCTTGTACTCGTCGCTGCTACGGCGGAAGCCCAGATGCGCCGTGAGCTCCTCGTAGCGCAGACCCAGACTGTGGGGCAGGTCCTGGCGTGCCAGCGTGCGGAACCGGCCGTCGCGGTGGACGCCGGCGAGGTACGAGCTGTTCTCACCCCGCCCGTCGAGCACCATGACCGCCGACGAGTCGAACGGTGAGGCACCCCACGCCGATGCGGCGTGAGCGACGTGGTGGGGGACGTGACGCACGTC
>Ga0102938_10003938_pt1 | contig 11007 bp, 8 predicted proteins | sample SalPonR2_B_D2_MG_FD_84516 | JGI IMG/M metagenome (GOLD analysis project Ga0102938, IMG submission 84516) | Salt pond soil microbial communities from South San Francisco under conditions of wetland restoration - Salt Pond MetaG R2_B_D2_MG | ecosystem: Environmental > Aquatic > Marine > Intertidal... | reverse complement strand
TCTTCATTGATTATTTTAAAAAAATATCTCCACTTCTCCCCTTTTTCGCAAAGTTCTTTAGTGTCATTAAGACATCTTTCTATAAATTCCTGGGAGTTTAATTTGCAAACTTTAAAAACCGAGGATCTTTTAAAATTTGGTATATCAAGCTCTTCTATGATCCGCAAAGCTAAATCCTGCCATCTATAGGTAGGTGGTTTTTTCTCTTTTTTATCCTTAAAAATATCCCCCAATTGACTAAATCCATTGTCTTTTTTCATATTTTCTGTTATGATTTATAAATTAAAACTCGGATTAAATAATCGGAATGTTTTAAGTTTAAAATAAATAACAAATCAATTATGGCTAAAATATTGAATATTATTACCAATCCCGATCCTGTTTTGCGGAAAAAATCTCAGCCCCTAAATTTGGAAGAACCGCTGACCTCCGAACAAACAAATTTTTGCCAAGACCTGATTTTAACTATGAAAGAAAAGGACGGGGTGGGCCTGGCCGCACCTCAAGTGGGGAAAAATATCAGAATAATTGTGGTTACCTTAGATAATGAAATAATTTGTATGGTCAATCCCCAAATCACCAAAAAGTCTTGGGCCCGACATTGGGGAGAGGAGGGCTGTTTGTCCGTTCCCGATCAATTCGGAGAAGTGGAAAGGCACAAAAAAATAAACTGTATATATTTTACCCCTGAGGGCAAGAAAAAACAAATCAAGGTTCAGGATTTTCCCGCCCGCATAATCCAGCATGAAATAGACCATTTGGACGGAATTCTTTTTATAGATAAGGCGCGTAATCTAAAAAAATCTTCTTAAAAAAGTCTTTTTTTTCTTTTTCTCTTTTCTTCTTATCTTTTTTATTATCAAACTTATAAACAAAAAAGCTATTCCCAAAAATAAAAACAAAAAAGAAATCTCTTTATAATATTCACTTAGAAGTTCTTGGTTACTCCCGAAAAAATACCCCAAAAAGGCCAAAATTATCACCCAAATCGATGAGCCTAAAAAAGTAAATAAACAAAAACTTTTGAAATTCATGCGAGAGAACCCGGCCGGCAGAGAAATGAGTTGTCTGACTACCGGAATTAAACGTCCGATAAAAGTGGATATTTTGCCATACTTTAAAAAAAACTTTTCCGACTTTTCCAACTTTCTTTTATTTATTAATAGAGCTTTGGCCATTTTAGTCTCGACCCATCTGTATATTAAAGTTCTTCCCAAATAATAAGCTAAAAAATAGTTAAAAACAGCTCCGACCATACTTCCCAATATTCCCGCTACAACCACCCCCGAAATACTAAGATCACCCTGCTGGGCCATAAAAGCGGCCGGAGGAACTATAATCTCTGAAGGAAAAGGCACCAAAGAGCTTTCCAGGGCCATTAAAAGAAAAACAAAACCATAATTTAGAGTATTGATATAGGCAAAAACAAAAGAAATTAAAATTTCCATAAATATAAAATTATATATCTAACATTAAATCATAAAAATTAAAACTTGTCATGAGTAATTCTTATAAATATAATCTAATTTTTGCCGGCACCCCGGAATTCGCCCTTCCTTCTCTGAAGGGCTTGATTCGAGATGATTCTTTTAACATCTTGGCCGTAATAACTCAGCCGGATAGAAAGGCAGGGCGAGGACAAAAAATAACCGCTCCCCCGATTAAAAAATTGGCTCAAAAAAATAATATTCCGGTTCTGCAACCGGAAAAAATTGAGAAAATTGAAAAAGAAATTTCAGAGTTCAGAGCGGACGCTTTGGTCGTGGTCTCTTATGGACAAATTATTCCGGAAAGAATATTAAATTTACCCAAACACGGATCTTTTAATTTTCATGGCTCTTTACTTCCTCGCTACCGCGGAGCCGGAGTTATAGCCGCCCCCATACTAAACGAAGACGAATACACGGGTGTAACATTAATGAAAATGGACGCGGGACTTGACACCGGACCGATTATAAAACAAAATAAAATTAAGCTGGACAAGGAAGAAACTTTAAAAACCCTCCATGACAAACTTTCTCAAAAAGGAGCCGAAATCTTAGTTACGGCTCTAAAAGAATATTTGGAAGGTAAAATAAAACCGCAACCTCAAAAAGAAGAAGAAGCAAGTTACGCTCCCAAGCTAAACAAACAAGACGGTAAAATAGATTGGCAAGAGAACGCTAAAATTATAGAAAAAAAAGTTCGGGCCCTTAATCCGGTGCCCGGAACTCATACAAAATTAAACGGTAAAAATTTAAAAATAAAAGAAGTGGAGCACAGATTTTTACCTATTAATAAATTTCCGGTTGGGAAACTTTTTTTATTTAAAAACAAGTTAGCGGTCCAATGCGGTCAAAATGCTTTAATAATAAAAAAATTACAGTTAGAAGGAGGGAAAGAAATGTCTGCCCCGGATTTTCTAAAAGGTCACCCGGACGTTGAGGGGAAAATTTTAGCTTAAACTAAAAATATATCTAAAAAATAAAATAAGCAGGGGGTGTCCACTTATTTTAATTATTTTACATATTTTACTTATTTTTAATTAACATTCACAATTCAAAATTCCAAATACTAAATTCAATATTCGTAATTCATAATTCATAATTCCAATATTGGCCCATTCGTCTAGTGGTTAGGACGCCAGGTTCTCATCCTGGTAACAGGGGTTCGACTCCCCTATGGGCTACAAATAAAAAGATAAAAATATAAAAACTTTAGAGGGCAAAATCTTAGCGGTGAGATTTTTACCCAGCCCTTCCCCAAGAAGGGCTGGGCCCCTATGGGCTACAAAAAAAAGATGTCACGAAGTGGCATCTTTTTGTTTGTGTCCTACGGGGATGAGAATCCCTGATAGCCAAAGGTAGAAAGAAAAGTTAATTTAAATAATTTTGAAAAAAGTTTTAAAATCCATCTAAACGGTGAGATTTTATCTATTCCTAAAAATCTGCTTCTTGCTTTCTATTTCCTCTTTTTTGTCTATAATCAATCCGGCAACCAGACCCAAAACTCCTCCAATAAAAGGAAAAAGAATAAAAAAGGCAGAGGAAAAAATCCAAAAGGTAAAAACTCCTAAAATACTTCCCGCGAGTAAACCCAAAAAGGTAAAATAATCCATTTTGGTTCGGCTCTTTTGCTTTTGCGAATTATTTTGATCTTCTAAATTATTTTTCGGCATAAAATTAGTAATTAATTAATTTATCCAATATTTTGACTTCTTGGGTCAAGTCCTCGTCTTTTAAATTATTTTTTTCTGCTTCTAAATACTTTTTAAACTCTTGAAACAGGCCTTGATATTCTGCGGAGATTTGCAGGGGCATAGATTGTCTCTCCCACTCTCCCAGCTCAGGCGGAAAAGGCGGAGGAATAATTATTCCTCTTTCCTCTCCCACTTTAGGAGAAATCACAACATCTCCTCCCTCGCTTACCCTCTCATCTTTAATCCAATTCTTAAGCAAATCAGCATAACGGGCCAAGATTATTCCCTTTCTAATTCCGGAATTATCATAAAATTCTTCCTCTCCTTGCCAATTAACTTTAGTTTGACTCTGATATTTTTTCCCTGACCTATCTTCATAACTCACTTTTAAGGTTAATTCCGGATCGTCTGATAACTTCTTTAACTTCAAAAGCACTAAACCTCCTCGAGTTTCGTCTTCCTTGGTTTGGGAAGGAAATAAAGTATTAACTTTCATGATCTCGCCCGTAGCCTCATCCGCCTCCGGCGAGCCGTAAACTTTTAAAATATCATACCCTTGAGAATCTAAAGTTAAATTTAAATCAAAAACCAAGGGGGTGACCATATATTCAAATTGTTCATCCATTCTTTTCCTAAATTGCTCGGGGGAATGAACGGAATAATAATTGGCTCCGCGAATTTTGGTTATAGCCTCGGTTAGTTCAGTGTTAAAATCTACTCCAATCCCAATAAGGGTGGAATAAATTTTATCTTGGGAATTGTCTCTGGTTATGCCCAGCAGGCTTTCTTCTCCTACCTCACCCAAATTGGGCATGGCGTCGGTTAAAAATATAACTCTATTTTCATATTCTTCTTGATTTATATTTTTTTTATCCTCGTAAAGTTTGGAGGCTTCTTTCATTCCCGCAGACATATTGGTCCCGCCACGCGGTTTTAACTCGGAAATGTGGTCCTTTATGGCCTCCATATCCGTATTTTCAACTAAATTTAAAGGTTTAGCCAAATAAGATGAATTGTCAAATAAAACCATGCCAAAACGATCTTCATCTTTTAGGTGAGTTAAAAGAGAATTGATAGACTTAGCGGCTACTTCCATTTTGGATTTATCCATTTCTTCTTCTTCAATTTCCAACTCCTGTTTATTACCAAAACGATCATAATAATATTTATTAAAAGCCGAACCCATGGAACCGGAAATATCCAGAACCACTACCAAATTAAGCTTTTTGCGCTCAAAATCTTCCGCCTCCAATCCGGAATTAAGACCAACTGACAAATAGTAATCCTCTTCTTCTGAAAAAGGATCCGGAGAAACAGCGGTAGTATAGGAAGGGCAAAAAAGATCTTCACATTCCTCAGTTGCGCCTGTGTCAAAATAATAATCATAAAAAAGTCCTTCATAGGTAATATCAGTAGTTAAGGGAAGATAATCATTCTCAATATTGTCCCGGAAATTATTAACATCCTTAGCTCCCCCGGCTGATAAACCTATTTTAGAAGATTCGGCCACATTTTGGGTAGCCATAGGAGCGCCAAATTGAACTCCTTTATTACTTCTTGTGCTGTCAGCCATAAGAGATTCGGAATTATACCGCCAATCATCTCGCTGAATTTGATTATTAGTCAACCACTGATTATAAAAAGAAGTGTTGGCTAAATCGTGAAGCAGAAAAACCCCGACCATGGCTACCCCTATGACAATGGCAAAAAGCAAAGGAATAGAAAGATGGTTGGGTAAGTGAAAGTCTTTGGATTTTTTCCAAAATTTTTTCATAAATTTTTTTAAAATTATTTATTTTATTTTAACATATTTTTCTCCTTTATTCTAATAATCTTTCCTATTAAGCGGTTTTTTTGACTAAAAATAACTCCCGCCTCTTCTGCTTTAAAAGTTAGGTCAAAATAATACTGGCTCTTTCCTTTTATTGTATTTTTTTTACAATTTTCCACTACCACCTCCAATTCCTTATTTTTAAATTTATTTTTGTATTGCCCCTCCAGCTCCCGGCCCAATTTCCTCAATTTATCCGCTCGTTTGGCCTTTTCTAATTCCGATACTTGGGATTTTAATTTATAAGCCGGGGTTTCGGGGTGAGCTGAAAAAGGAAAAACATGAAGACGACTAAAACCTATCTTTTGAATAAGATCACAAGTCTGCCTAAAATCTTCTTTGCCTTCTCCCGGAAAACCCACAATAACATCAGTGCTTAGGGCAATCTTTGGAATTTCTTTTCTGATTTCCTTAACTTTTTCTTCAAAGTATTTAGTGTCATAGGGTCGATTCATGGCCTTAAGTATTTTATCTGAACCGGCTTGCAAAGGAATGTGAAGATGAGGACAAATTCGGGAATTGTTTTTCATTAATTCTATTAAATCGCTTCTCACCTCGGTTACCTCAATTGAACTTAACCTAATCCTTCCCAAGCCCTTGATTTTTAAAATTTCTGTTAACAAATCAACTAAATCATATTTTTCTTTTCTGTCCACGCCATACAAACCCAAATGAATGCCGGTAAGAACAATTTCACTAAAACCGACCCGGACAGCTTCTTGCGCCTCAGCCAAAATTTCTTTTCGGACACGGCTTTTTAACTTCCCGCGAGTATAAGGAATAATACAATAAGAGCAAAACTGCTCACAACCATCCTGAATTTTCAAAAAATAACGCGCCCTGTCTTCAGAAACAATTCCGGAAAAATCTTTGAAAATAACGGATTTATTAAACAAGGCCTGAATTTTTTGCCAAAGCTCAGCCTGTCTGCCCGTACCATGGACAATATCCGGGGAAAAATTATCAAATTCTCCTCTTCTAATTTCAGGCAAACAACCCATAACCACTAATTTAGCTTTAGGATTTTCTTTTTTTGCCTTCTTAACCATTCTTCTGTCTTTACGAATAGCACTCCCGGTAACAGCGCAAGTATTTACCACTGCCAAATCAGCGTTTTTTTCCACTTCCACAAAATCGGTTTGAAATAAAGCTTTTTGCAATGACCGGGAATCATACTGATTAACCTTACAGCCCAAGGTATAAATTTTAAATTTTATTTTTCCCATATTTTTATTTTAGCCACAATTTTGTTTTTAATCAAAAAACTCTCGGGAAAAACCCCAAGAGCTTAAATCAAAAATCTTAAATCCTAAATCACTAAATAAAAATGAGCCACCTGTCGGAGTCGCCCGGCATTCGCCGGGCGTTAAAATCGAAACCTTGACCTATTTATTCCGCTAATTTAAGAAATATAGTATACAAACAAATGAGCCACCTGTCGGAGTCGAACCGACGACCTACTGTTTACAAGACAGTCGCTCTGACCAGCTGAGCTAAGGTGGCATAAAAAATTTAAAAAGATTTATTTAATAAATCTACGCAAGACAGTCGCTCTAACCCGCCTCGCCGAGCAAAAGCTCGGCTTTGGCAAGGCGGATCAGCTGAGCTAAAGTAACGGTTTTCATTTCAAATTTAAGGACTTAAGGTTTATGATTTAAAATTATAAACCTTAAATCATTAATGTAAATTTTTATGACCGTAGAGCTTTGCTCGTTATAAAAATTTAATTGATACCTTAAATTTTGAAAAATATTAAAAAACTTTTCTAAAAAGTTTTTTAAAGCGGTGCGCCGTGGAGGATTCGAACCTCCGACCATCAGCTTAAAAGGCTGCTGCTCTACCGACTGAGCTAACGGCGCATAATCTAACTAAATAATAATTCCGCGTTTTCCGCGTTTGTTCAGCGAAATTCCGCGATTTTATAAATTATAAATTTATAAAATAAAAACTGCTCACGGAAAAGCAGAAATTATTTAAAATTATAATAACAAAAAGAATCTGTTTTGACAAGGCCTAATTTAAAAAATCCTTGAGCAAAATTGGCTCGTATCCCAAGTATTCTTGGGCAAATAATTTTTGCTTCTTGTTTTTTAAAGCTATTAACTCTTTTTCATGGAATTCTTCCGAAATATTGTGAAAATGAGCATGTATATTAATTTCATAATCTTTTTTAATATCAGCCGGCATATGGCTGAATAAAATCTCCTGGCCGAAATATTTATCCCTGAACTCTTGGCAGACAAAATCCCAGCCATGATTTAAATACCAATTATTGGATTTGCCGTCATGATTGCCTCGAACCAAATATTTTTTAAACCCAAACTTCCCGATCCTTGAATTAATCTTTTCATCCTCACCTACGCAGATATCACCCAGATGAATTAAAATATCTTCCTTTCCTACCTTTTCCAGTCCCTTCCATATAAGCTCTTCAAAATTGGCGGGCCGGCCCAAATCTCCTATCATCTTTTTATGGTTAAAATGCGTATCTCCTATAAGCCAAATTTTTCTTTTTAAATTTACCATAAATCCATTTTAACACCCACTTTCCCCTCACACAAGTAAAAACCCCCTAAGCTAAAAGCAAAGGGGGTGGAATAAGGGGGGCTCGCAGGATTTTTTAAAGAGGAGGATGGGGATACCTGCGAGCCGGGGCGGGGCCGATAAACGTTCGCGAAGATTGTCAAAAAATAAAAGATAGGGGTTGGTACTAAGCATGTTAGGGGGATGCCTGTACCCAACAATCTTTTCGAAGATGGGCTTTTAAAAAGGGCAAACGCTTATCGACACTCCGCAATCGCAACGTTATTAAAAATATATCAAATATAGAAAATTTGTCAAGGGTTTCTGAATTGACTTTTTTAAATTTTGCTATAAAATTTTTAATATAAATTTATGCGAAAAAAGAACTTTTAAAATTAACTCAAAAAAGGAGGGCTAAATGCCAAAAGATGATTACAGGAAAGAAGTGATAGATCCCGGAGACAGAGCCTCCCAATACGCCCGGGATATCTGCCAAGCCAGCCAAGAAAATTGCCCGGCTATTATCATCAGCAATCCCGGCTCTCGCGGATTTCGCGGAAGCCCGGGAATCTTGCCTCAAAAACACATTCTGGAAATGATGCTTGAAGGAAAAATGGAGTTTGTCCCCCAAAACGACGGAGCCGGTGGCAAACTGGGTTTCCACGCCGCAATAGGAAGCCGGGAATTTTTTTTCCGGGCTCCCTGGGAAATTATCTGTATGACCGCTGATGACATAGCTCGAGATGGAGACCTGCCCTGCTACTTAAGCAATGACATCAACGCCAAGATGGTAAGCGAACAGAACTGGCCTCTGGTCCAAAGCACCCTGGACGGGCTGGGCGAAGCTCTAAAACTTATCAACCTGGCCAACCCGACCGGGGAATTTGCCATAATGAAATTCAATGTCACCTGCTTTTGTGACACAGGCAATCCCCTTCAGTTAATTATGAATTGGAGCGCTCATTGCGAAGGCCTGCGACACATGGATAGGCAAATTGATACCAACCAAATCACCCCGGGCATGCCCATTATCGGTTTCTGGGAAACAGGTTACAGATGTAACGGCGGAACCAAGCTGATTAAACTGGCTAAAATGGTTTGGGGCGAGGATACTGTCAAAATGCTCAACAACCCGGAAGCCATCACCTTTCTGGAAAAATGCGCAGTCCCTTCCCAAAGCTATGCCCGTACCCTGGCAGACATACACGGCTGGGAGCCGGATGGGAACTTAAAACAACCGCGGGCTGTGATCAAGGGAATTGCCCACATCACTGGCGGAGGCGTAATGGAGAAATTGGGAGAAATCCTTCCCCAGGGGGTGGGAGCGCACCTGGACAAGATGGAGAAACCGCCCCAGATTCTCCTGGAAGCCCAAGAACTTTCCTGGAATACTACCGAACACCTCCCCGACTCCCAGGCCTATTCCACTTTTCACGGCGGACCGGGAATGATCTTGATTGCCCAGGATAAAGAAAACAGCCAGAGCCTGATAGGCCGAGCTAAGTCCTGGGGAATTAAGGCCTATGAAATCGGCGTCACTACCGAATCGAAAAAAGGAGAAATTCTTATCCAAAGCCGATTTAAGGAAGGTAAAGAATTATCATCTTTAAAATAAAAAAACAGGGACGGATTCGTTATAAACGAATTCCGTCCCTTTTTATTTTCCTCCTTTATTTTTCACAATACTGGCGGGCGTTCTGTAAAAGCCTTAACCAAGGAGAATTTTGAATCCTCTCCCACTCAGAAGGCCAAAACTCCCACTGCTTGCGAAGAATAGTTCTCTCCGGATGCTCCATAAAAGCCAAGTGTCTGCCGGAGATATCGCAAAGCGCGGTAATACCCAAGGTTGAACCATTGGGATTAAAAGGATATTTCTCGGTTTCAGCTCCATGGTCATCCACAAAGCGAATCGGAGCCAGGCCTTGAGATAAAACCTCTGCCAAAACCTTCATGTCCGGAAAATAAAATCTTCCCTCTCCGTGGGCGGCATATACGCCCAGAACCGAGCCTTCCATTCCTTGGGTAAAAACACAAGAAGAATCCAGGATCTTGACTGTGCTAAAGCGATTTTCAAAATTCTCGCTTTCATTCACAAACAAGTCCGGTTGCCTGATCTCGGGTAAAGTATAAGGCACCCGATTAAGCAAAGTCATGACCTGGCAACCATTACAGACGCCCAAACTCAAAGTATCCGGCCGGCTATAAAAATGATCAAGCTCTACCGAAATTACCGAGTTAAACTTCATCATACCGGCATAACCTTTGGCCGAGCCCAGCACATCCTTATAGGTAAAGCCCCCGGGATAAAAAAGAAAATTAAATCCCTGCAAAGATGTTTTCTTTTGAGCTAAGTCCGTAAGAGCCACTCTGAAAGGCGCAAAGCCGGCTAAGTAACAAGCCAAAACCGCTTCATCCACGCTGTTTGAGCCCTCGTCATACAAGATAGCCGCCTTGGGCTTGCCCGGATAATCAAAACTAACAGGGCCGTAACGATCCGGATCAAAACTCAGCCGATAGGCGGGTCCGATTCTGTCTGCGGTGTTTTCCTCCTCCGCTTCCACACAAGAAGAAGTAACCACCTGTGCCTTCATCTGGAAAGAAGTCTCCCTCCACTGCCTCTTAAGCTCAAGCATGTCTTCGGAGAAAACCGAACGACCATTAAAAGAAATATGGGCGACCTTTTCCCGGCTGGTAGAGCCGATAAGTTGAAAAACTTCACCTAAACCCGCAGCTGCAAACTCCTCTTCAATCTTGCCCAGACTATCCGGGGAGCACTCCAGAACCAGGCCCAGCTCTTCATTAAACAGAGCCTCTATGGCCGTGACCTTTTCCTGAAAAAGAGCCACTTCATGTCCGCAATTACCGGCAAAAGCCATTTTATTCAGGGCCTGGATTAATCCTCCCTTGCCCTTAAACTGAGCAGCCTTGATTAACTTCCTTTGCAGAAGAGACTGCATACAGACCATAGCCCGAGGCAAGGAATTAGGCATAACCACATCCGGACACTCCTCACTTCCACCCGTCTGTTTAAAAACCTGGGCCAGGGCGCTTCCGCCTAAACGGGCGTTTCCGTAGGCCAAGTCAATAAACACCAACCGACTTTCGCCCGCTTCCTTTATATCCGGGGTAACCCTGAGTTCTGAATCAGGGCAAGAGGCGTAAGTGGTAAGCACCAAAGTACCGGGTGAACGAACGGTTAAACGGCTTCCGTCAGGTTGAGGCACAGAAGCAGCCAGTGACAAGGAGTCTTTACCTCCATCAATATCCATATCAATTTCATTTAAGAAATTAGACAGGGAAAGAGCGGCATCATAAAGCCAGGCAATCCCACCGGGCAACTTGGCAGCCAGCATCCAGTTAGCCGAAGACTTCACCTCCTTAGAGTCAGATATGGGGGCAAGCATAAGCTTGCAATAAGCTTCGGCTGCCACCATTCTGGCCATAGCCTCGGGAGAGACAAGTCCCAAAGCCGGCC
>Ga0102938_10003936_pt1 | contig 11008 bp, 8 predicted proteins | sample SalPonR2_B_D2_MG_FD_84516 | JGI IMG/M metagenome (GOLD analysis project Ga0102938, IMG submission 84516) | Salt pond soil microbial communities from South San Francisco under conditions of wetland restoration - Salt Pond MetaG R2_B_D2_MG | ecosystem: Environmental > Aquatic > Marine > Intertidal... | reverse complement strand
TAGGCCCGGAAGGGTCTCGTGGGTTCGAATCCCATCGTCTCCGCCATATGGCTTTGAAAATACTGAAAAACCGGAAGATCTTGCTGCTGTTACCCAAACCGTTCCACATGGGATGAGCGGCCAGCGCGCATTGATCATTGGTTGGGTCGACCATCCCAGCAGAATCGACCCCCTGACCCCACACCGGTGTCGGCTCTGTTTTGGCACTGTCGTGACGATACCAGCTACCACCGGCACTGCGCAGGCGGCCGTATCAGGCGCGATCCTGCAGGATCATGTCGCTGGCCTTCTCTCCGATCATGATCGCCGGCGCGTTGGTATTGCCCGACACGATGCGCGGCATGATCGCGCAATCGGCCACCCGCAGCCCCTCGACCCCGCGTACCCGCAGGCGCGGATCAACCACCGCCGCATCATCCACACCCATCCGACAGGTGCCGGTCGGATGATAGATGGTGGTCGAGTTGCGCCTGATCCAGTCCAGCGTTGCGGCATCATCCTCGGCGGTGCCGGCGGCGGGATTGTGACTGGCCGCTATCTTGTCGACAAGCGGGCTGTGGCTGGCAATGATGCGCGCGATATTGACCCCGTCGATCATCGTGCGCCTGTCCGTTTCGGTGGCAAGATAATTCGGCCTGATCGCGGGATGCATCTCGGGATCGGCGCTGCGCAGGCGGATCTCGCCGGTGCTTTCGGGCCGCAACTGGCACACCGACATCGTGAACGCCGAGAACGGATGCACCCCCTCGCCGGGGCTGTCAGCGGACCACGGCTGTATATGGAACTGGATGTCGGGCGTTTCCAGATCGGGCCGTGTGCGCAGGAACCCAAAGGCAAGGCTGGCCGCCATCGCCATCGGCCCTGTGCGCCGCGCGGCATATTCGAGCGCGATCATCCCCTTGCGAAAGATCGACCGCACCTCGTCATTCAGGGTCGGTTCGTTGCAGCGATAGACCAGCCGCGCTTGCAGATGATCCTGCAGGTTGCGGCCCACCTGATCGCGCTCCACATGCACCGGCAGTCCAAGCGCCTCAAGATGTGCGCCGTCGCCGATTCCCGACAGCATCAGGATCTGCGGTGACCCGATCGCACCTGCCGACAGGATGATCTCGCGCTTTGCGCGCACTTCGGACCTTGTGCCGCGCGCATCCCGCAGGCGCACGCCATAGGCGTGCCCGCCGTTGATCAAAACGGCCTCGGTCAGGGTGCGTGTGAGGATCGTCAGGTTTGGCCGGGCCTTCACGTCGCGCGTCAGGAAAGCCGCCGCCGCCGAGCAGCGCCGCCCGTTTCTGGCGGTCAGCTGGAAATACCCGACGCCCTCCTGGTCGCCATCATTGCAGTCCGGGTTGAACGGATGGCCCGCCGCCTGCGCCGCCGCGATCCAGGCATCGCAAATCGGGCGCGACAGCCGCATGTCGCTGACGGCCAAAGGCCCGCCCGTGCCATGCGCGGAACTGGCGCCGCGCGCCTGATCCTGCGAGCGTTTGAACAGGGGAAGCACGTCGTCCCAGCCCCACCCGGTATTGCCGGCTTGCGCCCAGCCGTCGTAATCCTGCGGCTGCCCCCGCACATACAGCAGGCCGTTAAGCGATGATGACCCGCCCAGCACCTTGCCGCGTGGCCAGGCCAGCGCCCGCCCGGCCAGCCCCTCGTCTTCCTCGGTGCGATAGCACCAGTCGACCGCCGGGTTGTGCATCGTCTTGAAATACCCCACCGGGATGTGAATCCAGGGGTTTGTGTCCGGCCCACCGGCTTCGACCAGCAGGACCCGGTTGCCGGGATCGGCGCTCAACCGGTTGGCCAGCACGCAGCCCGCCGATCCGGCCCCGATCACGACGTAGTCATAATCCGTCACGCTGGCGGTCATGCGTCACCGGCTCCAGTTGCGGCCCCAGTTGCAGCCCCGGTCGTGACGGTCGGCGACGGCCACTGCAAAGCAGCGGCCGTGCCTGTCTTGCTGGCGCTCATGCAGTCGCCTCGGGCGCCTTTTTGTGGCGCGTGACGAATGCAAAGGCACAGATCGGCAGGAACAACGCGGCTTGCGCCACAAAGAAGATGTTCCCTTGATCCGTCATGCCAAGGAACCCTCCGAAGGCCGCCAGACCCACCGTCCAACGTTCCCATGTCTGAAGACGCCGGAACACGTATCCGTAGCACGCAATCGACACCGTTGCCTGAATCAGCAGCACCTCCAGCAATGGCGGGAGCACCGCCCATGTCATGTTCGGGAAGGTCATCAACTCGGGCGAGTAGACGAAGGCGAAGGGGATGATGAAGGTCGTCAACGCGATCTTCATGGATTCCCCCGCCGTCTTGAGGAAAGACGCATCCGCGAGTTTTGCCGCCGCTAACACGCTGACCGCTATCGGTGGTGTCAGGGTCGAGAACACCGCAAAGTAGAACACGAAGAAATGCGCCTGCAGCGGCGGCACGCCGATCTGTTGCATGAACGGCACCAGCGCCAGCGCCACGATGAGATAGGCCACCGGCGTCGGCAGACCCATGCCAAGCACCAGCGACACGCACATCGCGCCCAACAGAAGCAGCAGCTGGTTATCCGGCAGATACTGCACCAGAACCGCGCCCAGACGGCCCGACAGGTTGGTGGTCAGCATGACCTGCCCCAACGGTCCGACCGCGATCAGCAGCAGCGACAGGATGGCGACCAGGTAGAACCCTTCTTCCATGGCGCTATACAGCCGGGGCCATTTCGGCCGGTATTTACCCTGCAGCATCGCAAGACCAAGCGCGATGATGATACCCCACAGTCCCGCGATCGCCGGCGAGCGATAGCCAAGCAGCAGCCACAGAACCACACCGAATGAGATGACGAAGGTCGGCAGCAGCCGGACGATCATCTCGCGGTCGACCTTCTCGGTCAGTTTCGGCAATTCGTGGCGGCGCGCATAGACGACGATCGCGATGCCGACACCGACCAGATACAGCAGGCCGGGGATCATGGCCGACAGGGCCACGTCGATATACGGCAGGTTCAGGAAACTGGCGATGATGAAGGCCGCAAGCCCAAGGATCGGCGGCATGATCTGTCCGGCGGTCGACGCGGTCGCCTCGATCGCGCCGGCCATCGGCCCGCTATAGCCATAGCGCCGCATCATCGGGATGGTCAGGCGCCCCGTCAGCACGACGTTGGACACCGCCTGTCCCATGATCGAACTGACGATACCCGACCCGATCAGCGCAGGACCGGCGGCACCGCCCGGCAACCTGCGGCCTGTCGATTTGCCGACCTCCAGCACCATGTCCAACATGCCGACCCCCAGAAGGATCGCGGCATAGATGATCAGGAAATAGATCGCGTCGGCGGCGACCTGCGCCAGATAGTAGAAGCCTTGGTTCGTGCCCAGACCGATATAGTTCATGACGAATTCCGGCGAATATTGCGGGGTCATGAACAGCGGGTTCTCGATCTTGTGGCCGAGGAAGAAATACGCGATCGACACCGCGACAACCGACGTCAGCAACCAGCCCCAATGGATGAAGGTCAGCATCAGGATCGAGATTGTCATCATCCATCCGAAGATCATGTCGGTCTCGTTGAAGAACGGCTGCGAAATCTCGAGTTGCAGGGCGTTCATCCGCACATATCCCATCGAGATCGTCGCCATCACCAGCCCGATGACGGCAAACACCATGCGCGGCCAGAAGAACGGGCGGATCGGCCGGATCATATCGGTTTCCGGGTCCGCGATGCCAAGTTTCTCGTCGCACAGGTTACGCACCGCCAGAAGGCCGGTCATCATCACGATACCAAGGATGAAATTGGAGTAATGCTCCGAGGAATTGCTCGTGTATCCGAACGCGGCAAAGCCGATATAGATGGTCATCGACACGCCGATCAGCAGAAACGGTATGTCGGTCGCTTTACGCAGAGTCTTCCAGGCCATGGAACGTATCCCAGTCGTTTTGCTTGAAGTGTGAAGCTGAAAAGCGAGATGTCGCGATACGCGAAACTGCGGTCCTGCCTGCCTCGCTTGGGAAGGGCCGGCCGGTCCCGCAGGATCGGCCGGCCATGCCGTTATGACATATCGCCGTCAGGTCGGGCGATCAGTTGACCTCAGGATAGGTCATCGGCTCGCATTTCTTGGTCAGGTCCCACCAGCCAAGCTCTTTGTAGGCGCGGATCGCCCCGGGATGGGTGTTTTCCTCGGACAGACCGCAGGTCATCAGCTCGGGGTTCCAGATGTTCCAGAGCGCATGAAGCTCTTTCATCTTTGGCCCGATCTCGGCAACTGCCTTGACCAGCTTGTAGGCGGTCTCTTCGTTGAAATCCGCATGCGCGGCCTTGTAGGCGCGGTTGAAACCGATGCCCAGAGGCTCGTCCTGATGCGGCAGCGTGTTGGGCGGCAGCGTCACGTGGATCCAGGTTGCGTCGAACTCTTCGTTGAGTTTGTCGACGATTTCCTTGGTCACGCCCAGATAGCAGATTTTCTTGCCTGTCGCTTCAAGCTGGCGCACCGGGCCGGGGATGAGGAAGTTGGTCAGTGTCGGCTCGGCGCCGATCGGCGTCACGGCGGCATCCGTCGCACCGTCGATCAACTGCTGTGTCAGCTGGCCGGGTGTCATGTGGCGGATATCGGTGTTGTCGGGGGTCACGCCATAGCCGTGTTCCAGGAACAGACGGCTGAACACGCCCCAGTCCGACTGACCGCGCAGACCAAGCGAGATCCGCTTGCCTTTCAGATCGGCCATCGTCTTGAGAGAGCAGTCGAAGGTCGCAAGGAACTTGCCCTGACCCCACCAAGCCTCACCATAAAGCAGCTTCCACGGGATCTGCACCGGCTCGGGCAGGAATTCCGCCATGCTGCCTTGGCCACCCTGATAGGCGACCTGAATCAGCGTGTCTTCCGTCGCAAAAACCGAGGTTTTCTGTTTCGATTCGTTCAGGGCCATTTCACGGATGTTGTAATTGTAGCCCGGCGTCTCTTGGGGCAGGATCATGACATCTGCCTGCGCCTGAATCAGCTGGTTCATCAGGATCGTGTCACCGGCCATCGGGCCGCAGCCGAACGGGCAAAGCAGAACAGGTATTGCCTCTACCGCCTGTGCGGCACGGTCCCCGCCCGCTATCGCGGTCAGGCTGGTTACGGCGGCAAGCGCCAGGGTCTTCATCTTGTTACGTTGCATGTGTTCCTCCCATAGGACTGTGCAATGTGGCGTTTTGAGCCTTATGGCCATTGACGCATTCTCATTATGCAAGACAATATATATCACTAGCTGGACGAATTGTCATCAGCGCGATAGGCTCGACTGAAGAAATTTACTCAAAGGGGGGGGCAGGCCATGGCGCTGAGCCAGGATAATCCGATCGAGGTTGCAGGGCGGTGCTATCTTGTCGCTGGTGCCGCGGGTGGATTGGCAAAGCCTATCATCGCGGCGCTTCTGGACCGTGGCGCGCGCCTGATCCTCATGGACACGGATGCCGCCGGCCTTGACCGCATGATCGCGACGCATGGCGATGACAATGCCAGTCCCTTCATCGGTGACATCACCGACAAGGCGGCGCTCGACGCCGCCGTGGATCTGGGGCAGACCCGTTTCGGGCGTCTCGATGGTGGGCTGAATGCTGCCGGATTGCTGCCGATCGCGGCCTCCGACAGCATGGACGCCGATCTTTTTCGCCGCTGCATAGATGTGAACCTGACGGGGGCGTTTCTGTTCAGTCAGGCGCTTGCGCCCGCGTTGCGCGCCGCAGGGGGCGGGCGGATCGTGCATATCGCCTCGGTGTCCAGCATGGTCTCCAACCCCGCCTATGCCGCCTATGCAGGCTCCAAGGGCGGGCTGGCGCAGGTCGTGCGGGTGTTGGGCCGCGAATGGGCGCCCGATGCGATCACCGTCAATGCCATCGGCCCGGCCCTGACCGAAACCGACCTGACCCGCGATTACCTGTCCAATCCCGCGTTCCGCGCCAAGGCGATCGGCGATATTCCCATGGGGCGGCTGGGTGTGGCCGAGGATCTTGTCGGGCCGACGCTCCTTCTTTTCGGGCCAGGCGGCGGGTTCATCACCGGGCAAACCATCTACGTGGACGGAGGACGCACCCTTGTCTGACCGAGCCATCCATCAAGGTGTCAACGCCCTGCGCCGCGCGGCAACCCAAACCTCCGACCCCGAGGCGCTGGCCGACCTCATTCACACCGCCGCCTTGCAGGGCGAGGACCGCATCGCCGCCTGGGAGGTGCTGGACCGCGACGCGATCGTTGAACAGGCGGGCCGTTTGATGGCGCGCCCCGGCTGGCGGGACCTTCCGCTGGCCGGTGTTGCCGTCGGGGTGAAGGACATTTTCGACACGACCGATTTCGTGACGGCGTATGGCTCGCCCATCTATGCAGGCAACCGCCCGGCAGCAGATGCGGCGGCGGTCGCGGCCTTGCGCGCGGCGGGCGCCATCCTGCCGGGCAAGACGGTCACCACTGAATTCGCCTATTGGAAAGCCGGCAAGACGCGCAACCCTCATGACCCGGATCACAGTCCTGGTGGATCGTCTGCGGGCTCTGCTGCGGCTGTCAGCGCCGGCATGGTGCCTCTGGCCATCGGCTCGCAAACCGCCGCGTCGACCATCCGGCCCGCCGCCTATTGCGGCATCGTCGGGTTCAAGCCCAGCCTGCACCGGATCAGTCTGGCGGGGGTCAAGGGATTGGCCGGCTCGATGGATACCGCAGGGTGCTTTGCGCGCGACGTGGCGGATGTGGCGCGTCTTGCAAGCGTGCTGGCTGGACGCCCCGACTGGCTTGATCCTGCCGCGCCCGATGCGCCCCCGCCGATCTTGCATCTCGCGATCACACCCGAGTGGGACATGGCCGCGCCCTGGATGCGCGAGGCCGTGGACAGCATCGCCGGGTCACTGGCACAGGCCGGAGCCTCGGTGACGCGGGCGACCGCCCCCGCCGCCTTTGCCCCGCTGGCGCAGGTTCAGGCCCGTCTGATGGCCGCCGAAGCCGCCCGCGACCTTGCCGCCGAGGCGTGCTTTCATCACCCGAGCCTCAGTGAACCATTGCAGCAGCTTATCGCCACCGGGCAGGCCATGTCCCCCGACCGGCAAGAGGCCGATTACACCGCGCGCGACGCCGCATCGGCACAGCTGGAGTCGCTGTTTGCCGGGGCCGATATCCTCGTGGCGCCCAGTGCTCTGGACGAAGCCCCCCGGTTCGACGCCGGCACCGGCAGCCCGGATCTCAGCCGCGCATGGACCTTGCTTGGATTGCCCTCGATCACCCTGCCTGCGGGGCGTGGGCCGTTGGGTCTGCCCATCGGCGTTCAGCTTGCAGCCATGCCCGGCCATGATCGGACGCTTTTGCAGGCCGCCCGCTGGATCGCGCCGCAACTGGCACCGGACCGGCGCCATGCAGGCGCTTGACCAACTGGTCCAGTGGTTACAACCGCTGCCGCCGCCTGTCTCTTTGCTGGTGATCGTGTTGATCACCATTGTCGGCGGGGTGATGCGCGGGTTTACCGGATTTGGCGCGGCGCTGGTCATCATTCCCGTGGTTGCGCTGGTGACAGTGCCGCGTGATGCCGTCGTCTACCATGCCCTGATCGAGATCCCGACAGCCTTGCAACTGCTGCCCGACGGGGTGCGTCATGCCCGCCGCTCTACCATCTTGCCGATGATGCTGGGCCTGATCCTTGCCGTGCCTTTTGGCATGTTGCTGCTGGTCACGCTGCCGCCCGATGTGATGCGCGTGGCGATGTCCGTGGCCGTGCTGGGCCTGGTCGTGTTCATGTGGGCCGGGGTGCGTTTGCCGCCGCCGCGGGGGAACTGGGCGGGGATACTGGGTGGCACCGCCGGGGGTATCCTGCAGGGCGGCGCGGGTGTCGGCGGCCCGCCCATTGCCGCCGCATTGATGGCCCGCCGCGACGATGCGGGCGAAACGCGCGGCAATGTTCTGGTGATGATGGCGCTCATCATTCTGGTGTCGATCCCCGCGCAATACGCGTTCGATCTCTTCAATCGCGAGGTGGTGATCCTCGGCGTGTTGATGGCGCCGGCCTATGTGCTGTCCACCATTTTTGGCACATGGCTATTCCGCAGGACGGGCGGGCGCAATTACCGCGCCATCGCCCTTGGTGTCCTCGCCATGACCGCGATTGGAACACTTGCGGCATCGCTTTTGTAAGCGCCCCGCTCAGTCGATCACGAACAGCGGCTGCCCGTATTCGACCATCTGACCATCCGTCGCAAGGATCGCCTTGACCGTTCCGGCGCGTGTCGACTCGATTGTGGTGAACAGCTTCATCACTTCGATGATGCACAGCGGCGTGCCAATCTCGACCTGCGCGCCCACGGTGACGAATTCCGCCTCGTCCGGCGATGGGCGGCTGTAATAGGTGCCGACCATCGGGGCGACCACCTGATTGCCACTGACCGGCGCTGCGGCACTGTCCGCCGGTGCCGCCGCCCGCGCCTCTGGGGCAGGGGGCGCGGATGCGGCAGGGGCCGGGGACGGGGCAGGGGCCGCCGATACCTGTGCCGGCGCCGGGTCCGATGCGCCCTTGCGGCGGATCAGGATCTTCGCGCCCTCCAGCTCAAGCGAAACTTCGTCGCAATTGCTGCTGTCGACGATTTTCACGATTTCGGCAACGTCGCTATAGCTAAGCGTCATGGGGTCCTCATTCTTCCTTGGCAGGTGTGTCTTGATCGGTGTGGAATGTCTTGGCAAAGCTGCGTGCGGCTTCTTTCATGCGCGGCACGAAGCCCAGCATCTGGTTCAGCGTCATGCGTGCCTCGGGGGCCGAAACGGCGATACATCCAAGGCAATTTCCCAGTTGATCGACGACGGGAACCGCCACGCAGACGACGCCATGCATGAATTCCTGATTGTCGGTGCCGATCCCGTCCATGCGCACCTGCCGAATGGCCTCGGTCAGCTTGCCGGGCTCGGTGATCGTGGCATCCGTATAGGCGGTCAGCGGCCGCGCCTCGACGATGGCGCGCAGATCCCGGTCCGACTGAAAGCTCAGCATCAGCTTGCCGATGGCCGTGCAATGCGAGGGCACCCGGCTGCCAGCGGCAAAGCGCAGGCCAAGCGGCCATTTGGATTCGACCCGGTCCAGATAGATCACCTCGGAACCTGACAGGATGCCATAGTTGCAGGTCTCGCCAGTTTCCGCGGCGATTTCCTGCAGGATCGAATGCCGCAGGGATCTGGGCGCGGATGTCACCAGCGCCCGTTGCGACAGGGTGATCAGGCGGGGGCCTTCGATGAACCCGTGATCGGCGGCGTCGCGTTCCAGAAACTCCATCTCCACCAGCATGTTCACGACGCGGTGCGTGGTCGGCTTGGTCAGGCCGGTGATACGAATCATTTCGGAGATTGAAATCGGCCGTGCGCTGCGCGCGATCAGCTCCAGGATCATGAACGCCTTGCCGGTTACGCCAAGCTCGGCCAGTTGGTCGCGCCGGGTCGACTCGATCGCGTCCTCGATCAGCGTGTCATCCAGATCTTCGGTGTTGAACAGGTTGACCACCGGCGCGCGCTTTGACTCGTTCTTCATAGTTCACCCTTGTTCTGTGCGATGGAGGGCCGACATGCGGCCTGTCCACCGATGAATACTATGACCTCTTGCAGAACGGAAATCAATCATCCTATACTTAATTTGAAACGATATGTGCTTTATTTCGAGACGGGGCACCAATCATGATCCGGCAGCCGGTGGAAGAATACTCAATGAACCAACGCTCAAATTCGTATCCCCAAGCGGCAACCGGGCGCGGCTCGGGCCTGTCACGCGTGCTGATCGCCAATCGGGGCGAAATCGCCTTGCGGGCCGTTCGTGTCTGCCGTGACAGGGGGCTGTCTTCGGTCGCCGTCTATTCCGAGGCCGATTCGGACGCGCCGCATGTCTGGGCCGCCGATCACAGCGTGTGCATCGGGCCTGCGGCGGCCAATAAAAGCTACCTGTCGCCTGCCTCTCTGGTGCATGTCGCCAAGATGACAGGCTGCGACGCGGTCTATCCCGGCTACGGCTTTCTGTCGGAAAACGCCGATTTCGCTGATCTTTGCGCGCAGAACGGTCTCAAGTTCATTGGCCCTTCGGCTGAGGCGATCCGCACGATGGGCGACAAATCCCGTGCCCGCGAGGTGGCCGCCGGGCTGGGCGTGCCGGTCGTCCCCGGCTCTGATGGGGCCTTCACCGACCCCGCCGCCGCCGAGTCCGTGTCCGCCGATGTGGGCTTTCCTATGCTGCTCAAGGCCAAATCCGGCGGCGGTGGCCGGGGCATGCGGATCGTCCGCGACCCCGAAACCTTCCGCGCCCAGTTCCTTCAGGCCAGCCGCGAGGCCGAGGCCGCCTTCGGTGATGGCGGCGTCTATATCGAACGCTTCTTCGACGCGGTACGCCATATCGAAATCCAGGTGATGGGCGATGGGCGCGGCGGTGCCGTGGCCTTTGACGAACGCGATTGCAGCGTGCAGCGCCGCCACCAGAAACTGATCGAGGAATCGCCGTCCCCCGCCGTCGGCCCCGATCTGCGCGCCTGGCTGAAAGAGGCGGCGCTGAAACTGACCCAAGGCATCGCCTACGAAGGCGCCGGCACCATCGAATTCATCCTTGATGTGAAAACGGGCGAGTTCTTCTTCATCGAAATGAACACCCGCATTCAGGTGGAACACACCGTCACCGAAATGCGCATCGGCCATGACCTGATCGGGATGCAGCTTGATATCGCGGGCGGTGCGCCGCTTGATCCCGCGCTTGCCGACCATGTGGGGCGCGGCCACGCGATCGAATTCCGCATCAACGCAGAAGACTGGAAAAACGGGTTCATGCCGTCACCCGGCCGGCTGAACGAATGGCTGGTCCCGCAAGGCGAGGGCATCCGCCTTGATACCGCCGTGTATCGCGGCCAGCGGATATCGCCCTTTTATGACTCGATGATCGCCAAGCTGATCGTCTGGGGCGACACCCGCGACGCGGCGCTCGCGCGGTCCCGCGCCGTGCTGGATGGCTGCCGCGTCGAAGGGGTCGAAACCACGATCGGCTTTCATCG
>Ga0102938_10003933_pt1 | contig 11011 bp, 9 predicted proteins | sample SalPonR2_B_D2_MG_FD_84516 | JGI IMG/M metagenome (GOLD analysis project Ga0102938, IMG submission 84516) | Salt pond soil microbial communities from South San Francisco under conditions of wetland restoration - Salt Pond MetaG R2_B_D2_MG | ecosystem: Environmental > Aquatic > Marine > Intertidal... | reverse complement strand
CACTCCCAGCAGTTCTTCTATATCAGGTATAATTTTGAGCGGTCGGTCGGCCGGGGCAAAGCGCTGCACTGGGCTGCCGTCCGGGCCTATCAAAAACTTAGTGAAATTCCATTTAATCCGTTTGCCCATTTTCCCCGGCAGAACGGAGGTAAGATATTTATAAAGCGGATGGGCCTCGGGTCCATTTACCTTGACCTTTTCAAACAGGGGAAAGGTGACCCCGAAGTTTAGAGTGCAAAACTCGCGGATATCCTCCTCGCTGCCGGGTTCCTGATTGGCAAACTGATTGCAGGGAAAGCCCAGAATTTCGAGGCCCCGGTCGCGATACTCCTCGTACAGCTTTTGCAGTTCACCGTACTGGGGAGAGAATCCGCATTTACTGGCGGTGTTGACGATCAGCAGTGTCTTGCCGCGAAACTCCTCCATTGAAACCTCGCGGCCGTGTATGTCGGTTACAGTAAAATCGTAAATAGTGCTCAACGAATCTTCTCCGGTGCAAAGCCGGGAATGCGCAGCTTTTCGTCTATCATGTCGCTCATCTTAGAAAGAATGAATGTCAGGCCTACGTAGATAAAGGCGACAATCAGATAGGTCTCCATGTAGCGGGCGTGGGTCGATGCCAAATGTTTTGCCTGGGTCATCAGCTCGGGGGCCTGGATAACAAATCCCAGAGAGGTGTACTTCAGCAGATAGATCAGCTCGTTGGAGAGGGCCGGTATCGAAAAACGGAGCCCCTGGGGCACTAAAATAGTAAAAATGGTTTCCCACCGGCTCATGCCCAGGGAATAGGCCGCCTCTATCTGTTCGTAGGAAATCGCCTTGAAGCCCCCCTTCATGTACTCCACCTGATAAGCGGTACTGTTCAGGATAAATCCTATAAAAGCGGCGGTGTAGGGGGTGACGGTGATGCCGAGGGGGAGAAGAAACTTAGGCAGGCCGTAGTAGATCATGTACAGTTGAATAAGAAGGGGGGTACCCCGGACCAACTCTACATACACGGTTACAATCTTATATAAAAAGCCGTGGCTGTACAGACGAATCAGACAGAGCGGGACCGCAGCAAAAAAGCCGACCACCATTCCCACAAAGGTAAACAGGAGGGTAAACAGCAGGCCGTACCCAAGTTGGGGAGCTATTTCTAAGAAATATTCAAACAACTCACTTCCTCCCTATTCGCCGTAGAGTTCGGTAATCTTGTGCAGAAACTCGCGGGTACGCGCTTTCTTGGCGTTTTTAAGGATCTCCTCAGGAGGTCCGTCTTCAACAATGTTTCCTTCTTCCATAAATACGATCCGGTCGGCCACAGCCCGGGCAAAGCCAATTTCATGGCTCACCACCACCATCGTCATACCGGCCTGGGCAAGGTCCTTCATCACCGTGAGTACCTCCCCGGTCAGCTCAGGGTCGAGGGCCGAGGTAGGTTCGTCAAACATCATGATCTTCGGGTCCATCGCCAGGGACCGAGCAATTCCAACCCGCTGCTGCTGGCCCCCGGAGAGCTCGGCGGGGAATTTTTCCATGTGGTCCTGGAGCCCGACCCGGGTAAGCTCCTCAATGGCCTTCTTGCGGGCCGCCTCGCGGGTCATCTTCTTCACCTTGTACAAGCCAACTTCCACATTTCCGAGGGCGGACAGATGGTTGAACAGGGCAAAGTGCTGAAATACAAAGCCGATATCCTGTCTTATTTGGTTGATATTACTGTGCTTGTCGGTAATCTCCCGGTCATCGAGCCACACCCGCCCTTCGTCCGGAGGGGTCAGGGAGTTTATGCAGCGCAGCAGGGTACTCTTTCCGGTACCGCTGGGGCCAATTATAACCACCACTTCTCCACGCTTTACGGTAAAGGAGATTTTATCCAGAACACGGTTATCACCGAACTCTTTTACGAGGTCCTTCACTGTTAAGATGTTTTCACTTCCCATATGCACTACCTTCTTTCCAATTCAAAACCGGGAATTTTTAGTTTTTCGTCCAGCATTTCAAACAGCTTGTTGGACAACACGAACAATCCGAAATAGATAAGAGACACCGGTATCAGTACCTCGAAGAAGACCTTGCCCATCGCCGAGTCGATGATACCCCTTGCCTGGGTCAGCATCTCCGGTATCGCCACCAGATAGGTGATAGGAGAGTCCTTCAGCACAATCGTGGCCTCGTTGGTCAAACCAGGAATCGAAAGACGCAGGGCCTGCACGAAGACAATCGTGAGAATGGCCTGCCATCTGCCCATTCCGAGGGACCGGGCGGCGTTGTACTGATCGCGGCTGATAGCCTGTATCGAACTGCGGAAAATAAGTGACTGGTAGGCACTGCTGGTAATGCCCAGGGCCAGGACCGCCGCTGGAAAGGGTGGTATAGCAATTTGAAAGGCCGGGTTTCCAAACAGCTCGCCCACATGTCGCAAACCGAAATAGAAAATAAAAAGGGTTACAATATGCGGGGTTCCCCGGAAAAAGCCTTCATACAGCTGGATGAGGAATTGTATCGGACGGTTCCCGTAGGTACGGCCAATTGAAAGGGGAACCGCCAATACAAAGCCAAGCAGGAGACTGGCCACCGTTACAACGATGGTGACCAGCGCTCCCTTCCCTACAGCTATTGCTGAATAGAGTAGAAATTGTCCAAGATCTTCCATTTACTCCCCGATTATGATCCGAAGTACTCTTTAATAAGTGCATCCCAGGTGTCGGAGTTCTTCACCTTTTTTAGCGCGCTGTTCAGGTCATCCAGCATGGGAGAGCCCTTCTTTACCGCCAGGCCGTAGGCCTCATCAGTGGGAATGACGAAAATCATTTCGGTGGGCCGGTTCTTTTCAAAGGCCTCCGCCACTGGTTTGTCAAGGACGATTACATCCAGGTTCCGGTTTTCCAGATCCTGAATAGTTTCGATGTATTTTCCATACTTCTGAATTTTGGCGTTTGATGCGTTTTCATCGACCCAAAAAGCGCCGGTGGTGTCGTTTTGCACACCGATAGTAAGGTCGGAACTGTTAAGATCGGAGGGAGAGTTCAGGTTGAGATCAGAGCCTTCGCGCACCAGCGCAGCCTGATCAGCAACAAAGTATGCTTCGGTAAAGTCAACCCGCTCTTTTCGTTCGTCGGTTATGGTCATACCCGCGGCCACCACATCGATGGTGCCGGTGCTGACAGCTTCGATCAATGCATCGAAGTCCATATCCCGCACAACAATTTCACGGCCCATCTCTTCACCGATTGCCTTCATCAAATCAATATCAAATCCTGTTACTTCACCCATCTCACGGTATTCAAAGGTCCGGAAACCGGCTGAGGTGCCTACAACAAGCTCATCTTTACCTTCCTGCGCTCCTCCTGCGAACAGCGCTCCGCTTACTACGCACAGCACTAACACTACTGCAACTAACTTTTTCATCGCCTTCCTCCTAAATAAATATACATAGCATGTCTATAATTATACATACTATAGATTTTTCGATTTTGCAAGAACTTACTTATACCAACTGAATATTTCATGCACAGGCCGGGGAGAAACCGGCGACAGCCCAGCTCTGTCCTGTCCAGTGCCCGCTTATAGCCGGTCGGCTGATTCGTAGGCAGCAGCCCGCCGGGTTTTGCGATTCAGAAAATAGCGCTGCACCTGCGCCGCCAGCATCCCCGCCAGCATAAGCCCAGCTCCGGCAATTTTGAGCGCCACCACAGTCTCGCCAAGTAGCAGCACCCCGCCGATCAGTGCAAACACCGACTCTAGGCTGAGAATTATGGCCGCATGGGCCGGGGGCGCGTCCTTTTGAGCAATCACCTGCAGCGTATAGGCAATACCCACCGATCCGATTCCGCCGTATAAAATCGGCACCGCCGCCGCCAGAATATCAGTAAACATGATCGTCTCCCGCCAAAGCGCCGTCAGCAGACTCAATAGGGCACAGGTCAGAAACTGTATGATCGAAAGGGGAACTGCGGGAAACATCGGGGAAATCCGGCCAAGGAGCAGCACATGAAGTGCAAAAAACAGCGCACAGACCAGCACCAGGGCATCGCCGATATTCAGACCCACTCCGGGCGCCTCGTTCAGCAGATACATTCCAATCACCGCCAATACGGCACCCAGCCACACCCCGCCCCCCGGACGACGCCCGACTACCAGGCCCAGAATGGGAACCATTATCACATAGAGTCCGGTGATAAATCCTGCATTTCCCGCAGTGGTATACACTATTCCCACCTGTTGAAAGGAGGCGCCGAGGTACAGCGCCCCCCCTGCCAGGGCACCATACAACAGCAGCTTCCAGCGGGAGCCCAGGCCGGCGCCCTCCCCGACCTCTCCGGCTTTCACTTCCTCTTTTACTTCCGCTTTCGCCCCAGTCTCTATCTCTGCCTCTGCCTCAACTTTTCCGGGCTTCGTCGGCCGGATAAACAGGAATGGAATCAGTGAAAGCCCCCCGATTAAAAATCTGACTCCGTTAAAAGTAAAGGGCCCTACGTAATCCATGCCCACCCGCTGTGCTACAAAGGCAGTTCCCCAAATAGCGGCGGTAATAAGCATAAAAAAATCGGCCCGTATAGCCCGGGTGTTCATTCTATAAGGCCCTCAAGCTCTATACCTTCATCTATCAGGCCCCGAGCTTTATCCAAAATGGCGGCGGTGGCTGTAGCCCCCACCCGGGTAACCCCAAGGGCTTTTACCCGCAGCAAGTCTTCAAGGGTACGGATGCCGCCGGCCGCTTTTACCTGAACCCCCGGAGCGGCATGCTGCAGCATCAGCTTCAGATCGGCACTTGTGGCCCCGTCGTAGGCGTACATGCCGCCCTCCCGCTTTGTGAAGCCGTAACCGGTGGAGGTCTTTATAAAAGCAACCCCCTCTTCACTGCACATCTCCGAGAGTTTCACAATCTGGTCGTCCTTAAGAAAATCATTTTCAAAAATAACCTTCAGAATCGCCCCGCCGTCAACCACCATCTTATTGAGAAGTTCTATCTCCCGTCGGACATACTCCCACTCTCCGCTTAAGGCTTTGCCGATATTGATCACCATATCTACTTCATCAGCCCCGTCATCGACAGCCTGCTGCGCTTCGGCGGCTTTGATACGGGTGGGGCTGTTTCCGTGGGGAAACGCGCATACGGTCCCAACCTTTACCTCGCTGCCCGCTAATAATTCCGCCGCCCTTTTCACCGCATAGGGCTTAATACATACCGAGGCGGTATCATAGCGCCTTGCCAGCTCGCAGCCGGAACTTAGTTCTACATCATTCATTGTAGGATGCAGTAATGAATGATCGATCATTTTTGCCAAATCTCTCACTGTTGTTGCCATCTCTTACTCCTAATCCTGGTAAAGCATAAACCCGAGCATATCCTCTTCGGCAGTCTCTCGGGTAAACCGAAGCAGTCCCTCATCAGAAAGCTCCGAAAACTCGCCAAAGGTGGTAGTTGAATCACTATCCACATCGGCGGTGTGTTGTACATAGGTGGTTTGATAAAAGGAGAGTTTTTTGTCCCGGTGAATTCCCATTTTCAAAAGCTGCTGTGCCCCCTTCCGCAGAATTTTCATTTTCTGCTGCAGATCCTCATCCGAAACAATACTCCATACTCCAAAGAAAATCGGCTGATTATGATTGTTCATGTCCCCAATAAACTCTCCCCGAACCAATTGCTCCTTCTCCCTTCCCAGATATGGGGCAAAGTCGAGGTGCTCGGCAAGTTTGCGGTCGGTGGCCAGAAAGTTGCCGTTATTAGGGTCGAGGGTAAAAATCATCACATTTTCAATAGCCTGGCCGTAGCTCTTAAACATGGCGCCTTTAAACTTATCAATATCCACCCGGTCATGAAGATGGTCCAGGCGCCGCTTTATATCAAGGGTAATATCCAGAAACATCCGCTTCAGGTTGTTGTTATCACAGCGATAGTTCTCAAACTCCGTCTGAAGTTCTTCCTTCTTAATCCGCCCCATAAAAAAGGATAAAACCACGCGATAAATCGTTCTGATGTTGTGATATTTGCTGAACTGCAAAATCAAATCGAAGAGGAATATTTCCATTTTCCGCAGCTGCCAGATATAGGCAATGACTTCGGTACGTGATGATTCTGCGCCGAGGGTATAACTTTCCGAGAGTTTCTTAAATTCGTTGAAGCGCCGCTCGAGTTTTACGTACCACTTATCCACCCCCTTCACCGGCTTCTGAAAGTGAATTGTCCACACAGTCCCTTCACCGGGGGTGCTTTCAATGTGAATGTTTTCAGGCCCGAAGGTCGAGTAAATCTGAATACTCCCCAGGCCTTCTCCCTCCCTGCGGTTTTTAGTGGTATTTCCCACAAAGGCGGGATACCCGTTTTTGTCTTCTTCCAACAACTCCGGGCCCATTCCTACCCCGTTATCGGAGATGCGCAGTATCACCGCTTCCCCCTCATCCGTCATTTCTATCTCGATAAGGCCCTTCCGCTCCGATTCGGCAATTGCCTCCAGGGCATTGGATACAATATTCACCAATGCTCGACCGAAGTTTACATAGTACCCAAGTACAATCGGCGTGGCAGTATCGAGGGACAAATTCAAGCGGCACCGCAACGAGGAGGCTTCGATGTAGGGAACTATCCGCTCAAGGAGCAGGTCCTTCAGATTTACCTCATGGATGCTGCTCATGGTATCGCGAAAGGCGTTTAATATATTGATAAGGGTGGTTGTCTCGCGGTTTATGTCCTCAATTATCTTTCCGCAGTTTTCTATGGTGAGCATATCCACCATACTCGAAAGAAGACGGATAGTCTTACGGGCGTCGTGACGGGTTTTACCAATTTCCTCATTTAGAAACAGACGATTCTCACCGTAGCCGTCCTTCCCAAGACCGATCTCTTCCCGTCCAGCATAAAGATGGTAATACACCAGATTTCGGTACACCGTAGTTTCACCAAGATTAAAGCCCTTATTTTGAAAGAACTCCAGAGTGTCGGTTTGTTTTTCCCAAATATAGAGGTAGAGCGTCGCCCCTTCGGGCACATTATCGGCAAGATGCTCTATGAATAAGGTACCGATTCCCCGGCCCCGGCCGAAGGGGCTGGTGACCAGCTTGTAGATATTGAAGTTCTGCTTATCTTTATCAGAGTAGACAAGGATGTAGCCGAGGATCTCCCCCTCCTCCACCCACACAAAACTGTGGGAGTAATCCTTTTCAATGCTGCTGTCTTTTATATAGGGTGAGGGGATGATAAAGGTATCAATGTGAAGCAAGGGGTTCCGCTGGATCCTCTTTTCAAAATCCGGAGTAAGGGGGCGTATCGCATTGGCCAGATCGTTATTCATGCCCCTCAGTATAACAGGAATTCCGCTGGTCTGCTATGGCAGAGAGTTCATCCGTCGGGCAGTCTCCCATAATTCCGGCCAGTATTCTAAAAGCCGGCCGTACTGTCCCAGCCATGACTGAAAAAGAGTAAGAGCTGCTTCTTTATCATTTTTGGGTTCATTCACTTTTGTCCTCAGCTCCCGCGGAACTGCCGCCACTGGATTTTTTGATTCCTCCTCTTGTGCTTCAAGATATCGCTGTACATCCTCCGCCCACCAGGAGGGTTCACCCTTGTAATGCTCCAGCATATCTTCTAAATGACGGCCGGCGACGGATACATAGTGCTGCTGTACGGCGCGCAGCTGTCCCTCAAAATCTGCCAATGAGATTTCGCCGATATCTTGAAACTGCTTACCTACCTCCCCCATTCTTTCCACCGGAGAAGATGAAAGGAAAGTGGCGGTATATCGATATAAGAGCAGTTCTATCATTTTACCCATACCTAATGATGCATCTGAAAAAGCTTTCTCGGAAAAGGGTATCTTATTGGAAGGATCGTGATAGGCTGCTACCGGAAGATGCAGAAAAAAGGCGTGTTCAAAACAGCGATGCAGCAAGATGCCGAAAGCAGTGTCCTCATGTCTTCCCAGGGGAAAACAGGGGGGAAGAAGTTTGGTATTGTCCAGAATCATTGTGCCGCCTTGCAGAAAAGACGATGAGGTGACAGTAGTGTCTTCAAAGCCGCATATGTTAATGCCGTTGTACTTCATTTTTTGATATGCATCGGGGTCATTCAGAAACCGTGTTTCGGTTTCATCGATATGCATTAAAAAGGTAATTGGTGAGTCATACCAGCGTCCGCCGAAGTAGCCGGCCGTAACTGCCCTTAACTCTGCGTTCCCAGTTTCAAGTTTATGGGCGATTGAAGGGGTAATACAACTAAGGTCCGCATCCGACAGCATGGAATACACACCTTCATGGAAAAGCTGTTGCGCTTTATCAATTAGACTGAATTTCGGTGCTGATGATGAAGCCTGCTCTAGGGATTCCATATCGGGAAAACATCGGAAAGCGGGAAGCAGAGCATCTTCGAATACAATCTTACTCGAAGTACTTTCGCTCGTTTGATTTTTATTCTGATAGAACCTGTAATACAGATCATCATCGCTGGAATAATAATACGCCCCTGCCGTGGATAGGAGTGCTGCATTTCGGTTGGCCCCGAAGGTACCGATATTCCTTTTTGAAGTAAGGCCCTCCGCTCCTTTGAGAGCAAATCGTACAACATCCTCCGGAACCGTACCAGCAAGTTCATGTATAAGTTTTTCTCTATAATAACGGTCGTTGTAGATGATCGTTCCCGGATAGTTTTTCCGTTGCTTATCTACTGATAGCCTGTTTTTTTGTTGCATTCCTTTCTCTTCTGAATCGTCAGAAATAAGAATCGGCACCTTGTTGTTGCGGTAATCGGGTGAGTTTATTCTAGGGGTAAGCCATTTTTGCAGGGTATCGGGTCTGTTACAGGTAATGGTGCTGCTCATAAGCGGCGGATGCTGTGTATTTTTTGAGCGTGCTTTTTCCTTGAGGAGGGCTTCGGGTCTGAGGAGGCCCATTTTTATCCATTCCTGGATTTGTACCTGTAAAACATTTTCCGATAATTTGTAGGTATCAACGCTTTTCAACTGTGCTAATAATCCGTCCAAGCTGCGACAACCAGATAAGGCCTTAAATTTTTGAACCTGGATTTCCGGAAGTAAATACACTTGATTTGCATTGTGGTTAGTTACAAAAGTTATTTCTTTACCCGCCGGTGTACACGTGATATGAGCCGGATAGTAGTACTCCCTATCCATTATTGCGTTCCCCCGCCGCTTAGGCCGCGACCTTCAGCATTTAGCTTTTGAGCGCTTTCCCATATTAAAGGCCAGGCAACGAGTAGTTCTCCGTATTTATACAGTAAGTCCCGATAGCGTACACCCGCTTCCTTCTCGCTCCAATAAGAGAGGAACTCTCGAGGTATATAAGAGGATGATTCAAGGGCCTGCCCACGGATAGTATCCATAAATTCTTGTGCGTCCTTTGCCCAAAAAGAGGGTTTTCCTTTATATTTTTCTAGGAGTTTTTCCAATTCAATACAGGTAGTTCCAACATGCATCAACCAGAGCGAACGAAGATACGCAGCCCATTCTCCATGGCTGAGGCAAGAAAAACTGATGAGGCTGTTTCCTAAACGCTGCAGCATTTTTTCAGGTGCTACTTTATTAATCCGCCGCCCCATATCTCCTATGATAAGAGAGGTCATAAGTCCGGTATCCGCCGTTGCACGAGTAAAATCCTCTTCTTGAAAAGGAGTTTTTCCGCTGCTGTCATGATATATTGCAAAGGGTAGATGCGCTGTGAGGGACCCACGATAGCACAATTTCATCAGCATTCCCCAAATAGTATCTTGATTTCGAATATGTGGAATAAAAGGCGGCACCATTTCCCGTGCATCGACACCGAAAGCTGTAGAAATTAGTAATTGGTGAGAACTGAGAATAAATCTTTGGGCGTGCATAATAGCAATAGGATCACACTTTGTATGCTCGTAATCTCTTTTTTTTCGAAACATTAATTTTCTTAGTGCCCCATCTGCAAAATAGATCCCGAAGGGACGACTGTACCACCGCCCTCCGCATATTCCCGCCATTACTACTTTCACAGGTGCATTTTCCTGTCTCGCCGAATCAAGTTTTTTTTCAAATAAAATGGGACGTCCCTGCTGTTGACATTCACTTATTATTTCCGAAGGCGCTGCTCCCAGCACTTTGTTAAGCCATCCCAATGCATCTTCTGTGAAAGGTGTAGTTACTTTTTCTATTTGTTTCCAACCTGCGAAGGCGGCAAACTCAAGGTCCGGTTTTTTTGTGCTTATTTCAAGACTACCTTCCGTTTTTTGTTTTGAAAAAAAGCGTAGATCCGTATCATCATCAAAACTTATAAAACGTCTTCCGACGCATGCCAGTAAAGAGGCATTACGGTTGGCACCAGGTCCTTTTAGAAATTCAAAAGCCTTGTCGCCAAAAAAGGCGAATTCAAGGGGATCTGCAATTTTAGCATTCCCGGCATCAACCTTCAGTGCCTGGATAAAGCGCTCTTTTTCCTCATTCCCACAATATTTAATATCAACTTTATGCTCTTGGCGTATATTTTTGACTATTTCCTTGTTCTGTGCCTTAACATACCCGTCCAAGGAATCGTCACATGCAATAATCTCACTATCTATTTCATTGGAGGTCAAAGTTTCGGCTATACCCGACAATGACTTAGAAAATAAGGCAGGCCGATTGCATGTGATAGAAGTTATTGCAAGTTTATCTTTTTTCATGGACAACTACTATTGTTCTCTTAATTGAAAAGGGGGCTGCCCTTTTGTACGGCAGCCCCTGAATTAGCTATAAAATATTTATTAACACAATTTTAACTTTGAAGCATATAACCAAAAAATCCAAAATTATCAGAGTAAGTCTCCCAGTCCATGGGAGAATCACTGTCAAAACTAAAACCTATAAGATTTGCCGGTTCTGATTCATTATTTTCTTCTATAGCCCTTGTTCCGCCTCCATCCATTACGTACAGCTTTTCACGTCGAAAAGTTGCAACAAAACTCTGGGGGAAATACATTGCCCCTTCTGTAGGCGGATCGTTCACAGCTTTAGAACCGAAATTACCTGCATTTAATAGGTCCAGATCAGTTCTGATTATCTTTGGAACTGTG
>Ga0102938_10003932_pt1 | contig 11012 bp, 6 predicted proteins | sample SalPonR2_B_D2_MG_FD_84516 | JGI IMG/M metagenome (GOLD analysis project Ga0102938, IMG submission 84516) | Salt pond soil microbial communities from South San Francisco under conditions of wetland restoration - Salt Pond MetaG R2_B_D2_MG | ecosystem: Environmental > Aquatic > Marine > Intertidal... | reverse complement strand
CGAAGGGGACGTCGAAGCCGGAGATCAGCTCGCTCTGGCCGATGCGTGCGAGCGCCGTGCGGATCTCGCCGAGCAGCCGGATGAATCCGCGGGCGTCGATGCGCGCGAAGGCCTCGACCTCGTCGAAGCGCCGGAAGGGGCTCTCTTCGTCCTCGGTGAGGGTCTGCGAGCCGTCGAAGGGACTCTCGACGCGGATCGTCTCACTCGTGAAGATCCCGAGGTCCGCGACGCGGAAGGTCTCTCCCGTGCCGACCACGTCGAGGCCGGGCTTCACGACGAGCGGCAGGTCGAGGGCGAAGGACTCCCGACTGCGCGTGAGCTCCGCCGCGCGCGAGCGCAGCGCGTCTGCGTCCTCGGCCAGGTCGACCGAGATCCAGCTCGTCCCGAGGTCGAGCTCCGCGGCCAGCGAGAGCGTGCCCGAGCCCACGCTCGGGTCGTCGACGTCGCTGCCGACCTGCGCTCCGAGGAAGCCGATGTCGATCGTCGTGCCGTTGGCGATCTCCGCGTCGAGCACCTCGGCCGAGACGCGCAGGGATCCGACGGAGAGATCGAAAGGACTGGGATCGCCGAGTCCGACGACCAGCGAGAGCTCCGATGCGAGACGCGAGACGAGATCGATGGCGACCGGGGCCCCGGGCGTGACGCCCTTCTCCTGCGCGGCCTCGCCGAGCCCGAGATCGAAGGCGCTCTCTCGCAGGGCGCCATAGGCGAGGTCGAGCCGCAGCGTCCCGTTCTCGGCATCGACCGCGAGATCGACCGGGCCGTCGACGAAGACGGCGAGCTCGCCGAGCCCCTTCAGCTCGTCGGCCAGCCCCTCGCGTGCCCGCTCCCCTTCGAAGCCGAGCCTCTCGAGGTCCGTCGCGGCCCCGAAGAGCTCGATCGTCGCGCGATCGACGGCGGCGTCGAGCACCCGGATCCCGAGCCGGCTGGTCGAGGTCGCGACTCCGCCCACGACGTCCGTCGCGACCGCCTCGATCCTTCCCTCGAGGTCGCTCTCCGCGATCGCCGCGTTCAGCGCGTCGGCCAGCCCGGGCAGCCCGATCCCGCTCGCACCGATCGGTGCGGCCGAGAGCGTCGCCGGCGTACCCGGAGGCTGGGCCGTCACCATGCCGTCGACGGTGAGGACGCGACCGTCTTCCGAGATGTCCTCGATCCGGCGGCCCGACGTCCCGAGCCAGTCCCGACCCTCCACGATCACGGTCTGTCCGACCCGAAAGCCGTCGTCCTGCCAGCGGGCGCCGTCACTGCGGAAGACCGTATTGGCGACGCGCACGATCGGCGCGTCGGCCCCGACGTCGAGGACGGTCGAGTAGACGTCGTCGTCGCCCACGATCGTCTCGAAGGCCGTCCGATTGGCGTCGTCGAGCCTCAGCGTGAGCCGGCGGCCATCTCCCGAGATCGACTCGATCTCGAAGTCCGCCGAGGCCCGGTTCTCGCCCGTTCGGCCCGCCGCGAGCGTGAGCGTCTGTCCTTCCCGGAATCCGTCGGCCTGCCAGCTCCCAGTGCTCCGCCGGACGCTGGCGTCGCCGTTGGCTTCACGGCGCAGCGTCAGGCTCGCCAGACCCGTGAGCCGCACCTCGAAGACGAGGGGCAGGCTCGTTCCGCCGGTCGTCGCGGCGATCCCGAAGCGGAACGCCGCCCCCGAATCGAGCGTGATCGCGAGACCGAAGGCGTCCGCCGCCGTCCATCCCTCCCCGACGACGGAGCCGAAGGCCGTCCGGTCGGCGTGGGCGATGCCGGTCCGGCTGAAGTCCTGGAAGATCGAGCGCAGGTCTTCGGCGGTGACCGACGACGACGCGCCGAGCTCCGCCTCGACCCGAACCCGCAGCTGATCGAAGACCTGTCCGAGATCGAGGGCCGTTCCGACCCCGACGTCGACGTTGCCGCGGACGCCGGCCAGCGCCCGGCCCAGGTCGCCCTCGCTCTGAAGGCGCGCTGCCCAGTCGGCGAGATCGGTCAGACCCTGACGAAGCGACGAGAGCGCGGCCTCGCCGAGCGCGAGATCGACCGTCTCGACGTTCGACTCGTCGACGATCGCGAGCGCGCCCGACTCGAATCCCTCGAAGCCGGCCGGATAGACGATCGAATCGTCGCCGGCGCCGACGGCCTCCTCGATCGTGAGCTGGCCGACGTGCTCGGTTCCGTCGGCGAAGACGAAGCGATCGTCGCCCTCGCCTCCAGAGAGGAGGGTCGTGGCCGGCGAGGCCTCGGCGAAGCCCGCGAAGAGCAGCTCGTCCGCCCCCGCGTCTCCTTCCAGCTCGACGGTCCCGGCGAAGCCCGGGGTCTCGATCCGATCGACGACGAGTGCATCGGCGCCCCCGCCGCCGCTCAGTCGGATCGTCCCGCCGAAGCTCGGGTCGACGCTCTCGATCGTGAGCCGGTCGTCTCCTTCCCCGGTCGCGATCTCGATCGAGTCGCTCTCCTCGAAGGCGAGGGAGGCGCCCGGCGGGACGGGCGTCGAGGGATCGGCCGAGTCGATCAACGCCGCGCTCGAGGTCACCACCCAGGATCCGTCCGGTCCGATCGCGGGATCGAAGGCCAGCGAGATCTCGGCGCTCACCGTCGGATCGACCAGCTCGAGCTCCCGCAGCACGCCGTCGAAGGCCGCGGCCTCGATCGCCGGGGTCTCGATCGATCCGATCGCGACCTCGAGATCCCAGTCCCCGCCCAGGGCGCTCGCGCCCGTCAGGTCGCTCGAGGCCGCCACGTCGACGCCCGCGAGATCCGCCAGCGTCGACACGAAGTCGATGCCGACCTCTCCCTCCGCGACCTCGCAGCCGTAGAGCAGAAGGTCGCCGTCGGGCCCCAGCATCTGGCGAAGCGCGGCGAGCGAGTCGGATCGGGCGCGCAGCGAGTCCGCCGTCACCTCCGAGCTGCCGAGGACCAGGCGGCCGCTCGAGCCGTGGGAGACGACGTGCATCGCATCCACACCCGAGAACGCCTCGGCGATCTCCCCGATCTGGTCGAGCCCATCGCGTTCGGCATCGAGGACGACGACCGCGACGCCCCGGACCTCGAGCGCGTCGACGAGGAGGCCAGCGTCTCGCAGCGGCCTGCTGCGGTCGTCGGCCGCATCGGAGGCGTCGGAGATCTCGTCGGAGGCCGCGAAGACGTCGGAGGCGGCGCGCGCGGAGGCGCCATCGACCTCGTCGGAACTCGTCGTTCCGTCGAGGAGCGCGCGCAGGAGCGACACGGCCTCGGGCACCCGCGCGTCGAGGACGAGGATCTGCTGGGCGACCCCCGGCATGCGCGTCGAGCCGTCGGCGTCGGACGACCAGATCCGGTCGAGGAGCACGTCGCCGGCGAGAGTCGATCCGGGCTCGCCGGGCCAGACCGGCGTATCGATCTCCGACGCAGCCCCGGGATCCGCCACCGGGGCGAGCGCGCGGCTCGGCTCGCGAGCGAGCAGCTCGTCGTGGAGCTCGGGCTCGGGGCGGTCATGGGGATCGAAGCTCTCGATCGGCGATGCGAGCAGGGCATCGGGAACCAGCCCGATGTCGGCCGAGAGCAGGATCCTGGGCTCGAGCGGCTCGAGGCCGGGGCGCGGTCGACGCGGATCGGGAGAACGGATGGCCCGTCGCTCAGCCGGTGCGGCGAGCGCGGACGCACTCCCGCGCTCGAGTCCCTCCCGAACCCGCTGCACCAGCCTTCGCAGCCCAGATCGTGTCTTCGTCAACCGCTCGCTTCCTCGATCTTCCTCCGCCGCCCCCCGACGGCTCCTTCATGCTCGCTCCGGCTATCGCAGCCACTCGGAGATCTGCTCCAGATCCTCGACGCCGAGCGCCCCCGCCGACTGCTCCAGACGCAGGACGCTCCGGATGTAGGCATAACGACCTCGTGCGTAGTCCCGCATCGCCGCGTAGAGCTCGCGCTTCGCGTTCAGGACGTTGATCATGCTGTCGACTCCGGCTCGAACCGACTTCTCACGCCCCTCGACCGCGCGCTGCTGCACCTCGACGCTCTTGCGCAGCGCCTGGACCCGGCGCGCGACGGAGATCACCGCCTGGAAGGCGCTTCGCGTCTCGCGCTCGACCTGGCGCATGGCCTGGACGAGCTGCTGCTCGTTGCGACGATGGAGGCTGCGGGCCCGCTGGGTCCCGAAGAGCGCCGCGCCGCCGCTGAAGATCGGAACACGGACCTGCACGCCGTACTCCGCCTCCTCGACCTGACTGCCTCCGCCGAAGAGTGATCCGTCGGTGTCGCGATTGTTGATCGAGGCCGTGAAGTCGACGGTGGGAAGGTGAGCGCCGCGCTGCTTGTCGATCTCGCGATCCGAGACGACGACGGCCTGCCGCCTGGCCTCCAGGAAGGGGCTCTTCGCGCGCGCCGTCCGCACCCAGACCTCGGCGTTGGCCGGCTCGGGCGGCGCGAGGGGAATCGACTCTTCGAGGGGCCGCAGATCCTCTTCGGCACGGCCGATGATCTCGGCCAGGGCCTGGACCGCGTCCGCGAAGTCGACCCTCGCGATCGCCTCGTCGGCCTCGGCCAGCGCGAAGCGGGCCTCGGACTCGTAGACGTCGGGCGCGATGCCGAGCCCGGACTCCAGCCGGCGCTGGGAGATCTCGCTCTGCTGCTCGAGCGCCTCCCGCTCCCGACGGCGGATCTCGTACTCGTCGCGCGCCTCCAGGACCGTGAAGTAGGCGTCGGCCGTCCGGAAGAGAAGGTCCTGGAAGGCGCGATCGAGCTCGGCCGCCGCCTGCTTCACGCTCGCGCGGGCCTGGGAGACCTCGGCCCAGTCGGTCATCCGGAAGAGCGGCTGCGTGAGGGTCGCGCCGTAGGTCTTCACCGGGAAGGACGTCGCGCCCACCGCGAAGACCTGGTTGTCACTGCTCTGGACGTCCTGTCGGATCCGCGTGTAGCCCGCCTCGGCCGAGGCGCTCGGCAGCAGACTGGACCAGGCGATCCGAAGCGAGCTGTCCTGCGCGAGCTTCTCGTAGGTCGCCGCCTGGAAGACGGGATCGTTGCTCCGCGCCAGCTCCAGGCTCTCGATCAGGCCGAGCGCAGGGCTGGCGGATGCGGCGAGCATTCCGGCTCCGGCAGCCAGCAGGCAGGCAATCAAGCTGGAGGACGGCGGGAAGCGGGGCCAGAGATTCATGCATGCCTTCCGACACGATCGCGCGGTTGTGCCCGATCCACCGCGGTGACCGGGTTGGGGGGCACGCCCGGGGTCGGATCCTGGTCTTCGTCTCGCCACGGCCCGTCGGCCGATCCTTCCGGAACGCCGGCTGGAATCTCGGCCGAGGAGTCGACGAAACTCTTTCCCTATCAGTATCTTTTGTAACATATCATGAACCATTGCAAGTACGATCGAGTGCTCGAGCTCGGAAATCCCGAACGGTCTCCCGAGGTCGCGCACGCGCGATCGATCCGGGAATCCTGAGACAGGTCGATCCGCATGCAGGTCCCTCCCCTGACTCCCTCCTCTCGGTTGCGATCCAGTATCTCCTCCTCTCGGGCTCTCCTGCCCGAGATCCGCCCCCAGGGCTCCAGGCGCATCTTCCTCTCTCGGGTCCCCTTCCTGGCGATGACGGGGCTCGTGGCCTTGCTCGCTGGGAGTCCGGCCTCTCTCTCCTGGGCTGATGCTCTCTCCTGGGCTGATGCTTCCGCCGCTCAGGCTCAGGCCGCTCGAGCCCCGGAGAGCGATTCCTGGGGCGAGGTCGGATTCCTGGGTCAATTCGAGTCCGATCTCGACGACGACGGCTCGTTCGACGTCTTCGGCGGCTACGCCCGTGGGCAGTTCTCGGTCCGGCTGGGCGAGGACGTGCGCATCCGCACGATCGGCAGCTACCACGGCGTCGCCTACGAGTTCGACGACGAGCCGACGATCGCGGGATCCGAGCTGAAGCCCTGGAACACGATCCACGTCGCGCGGCTGAACCCGCTGCTCGATCTGCGCCTGAACGACCGTTGGCGGATCTTCGGCGGCCCGCTGCTCGAGGCTTCCCTCGAGAACGGCGGAGACCTCACCAACGGCCTCAAGCCAGGCGGTCTCGTGGGCGCGGAGGTCCGGATCGCGCCCACGCTGAAGCTCGGACTCGGCGTGCTCGGCGTGGCCGAGATCGAGGACGGCTTCTACCTGCAGCCGCTCCTGCTCCTCGACTGGAAGCCGACCGACGCCCTCTCGGTCCATGCCGAGAGCTGGACGACCCGGGGAGGACGGTTCGAGATCGCCTATCGGGCAGTGAGCTGGCTGGAGCTCGCAGCGGGCGTCGAGTATCGACGAGAGCGCTTCCGACTGAAGGAGCGCACGATCTCGACCTCGCCTCCCCCGCCCGTCTTCCGGACGGGCTCGAAGGGGATCGGGGAGGACCGGGCAGTGATTCCCTCCCTGCGAATCTCCTTCCTGCCCGATCTGGCCTTCCTGGGCGAGACGGTCGGCGAGATGCGCATCGACGTGGAGGCCGGCGTCGCGCTTGCCGGCGACCTGCGCATCGAGGACAGCGACGGCTCGCAGATCCAGACCCTGGGATACGATCCAGCGCCGAATCTCGCAATCCGCTTCCGGATCCCGCTCTAGGGATCCCGTTCCGGAGGCCCCGTCCAGGGTCCTCCTCGAGAAAGGAGACCAGAATGGCCGACCGATCGGCGAGCCCGGACCGAGATGCCGAGGCAAAGCAGCGTCCGAAGGTGAACTGGGACGACAGCCAGATGGCGACCAGCTATGCGAACGTCGTCAACGCAGCCAGCACACGCGAAGAGGTGATTCTGCTCTTCGGAACGAACCAGAGCTGGAAGGGCGTCGAGAAGGAGGTGGACGTCCACCTGAGCAATCGCATCATCCTGAATCCCTACGCCGCCAAGCGCCTGGCGCTGCTGCTCGGCGGCGTCGTCGCTCAACACGAGAAGCGATTCGGCCCCCTGGGTGCAGAGACGCCGTCCGGCGAGCCCTCCAGGGAGGCTTGAGCTCGGCTCGGCCGCGCTCCCGGCGGGAGGCGGACCTAGGGGCAGACAAAGCGTCTTTCAGGGCAGCGCGATCCCGGAGCCTCACGAGGGCGGGAAGACGGGATAGACTTCCCGGCATGATCCACGAAAGATCCCCGAAGCTCCTCTCTCGTCGGACCGCTCGTCGGACCGCGCTCAACACACGCTGCGGGTGGTGGCGAAGGCAGTGGACGCACTCCGCCTTCTCGACCGTCGCGAGGTCGGCCGTCGCGCTCGGCATTGCGCTCGGCGGGGCGCTCGGCGGGCTGACACCCGGGGTGGCTGGAGCCGCCGAGGGCGAGGGCGAGACGCCGCGGGTGGTCCATGCCTTCGACTTCACGCAGCAGCCCGAGGGCGAGGCCGTCGACTGGCTCCGGAAGGAGGGCTTCGAGCTCGAGCTCGATGCCCGGGCGCTCGATCCCCGCTTCGGCGAGAAGGGTCTGCTGCTCTCCACCGACCGGAGCGAGGCGGGCCTCTTCGCGCGCAAGCTCTCGATTCCCGCCGCCGAGCGCATCCGTGTCGTCTGGGGCGTGGACCGTTATCCGAGCGGCGCGAACTGGGAGAAGGGCGTGTTTCGTGTTCCCATCGCGGTGATGGTCTCGTTCGGCGAGGAGGAGATCGACAGCGGCAGCTTCTTCGTGCCCGATGCTCCGTACTTCATCAGCCTCTTCCTCAGTCGCAACGCACGCGCCGGCAAGTCCTATACCGCGAACTACTATCGCAAGGGCGGTCGTTATTTCTGTGTCGAGTGCAGTCCGCCCCCCGGCAAGACGATCTCCACGGAGTTCGATCTCGCGACCGCCTTCCGGAAGGAGTTCGACCTCGCGAAGGTCCCCCCGATCACCAGCTTCAGCTTCCAGATGAACACCAAGGACACCCGCGGTGGAGCGCGCGCCTGGCTCAGCCGCGTCGAGTTCCTGGCGAACTAGCGGAGCTGGAGCGCGCGGGGACCTCGAGGCCGGCGAGCGAGCGGGCGGGCCGCGCGGGGCGCAGGCGGCTCAGCGCCCGTAGCCCCCGCCCAGATGATCGTAGGGATCTTCGTTCTCGGCGAGTCGGTTCTCGTATCGAAGATGCTCGACGAGGCTCTCGAAGCGATCGGCGAGGAGCTCGAAGAAATCCCGAGCGGACACGATGCCGACGGGACGACCGTCCTCGACGACCGGAACATGACGCGCCTTGCGCTTCTTCATGGCCTCGGCGCAGCGGCGGATCGACGCATCCCTCGCGATCGTGACGACCTGCTCGGTCGACACGTCGAGCACGCGGGTGGTCGCCGGGGATCGCCCCTCGTGCACGACCCGGTTCAGGAGATCGCGCTCGGTGAAGACCGCGCGAAGCTTCCCGCCCTCGAGCAGGAGAGCTGCCCCCACGCCCGCTTCCGCCATGCGCGCGACGACCGACTCGACCGTCTCCTCGACGTCGGCGGTCACGAGCTCGGTCTGCATGATCTCTTCGATCGAAGTCATGATGGGCCTCCCGGATCGGGGCGAGGTGTCCGAAGGCCCGTTTCGAGCTCCAGGCCGATCCCTCGCGTTCGGACCATCCTACCTGAGGAAGGCGCGCGGCGTCGACATCCCGATCGCCTCCAACGACCGTCGCGGGTCTCGATGGGGTCGACCGGGTCGCCGTGGGAGTCGTCGAGGTCGCCGGAGTCGTTCGTCTCGCGATCGGGGTCTCGGGTCCGGCTCGCCGCCCGGGCTCAACTCGGGCGAGAGGATCGACGCGCCGGACCGGCCAGCCCGGCCACCGCCAGCCCGAGAGCGCCTGCGAAGATCAGCATCGAGAAGCCCGGCTCGGGTACGACCGTAGGGATCACCGCCATCCGGATGCCGACCTCGGGCCCCTCGTAGCCGGGCTCGCGGAGCAGCTGGCTGCGGTCGCCGTCGGCCACGGCCTCGAGGGCGAAGCGATCATCGCGGTAGCTGCCGCCACGCACCACCCGCATCCCGCCCTCGCTGTCCGCCGCCGTCCACTCCCAGACGTTGCCCGCCAGGTCGAAGGCGCCGTAGGCCGAGGTCGACCCCGCGCTGCCGACCGAGGTGACGTGGCCGTCGAGGCCGTTCCAGTCCGCGCTCGACCCGAAATTCACCCGCTCCGGTCCGGGATTCGCGACGTCCCCGGCTCCCGTGGCCAGCGCCGGAAGCGGCTCGCTGTCACTGCGGGTCGGATAGGTCCAGTATGCCTCGATCGCCGGATCGTAGTAGGCGCTCTTGTACCACTCGTGCTCCGTCGGCAGCGACCAGCCCGCGATCATCTCGGCGACGGCGGCGATTCCTGGATCGGCGATTCGCAGGTCGAAGGCGCCGGACTCGGTCGTGCCGGGCCCCGTCGTCCCCTGCGGCTTCCCGTTGAAGAGCCAGTTTGCATAACGTGCGGCATCGAGCCAGGAGACGAAGTTGACGGGCTTGCTCGCCATGCTGGGCTTCAGGGAGTAAGCCCAGGCTCCCGGGGAGCCCTGTCGCAGGATTCCACCTCGCGGGTCGCTGGCCATCCGCGGATTGAAGAGTCCGTGGGGATCGGAGTCGGCGGCGACGGCGGTCAGCATCTCCATGTATTGCACATTGCTCACCTCCGTGTCGGCGAGCTCGAAGGCGTAGTCGACGGAGCCGAAGCCCGTCGCGGGATCGCTCGGATTCGCCAGGCCGGCCCCCTGGACGGGGCCATCGACGGTGACCAGAGACGCTTCGAACGCGATGCCGCTCTCGCAGGGATCGCCCACGCCGTTGCCGTTCGAGTCGAGCTGATCGGGATTCGAGAGCGTGCAGTTGTCGAGATAGTTCGGGATCCCGTCGCCATCCAGATCCCCGTCCGGGTCGTCGGCCGCCGGCACGTCGCCGCTCGGGAGATCGACGTCGATGCGCACGAAGAGACCCCGGCCGCCGACGTGCAGCTGGGCCTTCGGGCGGCCGTCGACGACCAGCGTGGCGACGTCTCCGATGCGGGCGGTGCCGAGCCGTCGCGGCTCTCCGAGAGTCTCCGGAGACTCGACGCGAACCTCCAGCAGGTAGAGCTCGCTCGAGCCCGTGCCGCTGGAGCCGGTATGGCCCCGCGCGAGCAGCTCGCCGGTCTCATCCCCGAGCCGGAGCTCGACCGGAGTCCCGATGAGCGGCGTGCCGCTCTCCCGGACGACGCCGTAGAAGAGATGGTCGGGCTCGGGGATCGAGGCGGCCGCCGGGACCGCTCCGATCGATCCCAGCAGGGTCGAGGCCACGACGAAGGCAGCGACGGTCGTCGGAAGGCCGAGAAGGACTCGTCTGCGCATGGCGATCAGCCTCCCGAGTATCCATAGGTTTCGAAGAAGAGCTTGATGTCGTCGATGCCCTCTCCGGTGCGAATGCCGGCGCCCGGGAAGATCTCGGGCCCGTCGATGAAGGTGTCGAGTCCCTCGTCCGGATCGAAGAGCAGCGTGCCGCCCGGAATGATGAGCAGCCAGCGCGTGTTCCAGACCGAGCGGCCGATCAGGCGCGTATCCGTCACGGTCTCCTCGGACGAGAAGCTGCCCGCGTCGTGATGGGCGCGGAAGCTCGAGAAACGACGGATGTCGGCGAAGCTTCCGAAGAGCGAGTCGTTGCGCGGGATCCAGTCCGGATCGGTGAGATCGGTCGAGACCACCGGGAAGGGCTCGGGGATGCGCTGGTCGATGACCCGCCACTCCCGCGTCTCGAGGGTGAAGTCGGTCGGCGAGCGCATCACGTCGGCGCCCACCGGAATCAGGTAGATCCGCGGCGTATTGGAGAGGCCCTTCGCGTCGTACTCCGAGAACCAGATCCCCGCCGAACGGATCTTCGTCGCGAAGTTCGTCGGATCGTAGGCGCTGTCGCCTCCGGCAAGCTGCTGACCGAAGAAGTTCATCCCGAAGTTGACGGTGGTCGAGAAGGGAATCACGAGGGCCGGCTGGGGACCGAGCAGCTCGACCGTGAACGGCCGTGCGAAGCGGCGGAACTCGGGCACCTCCCAGAGATCGTCCACTCGGTAGTCTTCGAGCGCCTCGCGCCAGCGATCGTCGGAGCCGTCCCGGATCCGCAGCAGCTCGCGGCGGAGCGAGAAGCGGTTCGTCTCGATCTGCGGGTTGTTGAAGCCGAGCTGGCCCT
>Ga0102938_10003930_pt1 | contig 11018 bp, 9 predicted proteins | sample SalPonR2_B_D2_MG_FD_84516 | JGI IMG/M metagenome (GOLD analysis project Ga0102938, IMG submission 84516) | Salt pond soil microbial communities from South San Francisco under conditions of wetland restoration - Salt Pond MetaG R2_B_D2_MG | ecosystem: Environmental > Aquatic > Marine > Intertidal... | reverse complement strand
CGATCCACCGAGACTTATTTCATCACATCGATCTGGCCCGCCGGTACACGACAACAACGAGGCCCCGACTTTGGATCACGCATGGCGTCAGCGGCAGCGGCAAGACGACGGTCAGCGAGGCCGTGCTGGAGCGACACGACGCGATTCGACTTCGCAGCGACATCGAACGAAAGCGACTGTTCGGCCTGTCACCCGTCGAGCGTCCTTCCGCGGATCTGCGATCCGCGATGTACAGCGGTGAGGCGAGCGATCGAACCTACACCCGTCTGCACGACTTGGCCGCCGGTATTCTGAGGTCCGGCTACGACGTCATCGTCGACGCCACCTTCTTGAAAGAACGCGAACGCCGCCGATTTTTTGAGCTCGCGTCACAGGAGGGCGTTTCGTTATCCATTCTGGACTGTCGCGCCGATGAGCCGACGCTCCGCCGACGCATCGCCGATCGAATGGCACGTGCCGACGACGCGTCCGACGCCGACTTGAAGGTGCTCGATCACCAACTCCGCGATCAAGACCCGCTGACCGATTCCGAACGCCACTGCGTGGTCGACGTGCCGGATCTGGTCCAAACCGCCGAGAATCATTAATCGATTCGTACGGCATCGATTTTGCTCCGAAGTCTTGATACACGATCTCCGCCCGTTCGGCGGCAGCGTCGTCGCACGCGGGATCAAGCGCACGGTCCAAAGTATTGATGACTTCCAACCAGCGGGGAATTCTAATGAAGGATTCATTCGTCGAATCGCAATGGCAAGAACTCTGTGACCACTTGGAATCAGTCGCCGATCATCTCGGTGTTCCGAAAGCGGAATGTGCTTCGTTCCGAAGTCAAGAACCGCCCGCACGTTATCCGGACCTGCTGGATCGGGTCCGGCAAGCGGCACAGCTGGCGGACACCTGGCGAGGCGGGTCGTCGGGTGATCCGGACGATCCGTTGCACGACCAGGAACGAATCGACGAGGCCGGCCGGGAGAGTTTTCCCGCCAGCGATCCGCCAACGTTCAGTCACGCTCACGCGTGACCTGTCGGGAAATCCTCCAGTCCGTAGCCGCGAAGTTTTTCACGAAGCGTGCCGCGATGGATGCCCAGGAGTTCGGCCGCTTTGGCCCGGTTGCCTGCGGTGTGTTGTAAAACCAATCGCAACAACGTCGGCTCGATCTGGGACAGCAAGTGTGCGTGCAGCCCTCCGTCCGGTCGTTGTCCCTGTCGAAGCAACGTTTCGGTCCACCCGGCGATCGTGTCGGTCAGGTCATCGCTCGGATGCCCCATGTCTGTCTGACGGCCCGGTTGCTCGGGCGGAAAGTCCTCCACGGTCAGCGGACGACCCCGGGCGACGACGGCGGCGTGTTCGATCGCGTTTCGAAGTTCTCGAACATTCCCGTGCCAAGGCCGTGACTTCAATTCCTCCATCAAAGCATCATCGATGACGCCCTCGGTCGATTCATACCCGAATCGCTGCAAAAAATGATCGCACAGTGGTCGAACGTCCTCGACTCGGTTGCGAAGGGGGGGCAAGTGAATCTGCAAACCGTTGATCCGGTAAAACAGATCCTCGCGAAAACGCCCCTCTCGCACCGCCGCGTGCAAGTCGGTGTTGGTCGCCGCCAAAATCCGCACGTCGCAACTTCGCGAATCGACCTCGCCCACGCGACAGTACTCTCCATGTTCCAAGACACGGAGCAATTTGACTTGAATGCTGAGCGGTAAGTCGCCGATCTCGTCAAGCAAAACGGTTCCACCCTCGGCTCGCTCGAACAGGCCGACGCGATCCGATGTCGCACCGGTGAAGGCGCCGTGGACGTGACCGAACAATTCGCTTTCGATCAAATCAGGGTTCAACGCCACCGGCGCGACCGGCAAGTAGGGTCCCTGGGAACGCCGACTATGCCGATGGATCGCCGCGGCGACCAGTTCTTTGCCGGTTCCCGTTTCACCGGTGATCAAGACCGAAAGGTCGCTCGCGGCGACCAAAGCGATTTGACGGTACGCCTGTTGGATCGCGGGAGACTGACCGACGATCCGATGCCGATTCCACCGTTCGGACTGCGTCGGCGTTGCGGGTTTGACCGACGAACCGGAGGATCGCAGGGCCACCCGACAGATCCGCTGCGCCTCGTCCAAACGAAACGGCTTCGTCAAGTAATCGCTCGCCCCATTTCGAACCGCGGCGACCGCCGTTTCCAAATCGCCAAACGCCGTCATCACGATGACCGGCGCTCCGGAAGTGACCGCGATGAATTTTGGCAGCGCCGAAATGCCGTCTTCGCGGGGCAATCGAACGTCCAACAGGACCAGGTCCGGTCGTGAATCGCCGGCCATGGCCAACCCCTGTTCGGCGGACGACGCGGTCAGGACTTCATGGCCGTCGGCTTCCAACATCTGCTGAAAGCCCCAACAAATCGCGGGCTCATCATCGACCACCAGTACCACGGACGGTTTGCCATCAGGGGTTTCCTTTGCGGCAGGTTTCGATCGCACCTGCTTCGCTTCGAATGTGGAAGCATCATTCATGTCGTGCCCATCTTTTGTTCCGTTGACGTCCGCTCTTGTACGCGACAATGCAACCGGAAAACGGTGTATCCGTCCTGTCGTAACCAGTCGACATCGCCACCTAATTTTCTCGCCGCTCGTCGCACCAGCGGCAACCCCAAGCCCATGCCTTCCGGCTTGGAAGTGACCAACGGATCAAAAATTTCCGCCGCGATGGCAGGATCGATACCGGGGCCGTCGTCACTGATCCGCACATGACAAACCTCGTGATCCGACCGGACGACGACGTTGACGTGTTCGGCCGCCTGCATGGCGTTGAGCACCAAATTGGAAAGTGCCGCCGAAAATGCCGAACCGTCGGCCACGAAAACGTCCGATGAGACAGCTGTCCAATCCCAGGTCGATTCGACGTTGAGATGCCCTGCGACGGCAGCGTGGCTGGACCGAACGTCTTGCAAACAGCGGATCAGATTTTCGGGGCGGACTTCGGATGATTCTCCCGAACCGACCATCAACAAGCGTCTCACGTAGGACTCGGCGACCTCCATTTCGCGGATCGCGACTTGCACCGACTCCTTGTCTTCCGACGAACAGCCTCTTTGATGCAGTTCGATGGCCATTCGAGATCCGGCCAAAGTGTTTCGAAGCTGATGCGCCATCCCGCCGGCGATCTGATGAAGCAGTTTTTCGCTTTGGTCGCGATGCACTTGCTTCCAAAGTCGGCTGAGTTGCCGCGACATTTGGTCCACGGCATTTCCCAGTTGGCCGACTTCGTCACGGGATTGATCGGAAACGGTGGTCTCAAAGTCCCCGGCGGCGACCCGCTGAACGCTCTCTTTCAGCTTGATCAGCCGACGCACCAAAGTGCCCGCGATGGTGAACATGACCAGCGACACAATCGCGATCGTGGAAAGGCCGGTGATCAAGGGCAACATCGCGGCACGTCGACTAGCTTCATCGATGCGTCGCTGCTCGAACAAAACCAAGACCTTTTCAACCCGGTCCGGCGGCGAATCGATTCCCGTCCGCGCGCAGGCGAACTTCAAATAGCTCTTTCCGTCGACCGTCATCAGCCGCATCGAAGGAAACTCGGGTGCGGCCAGGTGATCCCGCAGTGCGTTGACCTGACCGGCGGAAAGCGAGAGCGTTTGTGAAATCACCACGCCGTTCCGCCCCAGAGCGATCAAGTCAGTGTCCGTCAAACCGGCCAACGAGTCGAGCACCGACGAAGTGAGCGGAAAGCGAGAGCGATGCAACGTCGTTTCGATCGCGCCGAATCGATCGTGGACGTCTCGGAGCGCCCACCGCCGGCCCAGCGACCAAGAGACGATCGCCACCAACGTCGCGCTCAGGAGTGCCGCCCCCAACAGGGGTAGCAGCATGCGGGTTCGTAAACTGGCCAATCGCAAGCTCCATCGTTTCTCGCTCGCAAACATCGGTGGTGGCAATCGACTACTCCGGTGCGATCATTGTGCGGCACGGCGATGAAAATTCCGTCCCGAGTGGCGGTAAAACCGTCGTTTCGGCGGCCGTTACTTGCCGACGGTGCGGAAAGCGGCGGTCAAATGGCGAATTCCGGACACCGGCATGACGCGTGCTAACGGTGAACGATCATGTCGGCCGACTGACGAGACGAAACGGTCAAAGATACCCAAAATGCTCGTGAGTTCCGAACGAAAGAATCGTGACGAAAAGCATACGCCCTGTGAATTAAGGAAAGAACCATCTCCATGCGTCTCAGTCGAAACGGATTTACGCTTGTCGAACTCTTGGTCGTGATCGCCATCATCGGTGTGTTGGTCGGTCTACTGTTGCCCGCGGTACAGTCGGCCAGAGAGGCCGCCAGACGAATGCAGTGTTCGAATAAACTCAAACAATTATCGCTCGCCTGTCACAACTATCAAAGCGTGTTCGGTAAATTGCCCCCGTCGGCGATTCTCGACCTGAGCGTGACCACCACGGCCAATAACGGATCGTGGGGCGTGCACGGGAGAGTTTTGCCCTACCTGGAACAAGGCAACGCTTACAATCGCATCAACTTGTCGTTGGCATGGGACGGACAGTCGTCGATCGACGGGCTGAAGATCCCCACGTTCTCCTGCCCCAGCGATCCCGGCGCCGACCAAATCCGAACGTTCAGCGACGGGCGCCCCTCTTTGTACCCGACGACCTATGGTTTCAACTTCGGGCGCTGGTTCGTTTACGATCCGACAACACGGAAAGGCGGTGAAGGCATGTTCTTTCCGAACTCTTTTTTGAGCTTTCGCGATTGCACGGACGGGAGTTCCAGCACGCTGCTGATCAGCGAGGTCAAAGCCTGGACGCCGTACCGACGCAACGGCGGACCGAACACGACCGAGATGCCGACGACGCAGGGAGATGCCGAAGCGATCGTCGCCAGCGGGGCTCAGTTTAAAAACACGGGACATACCGAGTGGCCCGACGGTCGTGTCCACCACACGGGTTTTACCGTCGCGATGCCGCCCAACGCCGAGGTGCATTGCACCAACGGAGATGAGATCCACGAACAATCCGATTTCAATTCCTGGCAGGAAGGAAAAAACGGAAAGGCCGGCCGCCCCACCTATTCCATCATCACGTCGCGTAGCCATCACGCGGGATTGGTTCAATCGGCGATGTTGGACGGCAGCGTTCGCAGCGTCACCGAGTCGATCGACCTGCAGATTTGGCACGCCTTGGGGACACGTTCGCAGCGCGAATTGATCTCCTCGGAGTGGTAGCGGGTGGATCCAGACGACGTCGTGACGGAAAAATCCGACTGCCCACTTGCAGCCGATGCCCCGGGTGAATGTGATGAACCATCGATTTCGTGCCGAAAGACTCTTCTTTTGTCGCTGGGTTCATGTCGGATCACCCCCACACGATTGTCAACCTCTGCAACCTGCCCCCGTGGGTGATTGCTTCGGAAGACTACAACCGGAAACCCGTCGCGTTGCGACTGTCCGGCGTCCGGGAATCCAACGACTACCTTTTTCGCAAGATCGCCGACGTCGACGACGCGGGGGATCGTGGTCGCATGCTGGACGAATTCATGGACGTCAAATTTCGTTTGCATGAATGGAGACGTTCCTCTGGCAGCCAGCGGCGCGGCTTGCGAAACAGTTACCTGCGTTTCATTCGCGGTTGGGGCGTCGATTCCAACTCGATCGAAGGCGCCGTGCTGAAAGACTGGGTCCGCAGTCGTTTCGGATTGAACCCGACCTATCATCGGGGAAAATTACTCGGACAAGATCAAGAAGACGACTACCGGTTTGCGGTCGACCGAATGAAAGGGATCGCTTGCACCAATTCGATTTACTCGCAATTGGATCTGCTTTACGAGTTTTGCCAACATGAATTATCGATCCGCCATGCCGGCGGGGATCGCTTGACGTTGTTCCGGGGGACCTACGACGCGGGGCAATACGATGTGATACGTCGCGACGCCAAACGCCGACTCTGTGTCCGACTGAACAATCTCAGTTCCTTCACCGATGACGCTGATTGCGCCTGGGAATTCGGATCTCGAGTCTGGAAGGTGGATGTCCCTCTATCCAAGATCGTCTTCTTCAGTGATCTGTTGCCCAATCATATTCTCCGCGGCGAGCACGAGTACTTGGTCATCGGTGGCGAGTTCCTTGTCGACGAATTGCTGTACTGAATTCATGTTGTCGCTTTCGCGCCGGGGATCCCGGTCGCCTGTACATTTTTCTTGATTCCGCGCAGCATGACCGGAAAGACCAGACCGTGCAGCGGCAAGACCATGTACCAGTAGGCCAGCCCGAACAAACCACGCGGATGAAAACGCGCGGTCATCACGATCTTTGTTTTGCCGGTGACCTGTTCGCCGATTTGAAAATCGAGTTCGGCTTCGCCGGGCAACTTCATTTCGGCTCGCAATGTCAGTCTCTGGTCTTTGATCAGCTTGGTGACTCGCCAAAAATCGACGGGTTCACCGTAGTGCAGCTCGTGCGGATGCCGGCGACCACGCCGCAAGCCGGGCCCGCCGACGGCTTGATCCATCCAGCCGCGGACGTGCCAAAGGTGACCCGCGCCCCAGTACCCCTTGCTGCCGCCGATGGATCGGATTTCGGCGAACGTTTCCTCGGGCGAACCGTCCACGATGATCTCTCGTTGATCCGTGAAGGTTGTCCCGCCGGCCCAGTCGGGATCCCCGGGAATCTTGCCCGCGGTCGACCAACGCGTTTCGATCTCATAGCGTCGCGTTCGCCCCAGCGCGGACTCGATCGCTGCCCGGACACCCAGACATTCCCCCGGCATCAAGTCGATGGCATCGTCGTTACGGCAAACCGTTCGATTCTTCAGCCCCTCGGCCAACGGTCTCGCAATGCTACTGCTGACCGGTGTCACCAATCCGATCCAAAGGCTGCTCAGGTTGGGTGTCAGTACCGGCACCGGCAGAATGATCCGCCGCCGAAGTTGCAACTCTTCCGCCATCACGTGCATGACGTCCCGATAACTCATGATCTCCGGACCGCCGATGTCGAGCGTCCGGTTTTTCGTGTCATCGATCGTGATGCATTGGACCAAATAACGCAGCACGTCGCGAATCGCGACCGGCTGTGTTTCCGTCTTTACCCACTTGGGCGTGACCATCATTGGCAGACGTTCGACCAAGTACCGCAGCGTTTCGAACGAAGCGGATCCCGAGCCGATGATCATCGCGGCGCGGAACACCGTGGTCGCGGCGGCCCCCGATTGAAGGATTTCTGCGACTTCGCGGCGACTGTCCAAATGCTCAGAGAGATCTTTGCCCAACTCGCCGAGCCCACCGAGATAGACGATGCGCTCGCACGACGATTGATCGACGGCGTTTCGAAAGCTGGTCGCGAGCTCGCGGTCGCGTTTGGCGTACTCGCCCTTCGCGGACTTCATCGAGTGGACCAAATAGTAAGCAGCGCTGACATCCTTGAGCGCGCGGCTGATGGCATCGGCATCCTCGAGCTCACCGCGAACGACTGACAGTCGCTCGTGATTTCCCCAGGAGAACTTGGTCAGCTTTTCCGGACTTCGCACCAGGCACGTCACGGCGTAGCCTTCATCAAGCAACCGTCGCACGAGGCGACCGCCGACATAGCCGGTCGCACCGCAGACAAGGACACGACAGTGGTTGGGGCTTGATGACGTCATAGACTTTTTCGACGGGAGGGACAAATGTGACGTGTAGAGTGTCTCGCCGCGTCAACAGACCAATTACCCAGAGGATCTCAATGAACACCGAAAACGCAACCCACACTTGGCCCGAGCTTGCCGCCGGACTCTACGACGCTTTGACCGGTCGGAATGCCGAAATCACTTATGATTTTCAGGACATGCACGTGCACGTGCCCGCCCGGACCGGGGGGGAAAACGTCGAACACGCTCATTGGAAACTGAACGGCGTGCTGAAGATTCGTACCCGTGATGTCGCCCAGACCAATGGCTGACCCAGGGCCGCGGCCGAGACCTTATTTGACGTTGGACGTCGAACTCTTGACGTTGCAGCGAATCGATGCGGGGAATACGGTTCAGTCGATAAGCGTGACCACCGACGCCGACGGGACGCTAAGGATCGCCTCACGCGGGCGACTCCCGCGGGGCGGCTTGCGTCAAATCAGACAGCTGCGAAACGGCTTACGGCAAATCGTCGACTTGACGGGGAAAGACGTGATGATCGAGCATGCGGAACGGCAGCTCGCCAGGCTTCGTTATCGTCCCTCCCGCAGGCCCCGGTGGTCGATCCGGTGGTGGACACTACTTCGCGGCCTGTCGACGAGTCGCTAGGACCCCTCGGCCGACGTTCGGCGTGCAACGTTCCGGTATAAAAGAGGCCGGTGGGTGATGAGTCGAAGATTCACCACCGTTAGCGGTTTCGCCGCTGACGACGAGTCCCAAGCAACGAAAGACGTTCGAGAACAATGTCCGGCCTCCTTTCCGACACGGCAATAAGATTCTTGATCAGACCAACCGGCGGCACAGGATGGGGCCTCCGGTTGATCCTCGTCGTTGTCACCACGGTCTTCGGGTTCGAAGGGAGCGGCCAGACGACCTCCCCGATCCGAGTTATCGATTCGGACGGACCGGCCGCGTTGAAGGACCTGCTGCGATACGATGGCAGTCCGCTGTCGATCTTAAGTGCTCACCGCGGAGGCGCAACCGTCGGGTTTCCCGAGAATGCGATCAAAACATTCGAACATACTCTCCGTCATGTCCCGTCGATGCTTGAAATCGATCCGCGGATGACCAAAGACGGCCAGATCGTCGTTCATCATGATGCGACTCTGGACCGAACCACAACGGGAACCGGACTCGTCGTCGACCACACCCTGGCGGAATTGAAAAGCCTTTTCCTGAAGGATACCGAAGGCAACGTGACGGATGACCGAATTCCGACTTTGGACGAAGCGATCACATGGGCCAGGGGGAAAACGATTCTCGTTTTGGACCAAAAAGACGTCCCTTTGGAGGTGCGTGTCAAAAAAGTGATCGAACATGGTGCCCAAGGGTTTGTGATGCTGATCGTGGGTAGTCCTTCGGATGCGAAAAGGTGTCATCAGCTGGACAAAAACATCTGCATGGAAGTGATGATGGGCGATCGAAAAAAGTTTCAAGCGTTTGACGAAACCGACGTCCCCTGGGGCAACATCATCGCCTTTGTCGGACACACGCCGCCGCAGGATCAAGAATTGATCGAGATGATCCACGCCAAGGGTGCACGATGCATGGCAGGAACGTCACGTTACCTCGACCGCGGAATCGCCATGGAAGAGGTCAAGCAACCTGACGAACTCGAAGCACAATACCGCGGCTTGATCGAAAGGGGCGTCGACGTCATCGAGACCGATCGACCGATCGAGGTGGGTGCGATCCTGTTCGAAGCGAAGCCAACCCCACCCGCGTCCGTCGCGATGGAAACGGTAAAGGTCGCTCCCGACAACGACGGATTCCTGCTCCATCCCTCCGGAGATCCCTACGTCCCGTGGGGACACAATTACGCCTCGGTCGACCTGATGCGGCGACTGGCAGATGATCCGGACCGCGTCGAGCGTGACTTCGCCGACATGCGAACTGCGGGGACGACCGTCGTGAGGATTCATCCGGAAATGCCGCAATTCTTGACCGGCCCGAAAAAGATCGACCCCGTCGCTCTCGGTCGCCTGAGAAAATTGCTCGTGATCGCCGAGAATTCCGACATTCACCTCAAGATCACCGGGCTCGCTTGCTACAGAATCAAAGATCGGATGGCCTGGTATGACGCGATGGACGAGCAGCAGCGATGGGAGACGCAGGCTTTTTTTTGGGAGACCATTGCCAAGACATGTGCCCAAAGTCCGGCGGTGTTCGCGTACGATCTGATCAACGAACCGGTGGCGATCGGCACACACGATGACGGATGGTACACCGGCAAGATGGGCGAAGTGGAGTTTTGCCAGCGACTGACCCTCGATCCCGGCACGCGAAACGGCGACGAGATTTTTCGTCAATGGACCGAACGGATGGTGGCGGCAATCCGGTCGCAAGATCAGACGCATTTGATCACGCTCGGGATGTTACCGTTCCCCAATGCCTACAAGGTTGCCGCCGAACAGCTCGATTTCGTCTCACCGCACCTGTACCCCAGGTCCGGAAAAGTCGATCAACAGATCGAGCTCTTGCGACGATTCGATTGGGGCAAGCCGATCGTCATCGGTGAAACGTTTCCCTTGCACTGTGGCGTGGACGATCAACGAAAATTTCTGCTCGAAAGCCGCCGGTCGGCTCATGGCTGGATCGGCCACTGGCCTGACGAATCGCCGGCGAAATTGACGGCGTTGAAAATGACCGCAAAAGCAACGATCCGAGATGCCATCTGGCTGTCTTGGGTCGAACTGTTCCGAGCATTGGGTCCGCAGATGACCGGCGTCAACCGAGGGTCGACGAACAACGATCTTGACTAGATGGATTGTTCCCTGCCCATCCAACGAAGAAGGCATTCATAAAGTCGCTGGTCTGATCGCTTGTGGTTCTTGAGCGACTCGAGCGCCGCATCGGCGATTTCGGTTTGTCCCATCCGGTCCATGGCCCAAGCCGCCATCATGCGGACTTCGCCCGCTTCATCCCGCAGAGCCCTTTCGATGGTTTCGGAAGCGGGACGGGCTTTTTCCTCCAACAGGAACAATCCGCAAATGGCCCAATAACGAATTCCCTCGTCGGCATCTGAGAACGCCGCGACGAAAGCGTCCAGATGTTTCGGGTCCCTGGACAAGGCGAGGTCGGACAAATCGAGATAACGTTCCAACGGATACAGGTTCGGATCGCGAACCATTTCATAGATCGTGAGTCCGTTTTCCTCGGCACGTCGAACTCGCATCGCTTCGGGTAACAGCCCCGAATCGAACAATTCGAGCTGACGTTTGCGAAGCGCGTCCCGTAACTCGGAGATCTTTTGCCGGCTATCGGGATCCTCGATCAGGTTGTGGACGTTATCGAAGTCTTGGACCGTATCATAAAATTCTTCTGACACCCGCGGCCTAAAGAAACGGCCGGTG
>Ga0102938_10003927_pt1 | contig 11021 bp, 9 predicted proteins | sample SalPonR2_B_D2_MG_FD_84516 | JGI IMG/M metagenome (GOLD analysis project Ga0102938, IMG submission 84516) | Salt pond soil microbial communities from South San Francisco under conditions of wetland restoration - Salt Pond MetaG R2_B_D2_MG | ecosystem: Environmental > Aquatic > Marine > Intertidal... | reverse complement strand
CCGAAGCCCGAGATGCTGGCGAGGATGATCCGCGGATTGACCTTGGCGAGGTCGTCATAGCCGATCCCCAGCCGGTCCTTCACGTCGGGCCGGTAGTTCTCCACCACCACGTCCGTCGAGCTGTCGCTGTCCGGCGGCCCGCCGGGTGCCGTATTGTCCGGTGGCGGGCCCACGCCGGTCAGTGGTGGCGTCGCGATCTTTGCCGGATTGTCGGTGGATGGGTCGGGCACGGGCTATCAACTGACCGCCTCGCGCACCGGCGGCGGGCTCAGTGAGGCTCTCTCCAACGCCTTCGCGATTACCGAGTCTTCGTCAACGACCAGCATCGAGACGATCAGCCCGGCAGGGTCGCAGACAGTGGGCCAGCCCTACGAGGTCGTGGCCAACGTCACCGGTGTTGCACCGACCGGTCTGGTCACAGTCGATGACGGCCAGGGTGGCAGCTGTTCGTTCAATTGGCCGGGGCAGGGTGGTTGTTTCCTGACATCGACGAGCGCGGCTGCCGTAACGGTGACGGCGACCTACGCCGGCGATGCCAACAACGCTTCGAGCTCGGATTCGGTCGCCTATACCATCGACCAGGCCACTTCGAGCACCAGCATCACCGGCATTTCACCGCCCTCCGAGCAGACCGTTGGCCAGGCCTATACGGTCAATGTAGTGGTCAGCGGATTCAATCCGACCGGCACGGTGAGTGTCGGCGATGGTGACGGCGCGAGCTGCCAGATCGTGCTGCCTCAGACCGGCTGTAACCTGACCTCTACCTCGGTGGGTGCGAAAACGCTTGCGGCGGACTATGGCGGTGATTCGAACAATTCGGCCAGTAGTGATACCGCGGCCTACACCATCAGCGCCGTGCAATCGACCACATCGATCGTCGGCATCACGCCGCCGGTGCAGCAGGAGATCGGTCTGCCCTACACGGTCACGGTCAGTGTCACCGGCGACTCGCCCTCCGGTACCGTCACGGTCGACGATGGCACAGGCGCCGAGTGCAGCTTCGATCTGCCGGACAACGGCTGCGATCTGACCTCGACGGTCGCGGGCGCGAAGACGATCACGGCCAGCTACCCGGGCGATGCCATCAATACCCCGAGCTCCGACACCACCAGCTACACCATCATCGACAGCGGGCCGGCGGCGCTGGCCTTCGCCCTGGAACCGGCCTTCGGTATCGCCGGCGGACCGCTCCTGCCTGGCCTCGTGGTTCAGGTCGTCAACTCACAAGGCCAGGTCGTGACCGACGACAACACCACCGTGATCCAGATCGCGATCGCGACCAACCCGTCCGGCGGCAGCCTGAGCGGCACGACTTCGATTCAGGTCACGAACGGCGTGGCCGAGTTCGCCGATCTGAGCATCGACCGGATCGGTGACGGCTATCAGCTCGAAGCCAGCGTACTGAGTCGGGGCCTGTCGGCCATCGTGACCGCCCCGTTCGAGGTCAAGGTCGATCGGGTGTTCAACGACCGCTTCGAGCTGCCCACCGACGAGGTCTTCCAGGATCGATTCGAGTTGGATTGATCCAGCGGGCGTAGGCCGCTGCGCGCATCGGCCGATATCGCCGGTGCGCATTGCTGGTCGCGGGACGGTCGGCTGGCTACAATACCCGGCTCACTGACTCCGAACAGATACCGGTCTTGAACCCCACCCGCTTCCAGGCCCTGGCTGACCAGGGCTACAACCGCATTCCGGTGTTTCGCCAGATCTCGGCGGATCTTGACACGCCGCTGTCGGTCTACCTCAAGCTCGCCGACGGGCCCTCGGCCTTTCTGCTGGAATCCGTCCAGGGTGGCGAGAACTGGGGGCGGTATTCGATCATCGGACTGCCCTGTCGCCGGGCCTGGCGCGCCTCCGGCCGGGTGCTCGAGAAGCTCGACTTCGGCCAGGTGGTGGATCGCCTGGAAGACGTGGATCCACTGCAAGCCCTGGCCGAGGCCATGGCTGCCATTCGTGCCCCCAGGCTCGAGGATCTGCCCGGCTTTACCGGCGGCCTGGTCGGCTATTTCGGCTACGAGATCGTCGCCCATCTCGAGGACCGGCTCGATTTCAGCGCCAAGCCGGATGCCCTGGGTGTGCCGGAGATCCTGCTTCTTGACGCTGAAGAGCTGGCCGTCTTCGACAATCTGTCGGGACGTCTCAATCTGATCGTGCTGGCCGACCCGGCCGAGGCCGATGCCTTCGCCCGCGCCCAGCGCCGCCTGGATCAGCTCAGCCACCGCCTGCGCTGCGGCTCGCCGGGCTATCCGCCGGCGATGGACCTGCCGGTGCCGGAAGAGTCGGATTATCGATTCGAGTTCGAACGCGATGATTTCCAGGCGGCGGTCCGGCGCATCAAGGACTACATCCTGGCCGGCGACGTGATGCAGGTGGTCCTGTCGCAGCGCATGAGCGTGGACCTGGCCGCCCGTCCGCTGGACGTCTATCGCGCGCTGCGCAGCCTGAATCCCTCGCCCTACATGTACTACTTCGATTTCGGCGATTTTCAGGTCGTCGGCGCCTCGCCGGAGGTGCTGGTCCGGGTGCAGGGCGGCGAGGCGATGGTCCGGCCGATCGCCGGGACTCGCCCACGGGGCGCCACACCGGAGGCCGATCGCGCCCTGGAAGCCGAGCTCAAGGCCGATCCCAAGGAGCTGGCCGAGCACCTGATGCTGATCGATCTGGGCCGCAACGACATCGGGCGTATCGCCGAGACCGGCTCGGTCGTCCTGACCGACCAGATGGTGATCGAACGCTACAGTCACGTCATGCATCTGGTCTCGGAAGTGCACGGCCGGATCGCCGGTGATCGAACTGCCCTGGACGTGCTGCGCGCGACCTTTCCGGCCGGCACGCTGTCCGGTGCACCCAAGGTCCGCGCGATGGAAATCATCGCCGAACTCGAGCCGGTCCGGCGCGGCGTGTATGCCGGTGCGGTCGGCTACCTGAACTGGTTCGGCGAGGCCGACCTGGCGATCGCCATCCGCACCGCCCTGGTCAAGCAGGGCACCGTCCACGTCCAGGCCGGCGCCGGCATCGTGGCCGACTCCGATCCCGACCGTGAGTGGGAAGAAACCCTGAACAAGGGCAGGGCGCTGATCCGCGCCGTTGCCGAAGCCAGCGGAGGCCTGCATCAGTGAAACTGCTGATGATCGACAATTACGACTCGTTCACCTACAACCTTGTCCAGTATCTGGGTGAGCTGGGCTCGCAAGTCATCACCCATCGCAACGATGCGATCAGCCTGGACGAGATCCGCGAGCTGAGACCCGATGCGATCGTCCTCTCACCGGGACCCTGTACGCCCGATGAATCGGGGATCTGCCTGGACGTGCTCGATCAGATGGCCGGTGACTATCCGATCCTGGGCGTCTGCCTGGGGCATCAGGCGATCGGACAGGCCTTCGGTGGTGAAGTGGTCCGGGCACGCGAGGTCATGCACGGCAAGACCTCGCCGATGCACCATGCCGATGAGGGCGTGTTCAAGGGCCTTCCCAATCCCTTCGAGGCGACCCGCTATCATTCGCTGATCGTGGCCCGGGAATCGCTGCCTTCGTGCCTGATCGAAACGGCCTGGACGGTGAACGATGCCGGCGAGCGCGACGAGATCATGGGGTTTCGTCACGAAACCCTGCCGATCGAGGGCGTGCAGTTCCACCCCGAATCCATCCTGACCCGCCAGGGCCACGCCCTGCTGAAGAATTTTCTGGATCGACTATGAGTGAGCTCCGCGAAGCCATCCACCGCATGGCCGAAGGCCAGCACCTCGACGCCGAGCTGATGACCCGCGCGATGCGCGAGATCATGACCGGCCAGGCCGAAGAAGCCCAGATCGGTGGCTTTCTGATGGCCCTGAGGATCAAGGGCGAGACCCCGACCGAGATTGCCGCTGCAGCCCGGGTGATGCGTGAACTGGCCTCGAGAGTCGAGATCGACCGCGATGGACTGACCGATATCGTCGGCACCGGCGGTGATGGCGCGTCCCTGTTCAACGTCTCGACGGCTTCGGCCTTCGTCGCCGCTGCGGCCGGAGTCCGGGTCGCCAAACACGGCAACCGATCGGTCTCGAGCAAGTCCGGTGCGGCCGATGTACTGGAAGCGGCCGGTTGCCGGCTGGATCTGGGCACTGGTCAGGTCGCGGCGCTGATCGACGAGCTGGGCGTGGCCTTCATGTTCGCGCCCAGCCACCACTCGGCCATGAAGCATGCAATCGGCGCGCGCAAGGCGCTGGGCGTGCGGACCCTGTTCAATCTCCTCGGGCCCCTGACCAACCCGGCCCTGGCCCCAAACCAGGTGCTGGGCGTGTTCTCCGCCGAGCTGGTGCGTCCCATGGCCGAAGTGATGCAGACACTCGGCGCGCGCCACGTGCTGGTGGTGCACAGCGACGATGGTCTTGACGAGATCTCGCCGGTTGTATCGACGACCGTGGCCGAACTCAGGGACGACGCGATCGGTGAATACCGGATCGACCCGAGCGAGTTCGACATTCGCATCGATTCTCTGGATGCCCTGACCGTGGAAACCGCCGCCGACAGCCTGGCCCTGATCGAGTCCGCACTCGGCGGGCAATCCGGCCCGGCTGCCGACATGATCGCGCTCAACGCCGGTGCGGCGATCTATGTCGCAGGCCGGACCGATGACCTGGCTGGCGGCGTTGATCTGGCCCGGGAAGTGCTGGCCGATGGCCGCGGCATCGAACGCCTGCGTCGCTACGCGCAGCGGAGCCAGGGCCTGTGAGCGCGGATATCCTGGCCCGGATTCTCGAGGTCAAGGCCGCTGAGGTGATTGTCGGCAAGGCCCGACGGTCGCAGATCGAACTCGAGGCGCGCATCGCCGACCTGCCGCCGATGCGCGATTTTGCCGGCGCGCTGCGGGCGCGCGCCGCCGCCAAGGGTGATGCGGTGATCGCCGAAGTCAAGCGGGCCTCGCCTTCTGCCGGGATCATCCGGGCCGATTTCGACCCGGCTGCCATTGGGAAAAGCTACGAGGCCGGCGGCGCAACCTGCCTGTCGGTGCTGACCGATCAGCAGTTCTTCAAGGGCGACGACGCCTTCGTCGTGCAGGCTCGCGAGGCCTGCGGCCTGCCGGTCTTGCGCAAGGAATTCATCATCGACCCCTGGCAGGTCTATCAGACCCGCGCCATGGGCGCCGACGCCCTGCTGCTGATCGTTGCCGCCCTGGACGACGCCAGTCTGTCCCGGCTGTCGGAGCTGGGCAAGGCTCTGGGCCTGTCGGTGCTGGTCGAGGTTCACGACCGGGCCGAGATGGAACGGGCCCTGGCCGTGCCCGGCGACCTGATCGGCATCAACAACCGCGATCTGCATCGCTTTGTCACCGATCTGGACACCTCGCTGAAGCTGGCCCCGATGGTGCCATCCGATCGGCTCGTCGTGGCCGAAAGCGGGATTCACACGCCCGAGGATATTGAGCGCCTGCAGCAGGGTGGAATCGGTGCCTTCCTGATCGGCGAGTCGCTGATGCGCCAGCCCGAGCCGGGCGCGGCGCTCAGCCGCCTGATTGCCAGTTGATTACCGCCTGATCCGGATCCGCCACCCGGCATCGTTGGCGATGTTGCGGCCAGGAGCTCACGGTTGCCGATCCCGGAGTTTGCTAGGGTAGGAGGCTGTTCACTCGGGCAACCGCCCAGCGCATCTTGAAGCAGGACCTGTCCCGACAATTCGGACCCTTCGAGCGCATGCAGCCGACCGTATTCTTCGGCTCGGCGTTGCTCGTGGTCATCTTCGTGGTGATCGGTGGTGCCTTTACGGAATGGGCCTCGACCCGATTTCAGTCAATACAGAGCTGGATCACGGCCAGCTTCGGCGGTTATTACATGCTGCTGGCCTCGGCCCTGCTGCTGTTGTCCCTGGCACTCCTGTTCACCCCGGCGGGTCGGATCAGACTGGGTGAGCCCGACTCGAGTCCCGAGTTTTCCTATCCGGCCTGGTTTGCCATGCTGTTTGCCGCCGGTATGGGCACCGGGCTGGTCTTCTGGGGGGTTGCCGAGCCGCTGAGCCACTACCTCGAGCCGCCGAAGGCCGAGCCTTCAACGGCGGCTTCGGCCAGCGAGGGCATGACCTACGCCTTCCTCCACTGGGGCCTGCACCCCTGGGCAATCTACCTCGTGCTTGCGCTGAGTATCGGCTACGGCCACTTCCGGCTGGGCCTGCCGCTGGCGCCACGATCGGTGCTCTGGCCGCTCCTGGGTCAGCGAATCTACGGCCCGATCGGGCATGCTGTCGATATCCTCTGCACAGTGGGCACGCTGCTCGGCGTGGCCACCTCGCTGGGCCTGGGCGCGATGCAGATCAACGCAGGCCTCGCCCGTTCGCTCGACCTGCCTACGGGCACCGGCGTACAGATCGGCATCATCGTCGCGATCACCCTGGTCGCGACAATCTCGGTCGTCTCCGGCCTTCAGCGAGGCATTCGCCGCCTGTCATCGCTGAACATCGCGTTCGCTGCATTGCTGCTGGCTTTTGTGTTTCTGATCGGCCCGACGCTGTCGATCATTGCGACCTTCTTCGAATCGCTGGGCACCTACCTTGTGTCCCTGCCGGCGATGAGTCTGGAGATCGGCCTGGGGTTGCCGACCGAGTGGGAGACTAACTGGACCCTGTTCTACTGGGGCTGGTGGATTTCCTGGTCCCCGTTCGTCGGCATTTTCGTCGCGCGGATCTCCCGAGGAAGAACGGTGCGTGAAGTGATCCTGGCTGCATTGATCGTGCCGAGCATGGTGACCTTCAGCTGGATGGCGACCTTTGGCGGCGCGGCGCTCGACCTACAGCAGACCAAAGGGCTGGCGCTGGCCTCGCAGGTCGTCGATGATGCCGCGATCGCACTGCATCTGCTGCTTGAACAATTGCCCTGGGCGTCGATCAGTACCGTGTTTGCGACGCTGGTCATCATCATCTTCTTCATTACCTCTTCGGATTCGGGCTCCCTGGTTGACGATATGGTGACTTCCGGGGGACACCCCGATCCACCGACGGCCCAGCGCCTGTTCTGGGCGATCTCCGAGGGGGCTGTCGCCGCCACCCTGTTGCTGGTCGGCGGCCTGTCTGCCATTCAACAAGCGGCTATCGCCATGGCGCTGCCGATGAGCCTGCTCCTGATCGCCGCGGCCATCGGCCTGGTCCGCGCGCTGTGGATCGACGCCGGCAACCGGGACGTGCCGACAGCCCGAGAGGTCACGCCCAAGAAGTAGTAATGTTGTCATTGACCAGGCGGTTCTCCGGTTAGCCGCCTTTTCCTCGCATCTGTTTGCCTGTCGATTCGACAGCTTTCTGGCGCGACTCAATCGCGCGCTGGTGGTACGTCCGGGGCGAAATCGAAGGAATCGTAGAACAGGTGTTCCTCGGTGATGCCGGCCTCGATGAACTCGTTGCGCGCGACGTGGACCATGGCCGGGGGGCCGGACATGTAGATATCGAAGGGTGTCAGGTCCGGGAAGTTACGCAGGACGGCGTGATGCACAAAGCCGCGTTCGCCGTCCCATTCGGATTCGGGATCGGCGAGCACCGGCACGAAGCGGAAGTCCGGATGCTGTTGGCGCCAGCCCTCGATCAGACGGGCGGCGTAAAGATCGGTGGCGCTTGCAACACCCCAGAACAGGGTCAGCGGTCGTGGGTCACCGCTCTCGATCAGTTCTTCGATCATCGACTTCAGGGGCGCAAAACCGGTACCGCCGCCCATCATGATCATCGGCCGATCGGAGGTCTTGCGCACGAAGAACGTCCCCAGTGGGCCTTCGAGGCGCAGGATTTCCTTGAGCTGCATGCCGGAAAAGACGTGGCCGGTAAAGCCGCCGCCGTCGACATGCTTGATGTGCAGTTCGATGAAATCGGCCTCGGACGGTGCCGAGGCGATCGAGAACGCGCGGCGCTTGCCGCCCGGCATCAGGATGTCGATGTACTGCCCGGCCAGGAACTGCATCCGGGCTGAGCGCGGCAACTTCAATCGAAGACGCATGATCTCGGGGGTGAACTGCTCCAGGGACTCGACCCGCGCCGGCCAGGTGCGTACGGGAATGTCGGCAACCTGTTCGATTTCGCGCGCCTCGATCGTCAGATCGGAGGCCGCTACGGCCTGACAGCTGAGGCCATAACCCGCGCCGAGCTCGTCGAACTCCAGTGCCTGTGGCGGGTTGTATGGGTAGTCCACGGCGCCCTCGGTCAGGCGGCATTTGCACGACGCGCAGGTGCCGTTCTTGCAGGAATAGGGCAGGACGATACCGCTACGCAGCGCGGCTCCGAGCACGGTTTCGCCGTCCCGGGCCCGGAACTGCCGCCCGCTGGGTAACAGGGTGATCGTATGCTTTGCCGCAGATTCACTCATTGACTTGCTCGTCTTGCCGTGCTGTTCAATCGGTTTGAGATAAGGCCGACGGGCCTGGATTACCAGCTTGGGCCATTAGCGCACCCCGCTGCCGATCCCAGCCCTCGACCCGGTCAGTCGGTATGCTACCCTTCGCCGCGACGCCGCGCCGGACTCTAAGTGATCGACAGTGAAGGGCTGGACACGACTGCATATAGCGGATAGGCCGAAGGAACCTGTCGAAGGCCAGATCAGTGCCTGCTGGTGCTGTGTCGGCGCAACGGGAGTGGTCTGAAGTGGATCTTCATATTCTGCGGCTGCTGTGGCGGTTGCCGCTGTTGTTGCTGCATGTCCTGATTGGCATTCCTCTGGTCCTGCTGACCTTTCTGCCGGGACTGCGGCAACTGCCGATCGGGAGGATGCGGTTCCATCAGTGGTCGCATCGCGCCTGGTCGCGCGGCATGCTGCGGGTCATGGGCTGTCGCCTGAAGATCACTGGTGTCCTGCCGGAGCGAGCAGGTCTGGTGGTCGCGAACCACATCAGCTGGCTGGATATCGTTGTACTCCATGCGGTCTGGCCGATCTGGCTGGTAGCCAAGGCCGAAATCCGCGGCTGGCCGCTGGTCGGCGTTCTGGCGCATCTGGCCGGGACCCTGTTCATCCAGCGTGGCAGCGAGGCGTCGCGAAGGCGCATCGGCCGTCGAATGACCGCGCTGCTCAAGCGCGGCGAGTTCGTCGGTATCTTTCCTGAAGGGGGGATTCATCCTGATCGCGGCGTCAAACGCTTTCACGCCCGCCTGTTCGCGCCGGCACTTCGGGCTGATGTACCGGCCATCCCGGTCTCGATCCGGTATGATCGTTCTGGCGATCTGCATGACACCATGGTCTTCGGGCCCGGACAAAGCTTCTTCGGCAATCTGTTCCGCACCATTCGACAGGCCCCCTTCGAAGCTCGCGTGGTGATCGGTGATCCCGTTCAGGGACAGACCGGACAGCGCAGTCGCCTTGCCCGTGCATGTAACGAGGTCGTCGAGGCCAGCTATGAGTCCTGAATTCAGCAGCATCGATCTTCGCCCCTACCAGCCGAGGGGACTGCTGGGAAACCGCCATGTCCAGTCCTTGCTGACCTCCGGCCCGATTCGCAAGCGGCGGGTGCAGCGCCAGGCTTCGGATTATCTGGCCCGCAGTCAGCGCGAGATCATCGAGGCCGCGGACGGGACGCGACTGCTCGGGTTTCTGAATCGTGCGCCCCTGCATCGTCGCGACGCTCTGGTCATCCTTCTCCATGGCTGGGAGGGCAGCAGCGAGTCGAACTATCTGCTGGCCGCTGCCACCGCGCTTGATCGTGCCGGTTACGATACCTTTCGCCTGAATTTCCGCGACCACGGTGAATCCCATCACCTCAACATCGAGCTGTTCCACTCCTGCCGATTGCTCGAGGTGGTAGACGCCGTAGGCCAGGTCCGTCGAGCTCACGCTGACCAACCGGTCTTTCTCGTCGGATTTTCCCTGGGCGGCAATTTCTCGCTGCGCGTGGCTCGCTCGGCGCCGGAGCATGGCTTTGATCTGGACCACGTCATTGCTGTCTCACCGGTCATCCGGCCGCGCAACGTGCTCGATACGCTGGAAGAGGGCCTGGCCATCTATCACGTGTATTTCGTGCGCAAGTGGCGCAAGTCGCTGCAGCTCAAGCAGTCGCTCTATCCCGAGCGCTATCAGCTCGAGGAGTGGTTTGCGCTCAAGGGGCTGCGCGAACAGACCGACTGGCTGGTGCGCAATCTGACCGAGTTTTCTGATCTGGAGGCCTATCTGGAGGGGTATTCGGTGGCCGGCGATTACCTGGCTGGCCTGAGTGTCCCGACCCGCATCATCACCGCGGCAGACGATCCGATCATTCCGATCCAGGACTTCCATGAGCTGCCGAAGTCGCAAGCTCTTGAAATCGAGGTGCATGAGCGCGGCGGACACTGCGGCTTTATCGAGAACTGGCGCCTCGACAGCTGGATCGAGCATCGCATCATCAGTGAACTCGACCGGCTGACCCAATGCTGAGCGGTTCCGGGCCTTGGACCACCCTCGAGCCATTGATCCGGTGATTCAGGTGGCTGAACAGGGGCCGCTTGAGTTAGCATTCGGTTTTTACTTCTAGAGCCCCAACGCTGTGAAAGCGCTCCTCCTCAGCGCAGCTGCCCTGCTGCTTCTGGTCGGCTGCTGTCCGGGTGAACAGGTCGACGAGCGCGGCTGGCCGCGCGAGCTGGTGCTGGGCCTGGTGCCTGCCCTCGAAGCCGAGGCCCTGGTCGACAATCTCGATCCTCTGACCGACCATCTGGAGCGCGAGCTCGGAATCCCCGTGCGCTCCTTCGTGCCGCAGGACTACACCGGTCTGGTCGAAGCGCTGGGCTCGGGCCGGGCCGATATCGGCATGCTCCCGCCCTTCGCCGCGATGCTCGGCGCCCGCCGTTACGACATCGAGACCATCCTGATTTCCGTGCGCAGGGGCCAGACCGGCTACCGGTCGCAATGGTTCACCAACGACCCCACTGTCTGTCAGGGGGAGGTCGAGATTGTCGAGCGCCGCTGCGAGACCCGGGTTCCCGGCCGCGAGGCCGAGATCCGCAAGTTTGCCCAGTGCCAGGCCGATCTGACGGTGGTGCGGGACGAAAGTGTGGCGTTCGTTGATCCTAACTCGACCTCGGGCTTCCTGTTTCCAGCCGTCCAGCTGATGG
>Ga0102938_10003926_pt1 | contig 11021 bp, 8 predicted proteins | sample SalPonR2_B_D2_MG_FD_84516 | JGI IMG/M metagenome (GOLD analysis project Ga0102938, IMG submission 84516) | Salt pond soil microbial communities from South San Francisco under conditions of wetland restoration - Salt Pond MetaG R2_B_D2_MG | ecosystem: Environmental > Aquatic > Marine > Intertidal... | reverse complement strand
CGCCTCGCACGGGGGGACACTTGTTATTCTCGTTGTCTCGTCATGGTGACCCGTGCGTCGTGTCCCTCGCACATGAATAACGGTACTCCGATTCCGTCCCGCTTCGATCATCAATTCGGTGTTTCTGCCGAATCGTTTCGACTTGATCGTGTCGGACGTTCGACCTTAAGGATTTTAACGATTCGCCGGGTTATTTCCCAAACTTTCGCCGTCCCTCACTGATACCGACTGCCCGACATGGCCCAACCCGTCGCCCACGACTTCCCTTCGCCACCCTTGGACGTGGTCGCCGTCGGCGCGCATCCGGACGACGTCGAAGTCGCTTGCGGAGGCACGTTGGCCAAGTTGGCCCGCCAGGGTTATCGCGTCGGCATCATCGATCTGACCGACGGCGAACCGACACCCTACGGCGACAGCTCGGCCGATCGCATCGCCGAGGCTCAGCGGGCGGCGGAGATTCTTGGGGTCCACGTCCGTGTGACCTTGGACCTGCCCAACCGACGGTTGATGGACAGTTTCGAAGCCAGGGTCGCGTTGGCCAAGCAGTTTCGTTTGCACCGGCCGCGAATCGTCATCGGTTTCGGCGACGCCACGCCCACGGGGTCGCCGGATCACTGGCAATCGAAACTGATCACCGACGCGGCCGTTTTCTACAGCCGTCTGACCAAATGGGATCGGCATTTCGACGCTCTGCCGGTCCATGCCGTGCGTCGGCAACTGTATTTCCGCCTTGCCATCGAAGCGGATACGGTGGCCGGCCACTCGCATCACTTGCTGGTCGACATCGCCGACACGCTGGAGCAAAAGATCGACGCGATGAAGGCTTATCGGTCCCAGTTCCGACACAAACCGCACATGGAGCCACGGATCCGTGCCGCCGCGCTGGTCACCGGCAGCCTGGCCGGCGTCTCGGCCGCGGAATCTTTCGTTTCGGTTCGCCCGGTCGCCGTCAACGACTTGGTCGCCACGCTGATTTTTCCCGTTCATTCAACAGAGGCTTCCGAATCCCAATGATTTCCAACGCCAAACCCCTCTGCAGCGCTTTTCTGATGATCGCGATGGCCGGCGAAGTCTGCCCGGCACAGTCCGATCGGCCCCGCGTCGAAGATCCGCGACTGCGTCTGCAATTGGTCGCGGAGGATCCCGACATCGTGACGCCGATCGGTTTGGCGATCGACGCCAAAGATCAGCTCTTCGTCTTGGAATCTCATACGCACCAGCGACCCGCCGACTACGACGGCCCGTCATCGGATCGCGTCAAACGGTTTGCCGATCACGATGGCGACGGCACGTACGAGGACGTGACGGTTTTCGCCGACGGCATCCAGACGGGCATGAACTTGGCGTTTTCGCCCGACGGTTTGCTGCACGTCGTGTGCGCGATGGAGGTCCTGGCGCTGCCCGACGAGGACAACGATGGCAGATGCGATGGGGCGAGATCGATTTTGCGTTTAGAATCTCAGTCCCGTTATGCACACAGCGCTCTGTTGGGAATCACGTTCGATCGCGAAGGCCGCATGTATGTCTCACGCGGTAATTTGGGCAGCCGAGCATGGCGGATCGAAGGTCGCGACGGATCGCGGATCGAAGGTTACGGTGATGGCGGCAGCATCCTCCGCTGCCGTCCCGACGGGGCAGAGGTCGAATCGTTTGCGGTGGGATTTTGGAATCCGTTCGAGATCAAGTTCGACACCCGCGGACGTTTGTTGTGCGTCGATAATGATCCCGACGCACGCGGCCCCAATCGACTGCTGCATATCGTGCGCGGTGGTGACTATGGACATCGGTTGATTTACGGCGGCGGCGGGAATCATCCCTTCCAAGGCTGGGACGGCGACTTACCCGGGACGTTGCCGATGGTCGGTGGGACCGGCGAAGCGCCCTGTGATTTGATCGACTGTCGTTTGTCGTCGCTGCCGACCGACTACGCCGATTCGGTACTGGTCACGGTGTGGAACGAAAACACGATCCAGCGTCATCGAATCGAGCCGCATGGTTCGTCGATCGTTTCGTCGGCCGACGTGCTGGTATCCGGCGGTGACGATTTTCGTCCGGTCGCGATCGAAGCGGATCGTCGCGGAAACCTATTCTTCACCGATTGGATGCTGGTCGACTATCCCAACCACGGACGCGGCCGCGTCTGGAAATTGTCGACGGCCGACGCGAAGGAAACGTTGACGCCGCGGTCCTATTTTGCGGAACCACTTTCCGGCTCCGGCGCCCCGATGATTCGCGACGACCCGGCGAGCCTTCGAACGGTCCTGGCCAGCGAAGACCCGTTCGAGCGGCATGCGGCCGTTCTTGCGTTGGCGGATAACGGATCGCGAGCGACGATCGAATCCATGCTTTCCGATCACGAAGCCCTCGTACGCTTGGGCGGATTATTGGCCGCGTCGCGTCGCACCGACCTTTCGCCCCGGTGGCGGCAAGACGTGGCGGCGCGGATGTTTTCGGACGCCGACGCGGTGGTCCGGCGGGCGGCCTTGATCTGGGCGGGGACCGCCGGAATGAAGCAACTGCGTCGTGACATCGACCGAGCGATCGAGAACATCGACGTCACGGATGTTTTGTTCGAAACTTATTTGGCGGCGAACGAATCGTTGGACCCGGAATTCGTCCAGGCGGTGCGGGACCGGTCTGAAGCCGTCGCCAAATCGATTCCCCGTTCGATCGAATCGGGGTTGCTTCAGCGAATCGCATCGGACGCTTCGCGATCGGCGCGCCTGCGTTCCTTGGCGGCCAAGCATTTCGACGATCCGTTGTCACCGGAGATCCGGTCGATGCTGTCGAAATGGGCCGTGTCGGAGGAACCGATCCTGAAATTATCGGCGGTTCAGATTCTGTCGCGGCGGCCCGATGCCGCGACTCGTGACCTGTTGATGTCGCTGGCGACCGACGACCGGGAATCCGACGCGGTTCGCTGCGAAGCGTTGCTGGCGATTTCGCGGGACGCTTCCGTCGACGCCAAGGCGATCGTGCCTTTGTTGTCCGAATCGAGTGATTCGGTCGTGATCGCCGCGGCCAGGGCGTTGAAAGAATTCGCGTCGCAAACCCGAACCGTCGCTGCCGCGGCGGAACTTGTCGACGCGACGTTTCCCCCGGCCGCGGTCGAGGCGATCGAATTCGCCTCCGGTGGGCGTCCTTCACGTCGCGGCGAGACGATCGAGCAGTGGCAGACGTTGTTGGCGACCGGCGGTGATCCCCAAGCCGGACGACGCGTGTTCTTGTCCGGTGCAGCCACGTGTAGCAATTGTCACACGATCGGCGGTCGGGGAGCCGCGCTCGGGCCGGATCTGAGTCACTTGTCGCAATCCGTGGACCGACAACAGGTCATCCGGTCGGTTCTGTTGCCGTCAGAACAGTACGCGCCACAGTATCAAGCTTGGATGGTGTTGACCGACGATGGTCGGATTCACACCGGATTGCAGTTGGACCACCGGAAAGGCGGTGCGATCAACATGCTGACGATCGACGGAACCATCCGCCATTTCGAGGCCGACGAAATTGAAGAGTACAGCGTGTCGAAGAAGTCGGTGATGCCCGACGGCTTGGAGAAATCGTTAACAACCAGCGAATTGCTGGACCTGATCAGCTTTTTGACCGCAGACAGATAGGGGCGGAGACCGACCGTTCCGTTCGACCCTACGGCTCAATCAGCGAGTTTCCGATTCCGTGGTGCGACCTTCGGCGACCACGATCGGCGCGAATGAAGAACTCTCGTCGAATTCGGTGTGTTCCGTTTTCGGAAGTTCAAAGGTCACCGTTCCGTCGGCCAAAGGCACGGGTAAACCGACCTGCCGGGGCGGCGTGCCGTCGTGGACGTGCAGTTGATTGCACCGCAGGCGGTGTACCTTTGCGAAGCACTCGGCACACATCGTGACCACTTCCCAGTCGTAGGTGCAAACGGTCTTCTTTCCGACGTCTTTGGTAACCAACTTGCGGACCGTCCGAATTTTTCCGCTCGTTTTCAGCGGACCCCGCTCCCACCAAAATCGAACCGGCGGAATGCAGACGTCTTCGCATCGGACGTCATCACATTCCACGCCGACTTCTTGCGTGTCGACGGTGACTTTGCACTTCTTTTGTCGACACACACAACAGGCATCGCCGTCGGCGGCCCGACCGGTTCGGTCAGCAACAAGAACGATTGTCGCGGCCAGCAGCATTCGCAGAATGATTTTCATGGTCGGTTCGTGTTTCGAGAAATGTTCGGTCGGAGCGGCAGGGGGGCGGCTACGGGTTTCGTCGTCCGAGATAGACGGGGGCCTTGCGGTTGGTCACTCGCTTGTCAGAAATCGATCATGTATCGGGCTCCCCAGATCACGAATTCGCCACCGTCCAGCGGCCCGGCGTTGCCGCTCTCGTCGATCGTTCCCAAGATCACATTCGTTTGCACTTTGCTGTAAGCCGTCCAGTGCCAGTTCGTGCCCAGCGTGACCATGTCGCCGACACCGCCTTGCACGTTGCCGTCGCTCAAGTCCAAGTGGTCGTAACGAACGGCCAGTTGCAACGCTCCGAATCCCCAGCCGTGGCCGCCGGTGCAGCGATCGACCAAGAAGAAATTCTCGAACGGCTTGACTCGGCCCAACGTTCCAGAGCTGCGGGTGTAAGGATTGTGTTCGCCGGTCAGAAAATAGCTCAGGTAAACGTAGCCGCCGTGAAAGAACAGATCTTCGTCGTCGACCACGTCGTCGCGTTGCATCGGCGTCAAGAAATACTCGCCGGTGATTTGCAAGGCTCCGGCATTGAATATCGATTCGAACGCAAGGACTTCGTACCAATCCGCTCCCTCGATCCGACCGGTGTTCAACCATCGTCGACTGCTACGCGCCAGCGGCCGTGTGCGAAACCGGCCTTCGTTGCGGTTTGTGTCCAGGTCGGTTTCGCCGTCACCGTCCGGTTTGGCGACGGCACCGGCGATCGCCATGTGCCAGTAGCCACGGCCGCCGCTGGTTTCGTCGTACCAGGGGCTCGCCCAAAGCCGTCCGTAGCCGCCCATCTGCAACGCGTCGCCGATGAATCGACCATCCGTGTTGATGTTTTCCAGGTTGTACATGCCGTAGGCCCAACCCACGGATTCCGCGTCGTTATGACCGTACATCGCCAGGCCGAAACGACGGGCGTCTTCGTTGAACGATTCGACCGCCAACGGCCGTTCGGCGAACACGTTGAACCGGCTGCTGTTCAAGTGGTCCAAGCCGAGAGGACGTTTCTGATTGCCCAAGATGAGCCGATTGTTGCCCGGCAAGTTCGCCCAGCCCAGGTACACGTCTTTCATCTCCGGTGTTTCGGGCCGGTTGAAGTCGATCTGCATTCGCCAGAACATTCCGCCGGGAACGTCGCCGGCCATTTCCAGTCGAATGCGACGAAACGTCCAGCGGTCCTCCGGATCGTGATCGACCCGTCCGTTTTCGAGGAAGTTGATCCCCGGATCCGACTCCGAGAAATTCCAATTATCGAGGTGAACGCGACCGCCGATTTTGGTACTCGGCTTCTTCTGTTTTTCCGCCGCCTCTGCGTCGAGTTCTTCCTGGAAACGGTCCCACTGGCCTTGCAGTTCCTCGATCTGACTTCGCAGCTCGGCCAGCGGGTCTTCGGTTTCCGATTCAGCGGCCGGTTCCGCGGCGTCGATTCGGTTGACCGTCGGCGACCAAGGAGAAAAGGTTTCTTCGGGGGACGCCGGTTGCTGCGCCGACGTTTGGCAGGTCGTTGCGGCGGCGATCGTGGCGATCGCGGTGATCATCCTCAACACTTTCAAACTTCGTTGCACGTCTGCTTCCGTTTTGGAACCGCCCGAATCATGAGTCGATGCGATCGGTGCGGACCCTGCGAACGGACCGACCGACAACAGAAGTGGTTTCGGGAGCGTGGACTCGGGGGCATCGTCAAAACCGGACAAATCCCCCGAAGCGCAAGCCTAAAATCCGATCGACCCGAACAATCGGGAAAGATTCACACGGATTCTTCATGAAACTTTCGCAAGCCAGCACGGTCGGGCTCATGATCATCCGAGCGTGAAACGGTGAGATCGGCGGATCGGCGTCAAGGTTTCCGCCGGGCGTCTAACCGTTGCCTTTTTTCTTGGCGACGCGGAGTTTCGCGCTGCGACTGCGAGGGTTCGCCGCGACTTCGGCTTCGCCGGGGCGAATCGGTTTTTTTGTCATCACCTCCATCCGGGGATCATCGCGAAAAGCTTGTTTCACCAAACGATCTTCCAACGAATGAAAGCTGATGACGACCAAACGTCCGCCCGGCGACAACCATTGGGCGGCCATCGACAGCGTTCTTTCCAGAATGTCCAGTTCTTCATTGACGGCGATGCGGAGGGCTTGAAACGTTCGCGTGGCGGGATGGATGTCATGATTCTTGCTGCGTGGGACACAACGCCGGCAGATCTGGACCAGGTCGTCGACGGTTTGAACGGGCCGGCGGTCTCGCGCCCGGGCGACGATTTGCCGGGCGATCCGCCGGCTGAACCGCTCTTCGCCGTATTGATAGATCGCGTCGGCGATCTCGGTCTCGTTGTGGCGGGCCAGCCACTGCGCCGCCGAGGTGCCGTTTTCCGGATCGAACCTTAAATCGAGCGGGCCGTCGACGTTGAAGCTGAATCCGCGGTGGCGATCTTCGAGTTGATCGCTGGAGAGTCCGAGGTCCAAGACGATCGCATCGGCAAGCGGGAGGTCACAGGCGGCCAACGCGTCAGGAGTGCGTTCATAGCTTCCCAGGAACAGTTCGATTCGCGGGTCCAGCGGAAATTCTTTCTCGCGCCGTTGCACGTCCGGGTCGCGATCCAACCCGACGATCCGAATCGACGGCCATGCTTCGCTCGCCTTTTGGTCGTCGTGTGATTCGTCGAAACGTTGCAAAATTCGCCGCGCATGCCCGCCGCCGCCGAAGGTCCCGTCGACGACGACGCGAGGACGGATTTCACAGACCCGGTCGGTGATCTCGTCGGGCATCACAGAAACGTGAATGGATTCGGGCACGCTACGCGACAGGCTCGTTGCAATGCAGCGCCGATTCCATTTGCAGGCGGACCTTGCGAAGCGCCGCGGCGTCGCCGCCACTGACTTCGGCGGCCAACCAGCCACGGAAACCGATCTCACGCAACGCGGTCTCCACGTCGCCCCAGGGCAAGTCGCCTTCGGTGATCGGTGTGAACTTGTCCGCCGCGCGTGAAAAACCTTTGATGTCCAGTTTGGTGATGCGATGATCCAAGGTGCGGATCCAATCGCCGGGATTCCCGTACTTCCAATGGTTGCCGATGTCGTACTGGACTCCGACGAATGGCGAATCGAAGCGGTCGACGAAGGCCGCCAGGGCGTCGGCGGTTTGGTTCCCGTCACCCTCGTGGTCATACAGAAAATGGTTCCAGACGTTTTCGATCACGATCGTCACGCCGGAGGCTTCGGCTTGGGGCAGGGCGGCTCGCACCGCGGCGACGGCGCGATCCATGACTTGCTGCGGGGTGCCGTCTTTGCCGTGACCGGGGACCAGCAGCATCGTGTCGCCGCCGACCGCCGCGGTGTTCTTGATCCCCGCCCGCAGTTCCCCGAGGGCTTTGTCGCGAACAGCGGGATCGGGATCGGTGTGACGGATTTGCCAATGATACTTGCCGACCGTGCCGTCGATGATCACTCCGGTCGCCTCGGCCGCGGCGTTGGCCTCGTCGATGTCGACCGACGGGGCGTTCAATTCGACGCCCAAGAATCCGGCTTGCTTGGCGACACGAAATTTCTCCGCCAGCGTTTTGCCTTCGCGGATCATGCCGATCTTCAACGTCGGCCAAAGCCAGGCGTCGGTGTCGGGCGTCGTGTCCCGCTGCGGGGTCGTCGCGGCGGACGCTTGGTCTTGAGCATGACCGGAAAGATGAAAAGGACCACCGGCAGCCACACCGGTCGCCAGGGCGGATCGTTTCAGGAAGTCGCGTCGTTTCATGGTTTCAGCCAAAGCGGATCGGGGCAGAGGGACGTTCGTGGACGACAAATTGTAATCTTCCGGCCTCGGAACGTGGCGTGGGGCCGACAAGGCGAAACGGGGGTGCGTTAAGCTTCGCGGTGACAAACGATTTCCCCACGCTCGGACTCGGGCGTCTGCGATTCTTGGGACGCATGATTTTGTACGACAAATTGTCTCGATGGATGTTGCCCGCTTCGCCCGCGATCGGCGTGGTCGTCGCATCAATCAGTTTTTGGAGCGGGTTGCCGGGGCCGGCCAGCCTGTGCGCTTGGGTCGCGGTGACGTGCGCCTTGTGGTGGATTTTTGAAAGCCTGCACATCGCCGTCGTCGGGCTGCTGCCTTTCGTCGCGTTGCCGCTGACCGGCATCGTCGATCACAAACTGGTCGCGTCGCAGTACGGGCACACGATGATCTTGCTGCTGTTGGGCGGGTTCTTTCTGTCCGCGGCGATGGAGCGCAGCGGGGCTCATCGGCGGATCGCGCTGGCGATGGTCCGTGCGGTGGGTGGCAACGGCGGAAAACGTTTGGTGCTGGGGTTCATGTTGGCGACCGCTTCGCTTTCGATGTGGATCAGCAACGCGGCGACGACGTTGATGATGATACCGATCGCGTTGGCGATCCTCGGCCAAGCCGGCGACAAAACGTTGGAAAGGCCGTTGTTGTTGGGCATGGCCTACGCCGCCAGCGTCGGCGGGATGGCGACGCCGATCGGGACGCCGCCGAACCTGATCTTCATGAGCGTGTTGGAAGAAACGTTCGATAAACAGATGTCCTTTGCGACTTGGATGTCGTACGCGTTGCCGATCGTCGTCGTGTTGTTTCCGATGATTTGGTGGTGGGTCACGCGATCGATCCGTGGTGCCAAGAAGATCGAAATGCCCGAAGCCGGGGCCTGGCGACCGAGCGAAGTCCGCGTGTTGGTGATTTTCACTTGTGCGGCTTTCTTGTGGGTATTTCGGCAAGGGCCTTGGGGCGGCTGGTCGGGCTTAATCCCGGGCGGTTCGGCCATCGGAGACGCGACCGTGGGGCTGGCCGCCAGCATGGCGCTGTTCATCTGTCCGGCCGGCGAGGACCTGTCGTCAAAGACGGATGAAACCGCATCCGAATCGACTTCGTCGCCGCGGCCGGTGGAACGGTTATTGGATTGGGACACGGCGGCGAAAGTGCCGTGGGGGATCCTGATCATGTTCGGCGGTGGGCTGGCTTTGGCGAAAGGCTTCGAATTGACCGGACTGAGTCAAGCGATCGGTGGTCAGTTGGCCTTCTTTGCCGAAGCCCCGGCTTGGGTCGTCGTGTTGTCGGTTTGTTTGCTGGTGACGTTCTTGACGGAAATCACCAGCAGCACCGCGACGGCGACTTTGTTGCTGCCGATCCTAGGAGCCTTGTCGGTCGAAACCGGGCTGCCGCCGGAAACCGTGATGATCCCGGGCACGATCAGCGCGTCATGTGCGTTCATGCTGCCCGTCGCGACGGCGCCCAACGTGATCGTGTTCAGCAGCGGAAAAGTTCGTACCGACGAAATGGCGCGAACCGGACTGTTCCTGAATTTCTTTGCCGCGGGAGTGATCACTGTCATCGTGATGCTGATGCGATGACGACAGCCGTGTCTCAGTAGCCGCCGGTGCTGGCGGTCGCTTCGATCGGGGGCATGCCCAGGGCGATTCGGCACGCGTTCAGGATTTCCGCGGTGCGACTGGCACCGATGCGGGTGACGCCGATCTCACGGACCTCCAACAGCTTTTCGAAATCACGTACCCCGCCGGCGGCTTTGACTTGGACTTTGGCCGGCGATTTTTCTCGCATCAGCGTCAGGTCTTCGATCGTCGCGCCGCCGGTGCCGTAACCCGAGGACGTCTTGACCCAGTCCGCATCGACCTCGCCGCAGATCTCGCACAGCTTGGCGATGTGATCGGCTTGCAGGTAACAGTTTTCAAAGATGACCTTGACCTTTTGTCCCGCCGCATGCGCGACTTCGATGACCGCGGCGATGTCGTCGCGGACGTAGGCCCAGTCGCCGCTGAGGACTTTGGAAATGTTGACGACCATGTCCAACTCTTCGCAGCCGTCCGCGAGCGCCCGTTCCGCTTCGGCGGCCTTGATCGCCGTCGTGTGACCCCCGTGGGGGAACCCGATCGTCGTCGACGGTTTGACGGTCGTGCCGGCCAACTTCTCGGCACAGGTCTTCAGGTAGTAAGGCATGATGCACACACTGGCGGTGTCAAACGCTTTGGCCAGCTCGATGCCCTCGTCCAATTCTTTGGTCGTCAAAAAGGGCTGCAGCAACGAATGATCGATCATCTTGCTGATATCGGTGTAGGTGTAACTCATGTCGGGCCCGAGGATGGGGGTGATGAAAACGGGAGAAACGTGATTCAGGTGGCCGGATCGGCTTTGCGGTAGGATCCCAAGATGGTCAGCTGTTGAGCCTGGCGGCGAAGCTGTTCCAGCATGTCGCTGACCGTCGCGTCGTCGCGATGCCCGTCGAATTCGATAAAGAAAAAGTACTCGTTCGGTCGTCCCGGGATCGGGAACGACTCGATCCAAGTCATGTTCATCTCGTGCGTCTTGAAGGTCATCATCAGGTCCGCCAACGCACCGGGTTGATGGGCGACCTGGCAGATCAACGAAGTCTTGTCGTTCCCGCTCGGGTCGGGATGCCCATCGCCGAGCACCACGAACCTCGTGACGTTGTTCCGGTTGTCCTCGATGTTCGCGGCGATGACTTTCAAGTCGTGCTGCCGGCCGGCTTCGATGCTGGCGACCGCTGCGACGCCGGCTTGTTCGCTGGCCAACTTTGCCGCGCCGGCGGTGCTGTTCGTTTCGACCAATTCGGCGTCGGGCAAATGGTCCGAAAGCCAGCGGCGACACTGCGACAATGCCTGGGGTTTGCTGTGGACTTCGGTGATCTGATCTCGCGGCGAATTAGAAAGCAGGTTGTGATGGATCGCCAAGGCGACCTCGCCGACGATCGAAACGTCACAGTTGATCAACCGGCCCAGCGTGTCGACGACACGTCCGTCGGTGCTGTTTTCGATCGGCACGATGCCCAACGTGCCGTCCTT
>Ga0102938_10003924_pt1 | contig 11022 bp, 13 predicted proteins | sample SalPonR2_B_D2_MG_FD_84516 | JGI IMG/M metagenome (GOLD analysis project Ga0102938, IMG submission 84516) | Salt pond soil microbial communities from South San Francisco under conditions of wetland restoration - Salt Pond MetaG R2_B_D2_MG | ecosystem: Environmental > Aquatic > Marine >... | reverse complement strand
CTGGATGTGCTGATCGAACACAGGCTCCCGGTGGCCTATGTAAGCGCCGGGCAGAAGGTACCCAAAGACCTGGTACCGGCTTCTGCTCACGCGTTAATCGAAAAAGCGGTGGCACTGGCAAACGAGGAAGCGTCTGCAGTGCCCGATGCCCAGAGCGAGGGACAACTTTTCAACACAGCAATGGTGCGTAACTAGATGATGGACCTGCCACAGGGAATCACGCGGCTGCCCGATGTTTCCGCAGTGAATGTGATTGCGGTAACCAGCGGCAAGGGCGGCGTGGGCAAGACCAACGTAGCGGTTAACCTCGCGGTAAGTTTCTCCCGCATGGGTCGCGAAGTCGTGCTGTTTGATGCTGACCTCGGCCTGGCAAACGTGGATGTCGCGTTGGGGCTGCGTGCGCGCTTTGATATCCGGCATGTGCTTTCGGGTGAAAAAAACCTGGAGGACATTTTGCTCGACGGCCCCGAGGGAATTCGGGTTGTGCCCGCGGCATCCGGCGTATCGAGCCTGGTACAGCTCTCGCTTGCCGAGCGTGCGGGGCTGGTGAATGCCTTCAGTGAGTTGTCGGTGCCGGTCGACACATTAATTGTCGATACCGGCGCCGGTATTGATTCCAGTGTGCTGACATTCAGTAGCGCCTGTGACGAGATCATCGTCGTAATCTGCGATGAGCCCACCTCGATCACGGATGCCTATGCGCTGATGAAGCTGCTGCACAAGGAACGCGGTGTGAAGGCGTTCCAGTTGCTCGCCAATATGGTTGAGCATGTCGACCAGGGGCGTGAGCTCTACGCCAAGCTACACCGCGTTACCGAACAGTTCCTGGATGTGCGGCTGGGTTACCTGGGAGCAATTCCGCGGGACGGTTACCTGCGGCGCGCGGTGCAAAGGCAGGGGGCGGTTGTGCAGCTGTACCCGCACAGCCAGGCTGCGCAGGCATTGCAGCAGGTGGCGGACAAACTGAATATTGATGCCCGGCGATGGCGTGCGGGAGGCGGGCTCGGTTTTTTTATCGAAAGGTTGGTGGATGGAAGTGATCCCATGGCTGAGATCGAGGCCGGGGTCTGTTGAACATGGAAGCGATGTTGTACGGCGGCGGACAGGCTGAAAACCAGGAGGCACTGGTACGTGAGCATCTGCCCCTGGTGAAAAAGATCGGTATGCACCTGGTCGGCAGGCTGCCGCCGTCTATCGAGCTGGATGACCTGCTACAGGTGGGCGTGATCGGCCTGATACAGGCGGGCGCCACCTACGATCATACGCGCGGCGCGAGCTTTGCTACCTACGCCGGCATTCGGATCAAGGGCGCAATGCTTGATGAGGTACGGCGCAACGACTGGGTCCCGCGCACGGTGCAGCAGAATATGCGACGGGTCGCCGATGCCGTCAGCCAGGTTGAAGCGCGTCTCGGCCGCACCGCAACCGATAGTGAAATTGCCGCCGAGCTCGGTGTGTCGCTGGACGATTACCACGCGATGGCCAGCGAGCTGGTACACAGCCGGCTGGTGTCACTGGAAGATACGACGCAAACGATAGAGTCGGACGGGCAGGATCCTTTCGGCGTCCTGGACGATGTACAGACGCGCGAGCAGCTCGCCGAGGCGATCGCCGCACTACCGGAGAAAGAGGCCATGGTGATGTCGCTGTACTACGGCGAGGAGCTCAACCTGAAAGAAATTGGCGCGGTATTGGGCGTTAGCGAATCAAGGGTATCGCAGATACACGGTCAGGCACTGGCGCGAATTCGGGTCAGGGTCAATGCGGCAGCATAGAGGTACGGCCCGACTATGAGCACCAAGGCACCCGCGTTCGATATTCTTTCGCTCACCGGTATCGTGCTGTCGATGGCCGCCGTCATTGGCGGCAACCTGCTGGAAGGTGGCACCACAGGCTCGCTGGTGCAGTTGACAGCCTTCATTATTGTTTTTGGCGGCACCATCGGGGCCACACTCGTGCAAATGCCAAAGAAGAATTTTGTACATGGCATGCGGCGTTTTCGCTGGGTGTTTTTCCCGCCGCGCTTCGAACGCGACCTGATGATCCGGAAAATCACCAACTGGAGCAGAATCGTACGCAAGGATGGTCTGCTCGCGCTGCAGAAGCTGGCGGAGAAGGAACCGGACAAATTCGTGCGCAAGGGCCTGCAGCTACTGGTGGATGGCCGCGAACCGGAAGAAATTACGCGCATCATGGAAATAGAGATCGACAATACCGCCAACAATGAAGTGAACGCCGCAAAAGTCTACGAGGCCATGGGCGGCTATTCGCCCACCATCGGTATCATCGGCGCGGTGATCGGGCTGATTCATGTGATGAATCACCTCTCGGACCCATCGGCTCTCGGCCCGGGCATTGCCGTGGCCTTCGTGGCCACGATATACGGCGTGGGTCTCGCGAATTTCTTTTTCCTGCCGATGTCGCACAAGCTGAAGACCATATCCGACGACCTGGTGCAGTACCAGGAAATGCTGATGGAGGGAATGGTATCGATCGCCGAGGGTGAGAACCCGCGCGCGATAGCCAGTAAGCTTGAAGGCTATCTTGCGTAAGATCGCAATCTGTCATGGCTAGAAAAAAACGCGTTGAGCTACAATCTAATCACGAGCGTTGGATGGTCTCCTACGCGGATTTCGTGACGCTGCTGTTCGCGTTTTTCGTGGTCATGTACTCGATCTCCACCGTTAATGAAGACAAGTATCGGGTACTTTCCGACGCGATGGGTTCGGCTTTTCGCCAGCCCAACTCCGGGCAGCCCCCGGTGCCGATCACCGGCTGGGCGCAGCTGCCGGTGCCGATCAATGGCGATCTTTCGGCGGCGGCCGCACCGGCGGTCCCCCTGCGTCTCGAGCCGCCCGACCTGCAGGCCGAGGCCGTGTCGCCGGAATCGGATTTCAGCGCGCGCCTGCTCGATGCCGCAGAGGATGAGGTCAATACCATCTCCGACGATGTTGAAGAGCGTATGCAGGAAGCCATCGATGAGGACATGATCGATGTTACCCGCAACAAGTTCTGGTTGGAGGTGGAGATAAAGTCCAGCCTGCTGTTTGCGAGTGGCAGCAGCGAATTGCTGCCCGCATCGGTACCACTGCTGGTGGACCTGTCAGACGCGTTTGTCGATCTGCCCAACAGGATTCACATCGAGGGCTTTACCGACGACGAACCGATCAACACGCCTGTCTTTCCTTCCAACTGGGAGTTGTCGTCCGCGCGTGCGGCCGCGGTAGTGCGCCTGTTTGAGCGCAATGGTGTAGAGTCTTCGCGCCTCGCGACCATCGGTTACGGCGAGTACCAGCCTGTGGTAAAAAACATCAGCGAAGAGGATCGCGCGAGAAATCGCCGGGTGGTGGTAGTGGTGCTGGCAGCGCTTGCCAGTAAAGGCAATGATCGCATTCATGAATTCGAACTGCTGAAGGAGAGGTCGCTGGCCCAGGCTGCCAATTAAAGCCGTGATCCGGTCTGTACCGGAAGAAACGGCGTGTCAGGTAGCGAATTCCATGCGCCGTAAACCGGGTAAGCCTGATCGGGAGGGAACACAACAGATGGTGGATTCCATTGGACCGAGACACATAGTACCGATTCCGCGGATCAGGCGGCCCGCGGACGATGAAAAGGAAGGCGGAGCCAGGCAGCGGCGCGGAGGCGACAACGCCGATCGCCCCGAAGACGAAGGCGCGCCTGAAGATGCTGCTACGGGCACGCGCAAGGGTCGCCTGATCGATGACCAGGCCTGAGCCAGGCAGTAGAGACTAGCTGGCGTCGCTCAGCGGGCGGTCTTTACCCAGCAGCCCCGACTGGCGCTGCACGACATGCTGCACCAATTGTTCCCGCGCCGCGATACAGTCTTCATCAATGCTGATGCGCAACAGGTAATCCCTGGCGGGAATTTCCGACATGCGCTCGCAGGACACCACACGGGCAGTGAAAGACAGCCCGACCTGCGAGGGCCGGAGTGCCACCCATACCCGCAGGCGCGTTTCCACGGCGAGCGGCTCGTTGCAATGAAAGGCCATGCCACAGCCACTGATACTGGCGGTCATGCCCTCATAGGCGTGATTGTATTCTTCAAGACCCGAGAGGAAGTGTCCGGCCAGCAGTGAAATCTTGCGATTGAGCAGGCCGATAGCGTGCGCGGCCACGGCGTCCTCCGCCCACAGTGAATTGGCTGCGCGATTGAAGTCCCGGTCGATCTCGGCGAGCATTGAAGGCAGTGAAAGTTCGATTTCCCCGGGGCACTCCACCGGCTGGTCTTCATTCTCTCCCAGTACGCTGTAACGTACCCCCACGTTATCCACGATGCGGAAATAACTGCGTCGTTCCTCGGTTCTGGCGGTCATGCGTCGGTCTCCCCGGGCTCGCGTTGCGCGCTATGGCGTGAAGCGGCCTCAGCTTCCCACGTCGAGGTTGAGCTGCTGCAGGATGTCAGGATCCGCTGATTGCAGATCTTGCAGTGTTTTGGTCGTCACGTTGCCATCACCCTGGCGGATAATGATCTCAACGCGGCGGTTCATCGCGCGGTTTTTCCAGGAATCGTTGGCCTTGAAGGGCTGTGTATCGGCGTGCCCGACCACCATGAAGCGCGAGGAATCGAGAGTATTGCTCTTGGCCAGCTCGTGGGTCACCGATAACGCGCGCGAGGCTGACAGACCCCAGTTGGATTCAAACCGCGCACCGGAGATGGGGATATCGTCGGTGTGGCCTTCAACCGAAATCTTGCCCGGTATATCGCGCAGTGCATTGCGCAAGGTGGCCATGACCGGCATGAACTCGGTGTTCAGGTCGGCGGAGCCGGAGGGGAACGAGCCCTTCTCACGTATACGCACAGTAATCGTGCGACCCTCGACCTCGATGTCTATCTTGCCGTCCTCGACATCGCTCTTCAGCAGTTCGCGCAATTTCTCGGCGTCGGCCTTGGTCGCGAGAATAAGCGCCTGGAGTTTTTCCTCCAGCAGGGCCCTGGTCTGCGCGTCATTCAACTGGCTGGTGTCCAGGTCGGGCGCGGTGGGGTTGCCTACCTGTAGCGAGGGCTTGGTGGTTTCAGTGGTGAACTGCTTCACCGTGTCCATCTGGGTCGGCTGTGTCTTGCCGGGGCTGAACTCTCTGGCGATGATACTGGTGCCTTTGGGAATATCCATGACCTTCACCTGGTTCTGGACGCCAAAGGCGTTGCGCATGGATCCGGCGACCTGCTTGTACTTCTCCACATCCATTTGCGAGAACGATAGCAGCAGTACGAAGAAGCACATCAACAGCGCCATCAGGTCGGCGAATGTCGCCATCCATGGCGGCGATCCGGGTTTGGATTCCTCGTTCTCTTCAAGCATGCTCAGGCCACTTCGCCGATGGCGTCGTCCGCCCCACCCGGCGCTTCTTCATTGCGCTTTTTCGGGTCCAGGTAGGTTTTCAGCATGGATTCGATGATGCGCGGGTTCTGGCCGGACTGGATTGCCAACACCCCGTCGATGCACATTGCCCGGATCTTGCCTTCCTCGAGCTTGCGCAGCGTGAGCTTGTCGGCTATCGGCAGCGCGATCATATTGGCCAGCATGGCACCGTACAACGTGGTCAGCAGGGCGATGGCCATGGCCGGCCCGATGGCTTTCGGGTCATCCATGTTGGCCAGCATCTGTACCAGGCCGATGAGCGTGCCGATCATGCCCATGGCCGGGGCCACATCGCCCACCGCGCTGAACACCTTCGCGCCCCAGCTGTGCCGGTCGATGGTTTGTTGCAGGTCCTTGTTCATGACAGTGTCGATGACTTCCTGGTTGTTGCCATCGATCAGCATCCTGATGCCATCGTTGAGGAAGTCGTTCTCGATCTCCTCGTTCTCCAGCGCCAGCATGCCCTCCTTGCGGGCGACGTTGGACAGGCGAACGATTTGCTCAATCAGCGCTTCGGGGCTTTCCAGCCGGAAGACAAAGGCGCGGGCCGCGACCTTGAATGCGCCGAAAAACTGCCCCATGGAAAACTTGATCATGACCACTGCCATCGTGCCGCCAAGCACGATGAGCAGAGACGGAGTATTCAGGAATATCAGGGCCTCGCCACCAAAAAACATCGCGGCCAGCACAACGCCTATAGCTCCGAGCATGCCCAGAAGTGTTGCCAGATCCATATTCTTCCCCACTTTGGAATCAATTCGCCGGCATCTGAGCGGCCGACTATTGTGTTAGCGGTCCGTTGTGAGGAATTCTTTAGCCCTGGCCGGCATTTTTTTCACTGCCGGTGTTTATTGTCGTCTGTTTACTTGCCGCCGCTGACCCACAGGCCATTCAGGCGCGTGCCTTGCATAATATCGTTGGCGGTGAGCTCCGCCAGTTTGCGCTCGCGGAAACCGCCCAGTAGCAGCCTCACGCCACCATCGTCGGCAGCTTCCAGGACCGCAGCGTAGCCGAGCTTGTCGAGGTCGCCCTGCACCGCGATGGCCTCCGCGCGGGTGTCAAAGTGACCGAGATTGATCTGCCAGGCAGGCGCGCTGCCGGCAGGCGTGGCCGCGCTGTCTTTTGCGTCCCCCTGGTCGGGGTCGACCGACTGCAGCGCTTCCAGCCGGCTGAAAAGAAGCAGCCGTTGCTGCTCCTCGAGGGTGCTCTGCAGCGCCGTCAGTTGCTGTTGCATGACGTCGAGCCGGGTTTGCAAGTTGCTCAACCCGTCCAACGCCATTGGCAGTGTGGCAGCGGATGCGGCTTCACCTGTTGGTGGGCGATGATAGCCGGTGCCGGTGAGCCAGAGTCCGGCCAACAACAGGAACGCCATGTTGACCAGCACAATGAGTGCGGGTAGCACCCATGGCTGTGTCTTGCCGGCCCGCCGCACCTGCTTCTTCCGCTTGTTTGGGGCCGCCGCTCGCCGCCCGGCGCTACCCTTGCCCGCGCTGCTGCCTGGCGTGGCGTCCGGGTCGGCGGACCCGGCGCGGGCGAGTGCGCGGTCGAATGACAGGTTGAGATCTTTGTCTGACATGGTTTCCCTGAACCGGGTTTTTGCTTGCGATGCATGAACCATGCCTACCCAAAAAGCTGGTCGGGACACGGTTTTCGTCCGTTTCCCGTTGTTTGTATGCAAGGTGGCCCCGGAAAGAGTCAAAATATTGTCGCTGGTGGCCCGCGCTCCCGGCTGACCCATTCCGGGCTTGTGATCCAGTGGGCACTTTTGCGCCATACCGCTACAGTTGTGTGACGCCGTTGGCACTTCACCGGCCTTCCTGCTGCCAATTCCCGCTATTGCGGCAGACTGTCACCAGCGTGGGAGAAACCCTTCCCGTGGCCGCGGCCAGGCCGCAGCCAGGACACGAATGCGAGACGATGAAAAACCGCCGTAACTATTACCGTATTCTCAACGTGCAGCCCGATGCGCCGAGTGAAGTCATCCGCTCCAGCTACCGCACGATGATGCAGCGCATGGGCATGCACCCCGACCTCGGTGGTGATCAGCACACCGCCGCGATACTCAACGAGGCCTACGCCACATTGATGAACGCGGCCAACCGCGCGGCCTACGACAAGGTGAACCTGGAAGCTGACTGGGCGGTGCATACGCGCAGTTCAAAGCAGGCGGAGGCCCCCGGGGGGCAGGCCGGGACCCGGCGGGTGGTGCAGTGTGTATTCTGCGCCTATCGTTTTCCCGATGTGCCACTTGCGCCGGCGCCCAGCGCCTGCGCCAACTGCTGCAGCCCGCTTGGCCCGCCGGCGGCGATGCAGAATGAGGACGCGGACCGCAGGGCGGTCATGCGTCTGCCGCGTAACCTGCATTTGCATTTTTACACGCACTGGCCGCAGCCGGATGCTCAATCCGGGCGCGCTGTGGACGTTTCACCGGCGGGTATGCGCTTTCAGTGTGCGACCAGCCTGGCGGAAGGCCAGGTGGTAAAAATCGACTCACCCATGCTCAGCGCCATCGCACGCATCAGGGGCAGTGAGAAGCGCGATCACCTGTGGGAAGTGGGCTCACAGTTTGTCAGCGTGAGTTTTGCGCGCGTGCGGGGTTCCTTCATCGAGTATCGTGCCTGAGGGCGATCAGGGTGCGGCCAGCTCCACCTTTACAGCGAGATTGTTTGTCTGTGCCGCGGTGGAATAGCGGCGCCCGGTCGCATCGGCAGGGCGCTGTGAGCCTGACAGCGGTATCCACTCGCCCAGCTTGCCCGCTACGGTGGAGGTGTAAGACAGCGTGTCATCCCCATCCTTCGAGATGAAACTGATCTGCAGCAGTACGTCCTGGTCACGCCGTTGGGGTGTTACTTTCAGCGATGAGCTATTGCGCGGTACCTGCTGTACCTGGGTCCAGGTCCAGTCGGCGTCCGAGGCCTCCAGCTGGTAGTCGCGGCCGCTCGCACGCGCCAGCATGACCTCCTGGCCGTCCGTGACGGAGAGCATTATCGGTTCGCGAGTACTGTAGCTACTGGCCGCGGGCGCACCCTCGGAGAAAGTGAGCAGGAGTAACTCCTGGGCGAGCGTGCCATTGGCCGCGCCCAGGCTGAGCCAGCAGACAAGCAGCAGTTGTCCGAGGTGGGTACGGCCTGAGTTGGAAGCCGCCGCGTCAATAGATCGCATGGAATACTCCGCGTTGCATTTATGGCCGGCTCCGGCTCCCCGCACAGTGTTCAATCAACAGTGCCACAGTATTGGTGAAGCGCGCCGGGGAATTGCCCGATAGCTGCTGCTGAGCAGTTTACCGCTGCGGCGGCAGCGCCGCCATGGCCTGTCCCTGGGCTGGTTGGCGCGAACCGGTGAGGGCTTTACATAATATGCATTCAGCATGCATATTAATGAAGTCTGTGCAATTTGTTGGGTTTTTCATGCCACGTTGGTCTTCCTCGTCTCTTCTGGCTTTCGGATTTCGTCCTTTCTTCCTGCTGGCGGCTCTGTATGGTGCGTTGAGCGTTCTCCTCTGGGTGACATTCCTGCTGCAAATTGCCGCGCCCCTGCCATTGACCAGCCAGTGGCACGCGCACGAGATGCTGTACGGCTTCGTGCCGGCGGCGATCGCGGGTTTTCTGCTGACGGCGATCACCAACTGGACCGGTGCTGCGCCCCTGGCGGGCCGGTCGCTGGCGCTGCTCGCCGGGCTCTGGCTGCTGGGCAGGGCGGCCATGTGGTCGGTGGGCCTGTTGCCCTATGTGCTGGTGGCGTTGCTGGACAGCGCGTTTCTGCTGGTGCTGGCGACGTATGTTGCGAGCGTCCTGGTGCGTGCGGGGAGCCGTCGCAACATTGGCCTGGCGGCCGTCCTCGGCGTTCTGGCGATGGGCAATGTGCTGATGCACATGGGCGAAATGTGGGCAAGTCCGCTACTGATTAAGGCGGGCAGGACCCTGGGGCTCGATGTCATCACCCTGCTTATGCTCGTCATCGCCGGTAGAATCACGCCGGCGTTCAGCGCCAACTGGCTGCGCGCGCAGGGGCGGGAGGCGCCGGAGGCGCCCAGGCGATGGCACACACCGCTTGCGGTGGGCAGTGTCGTCGCCCTGGCGCTCGGCAGTCTCTGCGGCCTGCCCGCGCCGGCGTTGGGCGCACTGGCACTGCTGGCGGCACTCGCCAATGCGCTGCGCCTGTGGGCGTGGGCGGGCTGGCGCGTCTGGCGGGAACCGCTGCTGGGTGTGTTGCACGTGGGCTATGCGTTTATCGTGCTGGCACTGCTGGCGCGCGCACTCTACCTGTTCGACCTGATTGCCAACCCCTCCCTCTGGTATCACGCGCTCGGCGTCGGTGCCATGGGTACGTTGATCGTTGGCGTCATGACCCGGGTGAGCGTGGGTCACACCGGGCGGCCTTTGAAGCTGCGCCCGGGCGCCGGCGCGATCTATTTCGCTATAATCGTCGCCGCGGTATTGCGACTTGCCACGGCGTCCGGGATGCTGCCATATTCCACTGGCCTGGTATTTTCCGCGCTTGCCTGGGCGGTGGGGCTACTGCTATTTGCCGCGCTGTATGGCCCGCTGTTGCTGCGGCCGCGACCGGATGGTAAACCCGGCTGACAATGTGAGCATGTACCTGGAGTTTGAAGAAGAATGCATATTACCCGACACACGGATTATGCCTTGCGTGTGCTGATGTACCTGGGTCTGAAGAATGGCGAGAACGCCACGGTGGTGGAAATCGCCGAGAGCTTTGGTATTTCCCGGCACCACCTCACCAAGGTGGTGCAGCGCCTGCATCAGAAAGGCCACATCGTGGCCACGCGCGGCAAGCACGGCGGTCTCGCGATAGGACGCCCCGCCGAAGAGATCAATCTCGGGCGGGTATTTCGTGATATGGAGCATGAGCTCGGCCTGGTAGAGTGCATGCGCGAAGCCGGTGTCTGCGTGCTGGATGGGGGCTGTGCACTGAAACGAACCTTTGGCGAGGCGCGGGACGCGTTCCTGAACGTGCTCGACCAAAAGACCCTCGCCGACCTGCTACCGGTCGCGAAAACCTCACGCATGCGCCAGGTACTGGCGATCTCCCCCTGAGTTCCCCGCTCGCTGCCTGACCCGCTTGCCCGCCGATTGACCTCTCTCCGCTCGAAGCGTATAAGTTGCATATAAAATACCTCTTTAGAGGCTGCGCGGTCACTGCCGCGCGGCTCAATGCGGGAGAACGGTTATGCTCGAGATGCTCTCACGGAACGCGGCACGCAATATTTTCTTCGGCGGCTCGGCGTTTTTTTTCCTCGCATTCGCGGCACTCACGGCGCACAGCCACTGGTACATGGTGAATGTGTCCACCGATCGGGAGGGCCTCACGGAATCCGTCGCCGCCGGCAAGCATGTGTGGGAGAAGCATAGCTGTATCAACTGCCACACGCTGATCGGCGAGGGCGCCTACTTTGCGCCTGAACTGGGCAATGTGTGGAGCCGCTATGGCGGCCGCGACAATCCCGACGCTGCCCGCGCCGGCATCAAGGGCTGGATCAAGGCGCAGCCGTTGAACGTCCCCGGACGCAGGCAGATGCCCTATTTCGAGATGACCGAACAGGAGCTGGACGATCTGGTGGATTTCTTCCGCTGGGCCGACTCCATCAATACCCAGGGCTGGCCGCCGCACCCGGTGG
>Ga0102938_10003922_pt1 | contig 11023 bp, 7 predicted proteins | sample SalPonR2_B_D2_MG_FD_84516 | JGI IMG/M metagenome (GOLD analysis project Ga0102938, IMG submission 84516) | Salt pond soil microbial communities from South San Francisco under conditions of wetland restoration - Salt Pond MetaG R2_B_D2_MG | ecosystem: Environmental > Aquatic > Marine > Intertidal... | reverse complement strand
GGGTAATTTATCTAATTTTGATAATGCCAGAACCGAAGATTTAACCGCCCCCCTTCAAATAAATTTTGACACTTTAATGCAGTCCGGCAGTTTAAAAACCGGAAGTGTACAGATATCTTCTCAGGACGGAATGGTTCAACATCGAGGTTTAAATCTTTGGAGTTACTCCGGCAATCCGGTGGGGTATTGGATCAGCAAGAAAAATATAGAAGATGAGGCTCCGATTGACGGATACCCCAACCGGACCAATGTGTTTATAGATCACAGCATATTTAACTCCGCTTATACCTATAGAGCCCAAGCCGGATCCGGACTCCTGGATATTTATCAGAATTGTTTTAAGCCCAGCGGGGCTGAATCGGGAAGTTGCTCCGGAGTAACCGATGCCCAACCTTCTTGTTGTAACGGGGACCCCACAAACAATTTAGACGGAGAAGGTAATTGTCAATAAAATTTTATATAAATTGATAAATGTTGAAAAAATTAAATAAAAAAAAGATCTTTGTTTTACTGTTTTTGGCGGTTTTCTTTTTCTTGTCTGCTCATTCGGTATGGGCTCAGCCCGATGTGGGCCGGGAATATGCCGAGGAGACCGGTTTGGGAGATACCGACCCCAGAGAGATTTTAGTTAATTTTGTTAATATTGCCTTCACTTTTTTGGCCATTGTTGCGGTTATTATAATTATTTATGCCGGCTATTTATGGATGACTTCCGGAGGAAATAGCGAACGGATAGAAAAGGCAAAAAAAGTTTTACTGGGAGCGGTTATCGGTTTAATTTTAATATTATCTTCTTTTGCGATTGTGAATTTTATTATTAACTCCGGGGGAAGAGCTATTTCTGACAGGGGAGGCGGAATTTCTGAGAGTACGGGAATTCTTCCCGGAGGCGAAAGAGGCGCGGGAGCTGTTTCTTGTGATAGTAATAATTTAACTTCGGCGTGCGAAACGGATCACGAAATTTGCGGAAAATACGGATATTGCGATAGTCAAGCCGGATGTATTTGTCAAACCAAAAGCGATGTCGGCGGATCTTGTAATCAATCCTCTGATTCCAATGTTTGTGAACCGGCTGATTTTATGTGTCTTTCCGATGTTTGCGGGGAGGACTGTACTTGTATTAGTAGTCCGGTAATTTATTCTGTAAGTCCCGTGGGCGGTTTTTGTAACCAAGATATAGATATGCCCTGTAATCAGAATGATGATTGTGCCACCGGGACTTGTAATATGGAGATTCCCAACGGCAAACCGGGAAATTTGGTGACAATTAGCGGGCATTATTTTGGGACAACTTCGGGAGAAGTGGAATTTAACGGCATAAAGGCGGCGCCTCCGGAAAGCGAGAATTCGGCTTGTAGTCAGTATGATTATTGGACGGATACTCAGGTGGTTGTGGTTGTTCCCTCAGGTATAAGTTCCACCAATACAATAGAGATAATTAGAAGCGACGACCTTTCCGATGCCACGGATGATGCGGTGGGCCCTTCAATTCCGGGCTTTTTAAGGAATGATATTGAAAGACCCGGCTTGTGCGGAATAAATCCCGATCACGGACAGATAGGAGATGATGTTAATTATGACGGACTTAACTTATCCGGAAGTTTGGCTTATTTTGGTAATTACAACAGGTATATAGAAGCGTATAATTCTAATTTCGAAGATTTATCGGGCAATGCCAAGGTTCCTTCTGTTGATACCGGGACCACCACCACTTTTGCCAGTAGTTCCGGTGTTTACAGTAATTATTTAGCTTTTCATAAAGATGAAGAACCTTATAGCGGTCCTTTTATAACTTCTTTTAACCCCACCCATGGACCTTCGGGCGAATATGTGACTATAAGCGGAGGCGGTTTCGGCGATAACAGAGCGGGCAGTATGGTTTATTTCGGGACCACCACTTATTCTAACCGAGAAGGAAATTTTGATTTTCCCGAAGTTTGCGGAGACAGTTTTTGGAGTGATAATGAAATTATAGTTAAAGTTCCGGAAGGGGCTTCGGTTAGCAATAGAATTATTTATATAGATATAGAAGGAGAAAGTATTATCAGTACCGCCGGAGGCAGAGTGAGTCCCAGTACTTTTCAGGTGGAATCCGGAGAGCCGGGGCCGGGGCTTTGTAAAATCAAACCCACTATGGGGTCAAATGGCTTACCTTTTAGTTTATGGGGGGAATATTTTGGAAGCGCCACCGGCTCGGTTATTTTCAGTCCCGAGGTCAACCAAAACAATATAAATTATTGGGGAAAGGATAAGGATGCCCAACGAGTAGATACTTTAGTGCCTGAAGAAGCGATTTCCGGCTCTGTGGGGATTAAAGACACGGGAGGAAATATCAGTAATACTATGAATTTCGAGGTGGGATTGTGTACTGAAGCCGGAACCCGTGAAGAGCAGAATGATGCTTGTGGCCCGGAAATTTGTTGTCCTGTGGGGACTTATAAGGAGGGCAGATGCGCCACTACCACCGATGATTGTTATATAGATATACCCAATAGTGTTTTTGAATGGGAATTTGTTACCGGGGTGGGCACTTCCAGCGTTGGCGAGGGTTATGAAAGTTGCCAGGAAAGAAGTTTAAGTGTTGGAACTTGTAGTAGCACTTTAATGTGCCCCAATACTACCGGTAAATGTTCTTTTAATACCAGCGGGGTAGAAATAAAAGGAAAAAATGAATGCGGAGATGAATATTGCGGATCTTCAGGGGTTTGCGCGAATTCCTCTTATGATTGCGAATACAATGAATCTTTAAATGTTTGTTTGGCGACCTCTTCCGGTTATGTTACTTGTGATTTAAATAATAATAATTTTGAAAACATTTGGGGAGAAGAAGTGACCGCGCGTTGTAATAGTTCTGGTCACTGGTATTTTGACAGCAATGGCAGTTGTCCGGAAGGATGGAGTATTTCTTCTTCGGGAGGATGTGTGGATTATGATTCCGATTGCGATCCTTGTGCCTCCGGATTTTCCTGTCTAAATGACCAGAATGGAGATAATAGGGGTTATTGCGGCTTGGATTCTTCCGTTTGCTCAGAGGGCGCCGAGTGTGTTAACGGCGAATGTATGTTTATTATTGATTCGATTTGCGAGTGTTGTTGCCGTATAGAGAGAGAAGAAGAGGATTGTTGTAGTTTTATTAATCCTTATACCAATTCTGAAGAATCCTTAATGTGTGCCGGTGTTTGCGGATCTGATGAGAATCCTGATGATGATAGCGGTTTTGGCAATTGTACCGGTTGCCGAATAGAAGATGAGAGCGGTAATGTGGATCAAGAGGCCTCGGATCAGGCCTGTGTTTGTTCCGGTAATACGGGACAATTTTGCGATACGGATGCCGGAGAAGATTTGAACGAAGACGGAAAACCGGACGGGGTTTGCCGGGATTGTGCCGTTTTTAATAATTCCCCGGTTTCTTGTAGTGAACATCATTCTACTTGTTGTGTGGATGTACAAGAGAAAGAGGGAGGTTGCAGAGGAGGGGAGGGTGATTTTGACATGGTTGACGATGACCCGGATTTGGCTTATTGCCAATATTTTCAATGCGATCCGGAGAATCCCGCGGTTTGCGCCACTGAAGATCCGGTACCCAGCTCCACCAAGGCCTGGGCCTCTTCCACGGTTTGTGCGGAACAATGCGGCGGAGGCGCTAGCGGTTTGGGTGAAAGCTGTGAAACCGAATTTTCCACCTCTTCCTGTAATTTAAGCATTTGTTCCGATCCTTATAGTTGTATAACTGAAAGCGGAAGTGCTCCCGATCCGGCTAATGATTGCGGATTTTGTTGCTGTACCCCCGGAGAAGACGACTGTAAAGCGGCCGGTTTAGAAGGCCTGAATTGCCAAGCAGACAAAGATCCTTGCACAGGAGATGATCGAGGTTTGTGTTGTGGTTGTAAGGAGGATTCTGATTGCAGTAGCTCTGGAAATCCGCTGAAAGTTGGTTGTGGCCTGGACACTTGTTGCCGGGCCCGGCCCGAGATAGAAAGCACCAATCCGGACAACAAGGAAGAGGAGATCTGTTCTAACGCCCGGATTTCCGCCACTTTTAATTCTCCTATGAATATAGACAGTTTTACCGGCAATATTCTTGTGGCCGGTCAATATAGCGGCTCTTGTCCGGAAGGAACCACTTATATAGCTAAAAACACTCCCGATAATTTGAATGAAAATAAAAATTTATTTACTTGGTTGTTGAAAAAAATAGAATATAAATTAAAATACGCTTGGTCCCGAGTGGCCGGTTTATTCGGAGGAGAAGTTTTGGCTTGGAATGACCCGGGAGCCGATTATAATTATTGCGCGGTTCCGGGAACCGTAAAAGGAAAAAATTTAGCTAACGGAAATACTAAATTGACATTTTTACCTACTAATTTTTTGGATACAGACAGAATTTATTTTGTAATCGTCAGAGGGGATGAAAAGCTGAATAGTGAAAGAGGGGTTTTGAGTAATTGGGGAGTGGGCTTGAATTCCAGTTCCAACAGCCCCGTTCCTTCAGACAGTGAATTCAACGGAATTAGCTATCCCCATTCTTATATTTGGTCTTTTAGAACCTTACCGGACCAAGGAAATCAAGGTGTTTGCGAGGTGGATCATGTTAACATTACTCCTGATTCTTATTTGTTTAAAACTACTGAAAATAGTTTATCCGAGGATGACAGCGACCCCGATGATGATTCTGTTTCCAGTAACGGCTATGATCGTGATAAAATTTTCTATGCAGAAGCCAAATCAAGTCAAAATCAAACTTTGTCACCAATTCCAGGAGTCTATGATTGGGATTGGAGTTGGGAAATTATGAACAGTAATGTAGTAGCCAGAACCGCTCCGGATATTCCCGATCCTCTTTTTTCTTCTACCAGCAATAAGCAACTTATTATAGCTCAAGAAGGAGTAGAGGATGCTCGTACCGAGGTTGCCGCTGAAGTAAATTTAATTGGAGAAGCGCCCGCTAGTTACGGAGGAGATGGAGTTAAAGGAATTTCCTCGGTTTCGGTATTTTTGTGCAACAATCCTTGGCCTCCTTTTGACAGCTCCGGAACTTGGCAACCTTGGAGAGACAGATCGGATAACTGCGATGTGAATTCCAATGATTGCAAAGGAACTAATTATCAGTTTTATTATTGTCGGGATAGCAATAATCCGGATATCACCGCGGATGATTTACCCGCTTTGGTTTCCGATAATATAAATATAGGAAAAAAGAGTTATATAATCAAAGAATCTTATTTTTTCCACGAAGAAACTCCAGATGTTAGCGGAATTACTTTGCAAGTTAATTCCTTGAATTCAGGTGGAGGAGTTCAGCTGAATTGGACAGGTTCTGTGAGCGGAGGCGGAACAGTGGGAGAATATAAGATTTATTATAGGCCAAGCTCTCAAGAATCTTACAATAATCCGGTTTCGGTTTCTTCTTCAGAAACCAGTTATAATTTAACCGGTTTGGAAAACGGGCAAGAATATTGTTTTGCTGTTACTGCCGTTTTTGAAGGAGGAGGGGAAAGCGATTATTCTCAAGAGAAGTGCGTCACCCCGGAAGACACAGATGCTCCTGATCAACCGAATATAAAAAGAACAATCCCCCAAGACGGTGGAGTCAAAATTGCCTGGGAAGATAAAAGTGGGGGCGAGGCGGTTCTTTTTAAGATTTATTACAGAGCCAGCACGGAGGATTGCCCATCTTTGAATAAGGAGGATTACGGCTCTTCTGTCGAGATTCCTTATCAATTAGAGGCCACTTCCACTGTTTCCGGATTAACCAACGGAGTAAGGTATTGTTTTGGATTAACGGCGGTAGATGAAGAAGGGAATGAGAGTGACCCAAACACTGGTCATGCCACCCCTTTCGCCGACCCTTCTAATTTGGTTGTGACTGATATTGGTACCAGCACTGTAAATTTGGGTTGGGGTTATACTGATGGCAACGGAGGAGGAGTGGATGAATTAGTTGTTTATTATGGCACTTCCAGTTATAATTATGATAATTCTTTTGCTTTTTATAAAGAAGAAAATAAAATTCAAATTTCAAATTTGGCAACTGGCACCGATTATTTTTTTAATTTAAGATCCCGAAGTAATCAAGGTTCGGGCTATGAAAGTAATTTTATTTCAGAAGTTAGCGCAACCACCTCACCCTAAGAAATTAAAAATAATAAAAATATATGTTTGATAATTTAAATGATTCCAATTCTTCAAACGAGCAGAATCAAAAAAATAATTTTAAAGGTCAGAAAATGACGGATTCTCCTTTTAAGACTTCTTCCTTTGACGAAACGGGTGATAATTCTTCCGCGGAAGAAAAAAACAAGAATTTAGAACAAGATTCCAAAAGCGGATCTGAGCAAAATCAAAGCGAGCAAAACCAAAAAAAACAGGAAACATCTCCGAAATCCTCGCAGGAACCGCAAGATATGTTTTCTTCTGTTGATCCCGGAGAAGGAAAGGGATTGGAAAACCGAAACCAACAACAAGCCAACAATTTTCAAGAAGCGGTTAATCAGGCGGCTCCGGAAAAATCCGCGCAAGAGCCCGCCTCTCACCGGAAAGACAAGAAGTTGACTTTAAAAACCTCCAAAAAAGAAATTATTATATGGAGTGCTTTGTTCGTATTAATAGCGATTGTTTTAGCGGGGATTTTTTATTGGGTCTCAAATTTTTTAAGTTCTACCCCGGATAATTATCAAGCTCAGAATCAGGAGACAAGCACAAATGATTTAGAGGATCATGGCAAACAAGAACCCTCTGAAGAGACAAATCAAACAGGGACTCGTGATTTTCAGGAAGAGCCTGATAATGTTAAATCACCTCAAAACAAAAGTGAGAATGAAGATACTGATTCTGGAACTCGGGCAGTAGATACAGACGGAGATGGTTTAACAGATAGCCAAGAAAAAGAAATAGGGACTGATATTAATAATGTGGATACGGACGGGGACGGCTTGACGGATAAAGAAGAGTTTTTTATCCACAAGACCGATCCTCTTATTCCGGACACAGATAAAGACGGTTTAACTGATTATGAAGAAATAAAAGAATATGATACTGATCCTTCTGTTAAAGATACGGACGGAGATGGTTATACAGACGGAGAGGAAGTGGAAAATGGATATAATCCTCGGGGAAAAGGTAAATTATAAAAATATAAATAATAATTTTTTAAATTATGTTTGGAAAAAAGAATAAAAAAGAAGAAGAAAAAGATGAGAAAAACCCGGCTCAAAAGGAAGAAGAAAAATATGAGAAAATGATTGAGGAGAACGTGGAGATCCATAAGATGCCCCGGAATATTAAAGAAGGAATCCCGGAAAAGGGTTCAGAGGAAAGCGGGGAGAAAAAGGAACATTCCGGATTCTTGGATTCCGGGAAAAGCGGTTCCGGCGGTTCTTCCGACTGGGACAAAACCAAGGTTTTGGGGGCGGTGATCATGGCTTGCGGAATAGTTATTTTGATAGGAGGAGTTTATTTGGGTTATGTTTATCTTATTAATCCTTCTTCGCAGGAATCCCGAGATTTAGCCAAACAGGAAAAAACCCCCTCCGAAGAAGAGGAGCCCAAACAAGAAAAAACCCAGGGAACTGAAAAGAAAAAAGAAGAGGAACCTAAAGAAAAAGAAGAAAAAGAAATTCCACAAACCACCACGCCGGAAACCGAAGCCACTACCAGTGAGGAAGAGGATAAAGAGACAAAAGAAGAGCAAGAGCCAGAAGAAGAACAAAAAACAGAAGAAGAAATTGCTTACAATGACTCGGATTCTGATGGTTTAAGTGATTTTGAGGAAACAATTTTAAAAACCGATCCTCAAAAAAGTGATAGTGATGAGGATGGTTATAAAGACGGAGAGGAAGTTTTTAATTCTTATAATCCTCAAGGAACCGGTAAACTGATAAATAACCCCAATGTTTCCGAATATTATAATAATAATTTTGATTATTCGGTTTTATATCCCTCCTCTTGGTCTGTGAAAGAGATTTCCAGTAACGGTTCGGTTATGTTTAAAGCCGGTGACGGTTCTTTTATCCAAATCATTCCCCGTTTAAATGAAAAAGATCATTCTATTAAAGAGTGGTACGGAGAAAAATTTGATAATGTCGAGGAGGTGGAGGTTCAGAAAGAAGATAGCTGGGAAGGAATAAGAAAACAAGGGGAAACGGTTTTTTATCTCACAGACAAGAACAGGGACAATATTTATGTGGTGCATCTTAATTCTTTGGTCAAAAACAGAGAAGAATACACCGGAATATTCAAAATGGTGATAAATTCCTTGAAGATCAAATAAAAACCTTGTTTTTATGGTTGAGATAAACAATCAAGCCCGGGTTGATATTGATTTAGACAAACTAAAGAAGGTGACAGAGAAATTTTTGGATTTTCAGAATTTAAACGATATGGAAGTTTCTTTGGCTTTAGTTACTGACAAAGAGATGAAAAGAATTAATCAGGCTTATCGCGACTCGGATCGTCCCACTGATGTTTTGGCTTTCCCGGTTTCAGAGAAAGAAAAAAAAGAAGAAAATTTTTTGGGTGAGATCTTACTTGATTGGAAGCAAATTAAGAGGCAAGCCCGGAAGTTAGATAAAAAAAAAGAAGAAGAATTAATTTTTATTTTAATTCACGGACTTTTACACTTATTGGGATATAAAGACGAAACCTCGGCAGATAAAGAAAAAATGCTTGAAAAAGGAAAAGAAATTATAAAAGAATTAAAATTTTAGTTTTATTCGTAATTTTAAATTATGATAAAGATATCCCGGTTATGCAAAAGTTTTTTCTATTCTTTTAAGGGTATTTATAAAACTTGGCGGGAAGAACAGAATCTGCAAATTCAATCTTTGGCCGCTTTACTGGTTGTTTTTTTAGGGTTTTATTTGGGGATAACTTTGAGGGAATGGATTTTATTGATTTTTGCCATATTTTTGGTTTTTATTACTGAATTGATCAATAGCGCCCTGGAAAGGGTTTCCGATGTTTTAAAACCCCGGATAAACGGTTATGTAAAGGAGATTAAAGATATTATGGCCGGAGCGGTGATGCTGGCCTCTATATTGGCTTTAATAATCGGTTTATTGATTTTTTTGCCTTATTTTTTAAATTATTAATTAATTTTTTATTTATGACTCAATCAAAAAAAGAAATAATTATTATTTTGTCAGTGTTTGTGGTCGCGGCCGTTATTATGGCCGGAATTTTAATTTTTTGGAAATCCGGAGAAAAAAATAAATTTTTTACCCGAACGGAAACAGACAAAAGTATTCAAAAAGATAATCAACAAAAAACATCGGAAAAAAAAGAGAAAATTGATTGTGAAGACTTAAAAGGCAATTGGCTGTTTTTTAAAGATAAAGATACTTCTTTATCTTTTTGTTATCCCGGAGATTGGGGTGAGCCCATGTTTAATGAAATTAAGGTTGACCCCGAAAAAAGAAAGGGCACAAAGTATAATTTACATTTTTTGCAACCAAATTCAAAACAAAATTATCCTTTGTTTAGTTATTCCACCTTGGATTATAAAAGACTGGATATTGAGAATTAATCCCCAGAAATTGATTGGAAAAAGCTGGATTTAAGCAAAAGTGAGAAAGAGTTAAACGAAATTTTCCCTACTTCAGCAAAATTTTCTCTTAAAAAAGTTAAATATAACAATTTGGAAGGTTTAAAAGTTTTTAGAGAAATAAAAGAACCTTTTTCCGGAAAGAAGATTCGCCGGTTTATTTATTTTTTCCCCAAGGTAAAAATTAATGATAGTTTATATAATTTTCGTTTAGTTTGTTTGCCGGAACAAGAAGAAAAAGTTGAGATTTTATTAAAAAGTTTAGAATTTTAATATTTTAAATTAACCCGATTTCAGAAAGGGATGTAGCTATTGCTTTTTTTGATTTTTTTTGTTACCCTGAATAATATAATAATTAATTTAATAAAAATTGATTGTATGTTAAATTGGCTTAAAAAAATCTTCGGGGGTGGCGACAGTTCTAAAGCAACAGAACAAAAAGAAGAACAAAAAGAAGAAATGTCTTCCATGTCTGCCGGAGAAGAAGGTGAAAATGCGGAAAGAAGGGAAGAGCAAGCCACTCCGGAAATAAACATGACCTCGGGAGAAGAAAACTCGGAAGAAAATAAAATGGATTCCCAGGAAACCGAGACTTCGGAAACCGAGACTTCGGAAACCGAGACTTCTTCCCGTGACGAAGAGATAAAACAATAGACCTAAAAAAACAGTTGATTTTTAAGGAAATTGACTGTTTTTTTATGTTAAAGGTTTTAAATTTTTAAGATCGGATGGTATGATATAAAATATTTATTTGTTTTTAATTTTAAGAATATGAAATTTATTGATACTCATTCTCATGTTAATTTCCATCATTTTAAAGAAGATGGGGATGAAGTTATTAAGCGCGCCTTGGATCATGAAACAAATATGGTCTTGGTGGGTTCTGAGTTTAGAACTTCCAAAAGGGGGCTGGAATATGCCAATAAATATGAAAAAGGAGTATATTCGGCTGTAGGGCTTCATCCTATACATTTGGAAAATGTTCCCATAAAGGAAGAAAATGATTCCGAATTTATTACCCGAGCGGAAGAGTTTAATTATGATAATTACGAAAAGTTAGCTCGTATGGAAAAAGTGGTGGCTGTTGGGGAAATCGGCTTGGATTATAATTATATTAATAAAGTATCTCCGGAGGCGAAAAAAATAAAAAAGAAGCAAAAAGAAGCTCTTTTGGAGCAATTATTTTTAGCCCGAGATTTAGAACTGCCCGCTATTATTCATTGTCGAGTGGCCCATATTGATCTATTCCAGATCCTTAAGGATTTTAAAGAAAAAAATAAACATTTTATCCCTTCGGATGAACCCTGGGGAGTGATTCATTGTTTCTCCGGGGATGAGGATCTGGCCTGGGAATATTTTAATTTGGGCTTAATGATATCTTTCACCGGCCTGATCACTTTTAGCAAGCAATGGGATGATTTGATCCGAAAAATGCCTCGGGACAGATTTATGATAGAAACCGATTGTCCTTATATGACCCCC
>Ga0102938_10003918_pt1 | contig 11027 bp, 6 predicted proteins | sample SalPonR2_B_D2_MG_FD_84516 | JGI IMG/M metagenome (GOLD analysis project Ga0102938, IMG submission 84516) | Salt pond soil microbial communities from South San Francisco under conditions of wetland restoration - Salt Pond MetaG R2_B_D2_MG | ecosystem: Environmental > Aquatic > Marine > Intertidal... | reverse complement strand
TGAGATTCCAAAAAATCTCGGATATCCTTTTGGAACATCAACTGTTCGTTATAAATTCCGTGTAGAACCAACTCTGCCCACCTTTTAGCTTCTTCCGGATCCAGATAAATAAAATAATGACAAAAATTTCGAGGAGACCCTCTAAACAGCTTCTCCGGTTCTTGCATTCTTTCCAACCATCTTTGAAGGGTTTCCACGCCCGGCAGATCAGGATTTTCACTAATGAACTGCTGGGCTTTATCTCGGAAGATGGAGAAATTACGTTTAGTGTGAGGGTCTCTATTGTCAAAGAAGGCGTCAAACAGGGGCGCAAAACATTTTTGATATACCTTCTCGTCGGATAAAGTAAGATGCAGCCTCTTAAGGATTCGAGCTATATCCATATTATCGTTCTCGGTTTTTCTGTCGCCCATTTCCACCAATTTTTGCCATTGTCTAACCTTGTCTTCATCCAGTCCCATCATTCCCTTATTACCGAGAAGAATATCAAAAGCTGTCAATTGTTTTTCTTCTTCGTCCTCGGTCCGATGATGGTCGAAAATAGTGGCCGTTAAGTCATTGAACTCTTCTTCCGGGGTTATATCCACAAATATAGCTTCTTGTATTTCTCCTGTGCCGATTTTTTCTTTTAAGGAATCTACCCCGAAGATCTTTTCTTGGATCAAATTATTTCTTTCCAATAACCTCAAACAACTTCCCCCATCAAAATCAAATTGTTGATGGGTTACCCCGACAGTTTTTCTATCCATACCGCAAACCTCCTCATCTATTCTTCATCGTTGTTTCCTTTTGATCTTTTTTCGCTTAATATTATCTTCCTTTTATTGAGATCGAGTTTAATGATCGTTGCCTCCAGAAAACTTCCCGAGCAAGGGAGATCACTCACCTCCACGCCGCTTTTCTTTTTCAATACCAACTCTTTCGAAGGAATAAAACCGTTTAACTTAATATTATCCCGATACAATTTTACACTTAACCCGGAAATATTACCGCTTTGCCTATAGGTCATCACTTTATCAACTTCAACTTCCACTCTCTCTCCTTCACTTAAACTTTTGCGAACTCTGTCGTAATCAAAATCAACCTTGAAAGCGTGGTTCCAGGAATGCCTGACTAATTTTTCTTTATCTCGATCGCTCGCCTCCCAAGTTTCCAGTTCTTCCATATTTAAGAAAAAGGGAAGATAAAGACATTCCATTTCTTCATTATATTCCCAATTTCTCCCTCGGGGTAAACTGGATCTCTCGTAAGTTTTTAATTTCCGGAACATATAACACTGACCATTTTCTCTCAAACTTACGATTATCGGAACTTCACTGCCGACCGTTAATTCTTGAGGGATGCTTTTGGAAAAAATACTGAAAAAATGAATGATCTCCGAATTCCGTGGAGTATAAACAATAACTTGATTCCGGTCCCGGTCCACTTTTTCCACATATCCGACCATTTCCTTTTTACCGTATCTTTCCGCCTCCCATTTGATCTCTTCCAGGTCATCAAGCAAAATACTCAACCTAGAGAATATCGGTCTTCCTTCCAAGGTTTTATCCACTACCGGTAAAGTTATCCAACTCTGTTCTAAGAACTGAAGAGCGTTGCCAAAATAAGAAAGGCTTAATTCGCTGATCTCGAGAGGAAATTCCAATCCTTCTTCCGTTTCCACCAGAACCCAACCTCTTGCGTCTTCATAAAACTGAAAGACTCTCTTAACTTTCATTCGAATTTGCTCGGAAGAAATTATGTCTCTCATGGCCTCTCTGATCTCAAAAGGTTCCACTAAAGCGCGAACTCCGTTTTTCTCTCGCTTCCAGCTTCGCAATAAAGCTTTTTTGTCCCTTCTTTTGTCCTTCCATTCCACTTCAATTCTGTTTTTGATATTGTTAAACCCGTTAACAACTTCGTCGTTATTGTAGTTTATTTGGGGAACATAATCACGCCTTAAGTAGTTGTCCATTAACATAGCGAAATCCAACTCTTCACCGTACTCCACTCGCAATTGAGTGGGCGCTTGCAATATCTTGGCAACATACTCTTTGTTTCCTTGCCGATGTATCAACATTCGAGTTCCCACGGGGATATTCTGATCCCAAAACAGATCCGACTTAAACTCCAATCCGATATCCGGTTTAGCTAAAGCGCAAGCTACTGAAACCATCCTCTCTTCTCCGTCAACCAGACCTTTCTTTTTGGTGGCCGCCAGCAATATGGCTTCATCACCGTCTTGCCAATTTCCGGCGCAAGCTTCGGAAATATAACCGGTTACCTCTTCATTATTTTTCAGTTGATAAAACAATCCTTTTTCTCCTTGTTTGATCTTCACTTCTCTTCCTTTTAATACTCGGGATAATACCAACCGTAACTTGGATACTCTGGATAATTCCAATTCCCGAGGAGATCTGGTTTCGGCTTTGGCCAAAAACATTTCTCTAACTTTTTGATAATTATCCAAGATCTCTTCCAGAACGGAATAATTAACAAAGTTCTTAGTCGCCCAATCTCTATCCCTTTCTTCCATTCGAGCCTGCTGAAAGCAATAAACTATCTTGAGGATGAATTCCAGATCATCCCGACAGCCGAGTTTTAGAGCATCCAGAACCCGTGACACTCGCATTTTGGTCTCAGCGGTCCACCTGGGATCCCAAACCAAAATGCCATGCATAGGATTGGAGCTTTCGGCGCCGGTCCTGGCTTCACCTCTATCGGTCTCCAAAGCGGAAACCAAAACCAACATTTCTTCCAAGCATCCTTGTTGATCCGCCATATCCAAAAGAGCCTTCTTTTGAATAGTTAAGGGTATCCGAAAGGACTCCAATCCGTCCTCGGTTACATTACCCTCTTCGTCCAAATATTTTTCCTCGGATAAAAAAGACAAAGATCTTTTGATCTCATAATCAAAAGTTTGATCATTGTCAGCTTCTCCTATGAAGGAAAAATTGTCGGACACTCCGGCGGATTTGATATTAACAAGAACTTCATCGGTCTGACTCCGGAATACTTCCGGGGTGGTTTGCTCTTGGAAATTGTTGAACTGCTCTTGGGTATATAGACAATAAACATACCCTTTACGATTTCTTCCCACTCGACCGAATCTTTGCTTGCATCCGGCTTGGCTGTGCCGAATATTGGGAAGAGAGGAAGTTAAGCTTTCCGGGTCCCATTGGGATTGCTTAATAAAACCGGATTCCACCAAATACACAACATCATCCAGAGTATGGGAAGTTTCCGCGATATCCGTGGTGAGTAAAACTCTTCTAACTTTACCTTTCTTATTAAATCTATTGGATACTTCATCCCCTAAACGACTATAAATGGGTAAAACCGGAATATCCTTTCCGCCTTGAACATCGAATATTTTTTCCTCGATCAACTCCCGAGATTTTTCAATGACCGCTTCACCGGGCAAAAAGACCAAGATGCTTCCGGTTTTAGTGTTCCGCAAGATCTCTATAACATAGGAAGCGACCACTTGGGGTAATTGCCCTTCTTCGGGCGGAGAACTCATGGTTTGCCAAAAATTTTTCCTAACTTTTTCTTTTCGGCATAACCAACAATCGCAATCCTTTTTAGATCCGTCCTGCCAAAAATGAACTGTATAATCGGCATCATCTTCCAGAGCTTGAGATAGATCCAAAACATCGGTGCTTATACCTTTACTTTCAAAGGCTTCCTTGAATTCACCGATGTTTATGGTAGCCGAAGAAATAATAACCTTTAAATGGGGATGGAGAGGGAGCTTGAATTGCAGTAAAGCCAAAAGGCTATCTATATTCAAACTCCTTTGATGGGCTTCATCCACCATAATAAGGCTATATTGCCCTATATGACCGTCTCGAAGCCAGTTCCTTAAAGAACCGTCGGTCACCACTACTCCCAAATTGTGCCGATCATAATCTTCTCTTCCTCTATGCCTAAGTCCCAATATCCCCATAGGCCTAACCGCGGACTGTTTTAATTCTTTTTCACTGACAGTCTCCGGTATTTTCTCCACCGCCGCGCTTAAGGGTTGAGTTTGAACGACCTGTCCTTGGTGGAGAAGATCGTCAACAAAACTACCCTGATATTGCGGCGGAGGATCCAAAAGCCGATATAAGACATACACCGACTTGCCGGTGCCTGTGGGGCTGGCCAAAACCACTACCTGATTTTTTTCCAATTTCTCATACAATTCTTCGATATGATCATCGGTCATTCTAACCCTTAAGCCGGACTCTTCCTTTGATTCGGGGATCTCGATATAGCTTCGATCTCCGTGGGAAGTATAATTACTCCGGCAATAAAGAGAAGGTATCATGATCTGCCGGGAAGGAAGTTGACGAAAATAATTTATTCTTATTTCCCTCTTATCCTTCTGCCGACCTTTTCTACATTTATCACATCTCTCCGGAAGACTTTCTCCTTTTTCCGTCATATACTCCAACACTTTAGTGGAGATAACCACCGTATTCTGACAACTTTTACACCTATAACTTAATTCTTTTGTCATTTTTTACCTCCTTTGTGATCAATACCAAGGATCCGCCTTTTTATAGTAACCGCTGGGAATCAAGATCCTCGGGGTAACGATCAATTCTCCCTGATATTTCTTTAATAGATCAAGTATAGCCCTGTAAACACCTATTTCCGCCGATTCCAAACCGGTAGTATGGTACAATTGAAGACTTAAGCCGGGCCAATTCCGATTCTTAATAATGGGAATGTAATCCAAAAGGATCCGCATATTCAAGCTCAGATCGTCTTCTATGGTTAGATCACCTCTTAGAAATTTCAAGATCTCTTCCACCGATTCCCAAGTTCGGCTATAAGCCAAATTCTCTTGATCAGTTGAGTTTTCTCTATGCTGGATCTCCCTGTTCCTGATCAGATAACGGTCCACGAATTTATCAGCTTCCATATGGCGACAAGATACAGTGCCCATATTATACCGAAACAGATCAAGATGATCATCAGGTCTCTCCGAGGAAGGTAAAGAGAATAAACTAAGAGGGCCGCCTTGGCTTCCATCTCCATAAGAGATAAAAAGATTCAACTCTTTAGAAGAAGGCAGAACCCGGATATAATCCCGGATCATCTCCACGAAGACATTGGCCCGAACTTTCCCTAATAAAGAAGCTAATCCGTAAGGAACGCCGATTTGCAACGACTCCCTTAATATCGAATGAGCTTTATCGATCTCCTTCCAATTACTGGCATAGATCCTTTCTTGTTTTTTTCGATCAATGTTTTGGTCAATAGAATCCCGAAGCGAAGCGGGAAAGGTAAAGCTTTCTTGATGGAGTTCGGTGGTCGCTTGTTGGGGCGATATATATTCTTGCTCCCAATGTTTAACCACCACCACTATTCCGCCGGTAACTTCCCGAAGAGGAGATAATAAGGATTCGCTTTTTAATTTTTCCTTAAATTCATCCATCTCTTCGGGCCGGACAAAAGGAAGAGTGATATCTTCCATTTTTCCTTCCCTCTTTAAAGCGGATTCCAATTCCAAGGAAAGCTCGCCTTCAACATCGGCTATTATCCGATGGTTTTGGCTCGCCTCCCTTTCCAGAACTTCACACATCAAAGAGAATTCATGACCGTAACGCTTCACCTCTCTCTTATGGACCAACTGATAGGCAAACATTTTTGCACTTTGGGAAGCATTCTGAATGGCTCTATTGGCCCGGGACTCTTCGGGTAAGTTCCAATATTCTTCCGGCACTTCTATTATTTGCAGTTTCTTTTCCTCTTTTCGGGAGGAAAATTGGGCCAAACTCTTAACCTTATACATTCTGTTTTTTATTTCTTCATCCAAATAAACATCCATCCGAGCGGGGGCAAAAAACACCTCCACTCCTTTTTCCCGAGCTTTTTGAACGAATTTCTCCATTTGCTCCCAATAAGGACAATAATAAGGAGAAATGTATTCATTACTCAGAACCAAACATTTGGCTTGAACCTTGCTGCGGTCGTTAAGAAGTTGTTTTAAGTAACCGGTCAACCTGGGTAATTCCCGATCCATATTGTGGGGAACAAAAGGTTGACACAGCATCAATATCGGCTCTTCAGCTCTGAACCATCTCTTCTCCTGAAGGTTTTTGTGAGAAGGAAAAGGGAAACAAAAATCTTGATCACAACCAAGGGTCCACAACCTATTTTCTCGGGGTTCCAGAAAGCAATGGGCTTTGGCGTTCTCAGTATCTTCCAAAGACAACCCCTGATTCATCTCCGCCATAATAGCGTCCCGCAATCGGGTAGCTATAAAAGCGGAGCGTCCGAAATTAAGGGACTCGGCATAAGATAACCTATCCCCGAAATAATCGGACCCCAAGATCAGGGCTTCCGGTCTGGAAGCATTAAGAAAAGCCCAGGCCACTTCTTCCCGAGTCCAAACATTGGTGTAAATCAATTCGGTTATCACTTCCTTTTTGGCGAATCCCGCTTTTTCCAGCTCCTCGATCCTTTGAATCACCTTTTCCGGGAGATCCAAAGTCCGAAACCAAAGATCGACCGCCTCGTAATGTTCAATAACTCCTTTATCCGCGCCGGATAAAGAAACTCCATACTCGGCGGCCAATTCGGTTATCTCTTCGGGAACAGCAGCCGGAATCCGCCATCCTTTTAAAGAATTGCCTTGACCGGAATTATATTCCTCTTTGATCCTATCCCAGTCTTTTTTGGGACTCATCCTGCCGTTTTCATCTTCTCTGATATCGCGAGTAAAAGTTAACTTTAGGCATCCGCAATAATCACGGCCCCGGGCGAAGGCCTCACTTAAGAGAACCTTGACCGGATCCCGGGCCGCCACATTGGGTTGAGGAATAGGAAAAAATTCATCTATTTCCAAACACCCTTCGACAAAACTAAAACGAAAGGCGCCCAAAGCGACCACATAATCCTGGACTTTAAAGACAGGGGTACTCCAATCTTGAATAGTGGAACCCCTGGCTTCTTTCTGGCGGTTCCTAATCCGTTGCCAGGCCACTCGGGACCTTGCTTCCAGATTTTGATGATACTCCAGCCACTCGGAGAAAGTATAACCGATATCCAATGGAGCATCCTTTTCCTGTAAGGATACTTCCGCTAAAGGAACGTCTCCGTTGGCGGAGCGGGAGATGTCCAAGCAAACGGCCTTACTCTTTATGAAAACGACCGGCACCAAAGTAGATGGCAGATCCGGCCTTTCATGTCGGAGAAGACTGGTGGCTTGGATAATGTTAATAGGCACCTCTTTGGTGGAGATGCCCATTATCGAGAAGCCGTCGATGATCGCAGACCGTTTCTGGAGTAGAAAATCCTTAAAGGATGAAGGTAGATTCAACTCCAATTCTCTCTCATATTCTTCTACTAAAATAGCTGAAACTTGCATCGTGCTACCTCCTCTTGTTTTTTGAGATTATTGATTTTAATCCTGTGACTTTAAATTACCCATTTCTCCCTTCTTTTTCTTTTTCGTTTGCATCCTTGATCTTTTGAAATTTCCTAAATAGATAATTCCAGAAATCATAACCTTCCAGCCAGAAATCTTCCTTTTTGCCGTTGATATGGCCGACAGTCCAGTTAGGATGCCTCTGAAACCAATCCTCTGTAGGAATATTGGGATAAACCTGATCCGGGACGCAATAAGAGTCCCAATAGACCACTTGGCCAAATCTTTCTCCTTTACCAACCACACAGTAATATCCGCCCATGCCATCCAGATTTACTATTATAAGGTCATCGGGTAGTCCTAGGCCATCTCTTAACTCCAGTGTCATCCCTAGGGCGGACCATAAATACTCTCCAGAATTTAATAAAGCATCACTATCTTCCGGAATCACACTACCTAATAAATCCATAGAGGGGATACACCCGTAATTGAGCAGAAATTCCCTGTATTCCGGAGGAGTTTTCAGGTCCAACTTTTTCTCTATTTCCTGAATTCCGTCCTCGGTCATTGGTTCCCCGAAATCCAGATTCAATTCCCGGGTCCAAGCGTCCATTTTTTGTTTGATCTCTTGGTCCATAATTTAGTCTTTACTGTTTTTATCGCCTTCCTCTTCCTTTTCTTTTTTGTTCGCATCTTTGATCTCTTGGAATTTCCTGAAAAGGTAATCCCAGAAATTATAGCCTTCCAGCCAGAAGTCTTCCTTTTTGCTGTTAATGTGGGTGATGGTCCAGTTGGGATGATTCTGAAACCATTCTTCCGTGGGAATATTGGGATAGGCTTGATTGGGGTCACAATAAGAGTCCCAATAAACTACCTGACCGAATCTTTCTCCTTGGCCGACTACGCAGTCGTAACCGCCCATGCCGTCCAGATGGACCACAATTAAATCATCTGGAAGCCCAAGTCCTTCCCTGCGTTTTAATGTCATCCCTAAAGCAGACCATAGATATTCCCCTGAATCTAATAAGGTATCACTATCTTCCGGAATCACACTACCTAATAAATCCATAGAGGGGATACACCCGTAATTGAGCAGAAATTCCCTGTATTCCGGAGGAACTTTCAGGTCCAACTTTTTCTCTATTTCTTGAATTCCGTCCTCGGTCATGGGTTTCCCAAAATCCAGATTCAACTCCTTGGTCCAGGCGTCCATTTTTTGTTTGATCTCTTGGTTCATAACTATTCTCCTTTTAAGATTGATTATTTTCTTCCTTTTCTTCTTTGATTGACTCAATAAAGTCGTCTGTCCAATCGCCCAAGTGTTGTCTTAAGGCAAACTCATATAATTCACTTTTTTGTTGATTGAATTGACTACGATCAACTCTTTCTGAGGGAGTGAAATCATGTAGCTCTCCAAAATGATTTCTATGGGTTTCATAATTCATCCATAAAAACGGACCATCTTTCTGTCTTCGCCAATGGTGTTGTTCCATAGCTTCACCATCAATCCCTCTAGGTGCTTTAGCATAACCTTTTGTTCCGGATATTTTTTGAGCCATTGCCTTTAGGTTACCTTTAGATAGATAAGGAACATCGAACACTACCGCCTCCGGTAGATTATCTGGATAGCTCTTGTCTGTACCTTTTCCTTTAACAGGAGAACTCAAAAAATCATTGTGCTCCCTGTGTATGATAGCATCATCGGGAAGATTTTTCCATATTTCCTTCATCTCTTCCACTTTTTCTTGGGAAACTTCTTCCTTGGTTTTCGGAACAACCGAGACCTCCGCGTCTTCCTTCACCGCCACCATCTTAGCCAAAGAGTCTGACATAGAACCTAGTGCAAGCTTGACCTTATTTATAGCTTCCTTATCATTACTAAGATTTTCTCCCTTGCCCAGTGTTTCTTCCGCTACGCTATCGAGAACTTCTATCTTCCGATCTTGCATCTCCTTTATTTTTTCTTGAATTTCGGGAGACAAACCGCCATGCTTACCTTGCCTCGCTTCCTCGATCTTTCTAAAATCTTTATTGGTTACCTCGTTGCCGCATCCCATTGCTTAACCTCCTGTTGGTTTTTGGATTTAACAATATTTAACACTTGCTTCTTTGGTTGTCAAAGAACATTTTGATATTCAAATTTTAGCCAAAACAATACAAAAAATCTCTAGTGAAAAACTTGAATATCACTAGAGATTTAACATAAAATCAGAGGAAAATCAATAGTTTGTAAAATAAAAAGGTTAGTACCCCGTACGTCGCCCAACAAACGGCAAAAAAATAAAATCCGGAAACATCGCGGTGATATTTCCGGATCGGGGGGAGAAATATTTGAGTACTGAGTTGTTTTAATAAAAAACTGCAGTCCTACTGGGGTAGAGACTGGCAGGTACCCCAAATCTAAGACACTAAAATTCAGTTAGATTCGGCGGCGGGATGATGGTATAATGATAAAAAATTAATCATCATCCGTATGTCAAAAAGAATAAACGAAGAAACCAGACAAAAGATAATCAGCAAGATCAGGGATGAGGGTCTAAGCGTGCCCAAGGCGGCCCAGGAATTCGGAATCTCTCCCAATGCCATTTACGGCTGGATCGGCGCCAAGGCCAGGGGCGAGCCCAGTATTCTGGAATTATCCAAACTAAAGAAAGAGAATGCCGAATTAAAGCAAATTATCGGCGGCCTAACGCTCAACATGGAGCGCGGGAAAAAAAATCAGAAACGCTAGGGTTATGGCCGGAAAATTGAATAAATCCGAACTGGCCCAGAAGCTCAGTATCAGCCGTTCCTCGCTGTACTATGAATCCAAGATGGACAAAAAGGATATGGCAGTCAAAGACCAAATCGAGGAAGTGCTGGCATCCAATCCGTATTACGGCCACAAGCACATTGCCATTGAGCTAAGCCTGAATAAGAAGAAGGTCCTCAGGGTGATGAAGAAATACGGCCTAAAACCCCGAAAAAGAAAAGGAAAGTTCGTTAAAATGGGCGATATCGGCCTGCCGGCCGCAGAATACCAAAATGAGATTGGCAGCTTCTGCCCCGTGCTCCCCGATATTGTCTGGTGCGGGGATTTCACCTATATTAGATTTCAGGACAGTTTCATATATTTAGCCACCGTCATTGATGTCTATACCCGGGAAATAATCGGCTTCTCGATTTCCAGGAGGCATAACCGTTATTTGGTCAAATCGGCCGTGCTGGATGCCATGAAGAAACGAAACTGCTTACCCAGATTTTTCCACTCCGATCAGGGTTCCGAGTACCAGTCTTGCGAGCATGCCGATTTTCTGGAAAGACTTGGCGTTAAAGTATCAATGAGCAAAAAATCCAGCCCCTGGGAAAATCCGTTTCAAGAATCATTCTACTCGCAATTCAAATTGGAGCTGGGCAATATTAGCCGATTCCAAACTGATGGACACTTGGCAGAAGCTATATACGGGCAAATTCATTATTACAACAACGAACGTATCCATTCGGCTCTAAAAATGAGCCCCAGACAATTCCATCAAATCGCCGCCGCAAAGGTCGGCGAACTGAACAAAAGTGTCTGAAGAAATGGGTACCTGCCATTGCCACGCTGCGCTCTCCTCCTTACAGTCGTCGGGAGACATAACAAGGGATAAAAGGAAAATTGCTCGGCCCCGCCTGCCAGCGCCTTGAGCGCAGCGATTAGCGGGTA
>Ga0102938_10003916_pt1 | contig 11033 bp, 9 predicted proteins | sample SalPonR2_B_D2_MG_FD_84516 | JGI IMG/M metagenome (GOLD analysis project Ga0102938, IMG submission 84516) | Salt pond soil microbial communities from South San Francisco under conditions of wetland restoration - Salt Pond MetaG R2_B_D2_MG | ecosystem: Environmental > Aquatic > Marine > Intertidal... | reverse complement strand
GACGAGTTGATCGAAGCGAACGAAGTCATGCAGCGGAAGTTGACCTCGGCGCAAAAGCGAATTCATGAGCAAGCGATGCGGTTGGAGTCGGCCGAGAAACGAGCCCAAACCGACGCGCTGACTCATGTCGCCAACCGCCGCGCATTTGATGAACATTTTCTTCATCGTCACCACCTCGGCAGCCCCCGTGGCGGGTTGGCTTTGTTGGACGTCGACCACTTCAAGCAGTTCAATGACGTTTACGGTCACCGCGCCGGCGACGAAGTGTTGCGAGTCGTCGCGGGAATTCTCAACGCGCGACTTCAGCCGCACGGCATGGTCGCCCGCTTCGGCGGCGAAGAGTTCGCGGTGCTGTTGGACGAGGGCACGCGAGAAGAATCGCTCCGCCGACTGGAAGAGGCACGCGTCGCAGTCGGCCAACGAGAGATTTTGTTCGAGGATCAATGCTTGAGAGTGACGACGTGTCTCGGGGTGGCTTTCTTGAGTGACAACGAAGCGAGCCAGCAGTGGCTGCAACGCGCCGACGACGCGCTGTATCACTCCAAGAATCAAGGTCGCAATTGCGGTCACTGGATGGACGGCGATACCCCACGATTGATCCATTTGCCAGGTCCCGCGACGAAAAAGGCCTCGTCGAGTGCCGCCCTCCGCGGGTCGAGGCCGACAAAAACCAAGTCCGACACGACCGCCGCCGACCGACAAGTGACGACCGATCCGGACGCCGATGAACAGCCGGCACCGATTCGTGCGGATCGCAAATCGGCAACCGATGCGTCAACCGTGACGAGCTCCCAGACCACGGCCAAGCCCGGCAAAATCGCCGGCGGAGCGTTCGCTTACCTGCCCGACATCGCGGCCATGGAGGAATCGTTCCAAGAGGTCGTGCGGCGGAGCGCGGCGATGGATTTGGGCACACAGGTCCTGGCGATCCGCTTCAACGGCGAACCGTCGAGTTTCAAGATGCGATCGCTGCTTCAAGTCGTCCGCGCCAGTTCTCGCAACGTCGATCGGATCGGATGTCATGACGATCAGACGATCTTGTTGGTGATGCCCAGCGCCGACACCGACACGGCCGTCGCGCGAGGCAAACAGATCTGCGCGACGGCGCAAAGCTTGCGGCTGGGCTCCTCCGACTCGATCAAACACGGCGTGTCGATCGGAGTCGCCGAAACCGTCGGCGACGCCGACTTTGGAACCCTGGTGGGACAAGCGATCGCCACGGCACAAGTCGCGGCCACCGCGGACGCCCAACCCGTCCAGATCTGCGCCGTCGCGGTGGCCTGAACGTCCAAGGCTCAGAACCGCCGATCGACCGCGAAATTGGCAATGGCGATCAAGGAACGTTTGGCCGCCGAGGCCGGCAGGTCGACGATCGCTTCGATCGCCTGGTCGCGGAATCGTTCGGCAACTTCGCGCGTGTACTCCGCCGCGTCGCTGGAGTGCAACTCGTCGCGGATGCCGGCGTACCGACCCTCCGCCGGGCCCGACAAAACCGATTCGACCCGTCGCCGGCTTACGCTGTCGGACGTCTGCAACATTCGAATGATCGGCAAGGTCAATTTGCCTTGTGCCAGGTCCGTTCCCAAGGTCTTGCCGATCGCGTCATCGTCACCCCACAAATCCAGATAGTCGTCCGCGATTTGAAACGCGATGCCCAGCGCACATCCGTACGCCGACAACGATTCGACAGTCACGTCGTCGGCCCCGCTGAGTCGAGCGCCGAGTTTTGTTGCCACCCGGCACAATTCGGCGGTTTTGCCGCGGATCATTTCGAAGTACGTCGGCTCGTCCAAGTCCAACCAGTCTCGCCCCAAGACCTGGCGAAGTTCGCCTTCGCAGACCAACCGGGCCGCTTCGCCGACCCACTGGCACGCCTCGGTCGATGGCAACGTCGCGGCCAAGCGAAAGCTCTGCGCGAACAAGTAATCGCCAAGCAGGATGCTCGTGTGTGTGTTCCACTTTGCATTGATCGTCGGGACGTGCCGACGCGTCGTGGCGTCGTCCAAGACGTCGTCGTGAATCAGGGTCGCGGTGTGGACCATCTCGATCACGACCCCCATCGTCACGTGATCTCGGCCGACCTGGCCGACAGCCGCACCGGCAAGCAGCAACATGGCCGGCCGCAAACGCTTGCCGCCGAGCTGTGTACCGTGACGCAGCACCGGTGCGAGCGATTCGATCGGGCTTCTCAATTCGCGGACAAAGCCGGTTTCCACTTCGGCCAACTCCCCGGCGATCGGGCCGTAAAGCTCACTCAACGCCCGCAAGCCCGTTGCGGCGGCGTGTTTTTGCGACACGCCATTGCCGGCACCGCGATGGCCGCCGTGTTCGCAGCCACGTCGAGCCACACCGGCGTTCGCGCCTTTGCCGGACCCGGCCTTGGCGTCACCCGTGGCAGGCGGATTCACGGTCGTCACGGGGGCAACATCCACAGCACTACATTCCGGCGGGTAAAAGTCGGGGTCGGCGGGCGATCGATTCGGCAGACCCGCTACAAATTCGCGTCCTCCGACTGAACCGCGAGCGGAACGACTGCGGCAACGCAAAAGTAGCTTCACACGTCCTTTATCGAAAGCGGGGGCCCTCTTTATCGAAACCGGGGGCCCTTCCCGAAACGGGCAGGCATCCCCAGACAGGCATCCCCGGCCAGGCGTCGGGCGATCGCCGGTCATCCGTCGGCGGGGGGATCGCTCACCCGAAAGTTCCCGGATTTGCCCCCCGACTTGGAAATCAGGCGGATCGGTCCCAGGATCATCCCGCGGTCGACCGATTTGAGCATGTCGTAAACGGTCAGACAGGCGACCGAAACGCCCGACATGGCTTCCATTTCGACTCCCGTTTTCGCGGTCGTCCGCACCGTGACCCGGCACTCCAACACGCGAGTCTGGGAAACGTCCGGATCGGTCGGTTCCCCCTCGATCCATTCGAACCCCACCTCGACCGCTTCGATCGCAATGGCGTGACACAACGGGATCAGCCGCTCGGTCATCTTGGCGGCTTGGATGGCGGCCAACCGGGCGACCATCAGCACGTCGCCTTTGCGGTTGGCCCCCGATCGCGTCAGCTCGGCCGCGCCCGCGTTCATGACGACACGTCCCGCCGCGGTCGCCACGCGGACGGTGGCGGACTTGGCCGATACATCGACCAGATGAGGGTTGCCGTCAGGATCGAAATGGGACAAGGCGGAGACAGCGGTCGACGAACGGGGGGAGCGGTTGGGAAAGCCGGGATGTTACCAAAATGCCCATCGTTTTCCTCCACCGATGGTCCTGAGTTCTCGGGACGGACCAAAAAAAACGCCACCTGACCGCGGCAGTCAGGTGGCGTTTCGGATCGACGAGGCATTCAGGATCATTTACGGACCGGAGTGCGTCGAAAAGCACTCCGATGCGGATCAGCAAGGCCGTGTCTGCGGTAGATCAGACGAGCTCTTTCTTGGCACCGACCAGCGTTCGGAGACGTTCGGCGAGCAAATGCGCGTCGAAAGGCTTCTTGAACGTTTCGTTGATGCTGCTGCGGTCAAAGCTCATCGGTTGTCCGTCGTCGGGCAACAGGGCAATCAAGACGATATCGGTGAAGTCGATGTTCTTGCGCAGATTTTGGCAAATCTGCACCGCCTCGATCTTGCCGATCGAGAAGTCGACGATGATACAGTCCGGATTGAAACTCTCGGCTTGAATTCCCGCTTCGAAACCGCTCGCGGCCACAGCCACTTTGAACGATTTTTCGGGCGGAAGCTCTCGCTTCAGATTTTCGATCAGCACCTGATCCTGAGCGACGATCAAGCACTTGGCCATCGCCTCATCCTCAAGGTCGCCCAGCGGCATGCCGTGCTCTTTGAGGAATTTGATCAGATACTCTCGCGGGATACGGCGGTCCTGAGATCCAGGAATGCGGTAACCTTTCAAACGCCCCGAATCGAACCATTTCGATACGGTGCGGGGTGCTACTTTACAGATCTTGGCGACCTGTCCAGTTGTGAAGACCTTCATATTAGGTTCTCCATAACGCCTCGTTGAATATTCCCTTCAAACAATGGTGCGTCTGTAACCATTGTTCGGTGGCCTTTGTTCGTGGGTCCACGCTTGCACTCGATCGGTCCTGATCGATCGAACTCGTCGTCCAGTGGGTTGGTCGTCGTGTGTGGCAAGTGTTTCATCACGCTGGGTCTGGGCCTGCCGGCTCGCGTCCTGCAAGACGCTCCCCGAACGGGATCCTCGCGGTTTTGGTTGTCACAAAAAAGTGTCGGCGGACCACGAAAACACGTGGCCGCTCAAGGGTAGAAGCTGCGACAGACGGCCGGCCGAATCCGCATCGCTCCAACTTCCACTACGCACCGACGATCGGAAAAGTCCGATGCTGACTCGGTGTTTCGCGTCGCCGTTGCGATCCGAAACCAACAGGTGTCTGCTTTCGTCACTCGTTTTCTGACACCGAAAAGCCGACTCCGTTGAATCGATTCTTCGGCCTCAGGCCGCGTGTCACAAATGCGTTCCCAGATTCCCCCCTGGGTCGTTCCGAAGTATTGGACTGCCACCAGCCGAATCCGGTTCCCTGTCCGAAAGCTCGAACGAAGTTATCGAGCTGCAAACGGAAAACCGGAAAGACTCAGTCAAAGGGACCTCTTCCCGAGACATAGTGTCGAGCGAAAACCCTCCAAGTCTTTAATGCGATTGGACAGGAAGATCCACTATCCTCGCTGCGACGTGAAATAACGTGCGTTGCTGCTCGCCCCATGGCCGGATCGGATCAACTCGGCCGGATAAGGTGTCGGCCGGGGTTCCCGCCGATCGGTGCGTCTGGCCCGGATGTGCCGAGCGTCCCGGCCGCGGGGTGGCACCCGTTTCCAAGAACCTCCTAGACTAGACGTCTATGTCTGACGATTCTGCCCCATCGACTTTCGCCGGCCGACGCGTCGATTTCCGCCGATGGCTGACGCTTTTCCTGTCGGTCGGATTGATCGCCGCGGCGATCGCGGTTCGGACCTGGGGACAGACGTCCTCGTCGCTGTTCGTCTCGGCGGCCTGCTTTCGCATCGGCCTGGTGTTCGCCGCGATCTGGCTGGCGTGGGATTCCCTGCGGCGGCCGGCACGTTGGTTTCCGCCGGCGATCCTGGCCGCCGGCGTGGCGGGGCTGGCGATCGTCGCCGCTCAGCCACGCTTGATTCTGGTCCTGGCACCGACGTTCGGCCTGATCTTGACGCTCGGCGCAGTAATCCGAGCGTTTCGGCGACGCTCGTGACGCCCGGCTCCGGCCGGCCCCCTCAGGCCGCAACAAAGGAATCATGGGTAAAATCGGAAAAAACCTACCTTGAATGCTCCGCCATAACCGAAACAGAGCATAACACCGGTCTGAACAGGCCGCTGGAAAGGTGCAGTCGTCCAAAGATTGCGATACCCCAGGGACCGCGCGGAGCGGCTCGGCTTTTCAGTTATCGGTCTAACCGGTGAGCGATTCAGGACTGTAGGGAGGCATTCCATGCGACGAAACTATTACGGCTTAGCGTTGGCGGCGATCGCGGCGCTGGGATCCACGGGCGTTTGGCAGTCGGCCGGCTTTGCCGGTGACCGCGAAATCGCAGCACAAATCATCGAAAAACTTCGCGAAGGTCGCGATTCCGGTGAGCTGAAAGACTTTACGCTGGACATGAAGGTCGACGACGGCGTCGTCCTGTTCCGCGGCAACGTCTCGGCCGCCGACCAAAAGAAGTTGGTCCTCGCTGCCGCCGACGGCATCCAAGGCATCAACGAAATCGTTGACGAAGTTGTCGTCAACGCGAAACAACCCGCCGCCAAAGTCGTCTGGCCCACCGCGACGGTCAAAGCCGACGAAGGTTTCAGTTTCCGCGAAGCCCTGGCGAAAACCGCGGCATCGATCCGCCAAAAAGACGACCAGCTGAATGTCCGACCGGACAACCGGCCGGATAAACCGGGCCTCGCGGCCCCGGAAGTCATGCCCGGCGAAATCGCCACGACCGCCGCCGCCGAACCGCTCAGCGAGCCGATCACCGCCGAACCGATCGCCGCCGAACCGATCGCCGCCGAACCGATCGCCGAGGCGACGACGGACGAGGAACTGACTCAGGCCGTCCTGACGACACTCGGTGAGGCGCAAAAACGCGGCGAACTGAAAGGTTTTGGCGTCGACGTTTCCACCACGGGGGGCGTCGTCAATCTCATCGGCAAGACCCGCTCGGCCACCCAACGTGAGCTGATCATGCAACTGGTCGGACAAACCCCCGGTGTGGGCGGCGTCCGCGGTGACATCCGAGTGATCCCGGCACCGGTCCAGCCGGCACCGATTCAGCCGGTTTCCAATCTGCAACAAGTTCAGGTCCAACCGGCTTCCGCCGGCGGTGCGGTGCCCATGCGACCCGCACCCTACCGGATGAACGCGGGGGCTCCCATGCAGGCGGCTCCGGCCAGTCAAATGATGGGACAGCCGGTCGGTGCTCCGGTCATGGGCCAGCCCGTTCCGATGGGTGGCTACGCCGGCGGCGGTGCTCCGCGATATGACCAGCCTTACCTGCCCAACTACGCTTGGCCAGGCTATGCGGCTTACCCGAACTATGCCGCAGTGACCTATCCGCAACAGTACAGCCCTTCGGCGTTTCCCTACATCGGCCCCTTCTACCCCTACCCACAGGTTCCGTTGGGATGGCGTAAGGTCAGTTTGGAATGGGACGACGGCTGGTGGTACTTGGACTTCACCGATCGCTAACACCTGATCTGACAGAAGCCCGGTATCGGCCCGAGTTGATCGGTCGAGCCGTTCTGAATCCAATCGCCCGCTCGTGAGGTCCACGAGCGGGCTTTTTTTTGGCCCCCGGTCCGCGGGGCCCACGCCGCCTCGGGAACGCCTCCGCGCGGCATTGTCCTGCAGGCCGGGATCAAGGCCGGGCCGACCGGCGGCCTGATCGTGCGGCGTTGCACCGCTTGTTCAGTGTTGACTCGAACGCTCGCGACGACTTTCGTCCCGATTTTCGGAATTACCCGCAAGATCGGTACAAGTTCACACGATAACTACACTACGCAAGCCACCGGACTCGCTTCGGTGTTACGGTCAAGAAATTACGGAAGGTTGCTCGGATGACCAGCATGAACCAGACCACACGCATCGATGACACTCGAGACATTTCGCGAGCCGGTCGGCAGCTCGCTCTCGGTTCGTTGGCCGTCCTCGTCCTGGCGACGACCGGTTGCTTCGGAATGAACACCGGCGTCAACAGCGGAACGACGCTGGGATTCTTGGGGTTCCCGATTCCGGTCAGCCCCTATTTCCAGCACAAGCAAGAGCAAAAATTCGAGCAGCACGAACGCTACGGTCGTGTGCCGATCCTGGGCCCGACCACACAAGGCGGCGATCCGATCGCGTTGGATCCGCCCAGCGACGACGAGGTCATTCATGCTTTGGAAAAAGCCCGGCCGATCGAAGGCGGCATCCCCTTCATCTGGGAAAAGCAACGCAACGACGTCCGCATCATCAAAGAAAAAATCGCCGACTATGTTGATCCGCCACGGTTCTATCCTCTGATCGGCCCGGCCCAACTTCACCACGCCCATTACAAGTGCACGATCTACTTCGACGAGAAAACGACCGTCGGCTACCCGGTCCCGCACACCTTGCACGACCGCGAAGCGATCGAGGTGGTCTACATCGACCATAACCACTTCCACATGGTCGGCGACGTCGAACCGTACACGACGCCGAACTTGTAAACCCGGCCGGTCATCGGAATCGAAAGTGAAGCCCGTACCGCTCAGCGGCGCGGGCTTTTTTTCGGCGGACGGTCAATCCGTCTTTCCGTCGGCCGTCGGCGGCCTTCCGATCAAACGTTGCGATTGATCAGGCCCAAGACTTCCGCCCGGGTCGCGGGATCTTCGCGGAACGCACCCCGCATCGCACTGGTCAAACACAGGCTGCCGGGCTTGCGAATGCCACGCATCGTCATGCAACTGTGGGTGGATTCGACGACGACGGCGACGCCGCGTGCCGACAAGCGATCTTCGATCAGATCGGCGACCGTTTGCGTCATGCGTTCTTGGACTTGCGGGCGCCGCGCGACTTCCTCGACGACGCGGGCCAGTTTGCTCAGCCCGACGACTTTGCCGCTGGGCAGGTAGGCAATGTGCGCTTTGCCGGTGAACGGCAACAAGTGATGCTCGCACATGCTGCAGAAACTGATGTCACGGACCAATACGATTTCGTCGTAGTCCTCGGTAAAGACCTTGGCCAGATGACGTCCCGGGTCGACTTTCAGTCCCGCAAACATCTCGGCGTACATTCGCGCCACCCGGGCGGGAGTCTCGAGCAATCCCTCGCGATTCGGGTCTTCGCCGACCGCGTCCAAGATGACCCGGACAGCGGCTTCGATCCGTTTCAAGTCCGCCTTGTCACTTTTCGGCTCATTGGGATCGATGTGCATCGGCGGTTCTTTGCCGTTGCTGCACGTCGATGAATCGTCGAAGCGAACACTGGCAGGCGTATCGGTAGCAGAGTCCATGAGGTGGCAGTTCCTTTCGATGGCAACGGACGACAAACCGGAATCGGTTCGTGCCCGTCATGGGAGGGTGGTGACAGCTCGCCCACTTTCACATCGCAACCGGTCACTGACACGACTGCTAGATGGATTGCTGAAGAAGTGGTTTCTTCGCGTAGAGGTTTCGAACGCCCGAGTATACAAGTTTGGCTAGGTCCGGTCATCCGTTTCGGTTCAAAGGAGATCGCGATTTTGGTGATTAATCGAAGCGATTTTGCCGCCGAACCCTGTTCATGACCTAGGTTTGTCAGGACCATCGGTCCTCGCCCGTCTCCACGATTCCTCACCTCAAACCGACTACCCCCATGACCTGTCCAACGACTCAGCCTCGCGAGGAAGCTCGCTTTCTGACCGATTGGAATCACGCATTGAAAGCAGAATTGATTCTGAAAATTGATGACGATGCCAGGATTTTTCCCGCCACCGTCGCCGATGTCAGTTTGACCGGCTGTGCCGTTCGCGCGGATTTGCCGCAGGCCGTTCGCCCGCAAGTCGCAGTCCTCCGGGTCTTGCATCAAGCCGGCGGCACAGTTTTGGAAGCCGCCGGAAGGGTCTGTTGGGACCGCCAGACGTCCATGGCCGCCCGCAAGCTCGGCTTGAAGTTTCGCCGTGCTTTGCCGGAACGTTTGCTGCAAGAGCTGATTCAACAAGGCTGGGTCAGTCGTCGCGAACATCCGCGGGAACACTTGGGCATGGCGGTCAATGTTCGACGTACCGCCGGAAAGTCCGTCGTCCAACAAGCCGGGTTGTCGGATCGCTCGCGAACCGGCGTCCAATTGGCGACCGATCAACTGTTGGAAATCGGCGAACGCGTCTTGGTCACCCTGCCGGCCGACGCCGAAGGCCGCAAGGCCAGCGGCATGGTCGCGGTCGTCTGGTCCCGAAAAACGGACCTCAGGTGCGAAGCCGGCGGGATCTACGTCAATCTGACCAGCAGCCACGCGATCAGTGAAGCCGTCCCAGTGGTCTCTTGATCCGTAAGCGGCCTGTCATTCAGTTCACACTGAATGGCGGCGGAAACCGGTCGCCTTTGCCGGAGCGTTTGCCGCCAGAATCCTTGCCGACGTCGCCGGTTTGCTCCTCGACCGAGATCGAATGCAATTCGATCTTGCCGCTCTCGAGTAAAGTGATCAACAACCTGGCGCGGCGATCGACGTCGGCTTCACCCAACAAAGCGATCTTTTCGTCGACGTCGAACGGCAACGTGTAGCTGACGATGTCGGTGATCGGTCCCAGGCCCATCTGCCCGGCCATCAAGTCGTGCAAGTTTTTTTGCACGTTCGCACTCGGCGGGATGATCGCCGCAAAGGCCTCCAACAGTTCGCTCTTCAAATCATTACGGGTCAGCGCGGATTCGACCGGATAGATGTCGTCCAAAACATCGACTTCGGCCATCCGGAATGATCTGCCGACGTCGATCTCCGAAACGACACGGGCGCGTTTCGTTCCGACCAGCAAAATGTTGTGACGATCGCCTTCCAGTTCGGTGTGCGACATGATCCGCCCCATGCAAATGATCGGCCGGATCGGCGGCTGCGACACGCCCTGCAGTTCGAACGGGACCGGCTTGTCGCCGGGCATCGCCAACGTCGCCATCGCGATCAAATGATCCGCCGACAGGGCGTCTTGCAGCATGTCGCAGTACCGCGGTTCGAAAACGTGCAACGGTTGCATCGCGTGCGGGAACAAGACCAGTCCCGGCAACGGAAATAATCGCACGCGACCGTCAAAGTCGTCGGGCAAATTCGTGATGTCCGACCAATCTTGCATGGCTTAAACCGAAGGGCCCGGTTGGCGGTTTTGGATGCTCAGCTCCGACTCCTGATCATTCTCGCCGTAGGTCAAGACGGAGTGAACCGTGTAAGGCGCCAAGCGAGCGTGCCCGCCCAGATTCTCCAGATGGATCAAGAACGAACAACCCGCGATCTCGGCGTCACACTTTTCCAGCAGCCGCACGCACGCTTCCATCGTACCGCCGGTCGCCAGCAAGTCGTCCATGATCAAGACTTTCTGCCCAGGCCGAACCCCGTCGACGTGAATCTGAAGCTCGTCGGTCCCGTATTCCAACTCATACGCGAACGAATGCATGTCGAACGGTAATTTTCCCGGCTTGCGAATCGGTACGAACCCCGCCCCCAACCGCAGCGCCAAGGGGGTCGCAAAGATGAACCCGCGGGCCTCGGCCGCGGCGACCAATTCGATGCCCTGATCCAAGAACGGCTCGGCCAAGGCGTCCGTCGCTGCTTCCAGAGCCGCCGGGTCGGCCAGCATCGGTGTGATATCGCGAAACAAGATCCCCGGCTTGGGATAGTCAGGAATATCGCGAACAAAAGAACGCAGGTCGATCATCAAGCCGGTCTCATCAATGCGGAAAAGCGGGTCGTCGAAGCAAATGCTCCGCCTCAGTGTAAAACAATTCGCCGCCCGGGTTCCACCAGCCGATCCCGGCCTCACGGGTCGACCCGCCGTCGGCCCGGTTTCCATTGACACCAAT